>Ga0163150_10001399_pt1 | contig 40734 bp, 53 predicted proteins | sample OliLakLV19P2IB_FD_148628 | JGI IMG/M metagenome (GOLD analysis project Ga0163150, IMG submission 148628) | Freshwater microbial mat bacterial communities from Lake Vanda, McMurdo Dry Valleys, Antarctica - Oligotrophic Lake LV.19.P2.IB | ecosystem: Environmental > Aquatic > Freshwater > Lake >... | reverse complement strand
TTCTGGCTGCTGCCGGTCTTGGTAGCCTGGTCGGCTGCCGCTGCAAACGTACTCATAGCTCGGTCTCCTGTGCTGTGGTATCAGACAAAGCGGGCGAGGGGGCCAGCACATGCCGGCTTTCCCCTCGCCCGCCCCTTACGGCCTTCTCACTGGGCGACGACGATGCTCATGCAAGTGAGCTGCTTCTCGCCCCGATACTCCGTGACGATGCCCTTGGCCCGGATCACGCGACCCTCCAGAGCCTTCTCGTCCCCGGCGTAGTCGACCTTGACCGTCACGAAATCCACCGGTTTACTGTTCTTCACGTACTTGTGGTTGTTCACCAAGATGAAAGGCATCGGGTTGCCCTTGTTCTTGCCGGGCCGGTAGGTGCCCCGGCAGGTGAACGTGATGTCCTTGTGCTCGCCGACCACCCACGTCCCGACGGTTGCCACGCTGTCTCCGCCGAGCATCTTGCTCCCGGCATAGCCGCCGCCGAGGAGGCAGGCCCCGAGGACGCTGGCAAGGAGCTTGCGGGTGATGTACTGGTGGACCATGAGTCTCTCCTTCGTGTTTGCTGTGGGAATAACCTGCACCGCTGCTACATTGCAGCGGCATCACGTTCTTCCCTCTCTCTTACAAACTCTCTCTGCACTCACTTCCCTGCTGCTTCTTGCTGCAGCAGGGCGGCTTCAGACTCCTGCTTTTGCTACAACGCGAACGACGGCGTCGTAGCCGAGCTTGTCATTGAGTTTCAGGATGTCTCGCGTCTTGTACAGCTCCTCCGCTGCGTCCTGCAGCTTCAGGTACGTTGGGAAGTAGCTGTCGGGGTACAGCAGGTAGCATCCACCCGACAGGCAGAATGCTACAGCGTCTTTGCTGCAGACGCCGGTTTGATTTCCTCCCGTGTTGAGAGCGAATGCCTTCTGCGTCCACCTCTTACGGTCCGCGAACAGTTCCTGGAGGTTCATCTGATCTCCTGTCATCTAGGTGAAAGCGAGAGGGGTGGTGCAGTCCCCCTCTCGCGGCCCGGCCTCATGCCCACTGCCTGTTTGGTCGGGCAGTTCGCTGTCGCGGTTCAGCCTGGGCCTAAGACAGTTGCTGACTTCACCGGATCGGCCTGCTTGCGTGGCAGCAGGGAACGGCCGAGGGTGAGCCACAGAGGCTCGTAGGACACCCCGTACCCTCCCGGCGTCCGCTGCACACTGACCGCACCTGGTGCGATCAGGAAGAGGAACACGTAGAACTCAATCATCTCGGTCTCCTTGTTCGTGCTGACGTAGCAGGTACTCGCACACTGCGGCACCGGCTATGGCCACTCCCACTACCAAGAGCAGTGTTTCCACACTCCACTCCCTACCCCTCCGTCAGGTTACTTTCCTGAGAGGCCGTCTCAATTCGGATTGAGTATCCGAACAGAAGGAAATGCATGCCGGCGGTCATTGCCGCCCGCGACGAGGTGAACGTCACCTCGCAAGAACGATGGCTCAGAGTTGCCACTAGCGTGTAGCTCATCTCGCTCCTCCATTTCCGTACCGCTTCTCCCACTCTGCGTCTAGGCTGTACCTCTTCTCCCACTCCTCCGCGATCACCTCACAGTGGCATCGGAGTGGAGTGCACCAGCACCCGAGGACGGATCGCTCTGTCAGGTCTGCCAGCTCCTCCTGCATGTTTCGTGCGGCGGGGCTTTTACCTGCCAACATCTTTTGCAGGTACACACGAAACTTCTCGATTATTTCTGTACGGGAGCCGTCCCGTCCTTCGCGGTAGGGGTTGCCCCACACGCTGCTGGGCCACCCGGCCCACTCTCTGCCGCAGTAGACGATCCCGCTGTCGGGATGCATCCCCTTGACGTTGACTATTTTCACGCGAGCCTCCTGAGTTTGGCGAACGGGTAGAGCTCGGTCACGTAGGCGAGCTCTTTCTTTGCTTCTTCCTCGGCGAGCATGACTCTTGCCTGCTCGACCCTTGAGGCCCAGTAGTGGCCGGTCCAATACTGGCCTCGTCCAGTCTTCTCCACCATGTAGATCAAGTACATGGTTCTCCTTCTTCTCCCGGCGTCGCATCAAGGAGATGTGCGATCCGGTTTGTTCCTGACGGGAGGCAGACTTGCGCTGGCACCTGTCCGTACTGGAACAGATATGTCTGTCGATCCAGTACACTGCCCTTGAAGCCTAGGTCCTTGAGCAGCAGCTGCAGGGGCAGGTCCTTGTCGGCCACTTGCAGTGTCACGACTGGCCGACGTCCGCAACTTTGCAGGGCGGCCCTCATTGCCCTGTAGACCAGGGCCTTCAGTGCCTCCATGCCCTCTTCGAACGGCGAGTCCGTTCGGATGTCCATATCATGGACGTGGACCCACCATGGGCCCATTTCGTACATGATCCAGCCCAGCATCCGGTCGCCGTCTTCGGCGACTTGCCCTATGATATGAGGCTGTCTGAGGAATTGTATGAAGGCATCGCTGCCTATTCCTGTCGGGTCGCAGTGCTGGACGACCCCTCCCTGTCCCTGCACATCTCCCTTCACCATCCACCTTATGTGGATCATGTCTTGCCCTCCTCTTGGCGATGTGTTGCCTCCTCGATGTTCTGCAAAACCGCCAGAAGTTGACACTGAACGTAGGTCAGCTGACAGTTACGCAGGTACTTGTGGACGGCCTGTATCCAGCCCACAGTTCCCCAGCTCTTCAGGAGAACCTCCGTCGCATCGACAATCCACTTCTCCTGACTTTGTGCCTGCTTGGCTACTTCCTCGATCTCTGCGTAGACTTCAGGGGAGCCATCCATGGTCCCCCCGAGCACGATCCGGCCCTCTTCAGGGAGTAGGCGGATCTCGAAGGGGGCAGTTGTCACGGATACTCCTCCACTTGTAGTTGCTGCATGCGTTCCTCGCAGGCCTGCAACATGGTTTGTTTCTTGCCTTCGGGCTCTGTCTTGTTCTCCCGCACGAGGGAGATAAGAAATGCCAGTTCCTTATCCTCCTCTCCCCGGCGTACTTTGGCCACTGTGCGCCACAGGTCTGTGGCCCATGACGGACCGCTCTCAGTCATTGAAGCTTCTCCTCTTCCACTTTAACAATGAGCGGGAGGGAGCAATGCTCCCTCCCGCTCAAGACTCCACACGCCTACAGCACTTCCAGTGGCTTGCAGGTGTATCGTGTCCTGTGTGTGCCGAAGTGCTCGAACATGGGGTCGAGCGGGCACTTCCGATCCGAGGGCCTCGTTGCCTCCTCCTCTTCCTGGACGTACTGCTTCAGTAGCGCTACACGCTGCTGGGCATCGGCCTCTAGTCTGAATACCGCGACTACCCATTCGCGGTACTCGTCGGTGAAGCACTCGCAGGCTTCGACAGCGTAGACAACCATCAGTCTCTCCTTTACAGTGAGGGGAGGGAGCATTGTAGTCTTGCTCCCTCCCTCTCAACTTCATCGGGTCACTTTGCTGCGGCTACTCATGGAGCAGCTGCAGCAGTCTGTGGTCCAGGGCTTGGATTGCTGCCCGGATGTCCTCTTGGATCTCGGGGACGTGGAAGCTGCTGCTCCACTCCCCGTCGACCCATCGTTCGACGAGGACGTTGGGGCCGGAGATCACTACCATCAGCTCCAGCCTGGGGTCACCCGTCTGCTTGGAGCCGAGGTGGATGCGGGTCTGCCGCTCATGGCAGACCCGTAGCAACTCTTCTGTCAGCATGTTGTTCTCCTTGCATTGAAGTGTGAGGGGAGAGGCTATGCCCCTCCCCTCACACTCGGGTGGGGGATCACTTTGCCGGCTTACCCTTCCCGTTCGGGTATGCCAGCCGAACCAGCTCGTTCAGCTGAGCGAGCTGGCTGCGGCGGGTGTCTGGACTCGTCTTCTTGCAGTTCATACTTGGACCCTCGGGCGAAGGTGTAGGGACACGAACGTGTAGGTCAAGACGTGCCGAAGCCGGACGGCTCCGACTCGGAGCAGTAGTGGTCGTCCTCGACATCATCGAAGACCTGGCTGAAGCATGCCCAGCCGAAGGCAGCCTCGCTCAGGTCGAGGCTGACGAGTGCCTCGTGCGGCGTCGGCCCAACGCCGGGCATCAGGCCCTCTGCCTGAGCCTCGTACGACCCGTCACTGAGACGCTGAACACTTATCATCAGAGCCATTTGCATCTCCTCCGGGCGAAGGTGACTACTTCACGCGGTCGGTAGGGTTGCCGACCGCGAACCAGTACCCGTCGAGGTGTGCCCGGCGAGGCACCTTGACGGGTGCGTCCTCTTTGGCGGACCTCCGCACGGTCCAGCATGGGGCGCTGCTCCATGCGGGGAACACCGCCTTGAGGGGGTCGGCACCCCGCCGGACGAGGTCCTCCCGCACCAGGCACGGCCTGGTGTACATCCCGCCATCGGGGGCATGTACGACGTACATGCCGCAGACCCGATAGCACCGCCGGCTGCTACCCGTATCGTGGGTGCACCAGAGGTCTGGTGCCTCCGGGGACAGAGGGATGTAGCTGATCCCCTCTGTCAGGTTGTCGAGTGCCCACCACTTGGGGGCGGCGGTGGTGGCTGCGGTTGAAGTCTGCATGACTTGCTCCTGTTCGGCACATGGACACGAGAGAGGGAGACCACATTGGTCTCCCTCTCAACTTTCTCTCGGCTCCTGTCACGGCACGGACGCGGCCCCAGGTGGCGGCATCAGCGCTTACCGCGTCGGCGTCACAGATCCATGACGCTGACGATCCTGACTCCCTTCGGCACGGGGGGACACCACTGGGAAGGGTCGCTGACCTCCACGTCCACGTAGACCCCGGGCTCCTCCGTCTCGTCCCAGCAGGACTCCGAGACCGCACCGGGCTCGTGGAGGTTTTCGCCTGCACCCCGCGGCCCGAGCCACAGGAGCCGCCCGCCGGTACAGAGCCGCGGGAACCCTTCCCCCGACAGATACACCAGAGTCTTCATGCCTTGACACTCCGAAATGGGCGACCTCGAACCGACCGGGCGCACAACGCGCCCTCTCAACTTTCTGAGCGAAAGACCCCGGTCGGCATCGAAGCCGACAAGGCAGGCCGATCCTGCCCGGGGTCACGGGGAATGACAAGAGCCGCAGCAACATGCTGCGGCTCTTGTCATCCCCATCACGGCACAATCGAGGGGTCCGGCTCCCGCTCGACAGACGGCCACGGCAGAGTCGATGTGTCCGGCTCCCAGCCGGCGACGCCCACGGCGACCGGCTCGCCAGCTGCGAAACCATCGAAGTAGCTCCGACCCGTTTGGTACCCAGGCGGGCTCGCCAGGGCCAGGGCCCGCGCGGCGTCCAGGGCGGCCGACTCGACGTCGAGTCGGCTGGCCAACTCCGCCGCGGTTCCGCCGAAATACTGATCACACCTCCAGTCGCCCGCGTGCATACGCACGCGGTCGAGTGCCCCCCTCTCGGCTTCGATGGAGGTTTCGTAGCTGCCGATGGCAGCCGCGACAGCCTCCTCCATGACGGCGACGTGCCGGAGGTGCACGCCGACTTCCGGCCTGGCGTCGACCAGGAGCGACACCGTGAGATTGCCGCCGCCGTCCCAGTCGACGTGGCCGACCGCCACGGTATACCGTCCCTGCCCGGACACGACGCCCCCGGCGGGGCGATCGACCCGTAGCTCGATCCCTCGCCCGTCCAGGGCGACTTCCCACGACAGTCGCCCCGTACCGGTCACATGGCTGAGGGACGGATATAGACCCACGGGCCGGTGTTCGGAGGCTTCCATCCTTTCGATGGCGAGAAGGAAGCACTCTCCGAAGTCCGCCGCCATCTCGTCCTCCGAACACTCATAGGCCCAGGCGTGGGAGTGGACCACCGCGAGGCGGTGGACGCCACGGAGGACTTCTTGGGACGGCGTGGATCGGCTGAAGCTGGACATGGTCACATCTCCTGGTCAAGGGCTGCCTTTGCAGCCCTACACACTGTGGGAACCTGTACCTTACAGGCTCCCTCTCCACTTACTGAGCGAAAGACCCCGGCCGGCACCGAAGCCGGCATGGCAGGCCGATCCTGCCCGGGATCACGGGGAATGGTTGACAAGATGGCAAGAGCCGCAGCAACATGCTGCGGCTCTTGCCCTACCTCACGGCACCAGCGCCGCGCCCGCCGTCGGCGTCACAGATCCATGACGCTAACAATCCTTTGCCCGACAGGCATGGGGGGACACCACTGGGAAGGGTCGCTGCCCTGGACGGTCTGGTAGTCACCGTCGGGCAGCTCGTCGCAGAAGGACTCCGAGCCCGCACCGGGCTCGTGGAGGTTTTCTCCCGCGCCCCGCGGCCCAAGCCACAGGAGCCGACCACCGACACAGAGACGGGGGAAGGCTTCGCCTGACAGATACACTAGAGTCTTGACCATCGTTACACTCCTCTGGGCGACCTCGAACCGACCGGGCGCACAACGCGCCCTCTCAACTTTCTGAGCGAAAGACCCCGGCCGGCATCGAAGCCGGCATGGCAGGCCGATCCTGCCCGGGGTCATACGAGAGGACAAGAGTCGCAGCAACATGCTGCGACTCTTGTCCTCCCTATCACTCCTCGAGGAGCGTGCAGATGCTCCCCTCCTTCCCGCAGTCGCTGCACCGCACGATCCGGAGGGGATCGCCCGCCAGACCGTCGACCTGCATGGTATCGTCGTGCTCACACTTGGGGGCGGGGGCGGGGGCGACTTCGGAGGACGTCTGGCTGATGAACATGGCATTCTCCTGGTCAAGGGCCGCCATTGCGACCCTGCACACACTGTGGGAACCTGTACCTTACAGGCTCCCTCTCCACTTACTGAGCGAAAGACCCCGGCCGGCATCGAAGCCGGCATGGCAGGCCGATCCTGCCCGGGGTCATACGAGAGGACAAGAGTCGCAGCATGTTGCTGCGACTCTTGCCCCTACCTCACGGCACCAGAGCCGCGTCCGGCTCGGCGTCGAGGGCCGCCTCGGGCGTCGGATCCTGGTAGCTCGGCCGCCCCCGGCTCGGGTAGCAGCCGGTAGCCAGGGCCAGGGCCCGCGCGGCGTCCAGGGCGGCCGACTCGACGTCCAGGCGGACGACGAGCTCGGCGGCGGAGCCGCCGAAGTACTCGTCGTCGAACCAGCTACCCTCCGCATGCATACGCACGCGCTCCAGGGCCCAGCCCTCCGCCTCGATCGGGGTCTCGTAGGAGCCGATCGCCGCCGCGACCGCCTCCTCTAGGACGGAGAGGTGTCGGAGCTGGACTCCTACGCCCGGGCGGGCGTCGACCAGGACGGAGACGTCGAGCTTGCCGTCCTGGTCCCAGTTGACGCGCCCGACCGCCACGGTATACCCTCCCTGCCCGGAGACCACGCCGCCGGCGGGGCGGCTGACCTCCAGCCGGATCCCCTGCCCGTCCCAGCTGGGGCTCCACGACAGCCGCCCCGTACCGGTCACATGGCTGAGGGACGGGCGCAGGCCGATGGGCCTGTGCTCGGAGGCCTCCATGGCCTCCGTGGCCTTCTCGAAGGCGAGGACCTGGTTCTCGACCAGCTCGTCCTCCGAGCACTCATAGGCCCACGCGTGCGCGTGGACCGTGGCCAAGCGATGGATGCCACGGAGGGCCGCGGCGGACGGGGACGTGCTGGTGCTGGTGCTGATGAACATGGCATTCTCCTGGTCAAGGGCCGCAGTGGCGACCCTGCACACACTGTGGGAACCTGTACCTTACAGGCTCCCTCTCCACTTACTGAGCGAAAGACCCCGGCCGGCATCGAAGCCGACGTAGCAGGCCGATCCTTGCCGAGGTCAGTCGAGCAGGCCGTGACAGTGAAAGCTACCGGAGCTCTCACGCACGTAGCCTACTGGACAGGTAACACAATACCCATCCCCCTCAACTTGAAAAACCAAACTCGGAGATGAGATGACCTGTCTGCCGATTGTGTGGGTAAGCTTGCCAGGATCCCAGACTATCCCAGGTACGCTGAGACGTGTGGAGGGCTATACTCACGTCGGGGGAGGAGGGAGAAAGGAACCCATCCCCTCTTCCCCCGGCGTTGAGCGAAAGACCCCGGTCGGCATCGAAGCCGACGAGGCAGGCCGATCCTGCCCGGGGTCACAAGGATGACAAGAGCTGCAGCATGTTGCTGCAGCTCTTGTCATTCCCTATCACGGCGTCTCTACTCCACCTCTTCCCCGCCGTCGTCGGGGTACAGGAGGATGTCGCCCTCGACACCCCCCAGAGACTCGATGTACCCCTCTACGAGGTCCTCACTGTAGAGGATCCCCTCCGAGATCCTCCCCTGGCTGGTTGGGTACCTGTGCAGCAGGTACCCGAGGAGCCCGATCTCCTCCTTGGGAACCGCCGCCGCCACCGCCGCCACCGCCACCGCCATCGCTTCCTTGCGGTACTCCGTGGGACCCTGCATCGCCCGGTAGCAGGCGAAGCGGAATTTCCCGACGATGCCCTTGAGGCGGCGGTACGCCTCATCATCTTCCGCGACACCGTACTTCTCGCGAAGCACGGGCGGCATCTCGTGATGCCGCTGGAGCCAGTTCTCCAGGAGAACCAGCATCGCCTTGCGGCGACTCTCGATCTCCTTGAAGATCCTGGTGACGAGGCCGTCGCGGACTACCAGTTCGTACCCCTCCTCCTGGAGGTCGAACGGGACTTGGAAGCGGCACTTCGCCGCCATGTAGGTGTCGAACGGGACGTCTTCCATGACGATCCCGCGACTCACCGCCTCGATCCATCCTTGGATCTTGGCGATGAGCTCGCGATTGGTCCCCTGGACCATGGCATCGATGCCATCGTCCATCGAGCAGGGGCGATCCTGCCCGCTGTCCTGTGGCCCCATCACGTTGAGGGCCATGATCAGATTGGCGAAGGCCCCGGGGCTGTCGCCCTTGAGGAGGTGCGTGACCTCCTCCTCCACCTCGGCGGAGGTGAAGTTGATGTGCTTCACCTCCGCCGTGGGAGCCACATGCACCACCCCGAGCTCCTCCTTGCTCGGGGTACGGCTGGAGATATCAAGTGCAGGGAAGCTCACCCCGCACTTGATACCCCTCTCATCCATCCGGGTGGACAGGGGACGCACGTCCCCGTCCACGTAATCGAAGACGGCATAGCCGCCTCGGTCGCTGGGGTTGCGGACCCCAATGACCTTCCGCTGCCCTTCGATGGTGCGGTATACCCACACCACGAAGTCATCGCCGTCGTGGCTACCCCACGACCCGAAGCGATTCAGTGCCCGCCACTTCGCGTCAGTGATGACGGCGAAGTCGAAGCCCGGCAGACGCCGGACTTCGTTGCCCTGCGGCAGCCGATCCTCGGGGAATCCGAGGAGGCTGGCGAAGGAGGAGGACACGGGCTGTCCCTCCCAGCTACAGGGTATCTCTACCCCTAGCTTCAGCACCTTCCCGTCTTCACTCCGTCTCGCGATAGGCCGGCTCATGGCCTCCGCGTACCGAACGCCCAGGGCGGGGGCGTTCTCGAACCTGTACCCGAGGCCGAACAGCCGGAGGGCCGTCCACCTCATCCTCAGGTACATGGACTCTTCCCCCAGGCCCTCCGCCTGGGCCTGCTCCGCAACCATCAACTTCCCGATGGTCTCGCCGAGCTCTCCGCCGATGATCCCCCGGTACACTTTCCGTAGCTGGTCGTGTGCCCACTCCACGACCTCGCTCTCCGGAAAGAGCCAGGGATGTGCAGCCAGGAGCTGCACATTGACCCGGGCCGCCCCATGGCTGCCAATCGGCAGCATTCCCACGAACGAGTCGCCGCTGCTGGCGATCTCGTTCTTGATGTTCCCGCGGTGGACGACGATGTCCGCCGAGGGATCCGGGAACTTGCCGTCTTCTACCACCCGCAGGTGGCATTTCAGGAACCCTTCCGGGAGCACGCCCCGGAAGGAGAACCACTCGCTACGCCTCGCTTTGGCCATCATGGCCTTGAAAGCTTCCTTGATCTGGAAGTCCTTCTTGGACTCCCCGACCAAGGCAGGCCGCATCTCCTGGATGCGAGCCCGCACCCAGCTCTCGCGGACGAGGCCGTATCCGTCGAGGATATCGGCCTCGTCGTCGAGGATGGCGACCTTCACCACCGCCAGCCTGGCGGTGATGGGAAACCTACTGAGCAGGCTCTTCGCCCGCTTGAAGGGCTTCTTGCCCCCCTTGAAGACCACACCGACGGCCTCATAGGCCGTCAGCCAGCCCTCCTGGTCGGCATACGCCAGGAGCACCCCGCCGTCCACTGGGACGGCGAGGGTCGGTTGAGGTGATGCGACCTTTCGCATCACCAGCTGCCGGATGACCTCGGGGTCATCGTCCTTCCTGACCTTCGGCAGCACGAGCTTTCGAACCCGAAGCCCGGCAACCTCGACCAGGGGCTTCCAGCCCCAGCTGTCGATCCCCGGGCCATAGATGTCCAGAATCTCCTGCGTGAGGAGACTGAGGACCTCCTTCACCTGGCGTCGGCTGACGCCAGGGAAACTGACCCTGACTTCAGCTTTCGGCTCCGCTCGGGCGATACGCCCGAGCGTTTCCGAAAGGCGAGAGATTGGCACCCGGTACTTCCGGGCTACCTTCTCTCCGGCGGCGGTGACCTGGACTACAGTCACCGTCCTTCCGCTTACCTTGACCTCCGGCTTGTTAGCCGTCATCATGGCAAGGTTCCTCCTGGGAGGGTGGAACAACCCGTGTGCGGGGGACTGCAATCCCCCGCACACACTTTTCTCCCCCGGCGTCACACGACGTCAGGGGCGGTTGCTCGACTCAGCTCAGCCTTTTTTCCTCCAGGGCGAACGGAACCTGTCTTGCGTAGTGCAAGGTTCAGGTAGATGCCGTGTTCCCGTACTGTGAGGGGAACACGGCACGCATCTCAGAAGGGGATGCAGCCAGGACATTCATTGTACGGGACGTTTTGCGTCCCGCAGTACGGGCAGGCCTGTGCCCAGGATGGGCTCGCCGGCGGGTCGGCGATCTCCTCGGCGTTCTCCCAGTCCACATCGTCGTGCCCCTCCCCGTCCGGCTCGTAGTCTGCCGGACAGCATTCAGGGCATTCGCCCTGAATGTTTGGGCAGCAGCACCAGGGACAACATTTGTCCCTGATCGCTGCCACTACCCTCTCGGCCATACACCTCTCCCAGCTCTGCATGTTCTCATCCTCTGGGGCGATACAAACGAACAGAGCCAAGCAACATGCTTGGCTCCTCCTACTGCCTCTAACAGGAGCCCCGACGCTCGGGCACTTCTGTCTCATGCACAGAACAAGACACGCCGGAGAGGAAGAACGGTCTTCCTCTCCGGCGTTCCCTATCACTCGTCGTAGTACGCGACCTGCAGTCCGCAGACCGCAAGCGCGGCATCGACGTCATGGCGGGACGGATTCTCCACGAGCACTTCGATGTCCCCCTCGACGCTCCGGACCGCGATGGTCCGGAAGAACCTCGCCAGCAGCAGCAGCTGCGTGGGGGTGGACACGACGAAGGTTACCGACACGTTGTTCTGCACCATGGTACAGACCTCTTTCCCCGGTCGACTGTCCGGCTTAGCAACATGCCAAGTTACAGACAGCGAGTGCCAGGGCGTCGAGGCTCCTGTCTCAACCATCTCTCTGACGTCTCTCCTTTCTTCTGGCCATCGTCAGTGCAGGCATAACCTGCAGACGCCGAGGCGATCGGCGTTTCGGCCTTCTTACTTGGCCCAACCGACATTCCACTGAATGTCGATGATCTGACCGGGAAACTTGAGCTTCCCGACCTGCGACGACCACCCCTGACACCCCTCGATGCCACTATAGGCATCGATGGTGTCCTCCGCGTTGGAGAAGAAGAGCAAGATGCTCTCCTTCCCGTTCGAGCCAGCAACGGCCCACTGCACCGCCTCCGCGTATGGAATGAATTCCATAGCGAGTACTCCATGGCGTATAATGAGAGACGGCCCGCCCTCCCTACGCCTAGGAAGACGAGCCGTATTTAAGAGATATTTCTAATAGGGATGGGGGTCAAAAACCCCTACACCTACCCTCTCTCTACTACCACGCGGACCCCTTCTGAACCGGCCCTCCAAAAAAACCGCTCCTGCCAAAAAGGCAGTCTATATCACGCTGTAGGCTTTTTGCCGCTTTGTGCTGCCGTCAGCACCGCACCCGTCTGCCTCATGACGCTTCGCAGAGTCGGCTCCTCTTGCTCGTAAATGGGGTGCTTGTCCGCCGAAGAGATGTCCTTCCCATCCGACCCCTTGACACCTATCGTGTCATAAGGACTGGCCGGATAATCTCGCAGACCGTACTTGGCCAACTTTTCTTTGTCGCCCTGGTGGAAGCTTAGTGCCGCCATGCCCATACCGGTTCCTTCTCCTACCTCTTCCTCCAAACCCTGTACGTGCATGTGCCACTCCTCCAGCGACTTTGCGCCTCTGAACTTGTCGGCCCACGCCATCTCTCGTTCCTTGGGCCTGCTGCCCTTCTTCCTCTTCCCGCGTCTCCCCATAGTCTCATCCTCTTCCCTCTGAACATCAAAAGCGAATCGATCGACTGGGCTGCTCCTATCCTTTCTTCTGCCCATTCCGGTGAAGCTCTCTACTGAGGTCTCGTCCGAAACTGAATCTACCTTGTACCGGGAGTCGCTCTGCACCAACTTTTCGGTCAAGCCCCAGAACTTGATCTGCCGCTCTTCTCTCTCCTTGCTCCACTCGGCGTACGTGGCCATGATCCGCGACTGCAATCCCTGCAGCCGACCTCGACCCCTCGCATTGACCCACTCTCCGCTCTTCCAGTCAAACCGCTTGTAGATCACCTGCCCTTCCCGCTTCCACATCCCCGTTTCCTCGTCTTGCACCCACTGCCTTCTCTTTTTGCCTTTGACGGCCGGACGTTCATAAGGCTTTGGAGGTCTGTAGGCCGGGCTGTCCATCAGGGCAACTAGGTGCTTTACGCGATCGGAGACTGGCCCGCCCTTCTCCCACTGCCTTCGCAGCGATGCTCTATCCTGATCTCTCCGCGTCCAGTTAGGATCCGGATCCTTTGCTCGTCTCTGCTCCCGGCGTCGGGCATGAGTTTCATATCCTGGTGTACCCCTTAATTCATCAGAATCCCTGTCCTGCGCATCCGATACTGCAAACCCTTCTTCCTTCCTTTTGCTCGTGTCACTGTAAGCCACTCTGAACCCTGAGTAATTTTCGCGGCGATCGCTCCAATGTGGATCCAGGTCCTTTGGCGACAACCTGTCACCCATTGCCGTATGCCGATCGACGGCAGCCTTCACGTCCGGCTGAGTTGTATAGTACCGATGCAAGAACGTATGAAAGTGTGGATACTTCTTTCGAATCAGATCCGAGTCCATCATAGCGGCAAGATAGTACGTTCTGTCCTTCCCTCGCCTCATATCTCTTTTCCCCGTATCGGGGTTGTAGAGAGGATCGAGCAGCTCGTCAACCGTCATGCCCTCAAACTTGCGAAACGGTATAGGATTCGCCTCAATCCAGGACTGGTACCGCTTTGTACGTACTGCAGCAACCTTATCCAAAAGCGCAGTCCTTTTAGCCTGCTCCTTCATCGCGTCAGCAATGCTCTGCCCCTCCTTGTGCAACGGTACAGAGTTCGCTTTAGCCCAGGCCTCGTATGCCTTTCCTTCCTTTGATGCGGCCGTAACCCGATCCGCACGCTTCATCCTTCGAAGATAGTCCTGCGCCGCAAAAACCGCTCTCTCTTCCTGCTCTTGTGGCCTGTGTCCCATCTCGTGGTTGTCGATGCTTTTTCTAAATCTGTGCAGTTTCTTGTCGTTGAGCAGGGTCGGATACATCTCAGCCAGATCGGATATCGCCCGCTTTGCCTGCTCCTCGCTTGCTCCCACGTTCTTGGCCGCTTTCATGATCCAGTCGAACGAAACGGACCCGGAATTTTCTCGCCTTTTTCCTGCTCTTGGTGGAGCATTGCCGCTGACTCTCGCAGCGGCATGGGGTATCCAGGCGGCAATGGTACGTACCTGCTGCGGAGTTAGGCCGACATTGCTGTCCTTCTTGGGTCCTTGTCTCATCCTGTAGTATGGGCTTTGCGGGTTGAACAAATTTCCACTGTGCTCGATCAGCAAACTGAACAGTTCGTGTGTCTGCCTGTAGTCCAGCCTGGCTCGTTTTGCATGCAGCTCGATCTCGCTTACTACCTTCGGGGGCAACAACTGTGCTACAGCCGTGCCAGACAGTATCGACTGCCGTCTTCTTTCCGGTACCTTCCGTTTGCCCTTAGCTCTGGTCCAGTTCACTTGCCCTTGTAACTGTGCATCCTGCTGTCTCCGATGGTCGGCAACCGTATCCCGACGCTTTACTATGTCACCTGCCAGGCTTGGACCCGTACTGCCCGGCTTGCCTGGACGTGACTTTTCAACAGGAGATTCTTCCAGCTCTGTCGCACTCACGGTCTGCACACCGCTCTGCCTATCTTCCTGTAGGAAACGGTAATGCTGGGTAACGCTTGTAGCAACTTGTCGTTTTCCTCGCTTGGCTGCCATATCCTCTCGTGTGTCCGCAGCAGCTCTGGTCTGGCCTTGTGCGCGAGCGAATGCTTGCGCTTTCTGCTCCTGGCTCTGGCGTCCAATCCCCTCCGCCGACTTTGCGGCAATGGTGTGAAACTGCTGGAGTGACACTTCAATTGAGGCAGTGATGTGCCGTATGGCGGCTGTATTGTACCCACTGTCAGGTCTTGCAAGCGAATGCTCTCTGACCTTTTTCAGCAGCTTGGCAACCTTGGCTGGATCTGCAAAAAACTCCGCAAGCCTTGCCCCCGCTCGCGTGGTGCGAGAACTCAGCACCCGCCCCAGCCCCCTTTGTATCGCCTGTGCTGCCCCCTCTATGTTGCCCGGCAGCATCAAGTTGATGCCAGTGCTCTCAGAGATGATCTCCGCAATCTTTTGCAGACACTCTTCGCCACTTTTGTACTTGCCTATTGCCATTGACTAACTCCTATGTTTCCTCCATAATAGCATAGTCTGTCACATTTTGCCATGGTGGTCATGTCCCGACGCAATCGAAACCGTAGGCGACCTTCCTCACCCGACGCTCGCTCGAACCTTTCTCAGCCTGCGGCCATGGCACCTTCGTCTCCAGATCCGAGGGACACCAGGATAGTGCCCTCGGATCCCCCGTCTTCTTCCAGCAAAGGCCGTAGCAAGAAGCCGAAAGTTTCTAACGTCTCCGAAGAACCTGCTCGCGATATCTCCTCGATCCTTTCCTACGGAGCCTCGCTCCCTTCTGGCTTCGCCAATGGCTGGAGCGAACGCCGCACCGAACAAGTCGCCTCTTACAAGCATTGGGTCTACATCGCGGTCTCTGCGATCGCCCGCAACGTCGCCAAGCATCCGCCCAACATCAGTCGCGTCTACAACAAGGGCACCGTCCCCAGCGCAGAACGCTCCCGCATAATTTCGCCCGCTGCTCGCACCAAGGCCCTCACCCCACTCCAGACCCATCAGGAGATAGTTCCCGAAGACCCGGATCATCCGCTCTGCTGCCTCCTCCGCGACCCCAATCGTCCGGACACCGCTTCGGATATCTGGTACGAGACCATTCTCTTCCTCCTGCTGACCGGCTCCGCCTACTGGTGGATGCCCCGCAACAGCTTCGGTCTCCCTTGTGCGGCCTGGGTCATCCCCTCGCACTGGATCTGGCCGATCCATCACGAGCAGAAAGGCCTCACGCACTGGGAGCTTCGTCCGACGGAGGGCATGTACCTCCGCAAGAAGCTTCCCGAGCACGAAGTCCTGCACTTCCGGCTGAAGAATCCGATGTCGAAGATGGACGGCCACTCGCCCACCTCGGCCGGTTCGCAGTGGATCGACATCGCAGACTCCAACAACCGGGCCATGTGGTTCAGCCAACGCAACGGCACATTTCCCACAGTCGCCATCCAGTTCGACGGAAAGGTGCTCGAACCCAGCGATGAGGATCTCCGCCGCATTGAGGCCAAGTTCGTAGCCCGCTACGCCGGCGACACCCGAGCGAACCGTCCCCTCTTTCTTCCCCCCGGCGTAAAGGTCAACCCGCTCACCATCGAGCCGAACAAGATGGTCTTCGGCGAAACCGCCGACGATATGCGGGACAACATCCTGGCCCTTTTCGGCGTTCCGAAGCTCGTTGCCGGGATGATGGACGGCATGACCCACGGCAGCGTCCTTGCGGCCCAGGCCGGCTTCTGTGCCTTTACCCTGAACCCACTCCTGCATGCTCTGGGTCAGGCCTTTACCGAAAAGCTTGCCCGTCTCTTCGACGACGTGGACGGCGACAGCAACGGCAGCCGCAAGATCTGGTGGGAGGACACCAGCCCGCCCGATCCGGAAATCTTTGAAAAGCAGCTGATGACCGATATGATGTGCGGAGCCGTCACTCCCAACGAAGTCCGCGTCCTCCGGGGCCGGGAGCCTTATCCTACTTGGGGCAACGACCCGGTCTTCCCCGTAAACATGACCACGCTTCCTATGGGGGGCAAGCACCAGCCCTCTCCTCCCTCCTCCCCCGGCGTTCCGCAGCCCACCGTCTCCGACGAAACCTCTCTGTCTCCTTACGACCATCTCGAACGTCTTATGCGTAGTCGCGCGAACAACTCTTTTTCCCTCAACGGTCATGGCCATTAAAGACCCCGACATCCTGCTGAACAATTCGATCTACGACGTCCTTGCCCAGCGGCAGTCCGCTTTCCTGGGCCAGATGCGGTCGCATGGCCTTGCTCTGCCGTCGATCGCTTTCCTCAGCACTGCCGTCACCCGCCTGGGCGACAGCAACGTTCTTGCCTTCGGGGACCCCGAAGCTCCGGAGCCGGAGGTCGACGAGTCGGATATGACCGCCTCGTTCACCATTACCACTCCTGCCCGCGACCGCTACGGTGACGTGGTCATGCCACGCGGCTGCATCAAGACCATGGACCAGTTCCTCAAGAATCCCCAAGTCTTCTTCGGCCACAAGTCCCACGACTTGCCGATTGCGACCTCCATGCCTCCTGTCGTTGGCGAGGACGGCGTCAAAGCTTCTTGCCGGTTCCACGGCAAGACTCCGGAATCCGCTTGTGTCTTTGGTCTGGTCGCCGAGAAGATCCTGCGTTCCACTTCGATCGGCTTCCTGCCTAACGTCGCGTCCTTCATGAAGGACGAGCACTGTGACGAAGACGGCCGCGACCTTCGTCCAAAGAAGGCATCGAACGGCGAAGAGATCATCTACTTCGACGGCTGGGCACCCCTCCGGTTCCTGGAGTGGACCATGCTCGAATGGTCTGTTGTCTCGATTCCCGCCAACCCGGAATGCACCGACAACCTCACGGCTGCCCTTTCTCGCGGCAAAGTCGGCGACTCTCCCATCCCCTCCTCCATCCGACGCTCTCTCGAACCGTTCGCCCTTAAAGCCCGTGTCTGGTCGCCAGGTTTCGACCCGACCAAGTCCTCGTTTTCCGGAGTCCTCAAGATGGCCGAGTCCGACCTCGAGTACGCCGAGGGAAAACTGGTTCGTGTCGGCGAAGTGAAGCTGCTTCTCGACGACTCCCCTCCCGTCGAAGCTCCTGTCCTGGCCCTCGAAGAGCCGGCCCCAAAAGTCGAGACCGTCGAAGTCAACAAGATCCTGCTCGACACCCTCATCACGATGCAGACCACGCTCTCCCTGGTTGTCGACACAATGAAGTCCAATGCGGAAGAGCACCGCACGCTGATCGCCGATCTCAAGGGCCTGCTCGAAAAGAAGCCCGAACCCGTTCCCGTTCCCGTCCCCGTCGTGCACGCCGGGCCTGCTGAGTGGGAACTGCAGCTGCTCGATGTCCTGAAAAGCGTGCAAGCCAACAGCGAGACGCTCAAGAAAGAGATCTTCAAGGCCACGGGCCGAAGGATGAACTGACCTATGGCTGACAATCTCTTCGTTACACCAGGTTCCGGCGCATCGATCGCTGCTGACGATGTAAGCGGTGTCCTGTTCCAGCGAGTCAAGCTCAGTGTCGGCGCTGATGGTGTCGCCCTTGACATGACCTCTGCGGCCGGTGCAGTTGCTGCGTCCACTCCTCGCGTCACGCTGGGCTCGGACGACCCCGCCGTCACCTCCCTTGCCCTCCTCGACGATCTGGTTCTTGCCGAGGATGCGGCCAGTATCAGTGGCGACAAGGGCCTTCAGGTTCTTGCCGTCCGCAGAGCGGCTCCTGTCAACACTTCCGATACCGATGGCGACTACGAGCCCCTTCAAGTCTCTGCCGGCCGGCTCTGGACTTCAACGGCCCTCGAAGCCGGTTCTGCCACCATCGGTCAGGTGGGTGCTCCCGGTGATGTGGTTAGCGTCACTCTGACCCTGGACATTGTTGCCTACGCTTCCGGGGACCTGCTCGCCGAGACACAATCGTTCACTGGTGTCCGAGTCAACGCCGGTCGGGCTGTCCTCCAATCGCTTACCGTCGTCGACGAAGACGATCAGGGCGTAGCCTTTACTGTCTACTTCTTGTCTGCGAACAACACGTTCGGTGCCGAGAACGCTGCGCCTTCCATCAGCGATGCGGGCGCTCTCGATATACTCGGATTCGTCGACGTGGGAGTTGGCGACTATAAGGACCTGGGCGGCGTGAAGGTCGCTTGCCTCAAGGCTATCGGCCTCTGCCTGAAAGCTTCCGCCGGTTCGCAGCTCATCTACCTTGCCGTTGTGAACGGTGCTGGCACGCCAACCTTCACGGCGTCTGGTGTTAAATTGATCCTTGGCCTGCGGCAGGATTGACCGCCACTTTTAAGAGCAGCTACATGGCAAAACAACCAAAGCCTGAACCTGTCCTGTTGCCCATATGTGGGAACTGCAAGCACTGGAAGCCTGTTGCCGGAAGTCCCATCTTTGGCGAATGCCGGCGATACCCTCCTAAAATTATATCGCAAGGCCCATTGACATTGCATGGACCTGTTGGTATCTTTACATTAACTGCATTGGACATGTCTTGCGGCGAATTCTCGCCAAACCAGTGACATCTGCTAGAAATCATTTCCCCTTCTTTCTTCATGGAAAACATGCCTCCCGAAGTTTCTGCTACTAAGGCCACTGAGGTGGTCAATCCCTCGAAGACGTTGATCGAGTCGATCAACAGTTTTGCAGCCACTCAGGCGGACCTGGTCAAGACCGTGAAGGAGCTGGCCAAGCCGACTCCCGCCGCCGCCCAAGGCCCTTTCATCCGAACGGGCGAGGATCCCAACACCAGTCGCGGCTTCAGCTTTCAGAAGCTGGGTGCCTTTATTGGCGGGCATCTGCATTCTGACAATGTGAAGGTCGAGCTGGACATGCACAGCCGGCTGAGCAAGCTCTACCAGGATGCGGGCTATCGCCGCGGCTTCGGCAACTCGGTCATGGTTCCCTTCGCCAGCGATCTGCTGGCCGTGCAGCTCGGAGACGAGCGGCTGGCCACGGAGTGCCGTCAGGTGATGGGTGCTTCGGTCCACGGTTCGAATCCGGAGGAAGTCCGCAATCTTCGCCTCAAGCACTGGGGCGTCGAGAAGGCCATGAGTTGGCAGGATGACGCCAACTTGGGTGCCTTGGTCGGCATGCCGGTCTTCGGCGAGTTGGTCACCATTCTCCGCAACAACGAAGTCCTGATGCAGGCTGGTGCCCGCCAGATGCCGATGCCGCCGCACGGTCGCTTGACCTTGCCGCGTCAGACTGGCGCTTCGACGGCCTACTGGGTCGGCGAGTCGTCGGCGATCACCGACTCGCATCCGACGACCGGCGACATCACGCTGCAGGCCAAGAAGCTGGGCGTGCTCTCGAAGATTCCCAACGAGCTGTTCCGGTTCGCTGCGGTCTCGGTCGAACAGTTCATCCGCGACGACATCGCGCGTGTGATGTCCTTGAAGATGGACAAGACCCTGCTCGAAGACGTCGGCAGCTCGACTACGCCGAAGGGCCTCATCAACTATGCCTCGATCGGCACGCATACAGCGAGCACGACGGGCACCGACGGCGACACCTTCAGCCCCGAGGACGTGGCGAAGCTGGTCGCCAAGGTCGAGAATGTCAACGCGATCTTCAAGGCGTTCATCATGCGGCCCTTGCTGTGGGCGGGCATTGTGAACCGTCGGTCGGACGCCATCACGGCCGGCGACGGCAAGGGCGGGTTTGTCTTCAATGTCTGGCGCGAGCTGCAGGACAGCTTCAGCCTCGAACGCCAGATGCCCGGCAATCTGAGCGGCTACCCGGTGTTCAAGAGCACGCAGCTTGCGAACAACCGAGCAAAGGGCAGCAGCACCGCCCTCAGCTATGTCCTGGGCGGCGACTTCAACGACTACCTGATCGCCCTCAGCGGCGTGATGGAGTTCCAGATGAGCAATAGCGGCGACACTCCGCTGACCAACGACCAGACGTGGTTGCGAGGTATTCTCTACTGCGATGCGGCCCCGCTCCGCGAAGCCAGCTTCATCCTCTGCGACTCGCTCGTGGAAGGCTGAGTCGAATTGACGCCGGGGGAGTACAAGAGGGGGCTCTTTATTATCCCTTTCCCGCAGCCTCTCTCGCCCCCGGCGTCTCTTTTCTTTTCTTCTTACCCGCACAAATCTCCTCACTACAGGGCCACATGTCTGCAACCTTCCTCGTTGATCTCGCGACGAATACGAAGCTCGGCTACTCTATTGTGCCGGGCACGACCATCTCCACCGATACTACGACCTCCGGCACGGCGGTCGACTGCCAGCTTACCGATGGTCCCATCCACGGCTTCTTCTGCACGGGCAATGCCGGCGACGCCACGACGACCGTTCAGTTCAAGCTGACGGAGTCTGCCACCTCTGGCGGCAGCTATAGCGACATTGCCGACGGCGTGAAGACTGCACTTGCCGGCTCGACCACCCTCAACGACAACCTCGTCACCGTCGTCTCCGCCGCGAAGCGGAAGATGCGTTACGTCAAGTGCGTCGTGGTTACGGCCGGCGGTGGCACTCCTAACGTTCCTGTCGCTGCCTTTGTTATGGGCCGCCTGAAGATTTCTGGTACAGGGACAGGTTACGTGACGTGATCCTATGCCCAACGCTCCTCTTCAATCGGCTCTCACGGTCGGCACCACTGCGGTGCCTCTGACTGCCTACGATGCTCCGCTTTCGGGCCTGAAATGCAAGGCAGCGTTGGGCAATTCGGACAACGTCTACATCGGCTTTTCACCCGAGGTGACGGCTGCGACTGGCTGGCCTTTGGATGCTGGCCAGGAGCTGGTGATTTCTCCGGCCGTAGCAGCTTTCACCAGTACGATCTACGTCATCGGCGGGGCCGCTTCCCAGATACTTCTCTGGTTCATGGCAGCCCCTGATGTAGTTGAAGGCATTACACCAGCCCTCGACTTCACCATACCCTACGACTCCGGCTACATCGCCCTCATCTGACAGAGAGCATAATGTCCAACGCTGCTATCAAGAACGCCAGCAACGCTACGGTCTACCTGAAGTCTTCGGGTGTGGGCTCTGATGGCGATCCGCATATTGTCGAGCACTCGACCACTCTACTGGCCGGCTCGTCTGCCGTCGGCAAGCTTGCGGCCAATTCTGGTGTGGACATCGGCGACGTCGATGTCACTTCGCTCGTCCCCGGCGTGGCTGCCACTTCCCTTGGCAAGGCCGAAGACGCCGCACACACGACGGGCGACACAGGCGTCTTTGTCCTTACCAAACGCACGGACACGGCCGCAGCTTCTCCTGGCACCGATGGCGACTACGCGTCCTTGAACACCGACGCGAATGGCAAGGTCTGGACGCGTTCGGCCAAAGACGGTTCGACCTACACGAAATTGACGGCGATCCTCGATTCTGCGGATGCTTCCGTAGCGGCCGACCTGTCTGCTGCTCCGACTGCCACTCAGAAGATCGTCATTGACGATCTGGTCGTCTCCTTTGGGGCTACGATCTCTCTTAGTCTGCTGGCAGAGACTTCGGGCACTGTCCTGTATAAGCTTTACGGTGTCAACGGTAGCACAGTTGCAATCAGCGGCGACTTCCTCAAGAAGCTGGCTACAGCCGACAAGAAGGTCCGCGTGCAGACTTCTGGAGCCGGTACCGTCTTCGTTCACTTGGGCTACCACAGCGAGGCGTGATCGTGGCGCTAACCACTGTCGCCAAGATCAAGGGCTATCTCGGAATCCCGGCGGCGAATACGAGCCAGGATACCTGGCTTACCGCTCTCCAGCCTGCGGCTGAGGCAGTTGTCAGCGAGTTTACTGGCCGTCGTTTCGAGTCGCAAAACTACACTGAGTTCTACAACGGCAACAACCGTCGAGAACTAGCTCTTCGTTGGCGGCCTGTAACAGCAGTGGCGTCGGTGTACCTGGACTATGCGGGAGCATTCGGGCACAACCCCTCTTCTCCCTTCCCGGCGTCCACTCTGCTCGCTGACGGCGTTAGCTATGTTCTCGACTGGGACGGCCCCAATGCCGTTCAATCTCGTTCCGGCCTTTTGCTCCGCTTGAACACCGTCTGGCCGGAACTGCCCAGATCCTACTCCGCACCACGCTCTTTGACGCTCGACACAGGCCCTCTCTACGGCAACATCAAAGTCACCTACACAGCCGGCTACGTGACAGTACCCGAAGACATACAGTATGCCGTGGCTTTTCTATGCTCTTATATGAAGCGGACTATCCCTCAAGGGGGTAATGTCGTAGAAGAGCGTATCGGCGATTACAGCTATGCTCTTGCGGATGGCCGGCGACACGAGTGGCAGATGCCCGAGCTGGCTACTATAAATCAGATTCTTAGTCGGTACAAGGAAGTTGCCTTGGGTTGGCACTGAAGCAGATGTCCTACCTGTCGCTCCTCAACAGTTCGATCTCCCTGGAACGACCTGTCAACTCTCAGGATTCTTCGGGTGGAATCCTCAAGGGCTTTGAGTCGGTCAATGGCTTCCAGGACGTTGCCGCCTCGATTCAGCCTCTCCGTACGGAAGAGAAGAACTCCATCTTTGCCCAGCGGCAGATCCTTGTCACGCATCGCATCTACACGGCGATCGACATGAAGTCTCAAAAGGGCGACCGCTGTCGTGTACCCGAGACGAATCAGATCTTCATTCTGATCGGCATGCGGGACCAAGCCGGACGCCACCAAGTCTACTCGATGGACGCTAGAGAACAGACGTAGTGCCTTCTCCCAGCCAGCCTAGCCTGACGCTCACTCGCTTGTCGAGCACGGCCTTCCTGGCGACTTTCTCTGGCGATGCAGGTGTTACGAACCGGCTGTTCTATCGACGCCTCCTAGGCTCTCTCCCCTCCGACGTCACGGGCCCTACGCGAATCGGGGACGGCAATGTCACAGTGCTCAATCTCTCTCCCGAGGGGCACTACCTGGTCTGGGGCGTGTCGGACAACGGCGAACTGTCGTTGCCTCGCCTGAAGTCGATCTCGCTGGTCACCACGACCAATACGATCCTCTCGGCAATCAAGACCCGCTGGTACGAGTCAGTGCCCTTGACAGAGTTGGTTGTCGGTGGTCTCTACGTCAACGAGGTTCCCGAGACGATCAACGGCTCTCCTCCAGAACTGCCCTATGCTTATGTCGAATCGGGGCAGACGACGTTCGACTGGACGCATACCGAAACGTACATGGAGCTGGCCGAAGTCGAGTTTTGTGTCCTCTGCGCCGGGGCTGCCAAAGCTGAAGCCGCTGCCCTTCAACTTCGCTCGGTCTTTGACTGGAAGGACCTACCTTTCACAGACGATACGTCCAGCACCGTTTACTTTCGCCCTTCCCGCTACGAAATAGCCGCCGAGCCGATTCGCTACAAGGATGGCAGTCTGATATACAGAACTCACGTCGGTTACTCCTGCTGGATTGATCGTCAATATCCCCTTTCCTGATTCTTCTACTTTCTAGGATACAATGGCAACTACTCTGACTGTTGACTCGCTCAAAGTGTCGGCCTCTCTCACTCTCACCGACACCACGAGCTATGGCCAGCTGGTTACTGCACCGGCTTCCTTCTCTTACAAGACTGCTCTTGCCCAAGGAACAGGAATCAAGGCCGCGAGATACTGCTACGTCGCTACCTTGACGATTGCTGCCTCGGCCACGACCAGTCTGGATCTTCATGGTGGCGCTGGCACTCCCATCAAAGATCCGCTCGGCAACGATCTCACCTTCGTCAAGATTCGTGGCATCTACGTCGCTTTGGATGAGGCGGTCAATCTGGCTAGTGGTGTCTCCGTGGGCGGCAACGCCAATGGTCTTGCCAACTGGGTCGGTGCGGCAAACGATAAGGTCATGGTTCTCTCTGGCGGTGCTTTCTTCCTCTTCACCAACTCTGCGGCCGGCTATGCTGTCGTTGGAGCTACAGGCGATCTTCTCGACATCACCAACCTCGACTCAGTCAATGCTGCCACGGTCAATGTCATGATTGTTGGCGAGTGATAACTATCTCTCTCCCTAGACATTAAAGGACGTTTCCTCCCATGACTAAAATTGCAGGCTATCAGGGTCGTGTCCGCATCGGCGAAGAATTGGGAAGTATGGCAAATCTTTGCACAACGCGATGGCAAGTCAGCTGGAAGGTTGATGACATCGACGTATCTTGCACGGAACACGGCTGGGTGTCAGCAGATCAAGCTCGTGGGCCCATCACGCCTTTTACGGGTCACCTTCCCGGTATCACAGATATTGATATATCGTTCGATGCTTTCTGGGAGAACGACCTTGGTCTATTTGAGAGTCCTCCCTACTTGAAGCCTGGTGCCTATCTCTACGTCGATCTATTTTTACACAAGACTTTGGTCAATCACCGCTGGGTATTCAGCAGTGTTCTGATCTTGGACTGTACCATGGACTCCGAGGTTCGCGGAGTGGTGAAGTATTCGGCATCTGGAAAAGTGAGTGGCGGCCAGATCACTTACTTCTACCCGCGCAACTGAGAATTATTCATATTTCGCACAACTTCAGGTATTTTTCACAATGTCTAAGGTAAGTGGGTTCAGAGGTCGAGTCGGAATAAAGACAGGCACAACCTTTGTCTGGCTTTGCACTACTCGATGGCAAGTCAGTTGGAAGGTTGATGACCTGGACGTGACGTGCATGGTGCACGGCTGGGGAGCCACCGACATAGTCGGGAGGACTGCTACACCTGTATCCGGCCACCTTCCAGGGTTCACGGATCTGGACATCTCGCTCGACGCCTTCTGGGAAACGTCGATAGAACTTTTTGCTGATCCCCCCTTCCTGAAGCCCGGCAACTATGTCAGGGTCGACATCGAGCTGGTTGCAGGTGACGCCCTTCAGTCATGGAATATTATCGACGTGTTGATTCTAGACTGCACGATGGACAGTGAAACACGAGGAGTTGTCAAGTATTCTGTTTCAGGCAAGGCGAGTGGCGTGCCAGAGGTCGGCTTCTATCCGTTTACACCGTAACTGATCCTTGTTCATATTAGGGCCTTGTGATCCATGATTTTTCCCGGCGGCTTGCCTTCTGGAGGCTCCAGCTTCCTGCAAGGCTCGCGAGGCCGCGTACATCTCAATGGCCCGAATGGTCCAGTGTACCTGCCGCTGACCAGCTGGATGGTCAATGCTACGGCAGAGCTGGACGACCTCACCTGGGCAGATGATCCGCAAGGCCATACTTTCCCCGTCATCGTCAAGAAGTATATCGCCAAGAGCGTTGACGTAGATGTGACTTTGGAAGGTATCTACGATACTGCTCTTGTTCTCTTCAACGACAACCTTTCTTCAAATCTTGTACCTGGCAGCAAGGTATTCGTGACAGCCGATCTCGACCGCAACCAGCCCGTCCATCGCTTCAGCTTCTTCCTTATCATCGCCTCCTTGCAATTTCAGAACGAAGTTCGTGGCGTTGCAAAGTTCATGGTTACTGGCAAGCAGTACGGAGACGATTACGGCCTTCTTCCTACGCAGACTACTCCATACGCAGAAGGGCTTAGTTCACTCGTGATGGTTGTCTCTGTTACGGATGGCGACACAATCATAGTTAGAGAAGGAGAAGTTGATACCACGATCAGTCTAGAAGGCATTGACGCTCCCGAGCCCGATCAACCTTACGGCTCCGTGGCTTCGGCGTATCTTCGCAATAAACTTCCGGCAGGAGCAATTGTGACTTTGGTGCCTAAGGTGGTGGACGATCGTGATCGAATGGTGGGAAGGATCTTGCTAGGAACTGAAGACGTCAACGCTTCGATGCTTGCCGCCGGCATGGCGTGGCATTACTACAGATACGACAATCGCATTTCCTATTCAGCCCTGGAGCGTACTGCTCGATTGGCAGGCACTGGCCTGTGGGGCAGCCCGGTACCGCCGATCGCTCCTTGGGATTGGCGTAATGCTAATCGTGACCCCTAATAACAGGTACTACTCTTAATGACTTCAACAGCAGCTGCTCTTGGAATAGGCACAACGCTCGATCACGAGGGTGTGTCCTATCGTTTTTCTCCTTGGACTTATAAGATCCAAGGAGAGTTCGAGCGACATCTGGAAGACCATGCCCTGAAGACCATCAAGCGGATGAAGGTGTACTGCAGCGATGGCGAGTATCGAGAGCTGTTGGCTTCGGTGCATCGGGACATCTCCTCGGGCTATTACAACTTCGGCGGTCCCGCCGTGGCCCAGGCCATGACAACCTTGCATCACCTTGTTGTCCTTGTCACTCTCTGCCTGAAGCCCAACCACCCCGACATTTCGGCGGCAACGGTGGAAGCGATTCTCAAGAAGCAGATGGAGGAGGTCCTCGACAAGATGTCGGCGGCGAATGCGGACCCAAACGCGACGAGCCCGGCGAGCATGTAGAGCACGCTATCCGCCGGGCGCAGAGTATAGAAGACGTGTTTGCTGCCCTGACTAAAGATCCGTTCCATCTCACTCTATCCCAGATCGGCGATCTCACCCCTTACCAAGTCCGCAACATTCTCTTCCGCCCCGAGGATACCAGTAAGCTCAATATCCCCGGCAGCCCCTTTAGCAAGTACACGGAAGAGAAGGACACCTTCTGGAAAGTCTGGAAAGAGTGGCGGGGGTTATCGGAAGAGGAAGTCGCCGCCAAGTGGGTGGAAAAGCAGCAGCAGGAACAGAAACAGGAAGCGGTAGGTAAGGAATAGGCGTACAGCAAATGGACGGAAGGCCACATCTCAGTTCTACTCCATTCTCCGGGGTGGAAGCCGTCCGCAAACTTCTCGAACGATTTGGAGAATTTGGCGAAAGGCTCACCCACATCTCGGTGAGCCTTTCTCATTTTGAGAACTCTATTCGTCGCGTTCAGGAGATGACCGGCCGACTCACTTCCGCCTTGATGCTGCAGGTAGGTGTTCCTCGGCCCCTCCGCTCTGACATCTGGAACCGACTTGCTGGCCCAAGCGGCGGCGGCGGTGGTGGGGGCGGCGGTTTATTTTCTTCCTCCGGGTCTTCGGAGAAGGTTTTCAAATCGCACGAACAGCTCATGGAGGAGATCAAAGCTCGTGCGAAGCTGAAGGAGGAACTCCAAAACGCTAGTGACGCGAAGTGGGAGACGCGTAGGGCGGAAGGAGACAAGAGGCAGGCCGCCCGTTGGAAGAACCAGGACGAACGGGACGACCTTCGCCACAAGGTCCGCCAGAAGCAGGCAGTCGAAAATACAATCATAATTGGGCGAGCAAAGGCTTTAATAGGAGGTACACCCGACGACGAAGCAGCCGCGGTTAAGAAGATCCTCGATGATATTGAAAACGCACCCAATCACATGAAGGAGGCTATAAACGCACTTCCTTCGGTAACCGAAGGAATTGCTGCCGCTACACCGCCCGGTACAAAAAAAGCTCCTGCTTCTGAACCTGGTAAAACTACAGAGGAGGCTATTGCGGCTATAGCGGCGGAGGGCGAGGCTGCACAAACGGCAGATATAAAAAAGGATCAAGCTGCTATCGATAGCGAAGAGGTAGCTAACCATGGGACGGGACAGGATCCGTCGGATGAGGAGTGGTTAGAGTATCAACGCGATGGCGGTAAAGAAGCGGTAAGTTCAGCTGCTCCTACTTCTCCGGCTGCTCCTGCTCTTTCAACTGCTTCTCCAGCTGCTCCTGCTCCTTCAGCAGACTGGGATAAAGTTCTCACAGAAAGAATGGCGACATACTCTAAAGCTAACAAAGAAAGATTGCGCGCGGAAGGTCACCAAGAAATATGGCTCGCGGCTGGGGAAGCTTCTGAGGAAAAGCAAGCTGCTCCTGCTCCTCCAGCTGCTCCTTCTCCTCCGTCTGCCCGTCCAGCTGCTCCTTCTCCTCCGTCTGCCCGTCCAGCTGCTACTGCTTCTCCGCCTGCTCCTTCAGCTACTCCTGCTCCTCCGCCTGCCCCTCCAGCTTCTCCGCCTGCCCGTCCAGCTGCTTCTCCGTCTGCCCCTCCAGCTGTTCCTGCTTCTCCGTCTGCTCCTTCAGCTGCTCCTACTGCTCCTGCTGCTCCTGCTCCTTCAGATGCAGAGTTGCGGTACAACAAAGAAGTAGAAATAGAAGAGAAATACGCAGTATCGGCACTAAAAGAGCGACAAGCTTTTAGGAAAGAGTACCTCGCAAAGCGGGCTGCGTCAGGGGATACTTCTCCGCTTAGCGACATATTTGACGAAGCCGGCGAGGTCCTTTTAGCAATAGAGCTAGAGAAATACCATGAACGTAGGAGAGGGGAGTTTCTCGAGGAGAGGAAAGCCGCTAGCGAAAAGCAAGCTGCTTCTACTCCTCAGCCTGCAGGAACTCCAGCTGCTCCTGCTCCTCCGCCTGCTACTTCAACTGCTTCTGCTCCTCCGCCTGCCTCTCCAGCTGCTCCGGCTTCTCCGTCTGCCCGTCCAGCTTCTCCGTCTACTCCTGCTTCTCCAGCTGCTCCTGCTTCTCCGCCTGCCCCTCCAGCTGCTCCTGCTCTTTCAGCTGCGGATTTGGAGAAGAAGGAGCAGAGGCGGCTGGCGGCGGAGTGGCGAAAAGAAACCGAAATTGACGAGGCGAAAGATAAGGAACGCGAGGCCGCTAAACAAAAGGCGCGTGCAGCCGACGAAGCTCGCTACGACACTTGGGCACGTACCCCGAGGAAAGTTTCAGTTCCCGACGCTACGGAAATTCCAGCTGCTCCTCCGCCTGCAGGAACTCTAGAAAGATTAACGAAATACTTTAAACGTACCCAAGAAAGATGGTTCGGGAAGAGGAAAACCGCTAGCGAAAAGCAAGCTGCGTCTACTTCTCCAGATGCTCCTGATCCTTCAGATGCTTCTACTCCTCCGCCTGCAGGAACTCTAGAAAGATTAACGAAATACTTTAAACGTAACCAAGAAAGATGGTTCGGGAAGAGGAAAGCCGCTAGCGAAAAGCAAGCTGCGTCTACTTCTCCAGCTGTTCCTGATCCTACGTCTACAGAAATTTCAGCTGTTTCTGTTCCTCAGCCTGCAGGAACTCCAGCTGCTTCTGCTCCTTCAGCTGCTTCTGAAGCTCGCGCAGAAAGATTAGCGAAATACGCTAAACGTAACCAAGAAAGATGGCTCGCGGAGAGGAAAGCCTCTGAGGAAAAGCAAGCTGCATCTACTTCTCCAGCTACTCCTCCGCTTGCAACTCCGGACAATTTGCCGCTTAAAGTGGTGCTAGAGAAAAACCTCGAAGAACGCGCAAAAGATAAACTTGCCGAAACTACAGCAAAGGCCACTCCTCCTGAACCTACAAAAACTCTAACTGGGGTTGCTGCTGGTGCTGTAACGGGGTCTACTCCTACAGCTGCGTCACCTCCAGAGGCGACGGGTTTTGTAAAACGGCTGAACAAGCTCAATGCCGGCCTGCAGAATTTTGCTAACGCGGTCAGCCGCATCACTTTAGGCCTCGCAGCCACCGGAGCAGCTCTGATCCAGGCCGCCTCGCCTGATGCCTGGGCCACACTTACCGGCTCTGTGACGCTTCTTGCTGGCCAGCTCGGCATGGCTCTGATGCCCGAGATCATCCAGCTTTCAGCTTTCATTCAAGCTCTGGCCGAAGCGGTGAGCGGTGCCTCGCCTGCATTCAAGGGGTGGATTGCCTTTATAATCAAGTGGGGCATCATAGGAGGGGTGTTCATCGCTAGCCTTGCGGGCCTTGTCTCTATAGTCACTTCCGTCGTAACCATCTTTACCGCTCTTCTGACCCCTATGGGCCTTGTTATTGCGGCGCTTTCCGCAATTGCGCTAGTTGGGTTTCAGTTGTACAAGGAACTTAACCATGATGGACTTTTGGAAGGTGAAGCAGCAAAAGAAAAAAACCTCCGGGCTAGAGTTTACACCGGGTCGGAGCAAGAAGTTCTTAAAGACCCCGAAATACAGGGTGTCATTAAATCTTCAAAGACCAAAGAGGAGGCTGCCACACGACTCGAGGAAATGGCAAAGGCGACGAGAATGAAAAGAGTGCATTTCGAACCAGAAATCCCAAGTCGCGTGGAGCAAGCAAATGAGGCTCTGAAGCTGTGGGGTAACAGCATTGTTCGTGTAGCCACCTTCGGTCATGCGAAAGGGATATGGAGAGAAAAAGAGGCTGTTGTCAACGAAGATGAAGAAATTGACACAGCCCACATAAAGAAAGCGGAACGTTACAACGTAGCATCGGCCCTTATTAGTAAAGGTGGCTTAGGTGTCGTAGGTGCTCCGCCTAAGCCAGCTCAAGAGGCCAAGGACAAGCGTATGGCTGGCCTCCAGCAGATGGCCTATGCCATGCAATCTTTCAAGGCAACTCCTCAATACTCCTCGGTCGACGAGGCTTACAAGCGTATTCAGGTCACTGCTCTCGGCGATGATCCCATTACTCGAGAAATCAAGAAGATGCATATGGAGACCATGGTGAAGATGCTTAAAGAGCTGCAAGAGGGCAACAAGACGTTTACTGAGTGGACACCCTATCTTCAAAATATTCTTGGAGGTGCACCTTAATGCCTTTCCTTAAGGGTATCGAGTATCATGAACGTCCTAGTTCTCCGCAGGAATCGATGGGCTCTGACGGCTTTAGGGCACGTCGCATCTTTGACACACCGTGGGAGACTCGCTGGAAGTTCCTTACAGCCATGTTCGGCAGTGCGAGTTTAGAAGGTGTAGACGGCCATGCGGTAGTTCTTCGAGAACTACCAGAGGCTTATAAGGTAGACTTCGGTACAGGTCCTGTCAATTTCATGTACCCTGCAGCCATAGAGAGCATAGAGCATATTGGCAATACAAAGTGGAACACGACACTTAGATCTGCTGTTACCGAATGGGCTCGTGTCAGCATCGGTTATGAAACCCTGCACTACCGACTCTTGTCCGACGAGTATCTAAGGGAGGAGTACGACGACGAAGGCTACGAGTCTTGCTTGGCTCGATTTGTATCTATCTGGGTACAACCCTCTGCAGAATATCTGACTCTTCCGCACGGCTCCCTCAGGTGGTCGGAGCCGGGTGGTGTCCAAGGTGTACAAGTTACAGGATCTTACGGCCGTATCCAGCCTTCTGCGGAGATTATGATCGTTTGGCATCGGGTGCCGGGTTTGCCGACAGCCATCAGCCAACTGCTTGGTTCTGTTAATGCACAAGTCATGGGTGTAGAGAGCCGCAGTTTGACTTTCCACCCGCAAACTCTTCTCTACACCCATGCTGAAGTCAAGCCTTACCGCTGGTTTGACAATCGTCTTTACTACGACATCACAATGAAGTTTAAACACTTCGATCCACAAGGCGATGGTTCAGTGAACCACAATACCTTCTTGCAATACAATGGAAAGCTGTTGCAGCCTTATGCCTATAGATATCTGACTCATGATGGCCTTCCTCCGCCCAGCGAAGGGGGCACTAGTCAGGTCGTCTACAGCTTGAAAGATTTTGGAGAACTGTTCAGCTCTTTTCCGCTTACTGATGAAAGCATTATAACAGTCCCGTGATACATGCGAATTGTACCCCGATCCCCGTTCAGCAGACAGTCGCGTCCGTCAACTCGTGCTCTTAACACGTTGTCGGATGCTCTGGCTTCCTCGTCCAATATCACAGCTACCGGGGCCGTCAGCGTCACGGCAGGTGGAAATGGAATACATTTCACTACACCCAATAGCCGCTGGGTGCGGGCTCGTATCATAGCGCGGTTCCCTGGGTCTGTTGACGAATCAGACTCCTATTCTTGGATAGAGGTCCTCGAGAATGGAGATGGAACCTTTGCCGATGCCGAGAGACATGGCATTGGAGGGAGTGGCGATCCGACCAACTTTGATTTCCTCCCGGCGTATGAAGAGAATGAACTCTATACTGAAAACGATAGCATCGTTTGGATGCATTTCGGTTATGACGACTATGTTCTGTTCAGCAGGCCTTCTTGCTGCACCTGGATATTCGCCTGCATAACGGGAGGCACCGATCCATATAGCTGGTCCGAAGCAGAACAGTTGTATCCCGGTTCATTTGGCATATTAGCCAACGGTCGGACAGGAGTGCTGAGCGCCTATGAACTAGGCGGAAACACCACTGTTGCAGAGAACACTTATGTCTGGCTGGCTGAGGGGTACAAAGGAAGCTCGACAAAATATTCCTTCTACTTGGCCCATATCGTCTTATTCGTTCGCATCACCTCTCTTGTCAAAGTCGATGGCCGCTATCCGGCCGTCGAGCAGATCTATGATCCGACGGCAAAGTCGTGGACTGATGGCGACGAGTGCTGGTATGTGGACGCCAACGAATGACCTTGCCGAAGCTTCAGCGATTTGAGGCACTACACGTCGGCCGGGCAGCGGGTCGACGCGTGTACGTGGGCACATGTCGCAGCACTCAGTCGATAGGGTCACAGTCGGGATCTGGTTCTGGCTCAAGGTCGTCTACTGGACCTTCTTGCGTGGGGTTTGCCGGGCCTGTAAATGCCGTACGAGAATTGGCGATCCTGGTAGGGATTGCTGGCGGCCGCAAGGTTTATGGCCAAGGGGAATGCTGTGGGGTTGGTCTTGGGCGGATCGGTAGTGTGCTGGTCGGCCAGGCTGCAGGTCGCAAGGTCTTCGTGGGAGCGTGCTGCGGCTTGCCGGCCTACAGCGGGTCAGGGCCGAAAAGCGGCTCTGGCTCTAGGTCGGGGGTGAGCGGTAGTAGATCAGGATCAGGAAGTGGTTCGGGTTCTGGAAGCGGCAGTGGCTCGGGTTCCGGCAGTGGTAGCGGATCGGGATCCGGTAGCGGCTCGGGTTCGGGCAGTGGTAGCGGATCGGGTTCTGGGTCCAGTAGCGGATTTTACGCGGGCAGCGGTTCGGGTTCGGGAAGCGGCAGTGGTAGTGGTTCAGGGTCAAGAAGCGGCAGTGGTAGTGGGTCTGGCTCGTTGTCGGGCAGCGGATCTGGCTCAGGATCGGGGTCTGGTAGTGGGTCAAGATTGGGATCTGGCAGTGGATCAGGTTCCGGTAGCGGCTCGATCTCAGGTTCTAGCAGCGGATCAAGTTCAGGCAGCGGCTCGGCGTCAGGTTCAGGCAGTGGTAGTGGTTCTGGTTCAGGCAGTGGAAGCGGAAGTGGATCAGGTTCCGGTAGCGGCTCAGGTTCAGGCAGTGGAAGCAGAAGTGGATCAGGTTCCGGTAGCGGCTCAGGTTCAGGCAGCGGTTCAGGCAGCAGATCAGGTTCCGGTAGCGGCTCAGGTTCAGGCAGTGGTTCTGGTTCAGGCAGTGGAAGCAGAAGTGGATCAGGTTCCGGCAGTGGTTCTGGTTCAGGCAGTGGAAGCAGAAGTGGATCAGGTTCCGGCAGTGGTTCTGGTTCAGGCAGTGGTTCTGGTTCAGGCAGTGGTTCTGGTTCAGGCAGTGGAAGCAGAAGTGGATCAGATTCCGGTAGCGGCTCAGGTTCAGGAAGCGGCTCAGGCAGCAGATCAGGTTCAGGCAGCAGCTCAGGTTCTAGCAGCGGATCAAGTTCAGGCAGCGGCTCGGCGTCAGGTTCAGGCAGTGGTTCTGGTTCAGGCAGTGGAAGCGGAAGTGGATCAGGTTCCGGTAGCGGAAGTAGGTCAGGTTCAAGTAGCAGGTCGGGGTCGACGAGCGGTGGCACGGGCACGGGCATCAGGACCAACTGCTGCGCCAATCTGCTGCCGACGACGATCTACGCGACCATCACGCAGAGCACGTCGACATGCACCTGCCTGGGCGGCGGCATCGTCGTGACGCTGGTCTACGATGCCCCAACGCAAAAATGGGTCGGGGAACGGGTGTTTTGCGGAACGACGAACATCCGTTTGAAGTTTTACTGCACCGGTCTCAACAGCAATGATTTCAGGCTTGACGTGTCGTTCCTCGATAGCTGTCAAATTGAAATTTCCTACGGCAATACAGGACCGTGCCTGCCGCTGGCTGCGGAGTTCATCGCCGGGATGACCGGGCTATGCGGATGCACCGGAACGACCGGCGCCATCAAGATCGTGGTGACGGAGTGAGCGATGGCGAGACCATGCGGCCATGCGACGCCCCCTTGAAAGGCGAACGCGCACGCGAGTACATTGGTTGCCAGAGTCTTCGCCGTGATGCTCATGGGACATGCTCCTGAAGGGGTTCCGGACCCCCCGTATACCACGAACAGGGTGTGCAATGCCGCGTCCGTGCCAACACGCCGCCGAACCGCCGCAGCCAGAGACGTGCCACATCTGCATGCTCTACACGACGCGATTCGACTACCGATCCCTCTGGGACGGAGACGGCCAGAACGTGTCGTCGCCGGTCTTGCCAGGCCGCACGAAGTCGTGTAGGTTTCTGGGGCCGATCCTTGAACGCGCGCCGTGTGACTGCGACTCCAAGCACGTCTACGACTGCGAAGTCCACGATCGCTGCACCAAGGGTCCGAACAACGGGTCTGCCGCCTGCTGCCTGTCCTGCGAAGAGTACGAGGAGACGATGCCGACTCCCGAAGAGATTCGACCGAACACCCCGGTCGCCACGGTCGCCGAAGTCCTGCGTGGCCCGCCCGGCAATTTCCCGGAAGGGTGGACGGGATGGGACAACGTCCGCGACGCGCACATCCAGCTTCTGGACGAGGTGGCCGTCGCCGCCCCGATCTTCCCGGAAGGCCGCTACAAGGGCCGCGGCATCGTCTCATGCGTCTCCGCGAAGTCGGGCTGGTCCAGCGGCAAATGCCTCGACCACGGCTACCTGCCGGGCGCGTGGGTCATGGTGAAGGAACTGCGCCGGCTCGGCTGCAAGCTCCCGATCACGTTCGCGCACCTCGGCCCGCTCGAATGGGATCCGACCCTGACCGCACTCTTCGCCGCGCACGACGTTTCCGTCATCGACCTGCGTGAGTTCGAGAAGCAGGAGAAGTTCCGCATCCTGGCCGGTTGGGAGTCGAAGCTGGCGGCCGTCATGGCGTGCAGCCACGAAGAAGTCCTGTTCCTCGATGCCGACAACATCCCCATCGCGGACCCGACGCCGCTCTTTGGCGAGCGCCGCTACCGCGACACGGGCGCGATCTTCTGGCCCGACCTTCCGCCCCAAGGGCAGGTGGACGGCCGCACCGAATGGCTCCCTCCCGTCGTGTGGGAGAACCTGGGCATGAAGCATCGCGCCAACGTGGACTTCGAGTCCGGCCAGTTCGTCATCGACAAGCGGAAGTGCCACCACGAGATCGCCGTCGCGAAGTTCCTCAACGACCACAGCGACTGGACCTACAAGTTCGTCTTCGGGGACAAGTCGATCTACCATCTGGCCTGGGCGAAGGTGGGGCGCGACTACGCCATGCCCGAGAAGTCGTGCGGCTGGAACGGCGGGGCCATCCACCAATACGGCCTCGACGGCAACCTGCTTTTCGAGCACGGCTGCCAGAACAAGCCGACGCTCCACGGCTATCCCCACGGCCAGGACTGCCTGACGAATGCCGCCCATTGCCACCGTCATTTGGAGGATTTAAGGCGTGTCTGGAGCGGCCGATTGTGGTACAATGAGTCTCCTTCGGGAAAGGACCGCGTGACGCAGAGACGCCTCATCGGGTCGACGTTCCGCTATCGCAGGCTGGGCATCGACGACCGGGCCATGCGGCTTCTGGAGGACAACCGGATCGGCAAGGGCTCGGCCCGGTGCGAGATTTTCTGGTCGGTTCTCGACGGCATTCTCGCCATCCTGAACGTCGACTACGTTCCGACGATGTTGCTCCGTGAAGGGGGCGACGGGGTCTGGCGCGGCGAGTGGCTGGACCACGAGCGGTGCAAGGTCGAGATGGTTCCGCAGGCGGTCAGCAACCAAGCGGGGTGACATGGACATTCGGAAGCTGTGCGAGCGGTCGCGAGACGAGTTCGAGGACTGGTGCAGGCTGCGGTCTGCCTCCCACCCGATCAACCCGATGCGGGCGATGTGCCGCCTCTTCGGGCAGTATCCCTTCTACGTCGACTTGGCCGACGAGCACATGGGGCCGCACCTGATCCTCGACGGCTTCTGGGAGTCGTGGACGGCGATGGCCGTGGTCCGCTTCGTGAAGCCGAACTGGCGGTGCATCGACGTGGGGGCGAACCACGGCGTCTTCACCGTCCTGCTGTCCAAGCTCGCGACCGAGGGCCACGTCTTCGCCTTCGAGCCGAACAGCCGCAGCTTCGAGTTCCTGCAAGAGAACACTCGAATCAACGGATGCTCCAACGCGGACGCAAGCCCGCTGGCCATCGGGGATAGCGTCTCTGAAGGCGTTCTGCGGTGGAAGCGAGGGAACCCGACTTCCGCGTCCCTGCTGCCCTCGCCGAAGGACCATCCGCATCGGCAGGACGAGTGCTCGGAGCCGGTCGGCGTGTCGCGGCTGGACGCTCTCGTCCGAGGCGATGTCCACTTCATCAAGATCGACGCGGAGGGCATGGACTACGAAGTCATCCGTGGCGCGCAGGCCCTGATGGACGCCAATCCGAAGTGCAGCATCCTGTTCGAGCACGCGGGCTTCCTTCTTGGCCCGGAGGATGTCCAGAAGCAGCTTCTTGCCGAGGCGATGGATCGCTGCAACGTCGGGGTGCTGCACAACATCGGCTACGACGGCTGGTGGAAGCCGGTGGAACCGCGTGAGGTAGCCGCCAGTGACCCCAACCGGGTCTGGAATCTGCTGATAAAGAGGTAGGGCCGAGGCGTGCCCTTAGCCGATGATTCACCCAACCGCCAACGTGTACGGCTCGGCGATTGGTGTTGGCACACGCGTCGCGGCGTTCGCCGAAATAGGCGGGGCTGTCGTCGGGGCGAAGTGCAAGATACAAGCCTTCGCGTTCATCTGCCCCGGAACGGTCCTGGGCGACGAGGTGTTCGTGGGGCCGCACTGCTGCTTCACGAACGACAACTGGCCGCGGGCGTCTGGGGAATGGACTCGGCGAGGCGTCACGGTGCAACGCGGCGCTTCCATCGGCGCGGGGGCGATCCTTCTGCCTGGCATCAGCATAGGCGAAGGGGCCATGATCGCCGCGGGCTCGATAGTTGATCGGGACGTGCCGGCGTGGACGTTGTGGGTCGGCGCACGGGCGCAGGCCACGATGTCCCCCATACGGTAAAGGACTGGAGCATGGGCGCTGTTCGCGAGTTCGAGTCGGCGTTCGCCGAAAAGCTGGGCGTCCGGGCCGCCATCGCGGTCAACAGCGGAACGGCCGCGCTCGCCGCCTGCATGATGTCGATGAAGATGACGCAGCGGGACACGGTGGTGACGAGCCCCTTCACCTTCATCGCGACCGCGAATGCAATCTTGTTCGCCGGGGCCACGCCAGTGTTCGCCGACGTGACGCCTAGCGATTTGCTTCTGGATCCGGGTTCGCTACGGCAACGGATGCGTGCCACCACGCGAGCAGTCGTCCCTGTGCATCTCTTCGGCAAGGTGTGCGACATGGAAGGCGTCCGCAGTGCCGCCGCCGGGGCCGTCATCATAGAGGATGCGTGCCAGGCCCTCGGCGCAGAACGCGACGGACGTATGGCTGGAACGGTTGGCGACGCAGGGTGCTTCAGCTTCTACCGGACCAAGAATCTGTCCACGTTCGAGGGCGGCATGATCGCTTTCCCGACGGGATCGCGACTGGACGAGGCCGCGATCCGCGCCATCGTCAACCAGGGCGATTCGGGCGGGAGGAGCTTTCATCACGTCGGCTTCAACTTCCGAATGGCGGAGCCCTTGGCGGTGATCGGTCTGCACGTCCTGACCAGCCATTGGGGAGCAGTTCTTTCCGGGCTGGGGCGATACGGAGTCGCGGACGGCTATTATCCGAACGTCGTCTACGACACGCCGGCATACAGGAACCGTGGCATCACCGGCGACTGCCCCATAGCCGAAGCGGCGGCGGCGGTGGTGCGTGCGCGACTTGGAAGGGGATCGTGATGCTTCGCATCGGGCAAATAGGATATGGCGTGTGGGGCTCGCGGGTCGCTTCCGCAATCGGCCGTTCTCGATGCTGCGAGCTCGTGGCGGCGTGGGACATTGACCCCGTCGCGACTCAGGGCGTCGCCTGCGCTACGGCAAGCCTCGACAGCCTATGGAGGCAGAGCGACGCAGTTGTTGTTTCCGTGCCGCTTCAGAGTGTCGCTCCGTTGGTGCTGGAAGCCTTGCGACGAGGCAAGCATGTTATCGCCGCGAAGCCTCTGGCGGCAGCGTCGGCGGCGTGCATGGAGATCCACCGTGCGGCACGCGAGGCGGGATGCACGGTCATGGTGGACTACGTCTCGTGCTACTTGGGCGACGCGCCGTTCTTCTGCGCGGCCGCCAGGCATGCAAACGGCATCAGCGCCGTCAGGTCGGCTGATAGGCCGCGCCACGGCGGCGCAGGCGCGCTCTGGGATCTGGCCGTACACGACCTGGCCATCTTGCGGATGGCCTCAGGAGAGGTGCCGCGAGTCACGGCCGCCACCCTGTCGCACGATCAGGCGGACATCAGGGGGGACTGGCTGGCGACGGGAACCTTCCGCATCAAAGCCACCTACGGGCCGCGCGAACGGCGGTGGCGTGCAAGAGCGAAGCACGGGGCGTTAGCGGAAAGCGATCAGCAGCAAGACGCGCCAGAACCGTTGCAGTCGATGCTCGACACGTTCGCCCGGAGCGTGCGTGACGGCACGATGCCACTGACCGACGCGGCGTTCGCAGCCGATGTGGCGGCGGCCGCAGAGAAGGCCGAGGAGGTGGCGCCGTGAAGCTGGCGATCATCCTGCCGACCCTCGGACGCGCCACGCTACCGCGAGCCATCGCCAGCGCCATGCACCAGCTCGACGCCGACACCACGATCGAAGTGGTTGGCGACGGGCATCGGCCAGACGCGGAGGCTGCGGTCGACGAGGTTCGTGACCCGCGAGTTCGCTACAGCCACCACAGCGACCCGGTCAGCATGTTCGGCAACGCGCAGCGCAACCACGGCATCGCACGATCAGGGGCCGACTGGATCATGCACTTGGACGACGACGACAAGCTGCTTGACGGGGCGGTGGCGGCCGTGCGCCGGAACATGCGGTTCCACAAGCCGCTGGTGTTCAGGATGCTGCACTACGGGAAAGTCCTGTGGAGAGAGCCAGTCATGCAATTCGGCAACGTCGGCGGCGCGCAGTTGGCGTGCCCGCGGGACCAATTGAAGCCGTGGGGCATCGGCAACGGGAGCGACTTCGACTGCATCGTCGCGACGGTGAACAGCCACGGCATCCGATGGTGCTGCGACGTGATTTACAACTGCGAGGAGCATCATGGCGGCAAGTGACGCGTTCGTCATCCCGGTGGAAATGCTGGTGATGGACAACATCCGCCAGGTTCTTCATACCGTCGCTTCGTTGCCAGCCGAAAGCACGGTCTACTTGGTGTGCGAGCGGCTTCATGTGATAAACCCCGGCCCGCTGCGGGAGGCGTGCGAGCGGGCAAACGCCGTGGTCGTAGACGTGGCGTATGAACCCGGCGTCTGGCGATCCACGGACGAAGCGGTCGCACACGGCTTCCGGATCGCCGCAGCGAACGGGTATTCGCGAATTCGAGCCATACGAGCAGGCGACGCCTACCAGCCAGAAGCTGTGGAGGAGTAAGCGGTGAAGATCGCAGTGACCATCCCCGTCTGGATCTACCAGAACCCGGCGCTCATCGAAGCGACGCAGCGGGCCGTAGCGAGGCTGCGCAGCGACGTCCACGAACTGACGATCTACCTCGCCTGCACACGGCTTCACCAGATTGGCCCCATCGATCTTCAGGGATACTGCCAGCGGCAGACGAAGCATCGGGTCTGCGTCCTGCACGAGCCCGGAGTGGAGCGGAGCGTGGCGGGAGCCTGGAATTGGGGGTGCGGCCAGGGCCAACACGACCTGTACCTGCTCACGGCGAACGACGTGGAAGCCGAAGCCGAGTCCGTAGACGCGATGGCGGCATGGGGAGAGGCGAACCCCGAGGCGATGATCTGGAGCGGCCTGGACAGGAACCACACGTCGCCCGAGCGGCCCGTCGACTCCTGCGACTTCGCCTTCTTCATGCTGAGGCGGGGGGCGACAGAGAGGTTCGGGACGTTCGACGAACGCTACCGCCCCGCCTACTTTGAGGACAACGACTACTACACGCGCGTCGTCCTCGCCGGGCACACGCCGAAGATGATCCCCGAGGCGAGGTTCCTGCACCACGGTTCTCTGACGACAAAGATGGAACCAGACGCGGCGCATCACGTCCGGCACCACTTCGCGCTGAACCGGGCGAGGTATCAGGCGAAGTGGGGTCCGGCGGAGCCTCCTGGCGATCCGGTCGGGGTTCTGGCACAGTGCCACAAGACGCCGTGGAACGACCCGTCGCTGCCGATCACGTTCTGGGACCGAGCATAGGGAGCGGCCATGATCCCAACAGCAGCAGCGGCCCGCGCGGCACTCGACGTGCAAGCTGGGAGCGGCGGCAGTGCCGGGGCGACGGGCTTCACCGGACCGACAGGACCCACAGGCTTCACCGGCGCGACCGGGCCGACGGGCGCGACAGGTCCGACCGGGCCGACGGGTGTCACCG
>Ga0163150_10001398_pt1 | contig 40764 bp, 36 predicted proteins | sample OliLakLV19P2IB_FD_148628 | JGI IMG/M metagenome (GOLD analysis project Ga0163150, IMG submission 148628) | Freshwater microbial mat bacterial communities from Lake Vanda, McMurdo Dry Valleys, Antarctica - Oligotrophic Lake LV.19.P2.IB | ecosystem: Environmental > Aquatic > Freshwater > Lake >... | reverse complement strand
GGGGGGGCGTTGATGGCGGTGAAGGGGAAGCACCAGCAACGCCGCAAAACCTTGGAACGGAATCGAAGAGTCTTTCTTCGCAGTCGGCGGTGAACGTCCAGGCTTCGACGCCGTCGATCGACCATGGCGATTTTACAAATGATGCTACTCGGAAATCGTCGCGGCGAACACGCTAATGGATAGAACCCACTACGGAAAGTGGCTTGTCGGAATCATCGTCTTTTCGATGAGCGTTGTTGCTCAAGCGCAAGATAGCAACGCTCAGACATCCCGTGAATTCTATCTCGGTCGTCGCGTTGCCAAACCCATGTCGCATCTGGGAGCCGACTGGCTGATTCGAGCAGAACGCGATGCTGAAGAAGACCCGTCGCAGATGTTGTCGCAACTCGATTTAAAACCAGACTTAGTCGTTTGCGATATGGGATGTGGCAATGGCTTCTATTCGCTGACGATGGCTGAAATGGTCGGGCCCAATGGGAAAGTTTTAGCCGTTGATATTCAGCCGCAAATGCTTCAGATGTTAAGTCGGCGGGCGGCAGAAACGAAAATCGACAATATCGATATGATTCTTGGAACGGTGACCGATCCGAAACTTCCAAGCGGGAAGGTCGATTTGGTTCTGATGGTCGACGTCTATCATGAGTTCTCGCATCCACAGGCGATGCTTGCAGCGATTCGCAAATCCTTGTCGCCGAACGGTCGGATTGCGTTGGTCGAATATCGTGAAGAAGACCCGAGTGTTCCGATCAAACCAGAACACAAAATGAGCAAACGTCAGATTCTTAAAGAATACTCTGCGAATGGATTCAAGGTAGGTTCGGAGTATGACGGGCTCCCATGGCAACATCTCATGTTCATGGTTCGCGACGAAGCTTGGAAACCATAGCGCTTGTAACCTTGCGGTGCATATCTCGGCGTCAATGCCAAATTCGGACGGATCTCGTCTCCATCTTGATTAAGAACCTCGGTTCATAATTAGCCCTAGAAAATTGCGGTTTAATCTGCAATACTTCTCGTCCCTCGTATTGGGCGATTTTTCTTTGTCATTTCTTTCCAGGAGCTATAACCACGCATGTTCAAGAACCTCAACGCAGCCATTCTCGGCGTTTCAGGCCGTCAAAGCGAACTGATTGAGCTAGCAATGACCTACGGGTTTAAGGGGTTGGACATCGATTTAGCGGATTTAGTAAAACGAACGCAACGCGCCTCCTACGAAGTTGCTTCTCGCTATCTCAGCAGTGCTCAGATGACTGTTGGCGGATTCGAGATTCCTGTCGACTTGGATGCCGACGACGCTGCTTTTGCAAAAGCTTTGGCGAGTTTGGTTATCGCGGCTGAGATCGCTTCCAAGGCCGGTGCGAAGGCTGGCAATATCGGAATTCCATCGGCTACCAATCGGCTCCCCTACCATGAGTTTTTTGAAGTCGTTCGCAAGCGCGTCGACCAAGTCGCCGAGGTGTTGGCTAAACATGATTTAAAGCTTGGTCTGTACTTTTCTGCGGCTGTCGAAAGTCGCGAAGGAAAGCAGTTTCCGTTTGTCAAAGACGTTGAAGGTTACCTCGCGTTCTTCAAGGCCTGCACCGCTTCGAATACTTGCCTCACAATCAATACGTGGGATTGGACCATCGGCGGTGGGACGGATTCCCAATTGGCGAATGTTCCAGTGGGTCGTATCATCGGGCTGCGTTTGGCTGACGCCGCCGAAGGCATTGACTATGCCAACGCGAGCAATACTCAGCGATTGATGCCAGGATCCAACGGCGTGATCGATAATGTAGGAATTGTGAGCCAACTTGCTAAAATGGAATTCGACGGACCGCTGACAGCTTACGGTCACGTTTCGCAAATGAGCGGCAAGACGCGTGATATGATTGTGTCTGCCGCCCAAGATAGTCTCGATAATGTGATGAGCACGGCTGGCCTGCCAACGTATACGCGAAAACCAGAATTGGTTGGCGAGTCAACAGCCCCTGTCTTCGCTGAAATTGAAGCATAGGAACCCACGAAAGTGGGGAATGACCAGTGAAACTCCCACGACGATCGTTTTGTAACAGCCTAACCGCTTCAATTGGATTGTCGTTACTTGGGTCAAATGCGATTGGATTAACCAGTCGACGTGAACCGCGATGGGACTCGTCGATACGATCGGGCTTAGAGTTTCTCGCTAGAACTCAATCTTCTCGCGGCCAGTGGAACACGCCCCCCTACCCTACTGCCATTGCCGCGCTGGCCGGAACCGCCATGCTCTGTTCGGGCTCGACCGCAACGCAAGGGCGATACGCAAAGAACATTAGTCGGACGACCGATTTTCTCCTGAGCAAGTGTCGCGACAATGGCTTGATCGGTGATCCGAATTCCGATGTTCGTTACACCTATGGGCACGGATTTGCGATGTTGTTTCTTTCACAAGTCCTCGGCGAAGAAGGGCTCATTGACCGCCGCGAAGAGTTGATCGAGGCTCTCAATAAATCGGTGAAGTTTTGTGCCTTGGCGCAAACGGCATCCGGTGGCTGGGGTTATGTCAGTGCAAAAGACGGCAATGACTATGACGAAGGAAGCACCACGATTACGCAAGTTCAAGGACTGCGCGGCTGTCGCAATGCTGGGATACCCGTTCCAGGCGAAGTTATCGATGCGGCCAAGCAGTACATGTATAGCTGCCAGAACGAAGATGGCGGAATCAGCTATTCCAGCAAGCAAATGGGAACCTCGCGCGCCGCGATCACCGCCGCGTCGTTAGCCGCTCTTTACAACGCTGGCGATTACGATGGCAAGCACGTTCCTAAAATGCTCGAATACTGCAAGAAGACGCTTTACGACCTTGGTCGCGAAGATCAAGCCTTTGGTCATTGGCATTATACTTATCTCTATTACGCACAAGTTGTCTATCGCCAAGGTGACGAACTTTGGTTGCCCTTTCGGAATAAACTTTACGATCGAATCGTTGGCGAACAGAAGAGTGATGGAAGTTGGGATGGGCAAATTAACGCAACATACGTTACTGCGTGTAACTTGATCATGCTCCAGCAAGATCTGGGTTATCTGCCTATCTTTCAAAGGTAAAGGATAGTTTTTGACGGTTAGTATTTGATAGTGGGGAGGTATCGAGGTGAGCGAAGCGCGAAAGCAAAAGCTTGAGTCGATGATATATGCCATTCGTACGCTGAATGATTTTTCGCCGAATGATGCAAAGCTTATGTGCCGTGATTTGGCTCCGGCATACGTGACCAAAACTCTAAAGATGCTGGTCGGCGGCGGGCTTTTGAATTCTATCGAAAGCGATCGCAAAGTGATCTTCCGATGGGTCACGGAGGAATCGAATCGATTCGAACAGTTCATCGAAAGACAAATCTACGGCGATCAAGTCAAACAAACACCCGTGCAGGACCGACCGCGTGAGCTGATGCTTCGCGACGGTGTCGATAAACTGACGAACGCAAACCTGGTCGCTATCTTGATTCGCGTCGGCGTGACTGGCGAATCGGCTGTCCAGGCTGGACGCAAACTCTCGAATCGCTTTGCCGATCGACTCGCTGATTTTCCCGACGCGAGTCTCGCGGAATTGCGGAAGCTGAGCCCGGCGATTCGCAAAGATAGCTACTGCCAGATCATGGCAGGCATCGAACTGGGCCGACGCGTCGCCGCCGTCAAAGAAGAACTGACGATCGCTCCGTTTCGAATCAAAGGTTCCGATGATGCGATCCGCTACTGCATAAAGATTTTTTCTCGACTGGCGATGGATGGCAAGCAAGAGCAGTTTCATATTGTTACGCTCGATACACAGCACGGTCCCATCGCCAATCATTTGATTACCGTCGGAACGTTAGATGCAAGCCTTGTTCATCCTCGCGAAGTCTTCAGACCTGCCATTCGAGATGCCGCGTCGGCAATCTTGCTCGTTCACAATCACCCGTCCGGCGATCCGACGCCAAGTTCCGAAGATCGTTCCGTGACTCGGAAACTAAAAGAAGTTGGCGAGTTGATCGGAATTCGCGTTCTAGACCATATCATCGTGGCGCGAGAGAACGGGCGGAGCATCATGTCGGAGGGGATTTAGACGCTATCGCTAACCGCTGAGTGCGCAGCGATACGCCGAGTCGGGGATGGAATGCTGCCTCAGCGCTCCCCTATGTTCTCAGCGGTTAGCTTTTCCGAATAAGGAAATTTAGTTGTTGTTAAGTAGGCAAGCAACCCACCGGCGATCGCGCCAAATAGGTGTCCGTCCCACGATATTTTTTGATTCATCGACGGCAAGGCACCCCACAGCATCGTGCCGCCGTAGAGAAACAGCACAAGTAGCGCAATGAGCATTGGCACAAGCCGACGTTCGAGTAAACCGGACGCGATCAAAAATAAAATAAGTCCGTAGATCAAACCGCTGGCACCGATGTGCGTACTTGATCGCCCAAAAAGCCATAGCAATCCGCCACCTAAAAAGACCAAGCCGACTACGATCGTAATCGAATCGGCTCTGGAACCAGCCAAAAGCATCAGCAAAATGGCGAGCGGTACGGTGTTGCTGATCAAGTGCCCCCACCCGCCATGCAAAAATGGCATCAACGGTACGCCGATTAACCCGCTTAACGTTCTAGGAACCAACCCCAACGAATTAAGCGGAATCGGAAGGATTACATCGACCAAATGAATAACCCAAAGAATTGCGATGAAGCCCAACACCCAACTTAGCTCTTCTCGGATCGTGTGTTTCATAGACGTGCGACGTTTTAACTAAAGCCATATGCAAAATTAGCCGGAACGCGTTAGCGTCCGGTTTCCCAGCAATTCGTGCGTACCGGTGCTAACGCACTCCGACTAATCGTAACCGATTCGGCCGCTGAAGCATCTAAAATAAACGTACCGCTCGTTTGAGCGATGCTTATAATGTTCGCAGGAGAACGTCTAACTATGCCCATTTCAAAAACCAAACGTTTGTTCGTCTTGATGAGTTTACTCTGGATGACCAGTATCGCAGTAGCCGCTGAGATCGCCATGAAGTACGGACCACTATCACCAAATCAAATTTTGGTGCCGCAGACACTTCTGCATCTTGCACATACCGCTGAAATACAAACCGAACTTCAGATTCCTGCCGACAAACAATTATCGTTCGAGAATATACTGCGCGATATCGACCTGCGTTGGTGGCCATCGAGAATCCTACCGGTTACCGAACAACGTAAGCGAGTTACCGAATTAGAATCGGAATTCATCCGGGAAACAGAAAAGCTTTTAGGGGGCGACGCTGTGATGCGACTTCGCCAGATTGAACTTCAAAGTCAAAGCAGTCGGATATTGGTACGCTCCGAAGTCGTTGCCTTTCTAGAACTGGATGCTAAACAGCAAAAAACCGTTGAAGAGCTTTTTGTCGCCAACGACAAACTTGCGGTAGACGTTACAGCCATGAGCGCTAAAGAAAAATCCGAAAAACTGCAGTCGCTTGTTTCGGCGAAACAAACAGAGGCCAAAAAAGCGATTGCAGTCTTAAACACGGTGCAGCGTGACCGGATTCAAAAAATTGCTGGAACGCCCGTGAACACGGCGACTGCCGAACGAATCTACGCCCTTGCGCCTGAGCTAATCGATACCGGGAATTGGACAAGCGAAGATCGGCCAACTCTCGAATCGTTGCGAGGACAGGTCGTCATCCTCCATATTTATGCGTTCCAGTGCCACAATTGCGTTGCCAATTTTCGTCACTATAAGCGATGGGACGAGAATCTTAAGTCCAAAGGGGTACAAGTCGTCGGAATCCAGACTCCAGAAACGCAGAACGAAAAAGACCCTGAAAAAGTTCGAGCGGCAGCAGCCAAGGAAGGTTTTCAATTTCCTGTGTTGATCGATTTGGAAAATAAAAATTGGAAAGTCTGGGGAAACACGATGTGGCCGACGGTTTATGTCATCGATAAGAAGGGGTATATCCGATTTTGGTGGCAAGGCGAGCTGAACTGGCAGGGCAACACGGTCGATCAAAAGATCGATACCATCGTCGAAAAACTGCTTAGCGAGAGCTAGCCCAACTTTAAAAGAGTTCCGCCATCTCACGAGCGTGATACGAACTTCGAACGAACGGCCCCGAAGCAACTTGTTTGAAACCCATTTGCTTGGCGAGCCGTCCCAGTTCGGAAAACTCGTCGGGCGGGATATATCGCACGACGGGCAAGTACTTTGGCCCCGGTTGCAAATACTGACCAAGTGTCAGAAATTCACAACCATATTCTAAAAGATCGGCGAGGCAATCGAGAATCTCATCGCGCGTTTCGCCTAGTCCCAGCATCAGACCGCTCTTAGTCTTGATCGAGGAGTTGAGTGCTTTCACACGCCGCAATAATTCAAGCGTCCATCGATATTCACTCTTCGGTCCGCGTACTTTCCGATAAAGTCTTGGGACCGTTTCCATATTGTGATTGAAAACTTCAGGAGCCGCTTCTACGACTCGATCCAAGGCCGAGCGATGACGAACGAAATCAGGCGTGAGCACTTCGACCGAAGCGCCCGTTCGTTCGCGCACGGCAATGATGCATTGATAAAAATGTTCCGCCCCACCATCGAGAAGATCGTCCCGAGTGACAGAAGTAATCACGACATGTTTGAGGCCTAGTCGAGCGGCAGCCTCGGCGACCCTCGCTGGTTCATCTAACTCGAGTGCTTCGGGGCGACCACGCGAAACGGCGCAAAACCCGCAGGGTCGAGTGCAGACATTCCCCAGGATCATAAAGGTCGCTGTCTGCTGCGAGAAGCATTCCATTCGGTTCGGGCATTTCGCGTTTTCGCAAACCGTCTCCAATCGCAATTCCGAAAGAATACTCGACGTGAGATGATTGAAATTTCCTTTGGGAACTTCACGGCGCAACCAAGCGGGCAATCGACGTTCAGGTTCCTGGGATACTACGGGAAGTTCGAGATTCATTGCGATTGCAGTGTGCGAAATGGTTTGGTAATTCGACCATTGTAGCTCGCAGAATGACAAAGGGACATATGGGACTGAAAGGACGAAAGGACGAAAGGACAAAAGAAATCTTTTCGTCTCTTATGTCCCGTTCGTCCTTTCAGTCCCTTCAGGTCTCTCGAATTTCTCCATCAATTCGGCAGCCAAGAAGAACGAACCCGTAATCACAATGAGATCCTTTTGGTCGGCCATTTTTTGTGCCACCTCCAAGGCGGCAAGCGAATCTTCGACGACGCGAATTTTGGCAATCGGTTGCCCTGGACTGGCTTTTTCAATATTGTCGGCGATCGCCTTGAGCGTCTGGGTTGGCTGAGCGCGAGGATTGATATGGAATTGTGTAAGGACGAGTTCTTGACACGAAAGCATCAATCGATTGAGCATCGCCTCGGAATTTTTTTCACGACTGGCCGAGAAGACGACGATACGTTTCCGATCGGGGAAATTTTCGTCGAGCGTATCGATCAAAGCTTCAATCGACGCTTCGTTATGGGCCGTATCGATGATCGTAGTAGGGCCCTCCGAGACGACCTCGACACGACCGGGGACTTGTGTCGTTGCCAAGCCTGCTTCGATGGCGGATTCCTCGATGTCCCAACCATGTTCACGAAGGATATCGAGTCCGGCCAATACGACAGCCGCATTCGCAAGCTGGTGCTTTCCTAAGAGCCGTAGCTTGAGCGATGTTCGATGCGTTCCGCTGGGCCATAATGTTGGATCGGGATGGTAGGACATTCGCATTTCACGTGAACCGTAGGCGCTAGCCTCGGGCTTCGGCCTTGATGAAATAAAATCGACGCCGAGCAGGCGAAGCTTGCAGCCTCGTTCTTTCGCAATTCTCGAAATGGTTTCGGAGGCTTCTGGATGCGTCGCGCCGCTTACGACGGGGACGCCAGGCTTAATGATCCCCGCCTTCTCGCCCGCAATTTCTGCCAGTGTGTTACCAAGTTGTTGCTGGTGATCGTAGCTGATCGATGTAATCACGCTCAAGGCTGGCCAACAGACGTTAGTACTATCCAGTCGACCACCCAATCCGACCTCGATAATGTTGACATCGACAGCCTGTTCTCGAAAGAGCCACCAAGCCATCGCCGTCGTCAATTCAAAAAACGTCGGGTGTCCGTGCCCTTGTTCGGCAATGTTGTGTGCCGCTGGCTTCACTGCGTCGACGGCTCGAATAAACTGCGCTGGATCGACTGCTTGGCCGTTGATGACGAATCGCTCTTCGAGTCGAAGTAAATGCGGAGACGTATAAAGGCCGGTACGATAGCCACTTTCTCTCAAGCATTCGGCGGTCAGCCAAGCGACAGAACCTTTGCCCTTGGAGCCGGCGACATGGATCACCGGAGCAGCTTGCTGCGGGTTTCCTAGCTCGACCAGCAACCGTTCCATTCTCGATAGCCGATAATTGTTCTGGTTATAAGCTTGGTCCGTGGAACGCTCGTAGTTGATTCGATCGTACAGATATTCGATGGCTGCCTGATACGATTCCATAGTTGCGATACCGAGGTCGTCGCCATCTGGGGTGGCAACATTAAAAAATCATCTTCGCGAGGCCGTAAGTTTAGCTAGAAGCGTAGAAAGTTGCAGGCTTAATTGTCTATTTGTCAATATTCGGCGACGCCTCCCGGGGTTGGAACTTGTGGTCAGGCACTTTCCGATTTATAGTTTTTCCTGGAGATACGGGCTGAACCGTCAAAGTCAGCTTCCCGTACTCCACAACATCTTCTAACCAAGTCTTTTCCGGAGAGTAATGCATGTCGGTCGACACCCAAGCCCCTGCGAGCGCTCCGTCGTCGGTGGCTGGTAATGCTGCTTCGGACGTCGTGATCGAAACTCGCGGGTTGAGCAAGATTTACCGAGATTTTTGGGGACGAAAAAAAGTCCATGCCCTCAAGTCGCTCGACGTTGAAGTTAAAAAAGGTGAAATTTTCGGTCTTCTTGGCCCGAATGGATCCGGGAAATCGACGACCATTAAACTGATTCTGGGCTTGTTGTTCCCTTCGGCAGGTCGAGCGTTTGTCTTTGGCAAAGAAGCGTCCGAAGTCACAAAAAACGAACGCATCGGTTATCTTCCTGAAGAATCGTATCTTTACAAATTCCTAAACGCCGAAGAAACGCTCGATTTTTATGGTCGGCTTTTCGATATGCCCGCCCCGGTTCGCCGCGAACGATCCGAGCAGCTCATTCAAATGGTTGGCCTGCATCGTGCCCGACGACGACAGCTCAAGGAATATTCCAAAGGCATGACGCGAAGAATTGGCTTGGCCCAGGCTCTGATCAACGAACCCGACTTGTTGGTACTCGATGAACCGACCACGGGTTTGGACCCGATTGGATCGCGCGAGATGAAGGATCTCATCCTCAAGCTTCGCGAGCAAGGGAAGACGATCCTGATGTGCTCTCACCAGTTGGCCGACGTTCAAGATGTCTGCGATCGAATCGCGATCCTCCATCAAGGCGAACTCAAAGAGCTTGGGCGAGTCGATAGCTTGCTCAAGGTCCGAGATGTTACCGAAGTTCATGCACGCGGATTAACCGAAGACGCGAAACGCGAGATAGCCGAAGTCATCAAACGGCACGGCGGCGAGTTGATGCAGATCGACAACCCAACAGTCACCATGGAAGAGTTGTTTCTGGAAAGTATTCGCGAAAGCGATGCTCGTCCGGGTCGACGCGCTGGGAGTTAATAGAAGATGCGTCTAACACCGGACCAACTTTGGTCGTTCTACGAATGGTTTATTCCTCAGCAAGGCTTGTTGCAGGGCATTTCGCTGGCGATCACGCTGGCCATTCTCGGTTTACTGGTCAGCTACCTTGTCGCCATGGTTCGTTTGGGACCTGGCGAAGGTTTTTATGCAGTTGCAAAGGTTATTAGCGATCTGATTCGCTTCGATATTCCCGGTACTCGATCATCTCGTTTGTGGGCGATCGCCAAGCTGTCCTTCATGGAGGCGATACGCCGCAAGGTTCTGGTCGTATTCGTAATCTTCATCATCCTTTGTATGTTCGCAGGATGGCTCCTCGATTTGCGAACCGATCATCCTGCACAGCTTTATATCACGTTTGTTTTGAGTTCGACCAACATGCTGGTCTTGCTGCTAGGGCTTTTCATCAGCGCCTTCAGCTTGCCGGCTGATATAAAGAATCGAACGATTTACACGATCGTCACCAAGCCGGTTCGTGCGACGGAGATCGTAGTCGGTCGCATCTTTGGTTTTAGTCTCATCGGCTCGATGATTTTGGCCGCGCTCGGATTATTTAGCTACGTCTTTGTGGTACGTGGCTTGAATCATACTCATGAGATCACCACGATTTCGCAAGACGGCCGGCAAGGCAAGACCGAGGTCGCTGCTCGGCACGATCACGTCTTTAAACTCGGCGAGGACGGCAACGGATATACCGAAGAGGCCAAAGGGCATCAGCATACGATAACTGCGGTCCAGCTTGATAACAAAACGAAATATGTAGTGGGACCGCCGACCGGCGAACTCACTGCCAAAGTACCTATCTATGGTCGGTTGACCTTTACCGATCGTTCTGGCAATGTCGGAGAGGGGTTGAATGTCGGCTACATGTCAGAGTATCGCAAGTATGTAGCCGGTGGCTCGCTCTCAAGTGCCAAATGGCAATTCGAACGCGTTCGCGAATCAGACTTTCGCGAAGGGAATGAAAGCGACGATGATATCGAGCTGACGATCGAAATGAATATCGAAGCCTTTCGATCCTTCAAAGGCGACATCGTAACGCCTGTTCGAGGTTCGATTATTCTTCGAAGTCCTGATGAAAGCATCGAGAGCCAACGCATCTATTTCTTGGTGAAAGAATCGGTCGACCGAAAGCTTATATCGCGAACGATCAGTGGCTTCCGCAACAATCAACCGGCGACGTTAGATGTCTTCAAAGACATCGTAATGAATGAAAAGTTAGAAGTGATTGTACGCTGCGAAGATTCACAACAATATCTCGGAATGGGAGCATCCGACTTAACATTGCAAGCCAAGGAACGCTCGTTTGCATGGAATTTCGCCAAAGGTTACATCAGCATTTGGCTTCAAATGGTGATCGTCATCTGCTTTGGCGTGATGTATAGCACTTTCCTATCAGGGCCTGTTGCGATGGTTGCGACATTAGCGACGCTCTCGTTAGGGTTGTTCGGTGACATTATCGATCGGTACTTCAAAGTTGAATATTCGGGTGGTGGACCGATAGAATCAATCATTCGAATGCCTACCCAAAAAGGCGTGATGATCGATCTCGATTTGGGCAACGTGGCCTTAGAAAAAGTCATTCATAATATCGACTACGCCATTATGTACGGAGTATCGAGTCTCAAAGGCGTGTTTCCCAATTTTAGTCGACTTGGGACGTCCGATTTTATTGTCTACGGCGTCGATTTGTTCGATGGTTTGCTCCTACGTCACTGTGCAATAACGTTTGGCTTCTTCCTCTTGACGAGTTTGGTCGGTTACTTTTTTGTTAAGACGCGAGAGATGGCGGCATGAATACTGCAACCTTTAAACGCAAAATATTTTACATGCTGGCGATGGTCGCCTTGCTTATCCCGCTTTTTCTCCTCGGGCAACCGCCGAGCGGGCCTCGAGGTCAGGGCGGTACGCTTGCCAAATTGCGAGAGCGATTCGACATTGGTCAATCGAGTCTTGGCCAGCTTGATCCAGCCAGTGAAACCATGCGTTTGGCATCGCTCGGTTTGCGAGGCGTTGCCGCAACCATTCTTTGGCAATATGCCGATCGCTTTAAAGAAGAAAAGTATTGGGATCTTCTGTCAGCCACGCTCAATCAACTGTCGCTATTGCAACCACACTTCGTAAGCGTTTGGGAAAGCCAAGCTCATAATCTTGCGTATAACGTATCATCCGAATTCGACGATTATCGAGAGCGTTATGTATGGGTCAAAAAGGGCATCGATTTCCTAGTGCGAGGAACGCAGTTCAATCGCCGCCAGCCGCTCCTGCAATATCATTTAGGCAAATACACAACGCTCAAGCTTGGTCGTTCGGATGAAAAGCGGCAGTTCCGCGAGCTCTTCCGAAATGACAATACCTATCATAAAACGCTGATGGATTATGGGCTCGATCTCGAGCAGCCAGAAGCCACTGGCAGCGATCGAAAGCCTGATAACTGGCTCGTCGGTCGTCTTTGGTTCATAAAGTCCTACGATTTGGTTCATGCGGGCTACTACTGTAAAAAGAGCCCGATCATTTATTTCGGCGAAGCGCCGTGGGCTCTGTTTTACTACGGGGAAGCGATCGAAGATGAAGGCGTCCTCGATGACAAAGCGATGTTCGCATGGAGTCGTGCCGCCAAAGCCTGGTCCGAATACGGCAACCTGGACTTGATGACAACTTGGGGACACACCATCCAACTGCGTGGACTAGATTCGGCCAATGAAGCGACCTTGAAAGCCGTAGAGCTGTTTCGCGAACAAACCAAGGAACTATTGCCGGAATTAATCGAGCAAGGCAAAGACCGTTTTACAACCGACGAGTACGCCTTGTTGCAAAAGCCGGAGGCCGATCGAACGCCGCAAGAGCAGCAGATGGTCGATATGGCGATGCAAAAAGTGATGCTCGCTCCTCACGTTCTTGCTCAGCGAATGCCTCGCGAGAAGCGAGCCGAATCGATTCAGCTTGCTAACGAACTATCCGAGAAATCCGATTTCGCTTTTCGAGTCGATCGATCGCGAGAGATGGTGAACTACCAATATTGGGAAACGCGAGGGGAATTGGAACAGACTCCAACTGCCGTTGCTGCCCGCCGACACGTTTACGAAGCAGAAAAATATTTGATCGAAGCCGATCTCAACAAAGCCATCCAGTCGTACGAATTAGCTTGGAAAAATTGGGATCGAGTATTGCGTCGCTATCCGATGATGCTTCACGAAGAAAGTTCCGATGCGCTGCTAAAATCGATCGAACGCTATGCCACCAGCACCGATTCGACGTTGGGTGACGATTTCCCGTTGAATTGGTTCTATCGATATCGCGCGATTCGCGATAAAAACAAAGCTGGAGATGAGACGATTCGGCTGTATGACGAATTTGTTCGAGAAGCCGAGAACCAGCCAGGAAATCTCGATACGCCGATCGAACAATAGCGGTTATGCTATTGTTGAATCCAATTCGCGCCATTTTCTAGGAAACATAGCTTTCATGGGGATTTACGACCGCCCCTACTATCAGGAAGACGGATCGCCGAATATGGCTCCTTCATGGGACCAACGCTCGGCGATCGCGAATATCGTTATCGCTTGTACCGTTGTGTTCTTGGCGAATATGATTTTTTCGCACGATAGCAATGCGATCAATCGGTTTCTCACACTGCGCTCGGAAGACCTTCAAAGCCCGTGGATGCTCTGGCGAACACTTTCGTATGGTTTCGCCCATAGTCAAGACCTTAAACATATCATCTTCAACTTGCTGGGATTATGGATGCTTGGTCGTTCCGTCGAAGAACGATACGGTCGAGCTGAATTCTTGCGGATTTATTTGTCGTCGGTGGTGATTTGTGGTCTTGGCTGGTTAGCACTTCGAACGCTGTTGCATGAGCGAGCTTCGGTTTGTGGAGCGTCGGGGGCGGTTTGCTGCATCGAAATGCTGTATGTCCTCAATTTCCCCCGCTCCACGATCATGATGATGGGAGTCCTGCCGATGCAGGCATGGGTTTTTGGGATTATTTTTATCCTCGGGAATCTCTCGATGGGTGGCAGTGGAGGAGAATCGCGAATTGCTTGGGATGTTCACTTGATCGGTATCGGATTGGCTTGCGTTTACTTCTTCGGGAAGTGGAATCTAGCAACCATTGCCGCACCGCTGAGCAATTGGAAACTGGTTAAACGTAAATGGATGGGGCCAAAACTGCGAACCTTTCAACCGAGCGATTCGTCGACTACCGATGAAATCGAAGCCGACCGTATCCTCGACAAGATTCACGAATTTGGACAAGATTCCCTTACCAGTAAGGAAAAACGCTTTCTTACCAAATACTCGAAGACCGTCCGCAATAAACGTCAAAACACACCTCCATAGTTTCACTGCAATACATGTCGATCGCCACACCTGTTTTTTCCAACCGCCGTCAAACGATCGGTGGCGTTGCCGTCGTTGATATCGTCAAGCAATTCGGCACACCAACCTACGTTTACGACATGGCGACGATCGCTGAAAAAGTTGCCGATCTCGCCGCCTTTGATGTCGTTCGATATGCGCAGAAAGCCAATTCGAACATCGCCATCCTCGATCGCTTGCGAAGGCTAGGCGTCGTCGTCGATGCCGTTAGTGAAGGCGAAGTGCGTCGGGCTCTGGCGGCTGGCTATCCCAACCATAGCTCTCCCGGATCTCCTCATCCAGTCGTCTACACGGCCGACGTTTTTGACCGCTCTGCTCTCGAGTTAGTCAAGGAGCTCGGCTTGCATGTCAACTGTGGTTCACCCGACATGATCGATCAGCTTGGCGAAATTTTTCCGGGTGCCACGATTACCCTTCGAATCAATCCCGGCTTCGGGCATGGTCACAGTCAAAAGACCAACACCGGTGGCCCGCAATCCAAACATGGTATCTGGATCGATCAAGTCGACGATTGCTTGCGAAGAGCGGATCGACACAACATCGTTGTAACCGGTTTGCACATGCATATCGGAAGCGGCACGGACCTCGAGCATCTTAGCCAGGTATGCGCTTCGCTCGAAAAAGTTGCGATCGATATCGGCCGGACTCTTCAAACGATCAGCGCCGGTGGAGGTTTGCCGGTTCCTTATCGCAGCGGGCAATCGTATGTCGATCTGGCTCAATACTATTCGCTATGGGATGCAACTCGCAATCGATTGCAAGATCAATTTGGACACCCGCTTCAGCTCGAGATCGAACCGGGACGCTATCTTGTTGCCGAAAGCGGTTTTCTCATCGCTGAAATTCGGGCGATCAAAGAGATGGGCGAGAACACCTTTTATCTTTTGGACACCGGCTTCAACGATCTGGCTCGTCCGATTCTTTACGGATCGTATCATCCAATTTCGATCGCTCATCGAACCCCACCTGCCGCCTCGAAAGAGATCGACGTCGTCGTTGGTGGTCCGCTTTGCGAATCGGGCGATATCTTCACTCAAGAAGAAGGTGGCTTTGTTTCCAAACGAACATTGCCAACTGCGTCGGTCGGCGATTTATTAGTCCTCGAAGTTGCCGGCGCCTATGGCTTCGTGATGGCGAGCAACTACAACAGCCGATGTCGTGCCGAAGAGGTTCTTCTCGAAAATGGGCAGTTGCACTCGATTCGAAAGCGAGAAAGCTTTGAAGATCTCATTCGAGGCGAATCGATTCCAGCGGCTCCTCATAACTAGAACGATTTTTTAACATGGTTTTTTGGCGCAAGAAGCCTGCTCCCGAAGAAACGCCAGCAAGCCCACAACCGACGGGTGGTTTGTTGAACAAACTTCGTTCTGCGCTTAAAAAAACCAATCAAATTCTGCAAACCGACATCCGCGATCTGTGGAAAGCCGATGGCCGATTGGTCGACGAGGATTTCCTGCGCGAGTTCTTTACCATCATGGTTCGGACCGATATGGGCCAGCCGACAGCGACTCGCATTCGCGATCGCATCGCCACCGATTTTCGCGGTCGCAAAGTCGAAATGGAAGAAGTCCTATCCAGTGCTCGCGAAGAAATTCGAAGTGCGATGCAAAGCCAACCCGTCGCCTTGAATATTGCCGCCAAAGGCCCGACGGTTATTCTGGTCGTCGGTGTCAATGGTGCTGGCAAAACGACGTCGATTGCCAAGTTGGCCTATCGATTTACGCAACAAGGGAATCGAGTCTTGCTTGGCGCTGCCGATACGTTTCGAGCCGCTGCCGTCGAGCAACTTAAAATCTGGTCCGAACGCATTGGCTGTGAAATTGTATCGGGAGAATCCGGAGGCGATCCGGGAGCTGTCGCATTTAGAACGATTCAACGCGCTCGCGAAGAAGCGTTCGACATTTGCATTATCGATACTGCCGGACGATTGCAAACGCAAACCAACCTCATGCAGCAACTCGAAAAAATCCGAAAGATTGCCTCCAAACAAATCGAAGATGCGCCGCACGAAGTACTCCTGGTGCTCGATGCGACGGCTGGCCAGAATGCAATCAGCCAAGCTCGTGGCTTCTCGGCTGCCAGCGGCTGTACCGGAATTATTTTGGCCAAGCTCGATGGTACTGCCAAAGGTGGTGTCATTGTCCCAGTCCTTCAAGAATTCGGCCTACCTGTAAAGCTCGTCGGCTTGGGCGAACAGCTCTCCGACATGGCCGAGTTCAATGCTGACGAATTTACGGCTGCACTCCTTCAATTCAGCGATTAAGAAACCATGTCTTATCCTAAGGTAGCTCAGTTAAAAACCGTCGCTCGATTCAAGGAAAGAATGACCGAGCTCGGGATCAACATCCCAATCGACGATGATTTGTTGAGTGCGAGCCAAAGTTCACCATTGGCTTCGAGTTGGGCTTTTGGAAATTTGAAGGTCGGAAATCGTTGGTGTATTCATCCGATGGAAGGTTGGGACGCCAATCGCGATGGAACTCCGTCGGATCTTACCATCCGACGCTGGAAGCGATTTGGTGAGAGCGGTGCGAAACTGATTTGGGGAGGCGAAGCGGCTGCCGTTCGGCACGATGGAAAAGCCAATCCCAACCAAACTGTCGCTTTGAGAAGCAACCTCGAAGGACTCACTCGATTGCGCACGACGCTGGTCGAATCCCACAAGCAATCGATGGGCGATACCGCTGGCCTGGTTATCGGATTGCAACTGACGCACAGCGGTCGATTCTCGCGACCGCATTCGAAAACCCTCGAGCCACGAATCGCTTATCATCATACTCTTCTCGATCGCAAGTTTAACATCGACCCGAAAGATGAATCGATCGTATGGACCGATAGCCAACTGGAAGAATTGATCGGAAACTACGTCGAGGGTGCCAAGGTCGCTCGCGATGCCGGTTTCGATTTTGTCGATATCAAAGCTTGTCACGGTTACTTGTTGCACGAGTTCCTATCGGCTCGCAGTCGACCTGGTCCTTACGGAGGCGATCTCAATGGACGAACCCATGTTTTGCGAAGCGTTATCAAGGCAGTCCAACGTGACGTTCCAGAATTGAAAATCGGCGTTCGGCTGAGCATTTTCGATCGACCGCCCTATCAGATGGGAGAAAGCCATGGCGAGCCGATGCCGTATTCGGACTTGTTGCCATATGGCATCGGATTCGGATTGAACCCAGAAAACCCACTCGAGGTCGACCTCACCGAGCCACTTTGGGTTTTAAAGCATTTGCAAAGCATTGGCGTTTCCGCAGTTAACCTGACCGTCGGTAGTCCTTATTACAACCCTCACATTCAACGACCGGCTATCTTTCCACCGAGCGACGGATACTTGCCGCCGGAAGATCCAATGGTCGGCGTGGCGCGTCAAATCGAAGTCGCTAATCGCTGCAAACAAGCCGTCCCCGATCTCCCGCTCATCGGCAGCGCCTATTCTTACTTGCAAGAATTCCTTCCGAACGTTGCCCAAGCAGTCGTAGGGCGCGGAATGATCGACGCGGTTGGACTTGGAAGAATGGTTCTTTCGTACCCCGAACTCCCCCGCGACGTCCTGCAAGGCAATAAGCTACAGCGGAAGCTCGTCTGCCGCACGTTTAGCGATTGCACGACCGGTCCAAGAAACGGAATGGTCAGCGGCTGCTATCCGCTGGATGAGTTTTATAAAACGCGTGAAGAAGCCCCTCGAATCGCCGCCATGCGACAAGATCGAGACAATACATAACCGAGTAAGACGTCTCAGCCCGCCCGCAGTTAGCGCTGACAAACCACAAAGGCTCGGAAATACGCAACTTGGGACAGTCGACCGCTTGGGCTCTTCTCGCCAATCGAGATTGCAGTGCTACGCCGTTACGGCGGCGGCTTCGGCACCGCTGGCCTTGACGATCAGTTGGTGGAGCCGACTCTTAGTTCGCGCGGCTTTGTTGACGTGGATGACACGCTTCGACGCAGCTTGATCAAGCGATTTGCTCATCGCGGAGAGCATGGTTTTGGCTTCGTCGAATTGCTTCGTAGCGACAGCTTCTCGAAATTTTTTAATCGCGGTCTTGAGCGTTGACTTGACAGCGCGATTCTTGGATCGACGCTCCATTCCCTGACGATTACGTTTTTTGGCGCTTTTAGTATTAGGCATTGTGCTTCACAAAAACAGATAACTCTCTTGCCGATGCCGACAAACTTGGGCTGGTCGAGCAAACACTGACAATTTAAGCCAGTTATAATGCCCGAAAGCCTCGTTTTTGTCTAGTGCTTTGCAAAGTGGATATCGTTTGAACTGCTCAAATTCTCGTTTAGGTCGCGTTTTTCTAGTCGGAGCCGGTCCTGGCGACCCCGGGCTCATGACAATTCGCGGTGCACAAAAGCTTGGCGAAGCCGACGTTATCTTACATGATGGGCTGGCGAATCCAGCTTTGCGGTCACTTACCCGCCACGACGCCGAGTGGATTTCCGTTGGAAAACATGGATGCGACCGAATATGGACGCAACCGGAAATCGACGCTGCGATTGTCCATCATGCACGGCTTGGCAAGACCATCGTAAGGCTAAAAGGGGGCGACACAGGCGTTTTTGCGCGTACGGCAGAGGAATTAGAGCGGCTAATACGCGAAGGGATCCCATTCGAAGTCGTTCCTGGAATTACAGCCGGACTCGCCGCTGCAGCCTACACCGGGATTCCGATCACACATCGAGATTGGTCGTCGGCCGTCGCTCTCGTAACCGGCCAATTTCAAGCTTCGGATGGCGGTCCTGAGTTCGGCGAACCTGTCGACTGGGCCGCTCTCGCCAAATTTCCTGGCACGCTGGTGATCTACATGGGAGTGACGACGGCTAGCATCTGGAGCCAACGCTTGATGAACGCCGGACTTTCTCCAGACACAGCCGTTGCCTTGGTGCGTCGATGTTCGTGGCCCGACCAGGAAACGATTCGCTGTACGCTTGAACAAGTCGCAGACCAACTCACGCCGGCGTCGAATTTTCGCCCGCCAGTCATCGCGATCGTCGGTCCAGTTGCTCACCTGGGGACGCAATCGGACTGGTTTACGAAACGCCCTTTGTTCGGTCGAAGCGTGCTGTTTACCCGTCCAGCCAGCCAAGCCGCAGATACTCTTGGCCGTCTGGCGGACTTAGGCGCTAACGTTGTTTCACAAAGCTGTATTGAGATCTTGCCGCTGACCCATTTTGAAGCATTAGACGCTCGAATAAGTCAGTTATCCCGTTACGATTGGCTGGTTTTCACGTCGGCTAACGGCGTGGATCATTTCTTTGCCAGGCTTCATGCTTTGAAATTCGATGGTCGAGAGCTTCATCGATGCCGAATCGCAGCGGTAGGGCCGTCGGTTACCGCTGCCCTCGATCGATGGAAACTGCGAGCCGATCTTACGCCCAACGGTGATGTCGAGAAATTCAATGCCGAAGCCCTCGCCGAGCGACTCATTCAAGAGATTTTCGTTCAGGGGAACCACTTCAATGTTCGATGTCTGGTCGTTCGAACCGAGCGTGGAAAGCCGACGATCGAAGTCACGCTCGGCGAACATGGAATCAGCGTTGAATCGGTTGTTGTATATCAAAGCGTCGACGTTGCCGAACTCGATCCGGAAACGTTGAAGCTCCTTCATTTGGGCGAAATTGACTATGCTTTCGTGACGAGCACGTCGATCGCATTGAATCTCGCTAAGTTGGCGGGCGAATTCCTCGGAAAGACTAAATTGATTGCGATTTCTGCCGATGTAGCAGGAACCCTAGAAAACCTCGGTTTCTCGGTATTCGGGATTTCTCGGCAGTCTTCGATCGATTCGATGATCGATTGGCTCGTCGAGAACGAAGCTTGATTAATCGGTAAAATGGCGGTAGCCTTAGAGCCGATAAGTGTCGAACACAACCTTTTATAAAGTCTCCCATGTCCAAATATTCATCTCATCTCGCGGCTTTGATTTTCCTTGCTTGTGCGTTGGCATGCAAACTACGAGTCGTCGATTTGCCGACCAATTTCGCATTGTTCGGAGCCTTGTCGATTTTCTGTGGGGCGTACCTTCGAGGCTTTGCGGCTTGGGGGATACCGTTGTTTGGAATCGTCGTCGGCGATTTCTTGGGCGATAGGCTCGGCGTTTCAGGCGTTCATCGCTATGGCTTTCAATCAATGCTATTCACCTACACGGGATTCGCAGCGATGATTGGCGTCGGCCATTTGCTGCGATTGCGAGACTCGATCGAAAGCGTTCTCGGCACGGCGATCGCTGGATCGGTGGCTTTCTATTTGATAAGCAATTTTGGAAGCTGGTTGAATCCGCTGATGAATTATGATCGTTCGCCGAGCGGGTTGTTGGCCTGCTACTGGGCTGGGATCCCGTTTTTCAAGTACACCTTTTTATCGGACGTTCTCTTCACGCTCGCCTTTGTGGGAGCAAATCGACTTGCGTTGGCCAACGCCCCGCAAAGCGCGAACGCTCCCGTCGATCGCTAAGGAAGAAAAACTCGATGGGCCTCCCCTCCCCTGCCTCGACCTGGATTGCGAAGCGGACTACTGCCTTTGATTCGAGCGGAATTCGTAAGGTCTTTGATCTCGCCGCGTCGCTGAAGAACCCGATCAATTTTTCGATTGGCCAGCCTGACTTCGATGTTCCTGGACCGATCAAAGACGCTTGCATCGAAGCGATCCAGAATGGTCGCAATGCGTATTCGCCAACTCAGGGTATCGCACCGCTTCTAGCACGGCTGCAATCGGACATCGATATCAAGTACGGTCATGCTAATCGTAAAGTCTTCGTGAGTTCGGGCACCAGTGGCGGGCTCGTCTTGTCGATGCTGTCGATGGTGGATCCAGGCGACGAAGTCATCATGTTTGATCCTTACTTCGTCATGTATCCGCCGCTCGTTCAATTAGTCGGCGGTGTTCCGATCGTCATCGACACGTATCCTGACTTTCGAATCGATCTCCAAAAAGTTCGCGATGCGATTACATCGCGCACCAAGCTCGTCCTCTTCAATTCGCCGGCCAACCCAACAGGCGTCATGGCAACGGTCGAGGAGATGCAAGGCTTAGCCGATCTTTGTCGAGAGAAGAATGTGGCTCTGGTCTCGGATGAAATCTATAGCCTTTTCGCCTTCGATGGTCCGATGCGTTCACCGGCTGAATTTCATGATGACACGATCGTGATCGATGGTTTTTCGAAGAGCCACGCCATGACTGGTTGGCGTTTGGGTTACGTTCATGGCCCATCGGAAGTGATCCAGACGATGCTCAAGATCCAGCAGTATTCATTTGTCTGCGCCCCGCAACCAGCTCAATGGGCCGGATTGGCGGCTCTCGACTACGACATGTCGCAGCATCGAGCGGACTATACGACCAAACGCGATATGATCGTCGATGGTTTGCGAAACGACTATGAATTCGCACATCCTGGTGGTGCGTTCTATATCTTCCCGAAAGCCCCATGGGGAACGGCGACCGAGTTTGTTCACAAAGCGATCGAGAATGAGCTATTGATTATTCCCGGCAATATTTTTTCGGCGAAAGATACGCACTTTCGAATATCGTTTGCGGCCAGTGAAAAAACGTTGGAACGCGGCATCGAAGTTCTCAAAAAGCTAGCTCGGATGCGAAGCTGAAGTTCTTACTAGTATCAGTGCAACCATGAGTGAGCCGCCGGCGCTAGCCTGGATTATTCATCAGCCAGAGTGCGTTAGCACCGGTTCGCTCGAATTGCTAGGAAACCGGACGCTAACGCGTTTCGGCTGATTTTGCAGAATGCTTTTTCTTCAAACGTCGCAAGTCTATACCATTACCTATGCAGCTTTGTTCGGTGGGTCGCTGATCATTCCGACCGATTCGATGCTCGTATCGCGTGATACTTCGTTGTAGCTGAGTATTCTGAGATCCGGCAGCGTGTCTTGCGTGATCTGTCGCATCGAAGCTCGAATGCGTGGGCTTACTAAGAGACAGCGAGGCCGAGAGGCTTGGTCGAGTTTTCGAACTTGGTCGGCGATAAGTTGGCAAGTCGTATTAATGGCCGCCGGTGACATACGAATGAACAAACCTCGATCGTTGTGCTCAGTCCCGGCCGCGATTCGGTCCTCGACTGCCGGATCGAGCGTGACGACGCGCAACAAAGCGTTCGAGTCTCGATATCGATGAGAAATAGTTCTGGCTAAACGATGCCGAACGTATTCGGTGAGCCAAATTGGATCTTTCATGCGCGGTGCATGATCGCCGAGAGTTTCAAGGATCAAGCTTAGCTGACGTATCGGAATGTCTTCTCGGAGCAGTGTTTGGAGGACTTGCTGGACGTCGGCGAGTTTCATAATCGATGGAATGAGCTCTTCCACTACCGTCGGAGTTGTCTTCTTGAGTTGGTCGAGAAGTTGTTTGGTGACATCGCGAGTCAGCAGCTCGTCGGCGTGGCGGCGGGCAACTTCTTGAATATGCGTCGCCAAGACGGCTCCTGGGTCGACGATCTGATAGCCATAAATCTCGGCCTGCTGGCGGCGAGAAGGTTCGATCCAGTAGGCTTTGCGATTAAAGGCTGGATCGGTCGTCTCTTCACCGGTAATGCTTCCAGTTGTTAGTCCGGTATCGATCGCAAGAACACGATCGGGCCTGAGCGTGCCTCGAGCGACACGGTTACCACCAAGCTGCAATTCGTAGGAGTATTCGGGCAGGCTCATCCGATCTTTGATGCGGACCATCGGAAGTAGAATTCCCATCTCGCTGGCAAGGGTCGCGCGGACGGTCGAGATGCGTTTCATCAGATCGCCGCCTCGATTCGGATCGGCCAAAACGATTAGCTTTGCCCCCAACTCCAATCGCATCGGATCGATTTCCAGATAGTCTTCGACCTTCTTTTCAGGAGCAGCTTTTTTAGCCGATTCCGCTTCGGTGCGGGCTTTCGCTTCGGCCTGTTTTTGAATCTTTGCCTTTTTCTGTAACGAAATGGCCAAACCGATGCATCCCGCCCCCAACGTAAACAACGGAAGGCTCGGTAGTTGCGTGAACATCAAGAGAATGAGGAAACATCCGGCCACGACGAGGGCTTCGGGTCTCGAAAAGATTTGTTTGAGAAAATCGGCAGGCAGATTCGATTTTTGGGTCGACCTCGTGGTCAACAACGCAGCCGCTAAGGAGATCAGAAACGCCGGTACTTGGCTGACCAATCCGTCGCCGATGGTTAACTTGGTGAAGACTTCGGCAGCCTGGGAGAGCGACATTCCGGCATAGAAATAGCCGATGTAGAGCCCACCGACGATATTGATAATCGTAATAATAATCCCGGCGATGGCGTCTCCTCGCACAAACTTGCCAGCACCGTCCATCGCCCCATAAAAGTCCGCTTGCCTAGTAATATCTTCCCTTCGTCGCTGAGCTTCCTTTTCGTCGATGGCTCCTGCGCTCAAATCGGCATCGACCGCCATTTGACGCCCTGGCATCCCATCCAAAGCAAAACGGGCAGCGACTTCGCCAATACGCGTGGCACCTTTGGTGATGACGACGAAATTAATCACGAAGATAATGATAAACATGATGATTCCGACGGCCAGTCGATCGCCCGCCACAAACTCGCCAAAGGCTTGAATTACGCCCCCTGCCGCTCCCAACCCCTCGGTATCGGTACGAGTTAGGATCAATCGCGTCGATGCGATATTGAGAACCAAACGTCCGAGTGTTGTCGTTACCAACATCGTCGGAAAAACGCTAAACTCTAGGGGCGAGCTGATCGAAATCGTTGTCAGCAGTACGATGGCCGCGATGGCGATATTCATCGAAAGCAAAATGTCGAGCAGAAATGGCGGCAAGGGCACCAGAATGACAATGACGCAGGCAACGACGCCGATCGGAAAGACGAAGTCGCGAGATCGATTCAAAAATGTTTCAAAACTATTCATGGCTGCGAAGGCTACTATCCAGAGGCACTTTCCGTCCATAGCGTTTCAACAAACGTCTAGCCGCGGATGTTGAAATCGCGTACTAACGGTAAAGTAATACGCAGCGGCACATCGCCTTTTCCAAGTAGACTTCGAAGTAATGCTAGCGAACGCATGACCGACGCAAAGAGAACATCGAACGCAGCCGGTAGGATCAACCCGTACCCTACCCTTGGGCCTCGGTTCTGGCACGGTATGCCGTCTCATATTTGGTGGCCACTGCTAGCTCGAAACGGTTTTCGAGTCTCCCCCTCGCGACTGCACTTGGCTGTCGCACTTGTTTTCTTTGCGCCCATCAATGATCTGATGGCTGTGACGCAGCATTTGATTCATGGTCGCGCCATTCGCCGAACCAAGCTTGCCGGGCCGCCCCTTTTCATTTTGGGGCATTGGAGAAGCGGCACGACGCTGATGCACGAGATGCTGCAACTCGACGAGCGTTATGCGTCGCCGAACACCTTTCAATGTTTTGCTCCTTGGCACTTCCTGCTTTCGGAAAAACTGATCCGGCGGTTCGGGAATTTTCTGTTGCCCGATCGACGCCCGATGGACAACATGAAAGTCGGCTGGTCGCTGCCGCAGGAGGACGAATTTGCCTTGATGGTTCTCGGCGCTCCAACGCCCTATTATCGAATCGCCTTTCCAAATAACCCCGTTCCCTATCTAGATTCGCTGGGGTCGCAATCGTTCAAGCCTCGCGATCTACAGCGTTGGAAGATCGACATCGATTGGTTCTTCCGCGCGCTAACTTATCACACCGGAAAGCCACTGATTATCAAAAGCCCGCCACATACCGGGCGACTCGGAATTCTTGCCGATATGTATCCAGAGGCGAAATTCATTCACATGGTTCGCGATCCCAGAAAACTGTATCCGTCGACCAAAAAAATGTGGCGAGCCCTGGCGGACGTTCAATCGCTTCAAAGTACTGACGACGAAGAAAGACTCCATCGATACGTTATAGACTGTTTGCACCGCATGTACGATTCGTTTGAAATTGATCGTCAGCGATTGCCAAGCGATCGGATTATCGATGTCCATTACGAGGAATTGGTCGAGCATCCTATCGAGACGATCAAAAGCATTTACGAACAATTAAATCTGGGCGATTCGCAACCGATCGTAACGAAGCTAACCGATCGTCAAGGCAAAGATGACGACTATCAACCCAATCAGCATCTATCCAACGATGAACTAGAGCGAGTCATCCAGCAAGACTGGTCTGACTATTCGCGTCGATACGGCTATTCATGAAGAGGCTACGCTCGAGGGTGGAATTGTTGATGAACTTTCTTGAGTCGTGAGCTATCGACTTGGGTATAGATCTGCGTCGTTTGAATACTCGCATGGCCAAGCATCTCTTGAATGATTCGTAAATCGGCTCCGCCAGCCAGCAAGTGAGTGGCAAAGGAATGTCGCAACGTATGGGGAGTGATTTCCGGGTCGATTCCCGACCGCAGCGCATACCTTTTTACTAGCTCCCAAATCGCTTCACGCCGCAAGCGACGACCAGATCTCGATAGAACAACCCATGGGGTTGAAAGCAGGTCTCGCCCGCGTGCGAGAGATGGTCGCTGTTGCTGGAGATATTCTTCAAGTGTTACAATGGCACGCTGACCGAGCGGAACGACACGCTGCTTGCTCCCCTTTCCTTCGGCAATGCAGTACCCTTCTTTGAGGTGAATGTTGTTGAGCGTCATGTCGCTGACTTCGCTTACCCGGCAACCGGTAGCGTACATCAATTCGAGGATAGCTCGATCGCGCAGCCACAACGGATCCCAACGCTGGGGTGCGATTAAAAACTGTTCGATCGCGCTGACGGTGATGACTTTGGGAATCCGCTGCCACATTTTTTGCGAAGCAAGCAACTCGGCTGGGTTGTCCTGGACCGCTATTTCTAACTGCAAAAATTTATAGAACATTCGGACGGCAACGATGTGCCGCGAGATACTCGACGGGGCAAGTTTCAATTCTTTCAAGAAGCCGACGAAATCGCTAAGCTCGCGAATCGTAATCTTGATCGGGGAACGACCGTTGAGCCACTGGTTCATGTGGACTAAATCGCGGCGATAGGCTTGAACGGTATTTTCAGCCAGATGGCATTCACTTCGCAAATAGGTCGTATATTGCTCGATCCAGCCCGACATGGTTTCAGCGACCGCATTCGGAGTAACCGAAGTGTCGCGAAGTTTTTTGAGTTTGCTAATAGCCATATTGGGGGAATGCCTAAATGCTCGCTAACTTGCACCGCGTCGCTGACGATTCCGCTGCAGCCATCCGACCGAAAGTAACGCGTTCGGGCTGATTATGCAGACTGCTTTTTGTTCAAACGGGCACTGGGCTGGGCAAATCGCACAAAATCGGTCACAGTGGTTGTTCGTGGATGTTTGGATTTCTCGCGGCGGCGAGATCGAAATCCTAGTTGAATCGTTTCGTTCGTTAGCAAGTTCCTGGGGAGTTGTGCAGTATGAAGGTTTTGGTCGTAGGCGGAGCTGGCTACGTTGGCTCACATACAGTTCGTCTGCTCGAAAAGGAAGGACACGAGTATTGGGTCTACGACAATCTTTCCCGAGGACATCGCTCGGCGGTGCCATCTGGACGCTTGATTGAAGGAAATCTTTCAGATCGCGGGCTACTTTTGCAGGTTCTGCGGGATAAAGAAATTGAAGCGGTCATGCACTTCGCGGCCTATGCGCTGGTCAACGAATCTGTGCAGCATCCAGCGATATACTATCAGAACAACATTACGGCGCCCCTCGAATTATTAGAGGCCATGCGTCAAGCCGGAGTTTGGCGCTTTGTTTTTTCCAGTACGACCGCGACGTATGGTCAGCCCGAGAAAATCCCGATCGCCGAATCGACTCCTCAGCGTCCGATCAATCCCTACGGCTTTACCAAACTCGTTATCGAACATGCCCTTACTGACTATGCTCACGCCTATGGCTTTGGCGTCGCCTCATTGCGTTACTTCAATGCCGCTGGAGCCGCCGAAGATGGCACGCTAGGTGAAGATCACGATCCCGAGTCGCACATCATTCCGATTGTCCTTCAAGTAGCACTCGGCCAGCGCGACTTCATTTCAGTTTACGGAAACGACTACCCGACGCCGGATGGAACCTGCGTTCGAGACTACATCCACGTCAACGACCTCGGATCGGCTCACTTGTCGGCACTTAAGCTGCTCACACCCGAATCAGACCTGCAAATGAATCTAGGGACCGGCCAAGGAACCAGTGTCATGGAGGTCATCGATGCGTGCCGCGCTGTAACTGGGCATGTGATTCCTGTCCGGAATGCACCGCGACGTGAAGGCGACCCAGCCTGCTTGATCGCCGACTCGACTCTCGCGCAAAAGACTCTCAACTGGACGCCAAAATTTCAAACCATCCGACCCATTGTTGAAACCGCCTGGCGATGGCATAAGAGCCATCCCCATGGATATGCCAAATAGTTAGAAGCTGCTATGCAATCGATCATTATCGAAAAACCGTATCAGTTTGTGCTGCCGCATCGCGGCAATTGGCTGCCGAAATGGATTCAACGATTGAGAATTGTGGATCGGTATCTCCATCGAATCGAAGGTGTCGAGTCACGCGATCTGCGTGGCATCGATCACTTTCGCGAGTCGCTTCGACAAGGACACAGTGTACTGCTTGCCCCAAACCATTGCCGATACGCCGATCCGATGGTCATGGGTTGGGTGGCACGCGAAGTTCAGCTCCCGTTTTATGCGATGGCGAGTTGGCATCTATTTGAACAGTCTCGTTGGATGCGTTGGGCTTTGCGGGTTATGGGAGCCTTTAGTATCTACCGCGAGGGCGTCGATCGACAGTCGCTCGACATGGCCGTCGAGATCCTTGCGACCGGTGAACGACCGTTAGTAGTCTTCCCAGAGGGAGCTGTCTTTCGTACCAACGATCGGTTGCAACCGCTCTTGGATGGCGTGGCGTTCTTGGCGCGAACGGCGGCGAAGAAGCGAGCTAAAGAAGATCCGAATAAAAAAGTCGTCATACATCCGGTCGCTATCAAGTATGTTTTCCGTGGCGATCTGGCCAAGAGTATCGAACCGGTGCTGGCAACGATCGAACATCGGCTGACCTGGAGTACACCGGCTCAAGGCGATCTGTTGCAACGCTTGCAGCGCGCGGTCCTTGGTATCCTTTCGCTAAAAGAGATCGAGTTCTTCGGGCAAGCCCAGAGTGGTGCGGTCGAAGAACGCCAACAAAAGCTCATCGATCACTTATTGGATCCGTTAGAAGCCGAATGGTTAGGCAAACAACAAGACGGGTCAATTATTCCGCGAATCAAAGCCTTGCGGATGAAGATTCTTCCGGAAATGATAACCGGCCAAGTCGATGCGACGGAACGCGATCGACGCTGGAAACAACTGGCTCACATCTATCTTGCTCAACAGATTTCAGCCTATCCGCACGACTACCTCGTTCGCCCAACGACGCCGACGAGGATTTTAGAGACGGTAGAACGACTCGAAGAGGACTTGACAGACCGCGTCCGAAAACACTCTCCCCTGCACGTCATCGTCGAAGTGGGTGAAGCCATCGATGTACCATTAGAACGAGGTCCACGCGGGGAAGAAGATCCGATTATGAAAACCCTTCGCGATGCACTCCAAGGCCAGCTCGATCGCCTATCAGGAGAAAGCGGCGAATTCTGAGTGCATTGCGGCCTTAGTGGTCGCGCATCACGGGCTGGCGGCACTGGTGATGGCTTGGGCGGACTCATCGAACGACGCGCGAGTCGCGCTCGATACCGATCGAACACTTCCTATGCAAACCGCGATAATCATCGATAGCATTACAGCGTATTCTACGGCAGTCGGGCCATCTTCTTCCTGTATAAGACGTTCCAATTTCGTCTTGAATCGTTTGAGCATGACCATCATACACCGTGGCTTCTTGAGTCAGAAAGCTAATGCACCCAACACCGGGTCGCTAACCAAGCTTATCTTTCAATCGGCAGCCGCGCCCAAATCCGTTGGAACTGAATTGCAACAAAACAGGATTTGAATCACCCAGTATCTGCGCAATCGCGACAGGCGTTAAAGGCGGCACAATTTGACAACTTGATTACGGATGCTGGTTGAGAATGCCGCGAACTTTCGCTGGCGAAGGATCGGAGCCGTTGAACTCTTCAAGCTGGAAATCGGCGGCTAGGTTTCTCACGCTCTTGAGCTGGATCACGCCGGTATCGGGTGCGATCGCATAAACGGCGAGTACACGTCGGGTGCTATCGACCAAAATGACTTGATTGGCACCCGAACTTGTAATGCCACTGTGCATCAGCATGGCTTCGTTCCCAGTCGCTGCCGGGCTGGGGAGCGTCCAGACTGACGACGATGCATTCGGTGACTGCCCTTTGGTGAACTGAATTCCAAAGACTACCAGTCCAATCAACGCAAGCAAAGAACAAAACAGGCTTTTGGTCATCGTTATTATCCTTTCATTACATGCCGACGCGAGTTCGAATATCCTCGACCACGTCGTCGATCTTGATCCGATGTTGCTCGAGCGAATCGCGATCGCGGAGCGTTACCGTTCGATCTTGGAGTGTTTGTCCATCGACAGTTAAGCAATACGGAGTCCCGGCCTCGTCTTGACGTCGGTAGCGGCGTCCGACAGCACCTTTTTCATCGTAGAATACATTCATGTGCTTCTTGAGTGCACCATAAATCTCCTGAGCAACCTCGGGCATCCCATCTTTTTTCACTAACGGAAAAATTGCCGCTTTGATTGGAGCAATCCGCGGGTTCAATCGAAGCACGACTCGCGATTGCATTTTGCCATCTTCATCGGGAGCTTGATCCTCGCTGAACGCTTCGCACAAAAATGCTAACATTGCTCGATCAGCCCCCGCCGATGGTTCGATCACATGTGGCGTGAATCGCTCATTGGTCAGATCGTCTCGGTATGTCAGATCCTTGCCGCTGCCGCGATGCTTTGGTTGTCCTTGTTCGTTTCGTTCAAGCTGCAAAGGTCGTGTTTTTGGGTCGAGCTTGCCTTCCATGTGCGAACGCAGATCGAAATCGCCACGATGAGCGATCCCTTCCAGCTCTCCATACTCGCCCTCGGCTAAAAACGGGAAGGCATATTCGATGTCCGCTGTCCCGACCGAATAATGGCTGAGTTCATCCTGATGATGCTCGCGCAGTCGCAAGCGTTCGCCGGCCAAGCCAAGTTGTGTGTACCAAGCCATCCGACGATTGCGCCAATAGCAGTACCACTCTTTGGATTGATTCGGATGGCAAAAGAATTCGATCTCCATCTGCTCGAACTCGCGCGATCGGAACGTAAAGTTTCGAGGCGTAATTTCGTTGCGGAAACTTTTTCCAACTTGAGCGACGCCAAACGGAATCCGAACACGGGTACTGTCGAGCACATTCTTGAAGTTGACAAAGATTCCCTGAGCCGTCTCGGGTCGCAAGAACGCAGCGCCTTCTTCACCGCTTAAAGCTCCGACATAGGTCTTGAACATCAAATTAAATTCGCGAGGCTCGGTCAAAGTTCCCAAGGCCAACGCATCAGGCGCCATGATCGATCCTCGATCGGCGGGGTCAATTTTATCGAGCGACATAAAACCGCCATCCCAAACCAACTGGTCGGCGTCTTTGTTGCGCATATTAAAAAATTTGAGAGCTTTACGCGTAACGTCCTCGTGTTCCGTGTCGGCTTCGACCATCGTTGTCACAAAGATCTTCTGACCTTTGGCCGTAACCCATCGACCGCGAACTTGATCGAACCGATATCGCTTTTTCGACTCGCGGCAGTCGACCATAAAATCGTGGAAGAGATCGTAATGCCCCGAACATTTCCAGACTTGAGGATGCATTAAAATGGTGCAATCGAGTCCCACCATTTCATACGGCGTCGGGGCTCCTTGCGGATGACTCAGTTCATTGTGCCCCGAACACATATCGCGCCACCAGGCATCCTTAATGTTTCGTTTCAGTTCGACGCCGAGCGGACCGTAGTCCCAAAAGCCGTTCATTCCGCCGTAGATTTCACTCGACTGAAACATAAATCCGCGTCGCTTACAAAGCGATACGAGTTTTTCCATTTGCATCATGGGAGAGGCTTTCAAATCCAAATTATGAAGGTGTGCATCCAGCGCGGTAGTCCATTAACTTATCGCATTCGTTCCGCAATGATAATCCTAGCATGCCCTTGGAAATCTTTGACTGTTGGAGCAAGATGCCAGAGGTTTTGAGATTGCAGAAAGGCTTCTATTTTAGGCACGAGCATCGGCGAACTTTCCAGCATCACGACGCCACCTTCGCAAAGTCGTTCAGCAGCCTGCGTCAACAAGCGTTCCGTGACTTCGAAGCCCGATGGTCCGGATAGTAGCGCCGAGGCTGGTTCGTGTTCACGGATATCCTTCGGCAATTGCTTAAATTCTTCTTCCGAAACGTACGGCGGATTGCTCAGTACCATATCCAATTTGGCTTCGCTGTTCGGCATGGCATCCAAGAGATCGCCTTGAAATAAGCTGATTCGATCTTCAAAGCTATGCTTGGCAATGTTCGATTCCGCGACTTTCAAAGCCGCCGAAGAAAGATCGCTGGCCATCAATTCGCAATTGGATAAATGCTTGGCCATCGCCACCGCAACGCAACCACTACCGGTGCAAACGTCAGCGATAAGCAATGGTCGCGAGCCGTTAATGTTTTTCATCCGAATTTTTGCCCAATCGAGCGCCGCAACGACCAAGTGCTCGGTTTCAGGGCGAGGAATCAAGCAATCTGAATTGACGATGAATTCGAGTGAGAAGAATTCTTTATGTCCGACCAAATACGCGACCGGTGTTCCCTCGGCTCGACGGCGCACCATCTCACGAAAGGCCGTTCGCTCGGCATCGGTCGCCTCTTCGCCAAAAGCGGTATAAAGTTGGATCCGTTGGCAGCTCCGCGCGTGGGCAAGAAGAACCTCGGCGTCCAATCTCGCCGATTCCGATCCGCTCTTGCGAAGGAATTCTGTCGTCCATTCCAGCAACTTGCCGATTGTCCAAACTTGTGTTTGAGTCATCCGTTATTCATCCATGCCGCCGCGTAGTTGATTCCGTTCAAATTCTAACAGCGACTCCGTCACCGGTTGAAGGTTGCCAGCAATGATTAAATCGAGTTTATAGAGGGTCAAGTTAATCCGATGATCGGTAAAGCGATTTTGCGGGAAATTGTACGTTCGAATGCGTTCGCTTCGATCGCCTGATCCGGTCAGGCTCTGACGTTGATCCGAACGTTTCTTGTTTTCTTCTTCGCGTTTTAAGTCATAGAGTCGGCTCTTGAGCACGCGCAGGGCCTTGGCAAGGTTCTTATGTTGGCTCTTTTCGTCCTGGCATTGCACGACGACATTGGTTGCGTGATGCGTTAAACGAATTGCCGACTCGGTTTTATTGACGTGCTGGCCACCTGGCCCCGAAGCACAGAATTTATCGACTCTATAATCTTCCGTTTTCAAATCGATTTCGACGTCGTCTGGTTCGGCCATGACGGCAACGGTAGCCGCAGATGTGTGAACGCGTCCTTGAGCTTCGGTTTCGGGGACACGTTGCACGCGATGCCCACCGCTTTCATATTGCAGTTCGCGAAAGACACCTTCGCCCTCGAAGGCCAATACGATCTCTTTGAACCCGTTGCGTTCGCTCACACTCGAATCCATCACTTCGACTTTCCAGCGCTTGCTATCGGCGTGATGTCGATACATTTCATAGAGATCTCGAGCGAAAAGCGCTGCCTCTTCGCCACCGGTACCAGCGCGAATTTCCATGACGCAGCGGGTTCGGTTGGCGTCATCGCCACCGATCGCGAAATCGAGCAAATCTCGCCAAAGCGATTCACGTTCCGCCGAAACTCGTGGGACCTCTTCTTCCGCCATCGCTCGTTCCTCGGCGTCGCTGCTCGAAGACATGGCCGACAATTCGCGAAGCTCGTCTGTTAATTTCTTGTACGACCGATATTTGCAAGCCATCTTAGAAAGGCTTCCATGCTCGCGCATCACGACCGCGATCTTCGCCGAATCGCTTAGCACAGCCGGGTCCGACATTTGGTACTCAAGCTCTTCGAATCGAGCGAGCAGTTGATCGAGTTTTTCTCGGACGTTCATAGAGCTAGGGGATCAAAAAGGCGGCTTGCGATACACAAACCGCCGCAAAGCTGAAGCAACACTTCAACCGCGGCGGTAATTCAAGAATCGATTCTATACGCTTTATCGTTTGTAGCTCCGCCTTTAGGCGGCCAACCGTTCGTAGTTCCGCGTACGGAAAAGCCACTACTTCTTTTTCGTGGCAGCCTTCTTGGTGCTCAAAGAAGCATACGTGCCAGCCGCAAATTTGTTTTGGAACTTCTCGATTCGGCCCGCCGTATCGACGTATTTTAGCTTGCCGGTAAAGAATGGATGGCACTCACTGCAAATGTCGACCTTTAACTCCTTGCGGATACTGCGGGTCTTGAACGACGTCCCACATCCACAGGTAACCAAAGTTTCAACGTAATTAGGATGGATTTCAGCTTTCATGACACTCGCCAGCTATCGCAAATTCAGTAGTCTTATGTATTCCAGTCAAATCGAAACTACTTCGATCGATTTGCCAGATTTCAGGAACTTCGAATGATATCCCCCCTTCCCTACTCCGGCAACCCCAACCGATCAGCCAAAAAGCTCCGAATACTAGGCATTTTCTGGAAATCCGCCAATCAGTTCATAAGCTTGCGGCTTCCCTCGAAGAATCCGAGCCGCCCATGATGCCAACTGGACAACGCCGCGTTTTGATCGAGGGGTGGCGATTTTCCACGACGTCACTGGCGGTACTCAACATGTACCAGTTGATTGAAATGGTGGGCCATCCTGGAATTAAAATCTACCACCGAGATTTGCCGACAGGTATTCTGCGACTAAAGCATCAGCGAGGTTTATGGACCGACGAAGACGAGTCACGCGTAGCCGCCATTGCCGAACCGGCCCCCGAAATACGCCTCGACGCAACATTACGAATTGCCTTCCCCATGTCGACGCTTGCCGACCCGCAATCAAATCAGACTTTTGTTTTTGGATTGTCAGAATTCGGAATCATCGAAAAAGATAAGTGCGATGGGGCAAGCGTTGTCGAATCGTTGCGACGCCGCGGCATTCAATTCATCACCAGTTCCGAATTTTCGCGACAAGGATTCCTGCGAAGTGGAGCACCTCCCGAGAGCGTTCATGTCGTGCCATTGGGGATCGACCCGGCTGTCATGCGCCCGGTTGACGTAACCGTCCGCGAACAAATGCGGGCCAAGTATGGATGGAGCGATCGATTTGTCGTGTTGCATGTCAGCACGCTTTCGCTGAACAAAGGCGTAGGGCAGTTACTCATCGGTTTCTCGCACTTTGCGTCTCGTAATCCCGAGGCGCTGCTGGTGCTCAAATGCAATAGCCCGTTCGATACGCCCGAAGAAGCATTGAAGTCGGTTTTCGAACAACTGCCGAGCCACGTTGTTCAAAGTCTGCAGAACCGTATCGTCTGTTTTGGGAAGACATTTAACTTTGGCGACATGGCCTCGCTTTATCAATCAGCCGACATCTACGCCGCACCTTATATCGCCGAAGGTTTCAATCTACCGGTTTTAGAGGCCGCCGCGTGTGGCTTGCCATCGATATGCACCGCTTCGGGTCCCACCGACGAATTTACGACCGAAGAGTTTTGTCTACGCATTCCGAGTCAAGTCGTTTCGAATGCAGAAATCGAACAGCTCTTAGGCCTCGGTGCAAGGATACTTTTGCCCGATGTTGATCAATTCGCGAGCCTCCTGTCGTTTGCTCTTGAGAATACTTCATGGCGAACGCGTGCCAGTCAAACAGCGACGCGTCAAACCCATCAGCAATTTACGTGGGCCAAAACAACTCAGCGGTTATTGAAGCTCCTATTGCCCGATACAGGCCCATTCAAGATTTCCTCGATATCGATGAGATAGACTTGTCTTCCTTGGCCTTCGTGCGGTGAATCGATCAGGACATGCTTGCCGTCTCGACTGGCACATGGATGATTGTCGCATCGCCATTCGCCGGTGTATTTTTCCGGCGAGAGAAAATGCCCGAGCGGAACCTTCTTGTTCGTTGGAACGTGGTAGAGATAAGGATTCTGATGACGGCCTTTATCTGGGTACGTATCATTCAGGACCCACTGGTTATTCGTTTGGGGAACGTAGGTGTTGTGACCATTAACCGTCATGACATCCTTGCCAATGACTTCGACATTCGTCGACTTGTCCTGATAAATATAAAAGGCATCTTGATAGGATGGGTGCCATGCCCAGGCAAAAATGGATTGGGCGTCGCGCCATACAAAATGCGATGTCTTGCCATACGGATCGACGACGTGTAGGTCGGTACCGTCGAGGTTGGCTGTGATCATCCGCGTCGAAAAGCCAGTCTTGGAAATAGCGAGGCGGTCAGCTTGAGGCGGCGTCTCGCGCCAGCGGTGCAACAAAAGAAACCGCTCTCCGTCAGGCGAAAAAAGCAAATGATTCATCCAATGTTTGGATTGGCTAGGCGCGAACTTCAATTCGATGTCCGATGGATATTCGATTTCCGAAACCTGAGCATAACTCAGGATCAGTTTGGCTTCGCCGCTAGTTAGATCGACTCGCCATATTCCGGTTTGATCGGGAGCGTTCGACGTCGCAAACGGATCAGCGATTCCGGCGTAGCCATAGCCTGGTCGGCAATCGTTGAGTCGTCGAAAATCGAGACTCATTCCCCACCTGCCGTCTGGACTAATGCAGTAAATCGGAAACGGTAATGTGCGAATCGACCGATCGCGAACATCCATGACCTTGGCGATAAATCGATCCCCTTCACGATCATTCCAAAGTACGCGCGGTTCGTCGCCAGGAATCCATTGAAGCATACAGCCTTGCTGCCAATTCCATGCTCGCGTTGTTCCCAATTCAATCCATTCATCATTGGATTGAAGATCGACCATACCGACTCGCAATAAATCATCGGCTTCAGGTGTCCGATGCTCGAACTCGACTTCGTTGGCCAAAACAAATCGGTTGGTCGGATCGAAAATCAGCTTGTCGTAGTAGCCTCGCCAGTGAAATCGAGGACCGCGAGTGATCGCTCGAACCGGCGGCATTGATTTGGCGTCAGATGACTCGATAGCCACTAGCCGTCGCGAAACGAGCGATGCGATGCTGGCGAGGGTAAGCGTTAGGAATTCTCGGCGTGGATGCATTGGCATGGTCTGGTGTGGTCTAATAAAATGTGAGCGGCAAGGCGCTAGCCACCGGTTCTGCTGTTCGTCGGATCGAGGAAGTGACGTTGTATTCGGAACGCGTGGCTAGCGCCAACGACTCACATTCTCGTACTTTCAGTTCAACTTAGCATAGGTATTTACAAAGGTCCATTCAATGCGTCAGAGTGTTGCTTTCAATTTTATTGTCGGCTTGATCGGCTTTTTTGGATCGGCAGTTTTCCTCGCTGAAAATTCGATAGCCGAGGTTGCTCGCGACGTTCTACCAGTCGAAGATGCGTCGGCTTCGACTGAAAAAGAGATGAAGCCGTATGTCGAGCTGATCGAACATACCGAGGCAAAATTTGAGTTGGTTCCGATTCCCGGTGGAAGATTTACGATGGGCAGCCCTGAATCGGAAGCCGATCGACGAGACGACGAAGGGCCGCAGCACGAAGTCGAGGTTTCGCCATTCTGGATGAGTCAATGTGAGATTACATGGAATGTCTACGACGTTTGGGCGGCTGACCTCGATTTGTTTATTCGCGAACAGAATCAACTCAAGCCGAACAAACGCGATGAGTTGGCGGACGTGTTTCAGATCAGTCAACCAACCAAGCCGTATATGGATATGAGTTTTGGAATGGGGAGTCGCGGCTATCCGGCAATCTGTATGACTCAACATGCAGCGCGAACCTTTTGCAAATGGCTGACGGCAAAAACGGGGCGCTACTATCGATTGCCAACCGAGGCGGAATGGGAGTATGCATGTCGAGCGGGTTCGACGACGGCCTATTCCTTTGGCGACGATCCAGGAGAGCTCGACGAGTACGCTTGGTATATCGAGAACACACAAGAGAAGTATGCCAAAGTAGGACTCAAGAAGCCGAATGCTTTTGGCCTACACGACATGCATGGCAACGCGGCTGAATGGGTGCTCGATCAATATGCCCCAGATGGATATCCGGAAAGCCAAGGTAAGACCGTCAAAGATCCATTGGCCATTCCCAAGACACTTTACCCTCGCGTTGTTCGAGGCGGCGGCTGGAACCAAGACGCCGAGCTGCTGCGAAGTGCGGCTCGTGAAGGATCGACGGAAGATTGGATTGAGCAAGATCCGCAAATACCGGTAAGCATTTGGTACTTGACCGACGCGCTGCATGTCGGCATTCGAATCGTACGACCACTCTCCGAACCGAGCGAAGAAGAGAAGCTCAATAAATGGGAAGCCTCGTTACCGGTAATGAAAGAACGTGAAGTCCCCCTAGAACGATAATGCCGACCCCCACTCAAATGCTTGGTTGCAAATCAATATTTGAGCTGGTTCGCGGGCGTCCCGCCCGCTACTGGCAAACTACTCCGGGCGAGACGCCCTCGCACCTAAGTTACCCAACTTGTCAGATCGTTTCCTAAGAAATCAGCTAGCAAACTCGCAATTATTTCCGAAGAAATGGGGCGAATTCTCGCCAACCCCTTGATTATGGCAAGAACCATCGCCATGCTAACGGATGGTCTGAGCGCGAGCGTTCCCTGCGCAGGAATTTTGCAACTGGATGTGACTTATACCGGGAACGTATTGAATGCCCAGTCATCGTGACTGCCCATTACTTTAGACGGATCGAATACGATGCAAGTGCTATTGAATCATAGCCTTGAGGGAATCGCCGATCCGCTCCATTTTCACGGATTGGAAACCCCGCCATGACTCCCGTTCAACCTTCCACGATCGCCGTCATTGATTTAGCAGCGATCAACAACTATTCGCCCGCCGGCACGCAGATCGATTTCGCGATGCGAGCCTTCAACGGCTTAACGCTTTTAGAATGGTGTGTGCGTCGACTAAGCGAATCGACGATGTTAGATCAGACCATCATTACAGGATTGCCTAGCTATTATCAACAAATTCAAGCAGCCAGTCTCTGCGATGCAAAATGGATGCCATCGCTTCAAAACGATCCGGTCAGTCGGATTCATGAGATCGGCGAACGCACGCAAGCCAAATGGCTTGTTTTAGTCGCGCCTACTTGCCCATTTCTCGACCCATCATTGCTCGACCGATTAATTAAATCAGCTTGGACTCGTCCAGAAGCCGACTATGTTGGTTACATGTCGGCGAAACATCCTCGTTTCAATCTTGAGCAGCTTGGTTTGGTTGGCGAAGTATGCACACGAAATGCGATTGAAAGAGTCATAGAAAACGAGTTGGATACGTCGACGGAAGTCGCGCGAGTCTTTCAAACGCACCCCAATCTATTCCAAATGCGATGGGTTCCTTTGCCAGAGAGGCTCGACCGTCCCGATCTGCGATTCGCATTGCAAACCGCTGACGACTGGGAATATGCCAATTCCTATTTCGAGGCCGCTGGCGACGATCTATCGTGGCAACGCTTGGTCCAATTAGCCGGTAGTCGCGTCGACGCATAGTCATCGAACTCTATTTCAATTGTTGAGTCCTATTCTTGGAGTCTTTGTTAATGGGTTTGAGAAATTCATCCCATTTTTTTACGTCGACCTTCAGTTCGTCAAGTTCGGCGAACGTCATTTCCGGATCGTTAACACTCAGCCATTCGATATCTATCGTTCCAACTTCGTCTGCAGGAATTCCGTTTGCGAAGGTAGATGTGACATCGGGAAGCTGTTCTTCACCAGAAAACGACACTTCAACCGGTAGATAAACTCCTGACTCCTCAAGATACTTGACGTCATGGACCAAAAGGGTTTTCGAAACGCCATTTTCCTCGCGAGTAACGATACGTTGCGTTACCGTCAACGAAATTGGATCAACGACGTAAACCGTACGACCTTTCTCACCATCATTGATGATCCGCATGGTCCCATCCGGTGCGGTTTGAACAACGCACTCGTTATATGCGGCGAGCAACCGGTTACTCAACTCTTCGATTGGTTTCGTCAACCAAATACGCAGTGGTCCGAAAATACCAACGTAATGTGGTAGTTCAATCTGATCTTTACGACAAAACATTTCAAAATCGACTTGCTGTGGGCGGTCAATATCTCCCGAGTGATGAAGCATCCGACGGATTGCTTGTCCGTCATTGAAGCTCGCTAAACGAGTATCTGCCTTTGAAAATTGAGGAAAACGCTTTGATTGGTTCGATTCGATCGTTATTCGACGAACGATAAAAATTCTATGTTTGTTGAGGTCAGCAATAAGGCGATAGGAAATAGTAGTTTCTATGGGCGGCGCTTTTTCGGCGTTTGCCGCATCTTGAACCGTAAGCGAACTCCACTTGTCAACGCGAACGTCAAAAGTTCGAACCGATGCTTGGCTTTCAAGAATTCCCTTCATTAAGCTGTAGGCATGCGCGTACTTTTCGTCGATTGGCTGTCCAAAAAGTTTGGATGACGTTGGAACAATTGCGGCAATGACGATTGCCAAATTCAAGATTCGCAAAGGTAAAATCCTTTCACGTTGGGATTCATGTATATCTCGCCGTTATACTTGACTATGGATACCAACCGATCCCGGTTGTATCGCGAGATTCCACTTCAGCAAACGTCGACATCGTTACGCAACGCGGTCGACAAAAATGGCGAATCTGTTCGCTTGAAATCAGTCTAATTTCTTGTTCGAAAGTAAGACGTATTCTTGCTAAATTCCTATGGATCGCACTCGACTGGAGGACATTCGTCTGGAGGACACTCGTCTGGAACTGGGCAGTCACCTGTAATTTCAGGAAGATACATTCCAAGTAACCCAGACTCCAGAGTCATCCTAGATGAACAAATTCCGTCTTCTCCCTGAACAGCATCATTGCATTTACAAATATACTGATGGCCACAAAACTGAGGAAAATCTCCCTCGCGATAGTCATCTCCACCTTCTTCGGATTCTCGCCAATCGGCGTAGAAGTACGACATTCCCGGATCTGAAATGTCGACGACCCCACATTCTGTGTTGTGTCCCGAACACGTATCACCCAAACAATTGGCACCCATGAAATCGTCGCACGAACTTTCGACATACACAAGACAGTCGGTATACTGTTGTGCAAGCGAACACTTCTGCCAAGTTGTTAATGCGATCAACGCTAGCGCAAAACACTTTAATCTAGCTGTCACGTTACGTTTCAATTCTTAGTCTCCTAATTAGGGCTCTTCCGCAGAAACCGTGGGTGGTTTTCGTGATCCGCAATCGATTTTAGCCGTGAAATACAAGGAAAACACTGGACTGAGTGATTGCAAAAACCAAGGTTCGCTTTCTAATCGGAAATGCTTACCCAAAAAATTGCTATGGTTTGGATGGCGCAATGAGTTTGGCGGATGGATTTACAAGGGATGGCTCCGATGTCCAAAGTATTGCCACAAAGTCATTGATCGGACATGATGGTTGTGCCGGGAGAAGCGGAAGCGGGCTCTGCCGGGAAGCAACTCGCTGAGGAATATCTCGGTTTCCGATGCGCCAAAGGCGCTCGGCAACCCGCCGGACTGATCGTCTGGTGGGTTGTTTTTCTTCAACTTTGGACATCGGAGTGATGCCTCAAAAATCCAATTCGAAACGGGTGTCCGTTGAAACTTTGGTTTTCTATTCGTAACGGTAAATAGTCAATTTTGCCCCACAGATTCTGCGGAAGAGCC
>Ga0163150_10001396_pt1 | contig 40833 bp, 30 predicted proteins | sample OliLakLV19P2IB_FD_148628 | JGI IMG/M metagenome (GOLD analysis project Ga0163150, IMG submission 148628) | Freshwater microbial mat bacterial communities from Lake Vanda, McMurdo Dry Valleys, Antarctica - Oligotrophic Lake LV.19.P2.IB | ecosystem: Environmental > Aquatic > Freshwater > Lake >... | reverse complement strand
TCAGAAAGCAAAGCCTTGGGCATCGACGGTCTCGCTCGCTTGGCAGTGTGCTGCTACTCCACACTACCCAAGCAACCGCCTCTTGTCCAGCTAAATCTTCAGCTTCCCCCCGTAACTAACGCATTACAACCGAGGCAAGAAAACGGTTGACAAGAGGTTCGTTTTGTGAATAATTCTGTGGTCAATTAGTTGAATACCTATTGGTATTACCAATGATCAAATGCTAATCAAGACTTTCACCTCGGAAGCCAAGGATGCCAAGCTGTCGGTGTCTCCAATTAAGAAGATTGATCTTACTGAAGAAGTAATAAAGCGTATGAAAGATCTTCTAGAACGCGGACTTTTGAGAGCGGGAAGCAAGCTCCCACCAGAAAGAGAGCTCGCTGAAATGCTTGGTATTAGCCGTCCTTCTCTTCGACAAGCTTTGAAGGCGCTTAGCGTCATGGGGATTATTAAGGGCCGTCCCGGCCACGGCACTTATGTGACGGATCAATTTCTGGAGATATTGTCCGAACCGCTGCATTTTTTGATGCTCTTTAAAGAAAACCTCCCGTTTACTGAGCTGTTCGAGGCGCGCGCAATCATCGAAACAAAGTTGGCAAGGCTGGCTGCCAGTCGGGCTACAGAAGAGGATCTGAAATCCATGGCGCAGAGCCTCAAGGGAATGAACGAGAACTTGAATTCTCCCAAGTGCTTTTTTGACCATGAGATTAGATTCCACAAAGCCATTATCGATGCTGCCGGAAACAGCCTTCTTTCAATGGTGATGGATGTTCTTTACAAGGTGCTAAACCAGTACCGCACAAGAGCGATCTCGGTTCTTGAAAAGGACCTTGATCAGATGTATGAGTGTCATTCTCGGATTTTCGAAGAAATCGCTCGGAATGATCCTGATGCCGCGGAAAAGGCGGCGGATGCGCATTTTGTCTTTAGCGAAAGGGTCCTTCAGGAAATAGGCCTTGTGTTAGGAGCGCACACTGGTTCCCATTCCGACGCGAAGTTGCCCCTGACGTTTCCTGGGGGAAAGTAGAACCATCTCCATGGAATATTGGCGAGATACTAACTGGTACGCGATTCAAGCGAAACCCGGGCGAGAGGATTTGGCTGCGCATAGCATTAGCCGGATGGGGCTTGAAGTGTTTCTTCCAAAGATGAAACTTCAGAGACCCTGCTGGGGCGTGCTTCAGATGATGGTCAGACCCCTTTTCCCCGGGTATCTATTCGCTCGTTTTTGTCCTGCCAGGTACTTGCATCTTATCAAATATGCGAGAGGAATTCGCCGCGTGGTCAGCTGCGGCGAAGTAGTGCTTCCAGTTGAAGAGCAAATCATTCAGACAATTCAAATGCGTCTTCACGGAGCTCGGGAGCCATGGTCTCAGCCTAGGCATTTTCGTGCTGGTGATCAGGTAAGAGTTGAAGAAGGGTGTCTGCAGGGCTTGATTGGAATATTCGAGCGCGACCTCAGCGACCAGGAGCGAGTTGTAATCTTGCTGGAAGCCATTGAATACCAGGCTCGAGTCTCAATCGAGAAGCGATACCTCAAATCGACCCAGGTTCTCTGTCAGTAAGTTAGCGAGGTCCATATTTGTCAAGCGGCGTTGGAAAGCCGATAGGGCGGTAGCTTGCAAACTTGATAACCGCTTAGTTAGTGCTACTGCCTCAAGCTCGCCGCCAGGACGGCTCGTCTTCGACTCCCAGAATGAACGATCGGTCCACACAGAGTCGTTCCGGTCCGATTCTGTTAAGCAGATCGTCGTAGGGATGTGGGTATGTTTCGGCTAGTGCACAATTCCCCGGCACGTGGCTACTACATAGTCTGGAGCATCGTCCTCAAGACCTGTAGCTTAGTGGTTCTAACAGCAAGCTCACTGCAGATTGCATGGCAAGGTTCGGAGAGCTTAGCGGGAGAAGCCACCGGAGTCAGTCATCCATCTTTCGAAGCGTTCAAGGTGCAGCGAGATTCTTTGCAACGAGAAGTGACGCTGTATCCCCATGATGCAGACAGGCACAATCGACTTGGCCTCGTATTATTAGAACTGCAGGATTTCGACAAAGCGGTGACAGAGTTTCGGATTAGCTCCAAACTCCGACCGGAAAGCCTAACGTTTGCTGTCGACCTAGCCTTGGGCCTAACTAAGATTGGTGCATTAGACGAAGCATTGCTCCTATATGAAGACCTGATTAGCCGGAATCCTACAGCTCCTGAGCTTTACAGCAACTATGGCCTCGCTCTTTGGCAGAAATCTGCCGCAGACCGCACCCTCAACTTGGAACCAGCGATTGCTGCCTTTCAGAAATCAATACAGTATCGCCCTGGAGATGCAGGGTTGCACAACAATCTCGGCATGGTCTTGAAGGAAAAAGGAGACCTTGAGGGCGCCATTAGTGAGTTCCGCCGAGCGATCGAACTAAAGCCTGGTTTTGCGATCTCGCACGCAAATCTTGGTGCCGCGCTGCGACTTATCGGGCGGAATGAGGAGGCTCTGAACGAAGTTCGTGCCGCCCTAGCCCACAGTCCAGAACACGCGGAGGCTCACTACCTGATGGCAAGCCTCTTGCGCGATTCTGGGAATCTGGAATCTGCTGCAGAGGAGTTTCGTCTCACCATTGCTCTTAAGTCAGACCACGCTGAAGCGTATTACAACCTCGCTGCTGTTCTAAAACGGCTTAATCGGCCAACAGAAGCCTCTCTTGCTCATGAGAAATTTCTCCTCCTATCACAAGCCAGTAAGTCCGCCTATAATGCCCGACTGCACAACAGCAGAGGAGTACAAGCCGCGTCGGCAGGTAACCTTGAACTGGCGATCGAAGAGTTCTCAAGCGCCGTACAAGCAGATACACGGTTCGCTGACGCACACAACAATCTCGGCTGGACTCTGGTTCGAAAACAAGATTTGCCAAGCGCGATACGAGAGTTCCGACAAGCCATTCTTTTGAGGGACGACTATGCTATGGCCTACTATAACCTGGGCTTGGCTCTCTGGTCGACTGGTCAAAAACAAGACGCGGAGGGGGCTTTGCGAAAAGCGAATCGGCTCGATCCGAGTCTGATATTACCGAAATTCTTGGCGGTCCTTGAGAAAAAAGGAGAATAGAATCGGGGTGTCCTTCGCTGAAATTTCATCCGCCACGAAGGAATGTTAGCTCGGCGGTACTGCACAAATCCAGGAAGGATTTTGCTTAAACTGTTTGGGCGTGTCTTGTTAGCCCAAAATCGAATGGCCATTTCCCTAGGTGGGAAGAGCCTATTACTAATTTGTCACATGAGAAGAAACCATATAAGCGCTATGTTCACGTTTGTTTGTAGACCGTTGGAATTATGGCTTCGTATTTTTCAGAAATGGACAAGTCAGAGGATCTTTCCCTTTGAAATCAGATTCCCATCTTCCGTTTTCCTAATCCTCATCGGATTCTGTCATGACACCGCAGCCAAAGAGCGGATCATCCCTAGTCCACAATTCGAGCACTTTGGGGCCGAGAGATTACTCTTAACGATGGGAGACGAATACCGAGGACTCCTGCTCGAATCAAGTAGTGTCTCGAATAAAGAGAAACTCGCGGTCCAAATTCTGATGACGGAAATGAAAGAACTGGCGGCTGGGAACTGGGTAGTAAAACCTGCACAACCAGGAGATGAACAATCTCACTTAGGACCACGCATATATATGGCAGACTGGAGCGTCGAGAGCAAGATCAGGACGAAGGTGAGCAGCTGGTTGGATAAAGACGACCGCAGCATGCTGTCCGTCCAAGGGACGACAGGACAAGCCTATGTAATGCGAGTGAGTGTTGCAGACAGAAGAATCATATTGGTGGGGTGTACGGGTCAAGGCTTGTTATACGCGGTGTCTAGTTTTTTACAATTGGTACAGAGGGCGAAAGAGGGAGTATCTATACGTGAGGTGCATATTAGGGACTGGCCGGATTTCAAATTTCGAGCCGCGTCGGATTGGCTTCAGGAGGGGGAAATCAACCGCTGGGCATATGACTATGGAGATGGGAAAAGGGCCTATGTGAAGCGAATTAAGCGGAAGTTGGACTTCTTAGTGCGATACAAGATCAACATGGTATTTTTCGACGGATTTGGTTGGAATAACGAAAAATTTCCTGGGTATTCGCAAATGATGCGGGAGTTGAATCGATATGCGCGGGAGCGCGGGGTCAAGTTGATCTTTGCGGGATACGGCGCAAACTTTCGAGCTGCTGCCATCCAGCCGGAACACAATGTGGGAAAGGTTTGGTACAACCAGGAGAGTTACAATCAAGACTACATTCGAGGCGAGCCGTTCTTTAAGAAGATTTATGCGTGTTTCGGGGAGAACAACACCCTGGGACCCTACCTGGGAACGTGTCGAGGCAACGAGGATCTCAATCAGTTAAAGGCACAGGAAATGGAAGAGTTTGTGCGCTCGGTTGAGCCTGGAGCACTATACATCCACCACGAAGACCGTGGAGTCTCGGAGCCGGATGGGGAGTTGATCGACACATGGAAACGCCGTTGTTCGCGGTGTCGGAAGAAGTGGCCGAATGATAATGTCCTGGCCAAGGACGGGGGAGCTGGGGCGGTGGCGTATGGATATAACAATCTGCTAAAGGCCGTATTCAAGGTGAAGAACCCTGAGACAGACTATGATGGTTCACGAGACTGTGAGGTATTGCTAACGTCGCCTGCATACGGACCTTTTGACAACATCCCGCAGAATTGGGAGGACCATTTGGAATTCTGGTCGAATGTGGGTGCATTGTTGCCAAAGTCAGAGAACGTACAGATCACCTTTCGAGAGAATTTCCCTCAGGAGGGGACAGGAAAGCGGTGGGTGGAGGCGTATCAGGAACGGATGCTAGCCAGGGGTAACAATCCCAATATTTTCTTGTTCTTCATAGGTGGTGCAGATCTCTACTCAAATCCATCAGGGATGTACCCTTACATCGGGACTCCCCTGATGAATGGTATCTTCAAAGGTGCCAAGAGCCTTTATAACTTTAGCGGAGCGGTCCATCAGGAGCCTATGCAACTGCTCAACAGCGAATTCAGCTGGAATACGCACGCTCCAGGGTACGAAATTCCTAAAGATCACATCAGTGCCCGGAAGTTGTACAACGAATTGAGCAAGGGGCAAGGGGCCATTGATGCTATTGATGGTCCGAATGGATTTCTTGCCACGGCTTGCGAGAAACTTTACGGAAAGAAGTCTGGGCAGGCCATGTTTCGATACTTCACATTCTATAAATCCCAGCCGCAAACTGCTTCAGGACTTAACCAGACTGTATTGGCTCCGAACCTTCCGCCTCGACTATACCCTCTCTCGACTCTAGGGATGATTCTGGAAACAGAGGCCAATTACTGGAAAGTCAGTCGGGATTACCTATTAACTAAGAAAAGTCCCGAAGAAAGATCACGTCATGAACAACTAAGCCAGGTCTGGCAACTCTGGGCCAAAGTCAATGCCGAGGCTTTGCCATCAGTTCATGAAGCGCAATTTGGACTCGGTCTTCGATGGGCCAGTGAGATCCCTGAAGAGGCACGCCTGATGGCATTGCAGGACGTCAGCTATCTTCAAAAGTGTCTCGCCGTGGGGATGCAATTTGCAGAAACTCTGGCAGCCTACCACAGACTGTTGGCGCAGTCCGGGCACTCGGCTGGCGAAATTGAAACCTTACTCGGCGAGGCAAAAGGAAAACTAACCAGTCTATCTGAACATCTCGAAGAGAATTTCTCTTTCGATACAGTAGACCCTTTGGGTGGAGACCAGGCAACCTGGAGCGCAGCCGTGCTTGGGTTGCGAAATCAGTTGATCGAGTTTCAGCGGGGTCTTTCAGACTACAGCAGTGCGGGTGCTGGGAGGAATCAATAGCCGGAATTGCCTTTGCAGAATATGCAATCTCGATTTTCCATAGGAACAAGGTTAAGGATTGATCGGATCAAAGCGATTCCCACAATGTCCAAGCAATTAGCGCTAGGGGTGATGGCCTTCCTATTGATGATTTCCGGCGACTCGTTTAGGAGCAACCCGGCCGGTGCCATACAGGTACTGGAGAAAAGTACAGGAAGCCCCGAGCGCGTCGTGGAACATAAGACCCGATTTGATTCGGAGATGATTCCAGGTTTAAGCGATAGCCAAGCCACCTTTCCGCTTTCCAACAGTCGTCAGATCTTGAGAACGCCGTCAGGTCACTGGCTGCTCGCATTCGACGTTTCCGGTAAAGGCCTTTTCCTCTGTTATGGTATTCCCAGTGCAACGCAGGGCAGCCAGTTTTCTCACCCAATCTTGCTCGTTGGCAGTCTCGAAAAGGGAGTCCTTGCCAAGGGTTCCGAGCCAGCAGGTATAAGTCTAGCGATGCATAACAAGACATTGCATCTTGCGTGGTCTGACCGACAGGGAATATGGCTGGTAACCACACCTGTACCTGACTTCGAGTCTCGTGATCGCGTGGAGACATTCTTGCGTCAAGGCGGGGCACCGCAACTGGTGATTCCTAATGCGACTCTCGGAGACATAGCGACTGACTTGCAAGGAAACGTTGTGTTGGCTTACCACAATTCTGAAGGAGTCTCTGTGGCCACAGGCTCGGACAATATGTGGCGGAAGGAGAAAGCAACCGAAGCGGGTCGGGATCCCGTAATCGAATTCGACAACAAGGGCCGGCTTCACATGGCTTATCTTCATCAGACCGAAGTGCCTTTTTTTGGTCCAGGTCGTCTGGCCATGAATCCACACATTATGTACGCAGTTCGAAACTCCGAAGGTTGGCAACATCCGCAAACTGCGGCTCATGGCCTGAGCTTCTTCCCGTCCATTGCTGTTGCTGACAACCAACCGATTATTGCCTATCAGTTCGAAGGACATAAGCGAGTGCAAGGTCGAGGCCAGCGATATGTCGAACAGCGAGAGGGAGGCGGGTCCAGTGTCGGATATGCCGCACCCAGTGAGGGAACTTGGGGGACAGGCTTCATCTCGAAAGCTGGAGAGATCGTGGTTCGAGACGACTCCGTAGCGGATGCTTTCCAAGGCAGAATCTATCCCGGAGTGGAAGAGAAGTGGCGACCCAAGATGGCGGTGGATAAGCATGGAATTCCCTGGGTCTTCTGGCCTGACACAGCGCGGCGGCATACCTATTTTGCCCGCTGGCTGGGCTCTCGCTTTTCTGACGAGTGCGAAGTCCGCGGCGGATACTATGCACCCTCGGACCAAATGTCGGTCGAGAAACACATGCCCTTGCAGGCCTCGGCTTTGGGCTTTGCTTATGCTGCAGCAGGCCGGCTTTATTTTGGGACGGTACCGGTTCCGTCTGCGTCTGTAAGTGAATCACGCCGTTTTCTTTTCTTAGATATGCTCGAAGCTGCCGAAATGCAGGGCTTAGACTACAGGCTGAATCGGTTCACGAAGTATCGCGATAATCCGGTCCTGAGTCGCTCTTCGCCGGGGAACTGGGATGATTTTGGTTTGACTTTCCCGAACGTGCATCATGACCAAGGCAAGTTCAAAATGGACTATGCGGGACACGGAAGCGGTGGCGCAGCAGGGAAGTGGGGGCATGGTTATGCAGAGAGTGAAGATGGTATCGGCTGGAGGCGTCCCCAACTTGGCCTGATTGAGATGAATGGAAGTCGGGAGAACAATTTGGTGCCCTGGATTCCCCACTTCCGCGATGCAAAAGAAACCGATCCGAATAAACGATTCAAGGGAGTGTGGATCTCAGGTCACGCCCGTTGGATCACTGATTTTAGTCGACGTCTTGCCTTTTCTGCAGATGCAGTACATTGGGAAGCCGGGCAAGAAACTCTCAATCTGACAAGTCTGCTTGAGGGGGGCGGTCCCTCCTTCCGTGATGATCTCGACATCCCTGAGCGACGTTTCAAGGCTGTAGGAAGGACTATTTCCCAGGGACACCGAGCCCTGGGCATGATGTGGAGTCCCGACTTAGTTCGTTGGTATGGGGACGAAGCGATTCTGGATGTCGATGACCCATACGGCAAACCCGCTCAACAGTGGCGAGGCCGCTACGTGGCAAATCGAATACTGGATCCCAGTGGTGAAAAGTCTGGTGATCAGATCTACTGGGGCAACGTCTGGATAGAAAACGGGCTTTATCTTTGTTTGTACGCGCCTTACCAGTTTGATGGTGGCTATCAAGCAGCGTTCGCTGTGAGCCGCGATGGATTCAACTACGTACGAGTCAAGAATGGTGAGTTTGTTCTTCCTCGCGGTCCGGCCGGTGCTTGGGATAGTGGTTCAATTGCCGTGGGCTACGGCATAGGCATCCCACTGCGTGTGGGAGAGAAAATTCGCGTCTATTATGGGGGGAACACTTCTCACCACGGCACCGACCCGTTGCGGGCTTCTGCGGCAGTAGGTTTTGCCGAGCTTCGTCCGGATGGGTGGACATACCTTGCGCCTTCTTCTGAGGCAACCGTCAGCTACATCACCACAATTCCCTTTGATGTGAATACAACCCAGACAAGAAAACTATTCCTCAATGCAGAGGCTCAACTAGGAAGAGGAGAGATCTGGGTTGAAGTTCTTGATGCAGTCACCAAGAGACCCTTTCAAGGCTATACGAAACTGGATTGTCGACCGGTATCCAAGAACTCGATTGCGTCACAAGTATCCTGGAAGCAGACGGACCTTCTTCCTAAGAATACAAAAGGGCTCCGCCTCCGGTTCTACCTAAGCGGGCTCGATACGCGCCTCTATAGTTTTTGGTTTGAACCCGCGACACAAGCGCGTCATAGCGTGCAACGGCTTGGCTGTGAGAAAAGACGCAACTGGCAGAACTGACCGCTGTCGACCGCGTCAGCCGATCCATCCCCAGGTCACTTTGTAGCAAGCCTAATTTAACGGAGGAGAATATGACAGTCAGGAAAGCGGTATGCATCATGTTACTCGGGATCCTTACCAGTGGGGGCTTGGACTTGACAGCCCAAACAACGACAGCAACTCTCCGAGGTACGATAGCGGACCCATCCTCAGCACCGATACCTGGAGCAGAAGTGACCGTGACTAACACAGCCACGGGACTCACGCGGAAAGTCACTACCAACGATGTCGGAGATTATGTTATTGCGGATCTCCCCTATGGCCCTTATGAGGTCGTGGTGGTAAAGCAAGGGTTCCAGCGACTCAGTCGCAAAGGCGTTGTGCTGAATATCGGAGACCGTCTAGCACTGGATCTTCAACTTGCACTAGGAGAGGTCACGGAGATAGTCAATGTGAACGCTGAGGTACCACTCCTGCGTACTCAGGATACTACCTTGGGGCAGGTTGTCGATAACATCAAAGTTGAGAACATACCTCTCGTGGGACGGAGTTTTGATCAACTGTTGTATCTGGTTCCGGGCTCTCAAGTTTCTCCAACGGGTCAATTCTCGGGGGTCTCCTTTAACGTGAGTGCCGGGCCATCCATCGGCGTCTCGTTCAACGGAATGCGCACCGAGATGAATGATTACCAATTAGATGGAACCCGTACGACTTATCCTCTTTTTGGTACTCCCTCCTTCTATCCCAGCGTTGAGACACTTCAGGAATTCCGGGTGGAATCACAGAATTTTTCAGCAGAGCTAAGCCGGACCGCTGGCGGACAGGTTCTGCTCAACACCAAGTCAGGCACCAATGCGATTCACGGCTCGGTGTATGAATTCCTGCGCAACGACAATCTAGAGGCACGGAACCCGTTTGCTCGCACAAAGCCCGAGACCAAATCGAACTTGTTTGGCGCTACGGTCGGAGGGCCAATAATCAGAGATAAGACCTTCTTTTTTGCTGCATACGAAGGCTTTCGCGCCGTAGTTCCGGGTACTCAGACTACCACGGTTCCCACGGAAAACGATAGAAACGGAATCCTGACCGATCCAGTACTACATCCCAAGCCCGTAATCGATCCCACGACTGGATTGCTATTCCCAGGTAACATCATACCCCAAAACCGAATCTCCCCGATCGCGACTAATATTCTCGCCCAGACACCAAAGCCTAATCTCTCTGGTTTTCCGAACTATACTGCCAATACTCCTAGCTCTCGAGTCTTCGACCAGATCAACATTCGTGTGGATCACAACTTCGGGTCATTTGGTCGTCTATTTGGGCGTTGGAGCGGACAACCGGGAGATGCCTCAACTCCTCGATTTGTCACGGTTGATCCGTCGGTGTCGCACGCTTTCGGCCAGAATATCGTTATAGGATTTGATGCTGGCAAGAGTCGGTTTTTTAACAGCCTCCGGTTTGGGAACACCACGCAAAGCACGGGAAGCCTGAACACACGGCCCGAGGGGCTTACGCCCCAAAGCCTGGGGTTTCCCGTGAATGCATTCCAAGTAAACCCACAAGGTATTTATTTTGGTATTCCAAACTTTAGAGTCCAAAACTATGCAGAAGGATTTGATGGATTTGGTCAGAGAGGAGGTTCGCCCGGTGATAATAGATCAGGGATCTACGAGATCTCAGATGGCATGACATTAGTTCGCGGCAGCCATACTCTTAAGTGGGGCGGGAGTTACAACAGGACCTCTCTTTACCTGATCTTTTCCAATAACGAGCGTGGAACTTACACCTTTGATGGAACTTATACAGGGGATCCGCTGGCCGACTTCTTGTTAGGTTTTCCTCGTAACTTGAGTCGATCAACCGCAACTCCCACGCCGACTTATGTCTCAAACCATGTTTATACCCATTTTAGTGATAGCTGGAAGGTGAACCCTGACTTGACGATTGACTATGGCTTGGCTTACTCCTACAACGGTCAGCCCTCTGAGATTGCTAATCGAGTTCAGAGTTTCTTTGTCGGACCGCTTGATGGGGTGCAGCGGATACAGTTTGCGTTCGGCGGAGATTCGCGTTTTCCGCGTTCACTAATGTTTAAGAACCCCTACAACTTCGATCCACGCGTTGGGATTGCCTGGAAACCTTTCGGTATGGAAAAGACCGTGGTCCGCTTGGGAGGGGGCAGAGTCCACAGCTTGTTGACTTTGAATAATCGTCTGAATAGTGCCTTCGGACCACCTTTTGGAGTGGACCAGAGCTTTCAAAACCCCGACCCACCTGTCGCGACTTTAGCGAATGCGTTTCGGCCCGAATTGATTGCCGGACCGAGTGGGACCAGCCGAGGCATTGCTGCGCCAATGGATTTCAAAGATGCGACCGTCTCCATGTGGAACCTCAATATTCAGAGAGAGATCACTCCAGGCACGGTAGTGCAGGCAAGCTATGTCGGCAATACGGCAATCCACCTCGACATTCTGAGTCGTTTCAATGTGGCTCGTCCAGGCCCTGGTGCTTTTGCCCCTAGGCGGCCTTACCCTTTGGATCCTGGTCCTATTTTTGTGGGCGAGTCGAATGCCGTCTCCACATACCACGCATTTCGCGCTCAATTCGAAAGACGTTTCTCTGGTGGGTTTACCCTCCTCTCCTACTACACTCTTGCTAAGCACCTTGACAATTCGACCGCTCTCGCTGACGGGTTTGGAGGACAGTTTTTCATTCAGGATCCGGAAAACCTGGCCGCAGAGAAGGCAAGATCGTCCGATGATGCGCGGCATCGTTTCGTTACGAGCTATGTTTATCAGCTACCGTTTGGAACCGGAAGACGTTGGCTGACCAAGACCTCCGGTGTGGTCGACGCTGTCTTGGGTGGATGGCAGGCCGCAGGCGTCACGACCTTCATGTCAGGGATGCCTTGGAGTGCAATCCAACCGGGAAACAGGGCAAACACCGAACAAGGAGACACTCGCCCGGATCGCATTTGTGACGGAAATCTTGGAAGTGCCCGGACCTTGGCCAAATTTTTTGATACCTCGTGCTATGTGCTCACGCCTCTTTATCGATATGGAAATTCCGGCCGCAACACCATTGAAGGGCCCGGGTTGGTAAACTTCGACTTGAATCTATCCAAGGATTTCAGGGTTTTCCAGGAAAAGAAGCTTCAGTTTAGAGCAGAGTTCTTCAACTTGACCAATACCCCCTATTTCGGCAAACCAGGTCGACAGTTGGGGAGTCCAACCTTTGGAAGGGTGACAGGTCTTGCGCGAGGCGGGACAGCTAACACCAGGGTCATTCAACTCGCCCTGAAGTTCATCTTCTGAAGCATAGGCAGTCCTCAACTCAGGATTCTTTCGCCAGGGGCACGGGCGCGTTCTGGCCGTACTCACCAGCCCGTTCTGATTCTCATCCACGTCACAGTCCAAGGATGTGTGCTGAGTCCGAAGGGCGGGCTGTGTTTACCTGCGTCTTTGTATTTTCCTTTGGAACACTGATGATTCACGCAACCCGGACACGTACCTGCCTCCCTCGAATCTCGCATGGCCCAAACAAGAACGGTACAAAAAATCTAGTCTAGTCTCCAGAAGGGAGAGAACTGATGAGTCGACTATTGCTCTGCCTTCGCTCATTGTTTCGACGGAGCGAAGAGACTTCCATGTTGCATACTTTCTTTCAACTGATGCCCGAAGTCCTCAATCGAAGGCACTCACACAGACTTCTGATTGGGTGTCTTGGCATCACCGCATTTCTTGGATCTGGTCCGATTGGTATTGCAAAGACGCTTGAGATTGTGAACAGAGGTCGAACCGATTTTGTCATCGTCACAAAGAGCGGAACTCCTGCTCCGGAGCAGTTCGCAGCGCAAGAGCTACAAAAGTACATCCGACTTATCTCCGGGGTGGAACTACAGATCGGAAGCGGCGGCGGGAAGCAGAAGGAAATTTTGATCGGACAAGCTGCGGGTTCTCTAGAAGCACTTAACGGTAAGCCAGAAGATAGTTTTCTGATTCGAGTGACGGGGGATAAAGTCATTCTGGCTGGCCTTACCCCGCGCAGTACCCTCTACGCTGTCTATGTGTTTCTGGAGAAATATTTGGGCTGTGGTTGGGTTGCACCTGGCGATGAGTACATTCCTCGAAGTCTAGAAATCAGCCTACCTGACCGAATCGAACAGATTGAGTCACCGGCCTTTACCTACCGGGCTATCGCACTGTTCCCTTATACGAGCTCACAACTCAATAGGAACTTGTTGTCGAGTAGTCTTTTCCCCTACGCTCTGATGCAAGTAACCAAGGATCGCATTGACTGGGCAGCCAAGAACCGCCTCAATTATGTTCATCCATGCACAAACGAAGCTGGCCCGAGATTGTGGGAGAAGGTCAATTCGAGGCAAGAGATTGTTCCCGAAATCATGAAGCGGGGCTTGAGCATGCAGTATGGCGGTCACTCATACTTCGCATGGCTGCCTCCGGATAAGTATTTCAAGGACCATCCGGAGTACTACTCTGCAACAGTTTCCGAGGTTTCACCGGTGGGGGTGTCAGCAGAGGGGCGAAAACCTGAATCGATAAACTTTGCTAACCCAGAAGTTGCGAGGGTCATGGCTGAGAACATGGCTGAATTTCTTAACAAGAATCCCGAGGTCTCTATTGTGACTCTCTGGATGAACGACGCTCCAGCCTCTTGCAGCACGCCAGAATGTCTGAAAATGGAGGGACCCCTGCGCCTCAGCATCAGCCACCCTCAGAACAGCCACCCGCTCATCATCAGTTTTTCCAATACGGCGCTCAAGTTCACGAATGAAGTGGCACGGCAAGTGCGCAAGACGCATCCAAAGGTGCTCGTAAATCATCTTGCTTACAACGAACTAGTCGATGCTCCCACCAATGTGGCTCCAGAGGAAAACGTGGTTGTATGCCTTGCTCCCATTCAGCGTGCTCCTTTCAAGATTGGGAGTACCGGTGGTTATTTCCGAGCTCTCAATGATCCGACCAATGAAATCAACAGCGCCCATTTAGGAGAGATCCGGAAATGGCTGGCTCTATCAAAAAAGTTTTACGTTTGGGACTACTATTCGCTTTGGTGGACCTTGGGAGCAAACAGGCCAAGATGGCACTTTCCCATTATGGAGACTATGTCTAGTGATCTGCGGTTCTATCGGAATGAGTTAGGTCTTACTCGCGTCTCCTCTGAGATTGCCGATTGGCATGAGGAAAATATGTATGTCTACACCAGGCTTGCCTGGAACCCGGATTTGTCCTGGCAAACCGCTCTAGAAGATTTCTGTCGGCGCAGCTACGGCAAGGCCGCTGATGTCATGCTGAAGCACTGGCTTGTTCTCGAAGGTGCCAAGGAGAACTGGTTCCGTCATCGAGCCGAGTGCCAACAATACTTGAGGCAGGCCTTGCAATTGGCCGAGAGCCCCGAAATTCGTCGTCGCGTCAATCGTATTGCGGAACTCTGGCAGGAATCTGAGTGTCAGAAAGAAGGCGACTCAGTCGGCCCCTGTAAACCGTGAGCAGAAGCCTGAACCTCACGGCTGATTGCAAGGTGGATTGACAGACTGCTGGAGACTACCTCAATACGATGAATGTCCTAAATGTAAGAAAGAGACGCATCCTCTTGGCACTAGTTTTGATCTGGTGCGTTAATGGACGGACACAAAAGGCAGAGGGCGAGAACAAGCTTTCTGCGGACACAAACCAGCGTATCAAAAGTTCCCCTGAGATTGGTAATGTCTCACAGTCGTTCCAATGGGGAAAGGTCGATGAAAATATTCCCTTGATGTTAGGTAATGGAGATATTGGGGGACTGTTTGATCCCTTCGGTGGCACAACCTATGACGAGTTACGTTATGGCTCAGGAGCGAAGAGGGATATTCGCACCCTTCTTCTAACACAGCTCATCGTCCCAGACTACTGGGTCCTTGAAGATCAAGGATTTCATTTTCTAGATCCCCGATATTACCGACCGTCATCCCCACGGAAATATCTCGCCTACGGAGCTCCTTTCAACTTTCTCCTGCGACCCGAAGATCAGGCATTTCCTCAACAAGTCAGCAATCATGAACAGAGCTTGGATTTAGCGCGAGGCATTCTGAGGACACGTTATCGAGTTGGCCAAAGCTCTTTTGACATTGAGTGCTTCATCCTACCCACGGCAAGTCTTCTCGCCTATCAGATCGTAAACAGTGCTCCCATGCAGTTCGAAGTCAGTGGTATTGCCTCTCCGTCTCGGCCCTCGGCGGAGGATCGAGGGATTCCGAGCTCGCGCTATCAGAATACCAAGAGTGGCTACACGGTCTCAGAACCTGAGGAGGATCTTGTCGTCCTCAAGCAAGTGTCCAACGTCTTCTGTCCCGCCTACACTGCTATCAGCGCGCCTGGAGCTGAAAGAAAAAATCAGGGGTTCCGATTGCCTGCTGGCAAACACACCCTTTTTGTAGCGATTGGTCATCAATCGTTAGGTCGCCCTCGTATGCAAGCGGTTGAAGCTGCGCGTCTGGCAGCTAAGCGAGGCTACTCTGAGCTTCGTTCAGAACATGTGACATGGTGGCAGCAGTTCTGGAGCCGATCATACATTTCAATACCCGATAAGCGCTTGGAGCAGATGTGGTATCGCAGTGTCTATTACCTGGCCTCATGTCTTCCCAGAAGGGTGAAGTCATTCTCGCCAGAAGGAGGATACGGAGTCTTTCCTGCCTTTGCAGGCTATCATCCACAGGATTCTGTGTATCACCTGTTCGCGGCGCTTAGTTCTAACCATCCGGAACTGGGTCAAGCCCAGATCGACTACTTATTAGACACTCTGCCGATGGCCCAGGCAGCTGCTCGCAACATCTACTACCTGGAAGGGGCGCGTTATCCTTGGCAATCCACGCCGGGCCTGGTCCCATATCTTCCCGGACATGCTAACGAAGGCTACTATTTGCACGAACACCATGTTAACGGCTGGATTGCCGAATTTGTTCATCGCTACCTAAGTGCTCATGGATGGGAGCAGTCACTGACTAAGCGGTACTACCCAATACTCCGGGAGATTGCCCGTTTTTTCTCCAGTATGCTAAGTCCTCGCGGAAACCAGCTAGAAATTGTCTATGTGCCGTCAGCTGGCCAGGAAGAAACCGGCATGGACCTAAACCAGAAAAACATTTTTGATGTTCTGGTCGCCGCCAAATGGAGTCTGGGTCTGGCAGGCCAAGTGGCGGAGCGGTTGGGAGTCGATCCAGACGAGGCCAAGCGCTGGCAGAGCGAATCCTCTAAACTCAGTTTGGATTACTGCTTGCGACCAGACTCGATCTACGGCTCGTTTGAGGGCGACCAAGGACATCCACAAAAAGTTCCAATTCAGCTCATCGGCATCGTTATGACTTCATTGTTCAACAACGATCGGGCGAAGTTTCTGAAGACGTATGATGATCTGAGGGAACGCGTGAAGATTGACGCTTGTTCTTGGAGTCCCGGTTACTACGCTATTTCAGCGGCCCGCCTGAAGAAGCCGGAGGAAGCGCTTCGTTGTCTTCAGGAAAGTTTTCAGTTTTCCAAGGCGCCGTGGATCATGTTTATCGAAAATACCTATCAAGTACCCGGTCGCATGCCGTACTACCTTGCGGCGCACGCACTATTTGTACAAGCAATCAATGAGATGCTCTTGCAAGACTGGTCTGGAAAGCTTGAGTTGTTCCCAGCCTGCCCGTTCGACAAAGCCGCCTTCAAACTGCGGGGTCAAAACCGGGTAGTTGAAGCCCGAATCGAGCGTGGAAAAGTTGAAGTCCTTTCTGATGTGCTTGCCAATTAACGCCGCTGTCGGGATCTGCTGACGGCCGGCCCATCCCTTCGCAGAAGAGAATAAACCCCGATGAAACGACGGGAATTCCTGGTGACTCTGCCTTGCGCAGTTAGACTGGGACAGCCAGCAGCGGGCGAAACCTCGAACAGGGCGGCTGTAATCCGTGTCATCGGAGTCTTGCACTCACGTGCCTTGAGATCTGTCAGTGAACTCATAGATGAGCTTCGTGAGCTAGGCTATCGCGTGGAAATGATTCAGGGTCAAGAGGAAGCCAGGAGCTCTCATCATCAAATCGTGGTTGCTGTCACCGAGGAGGCAAATCAACAGGAATTGCGTCGGCTGGGATGGGAAACTCGAAACGTCCTCAGGACGGAATGCTTCGAGCTTCATACGAAGAGAAATACTCTCTGGGTGCTTGGAGGGGATTCTCGAGGCGTGGTTTATGCGCTATCGGAGTTGCAGCGTCGGGTGAAGCAGGAACGTTGCCTGCCTGCTTCGCTGGCCTTGCGGCGTCAGCCCTCGTTTTCTACCCGCCGTTGGTCTACAGCCGTTAGCCACAATTTTGGTACGCCGTGGGACGAACGCATTCACATTGCACAGCGATTTGCATACATTAAGTCCGAAGTCCTACCGAGAGCGGCAGACTACGGAATGAACTCTGTCGAACTCAATGGCCGACCTGGAGACGGCTGGGACATCGACTGGATGATTGGTTTCGAGGAATATCCAGAGCTCGCGTCTCTTTTTGCGCCCGGGGTAAGACGGGAACGACTAGCCTTGGTTGAGGACTTGGCTCGCGCCGCACACGATAATCTGCTTGAGATCTTTGTCTGGAATCATGAGCTGCACCTGCCTCCCGGCTTTGTTGATCTCTATCCACAAGTCAAGGGAACGGATTATCCGGTTTGCCTCTCACACGAGTTTCTGAAGAAGTTTCTGCGAAACAAATACATTGAATTCTTCTCTGCGGCGCCCTCCATTGACGGTGTTGTGATCTCTATCAATGAATCAGGAGAATTCAGTTTACTCACAGATGCTGGCTGCCGGTGTGACCTCTGTATCAAAATGAAGCAGCATGATCGGCTGATGGCGGTCTTGAACGAAGTCATTGCGGTGGCGTCAAAGTTGAAGAAGCAGGTCATTCTTCGCACCTTCCAAGGTGCCTGGACCCATGATCTTCACGGACATCCGGAACTGGAAACTATCCGCAGAGCCTATACGGGACTTCCGGGGAACGTTCAAGTCATGTCGAAGTACTGTCCTTTGGACTTCTACGGAGGAGAGATCGCTGATGAGCCGTTAATCGGAGTTTTCTCGAACTCTCACCTGGTGGAATTCAGTCTCGACGTAGAGTGGCAAGGCAGAACCTTTATCCCCGTGCTTACCCCAGAGAACTTTCGTCGGCGTGTAGCGCATGCTTCTGAGAAGAAGTGTTTGGGCGTTGTGGCGAGGCTGGATTTCCCTTTTCCAAGCATGGAACCGCAGCCAATCTTCGGGCATCCCAATGAGTTCAATGCCTGGTATTTGGGGGAGTTGCTGTGGAACCAAAACACGGACATTGAGGAGTCGCTTCTTAGGTGGGCTAGACTGAAGTACACAGCGAAGGCAGCTCCGCAAATTGCTTCGGCACTGCGGAAGACGGAAGCGATTACCCAGAAAACATTCTTTGCGCTCGGGCAAACTCTCATCAACTACCACAACATGCTGGCAGGGATATCCTTTTGTGACAATGCTCTTTGGAATCATGCACTGAGCAAATGGGATCCGAAGAAAAAAAAGCTTTCAGAATCTTTTTTCCAACCAGACGAAAATTTAATCGCGAGCACCAAGCGTGAAAAGCAAGAAGCCATTGACCTGTCCACCGAGGGATTGTCACAGATTCATCAAGTCCGCCACAGTCTTTCTGAGATGGATTACCAGCGTCTCAGTTACGATTTCGAAAAGCTGAAGGATACTGCCGAACTCTGGAATCAGCTATTGGAGCTCTATCTCCGCCACCGGCAAATTGCTTTCTCGCCGGTTAAGCCTGAGTTGTTGCGGGTTGCACTTTCCGGTGCCCACCATGAGTCCCTCTACCCCCTCCTCAGTGCAGCCCAAGCAGCCTTGAAAAAAGCTATCGAAATGGAACATCGCCACGGCAAAGAGAGTTGGCCGGTGGTGTCTCCGGATCGGGGTGTAAGCACTTATGAGTTTGTGTGCCAAATCCTCCGGCATTACATAGGGGGGATCACTGGAGAGAGCGTTCGTGAACGTATCGTATCTCGAGTCGTTGATCAGATTCTCACAGCTCCCGTGTATCAGTCAGATACGACCGAGCAGTTGTGGCGCAAGTTGGTGGAATGTGCTCGCCCTACCTTCGAATTCGGCAGCGTCACCGAGGTGTCACTCAAATGGCCCGAGGGTTTGCGTCAACTGAGCATTGATGGCTTTCGGTTCACTCTAACAGCAAGTGATGGACGTTCACTGAATTGCCCTCTAGCGTCTCCCGTCCGGCCTATTTTGCTATCAGCTGAATCGCAAGGTGTACTTGCTATCCACAAGACTCCCAAGGAGCTGTGGATTAGGAAGCCCAAGAGTTAAATATGACTTCAAGTAGAAAACTGCGGGAACTCTTGGGAGGGCTAGTTCGCGATTTGGTTCTCGCGGGGTGTTGGACGATAGTGCCCCTCTTTGCCCAATCCGATCTGGAACTGATGCAAAAGCCTATCCTGAGTGCGGGCGAAGCGCGTTCCATGATGTTTAGCTTTGTTGAGCGAAACCTGGCGCCCGTTGAGCTTCCATCCACCTTGGAGGGATGGGAAGCGAAGAGGCCGTCGCTGCTCAAACAGATTCAGAAGGTTATTGGACTGGAGAAGTTAGAAGAGCGCGGCCCCATCAAATGGTTCAGCAAAGGCCTTCTTGATCGAGAGGGCTATACCATTGAGAAAATCATTTACGAGACATATCCGGGAATGATGGTTCCAGCGCTTGTTTACACGCCAAAAGGTGTGACGGTGCCCGTCCCTGCCATGGTCAATATTCCAGGTCATGTTTACTGCGAAGGCAAAGCTCATGTGGATGCACAGGCACGAAGTGTCAATCTTGTCCGACGTGGTGTTGTTGTTATCACCTATGATTACCTCATGACCTTCGAGCGCAATACTGGAGCCAATCCTTGTGGCTCGATGCCTTATGGTGGAGGGAATGACCATGGTCTAAGCAGTTTTTCTTACACTGCAGGCACGCCAACTGCTTTGGAAACCTTGGATGCCATTCGAGCCGTTGACTATCTGTACACTCGCACCGACATTGATCGGAGTCGCATTGGTGTTACGGGTGAGTCGGGTGGGAGCAATAGTACCTATTGGCTCGCCGCCCTCGATGCACGGGTGCGTCTTGCCGTGCCTGTCTGTTCAGTTACTAGCTTTGACTACTGGATTCGTAATGATCGGAACTGGGACTGGCATCAGAGACCTGCAGGTATCCGCAGCATCGCCGACATCTCGACCTTGCTGGCGTTATTTGCGCCACGGCCTCTTCTTGTGATTACTGCTCTGCGGGGAACCGATTCTGAAGAATTCCCTTTCGATGAAGCTCAGGAGGCAGTAGCCCAAGCAAGGCAGATATATAGGCTGTATGGTTCCGAGGCCCAGATTGCATTGTGGGAATCCAAGACGGCCCACGGATACCAGCAGGATAAACGTGAGCGGATGTACTCGTGGGTAGAGCAGTACTTCCTCGGCCACCCTATCGAGAGCTCCACAGAATCTCATTTTCTGTACGAGACACGCACGACGCTAGTCTGCGGTTTGCCCGAGGCCAATAAGACCTTTGACGACATATACCGGGAATGGATTGACCTGCCAGAGCGATTCCCCAGCATTCCGCAAGATCAAGGGTCGAAGTTGATGGTCCAGCAACGCTTGGGAAAACATCTACAGGAGTTGCTGGGGCTTCCAGCCCAGGGCACCAAGCCAGTGCTTAGCGTGCAGAAGGTTTCTAGTCGCTCCGACAAGATTGTCAAGCAGTTGGTGTTTGAGACCGAGCCAGGTGTCCGGCTGCCTGCGGTAGAGTTCTCGCTCATAAATCGAAAGCCAAGCGGTACCGTGTTGTTTCTTGGCCGCTCCAAGGATTCTGTGCCTGCCATTCCATTGCTGCTTGCGGAAGGACTGCGCGCTGTATTCGTTGACCTTCGCGGCGTAGGCGAGATCGATTCAGGCGGTGGGCGAACGGACAATTGGGCATGGTTCATGGGGCGTCCTTGGACTGGTCTATGGGTCGAAGATATCAACGCCATTGTCGCTGCTCTTTCGACCGAGTATGGCAATATGCCCGTTGGCGTGATCGGGACGGGCCAACTTGCCAAGCCCGCTCTGTTTGCCGCGGCCCTCAACTCCAACATCACCGCGCTGATCGCAAGTCTGCCTGACATCTCATATCGACATGAAGCTCAAAGAGGTCGCGTTGCTGACGTTCCCAAAATTTTGTCGATCACGGACCTTCCAGCCATTGTCGCGCTCGTCGCGCCTCGTTCCTGTTGGCTGCAGTTCCCGGATGGCACCGACGAGAGGGAATTGCAATCAACGTACGCATCGAGTGGTGAGTTCTATCAGCACGTCGCGGAGAGCTCACTGGCACTACAGCTAGGGCGCGTGGGCGATAAGACCTGGAGGGACAAAGCCAAATGGCTAGCCCAGCACCTCAGAAGGAACGTGTGAGATGCCTATGATCATGGGTTTGATACAAAAGGTCGCAACCCTAAGTTGCTCTCATAGTTGCCCTGTGCTGCATACTTCGCAATTTCAACGGGGATCTCAATGTCTGGTTACCTCTTTCTCGCATTGACAGTATTTTGTTTCTTTGGCCTTGGGGTGTTGCACAAGGTGGCTGATTTCCAGAAGTGTCGTCCCTTAGCCATCAATGCATTCCTTTTCTTGTGGGCAGGGCTTCTGATAACAGCATACACATTCTCTTTGGGATCCTCATTCAGTGTTCCTTACGCAATAGGCGGAGTCGCAACACTGTGTGGACTCTTAGCTAGCGTTGCCATTCTGTGTTTCCAGACCGGCATTCGGTACGGAAGAATCTCGACCAGTTGGCTGGTCATCAATCTCTCAACGGTCGTTCCGACCGTGCTATCGATTGTCTACTATGGTGAACATGTAGGCGTGAGGCGCGGAGTCGCCTTAGCAGCGATAGCTCTATCCTTGCTGTTCCTCTGGAAAGACAAGCAAATCGAATCAAGGCAAAAAGGCAATCTCGATGCAACATTGGACCCTGTCGAGTAGGTTCTGCCAAAAGGAGCCTCAATGTGGTATCGCATGATGACGATTGCTTTTGTAACGAATGGACTCGGAATTTTTGGAACGAGAGTGCTTGTTGGCTGGAATGTTGCTGACAAGTATAAGTTTCAATACCTAGTGTTTTGGTACGGTGCTGGATTTATTCTAGCTTTGCTACTACTTCTCCGAGATGGCGTCACCCTCACCTCGAGGGAGGCTCTGATCGCCGGCCTGATGGGAACAGCAAGCGTCGGTGGTCAGCTTTGTCTTCTGACAGCCTTAGAAAAAGGGATTCCGGGGCATGTCGCGTTTCCCATCGCAAATGGCGGCGGCCTGTTCCTGGTGGCCCTTGTCGGAATTGTGTTCTTTGCTGAACGAGTCCACCTATACGGAATTATCGGAATCGGATTGGGCATCGCTGCCACAGTGCTGTTGAGTCTTCCGTAGTATTGGCATTCTGCCTGTTAAGCTCCATGGTGCCAATTCGCTCAGCCGTGACTTCCTGAAGAATCTGACAGAAAGGTGGATTGAGGAATGCAAATAATGACGGTCAGAGGACCTATATCTCCTGCGGAAGCCGGCTTTGTATTGCCGCACGAACATCTCATTTGCGATCTATGGCCGCTAATTGGGAGCTATGATGCGATTCTGGATGACGAAAATGTAATGATTTCTGAGCTCGCGCGCTATCAGAAGGTGGGAGGAAAAACCATCGTTGAACTCTCGAGCATCGGACTTGGGAGGGATCCTGATGGATTGCGCCGTATCTCCGAGAAAACAGGTCTAAATGTCGTTATGGGCAGCGCCTGGTATCGAGAGAAGGTTTACCCTCCCTATGTCTTCGAGCTCAGCACTAATCAACTTGCTGATAGAATTGTTCAAGACATTTCGGTGGGAGTCGGAGGCTCTGGTGTTCGAGCGGGCGTGATTGGCGAAATTGGAACTGAACGGTATCATATAACTCCGGCTCAAGAGCGGGTGTTTCGCGCCTCGGCCCGGGCCCAAAGGATAACGAACGTTCCGATCTGGACTCACACGACTCATTTCGGCGAGTTAGCGCTGGAGCAAATCGCTCTGCTACACGAGGAGGGGGTGCCATCAGATCGAATCGTCATTAGCCACCTGGGGGATCGGTTTGGCTCTGCTAGCTTAAAAGCTATCGCAGACAAGAAAGTCTATCTGGAGATCGATAACATTGGATACAAAGGGGACGGTTATCCAGATGACGAGGTGCGGGCTCGTAACATCAAGGAGCTAATTGATCAAGGTTATGAAAATCAGATTCTCCTTTCGTTGGATGTGTGTATGAAGAACCATCTCAACGCCTATGGAGGAAAGGGATTTGACCATTTGCAAGTGAAGTTTCTACCCCTGCTAAAAAAGATGGGTATCAGAGAGAAGTCACTTGACCAGATGACTCGTGTGAATCCTGTTAGAGCTTTGACTTATGTTGAAAGAGGTGAATGCGGGACTGAGGGAGCAAAATGACGGTGGGTGTCTATCAACAGTTTGGAGTCAAGACCGTAATCAATGGTAGCAGCTACAGCACCAAAGTAGGTGGTTCCTTAATGGCTCCTGAGGTTTTGCACGCGATGGAGGAGGCAGCCAAAGCATTTGTGCGGATTTCGGATTTGCAGGAAGTTGCCAGTCGGGAAATTGCGGCATTGACTGGTGCGGAAGCTGGACTCGTCACATCAGGGGCGTCAGCTGCGTTGACTTTAGCGGCGGCAGCGTGTATCGCCGGCTTGGACCCTGAGAAGATGAATCGGCTGCCAAATACCGAGGGGCTGAAGAATCAAGTCATCGTCCAGCGCTTGCATCGCAACGACTATGACCATGCTCTCAGGACTGCAGGGGCAAAAGTGAATGAAGTTGGGTTCAACTATGCCACTTTTCCTTATGAGCTCGACAGAGCTTTTACTGAAAGAACGGCAGCAATGTTTGTCCTCGCGGGCCAAGGTAGTCGCTCTTTGCCGCTGCGTGTCGCTACAGATATTGCTCACAAGCGACTCGTTCCAGTAATTGTCGATGCGGCAGCTGAGTTGCCTCCTGCCGACAATTTGAAGGACTTCATTTCGCAGGGTGCAGATTTGGTCGCTTTCAGCGGCGGCAAACATATTCGCGGGCCGCAAGGTAGCGGTTTCCTTTGTGGAAAGAGGGATTTGATTCTGTCGGCAAGTTTGCAGCAGCAGGATATGGATGTTTTCCCTGAAACGTGGTTCTATCGCCGCCTCATCGATGAAGGAAGACTTGTTGGCCCTCCCCACCATGGTTTGGGACGTGGGTTTAAGGTAGGCAAAGAAGAAATCATAGGACTCCTCGCCGCGCTCCGCCTTTATGTGACGAGAGATTTTTCAGCCGAGCTTGAGGAGTGGAAAAAGAGCATTCGACAGATTGTAGATGGATTAAGTGGTATTCGAGGAGTTGAAGCCTCGTACGTCTTTCCCGGGGAGAACGGCAAGCCTGTGCCGTCAGCACATATCAGGATTGATGAAGGGGTATGTGGCTTGACGACCCATAGCATTATTAACCGACTTGAAGTCGGAGACCCGGTTATTTCTGTATACGAGACTTTTGCTTCGAGCCAGCTGATAGTGATTTTCCCTGAGGCTCTGAGAGATGGAGACCCAGAAACCATTGTTTGCCGCTTGGCAGAGGTAGTCAGTGAACAGGTGTGAAAGAAGTTATCCTGCCCTGGGGATGGCAACATTGATTAGGAGTTGGAGTCGCAGCCGTAAGAGAGAGTGAAAGGACTGCAGTAATGGAAGTGAATGGTAAACCGTACGATCTTTTGCTCAAAGGAGGACATATCATTGACCCCTCGCAGGGCATTAATCGAGTGATGGATCTGGCGATCAAGGGAGGACAGATTGTCGATCTGGGTCTCCAGCTTGACCCCAAGAACAGTGTTGAAGTCAGCGTTCTTGCTGGAAAATTCGTTTGTCCTGGATTGGTCGACCTGCACGGCCATTGGTACGAGGGAAGCATCTATGGGATAGATCCCCACATTAGCCTGAATCAAGGGGTAACAACCGTGGTTGACGCGGGGACATCAGGATTCATTAATTTTCCTGAATTTCGAAAGCATACAATCAATCACGCCCAGATTCGGATTCTAGCGTTCATACACATTTCCTGTCTCGGGCTCCACGCTCCCTTTGCTGAAGAGCTCAGAGATATTCGCTATGCTAGGCCCAAAGAGACAGCTGTGGTCATCGACAAAAATCGAGATGTCGCTGTGGGCGTGAAAATACGCTTGGGAGCCATGAGTGGGGAGCATGGCATTCAGGCTTTGGAAAAGGCTTCGGAAGCAGCCCAGGATGTCTCCTTACCCTTGATGGTGCACATTAGTAAGGGTGCTAATTTGTTGGAGACGCTGAAGAGGTTGAACCCGGGAGACATCATCACGCACTGTTTTCAGGGAAGAGGTGATGGCATTACCGACTCTCCCGCTGGATCAATTCTTCCCCAAGTCATTGAGGCGCGAAAAGAGGGCATCATTTTCGACATCGGGCACGGATGCGGTAGTTTTTGTTGGGAGACAGCTCGAAAAGCATTTGAAGTCTCTTTCTATCCAGACACGATAAGTACCGACCTGCATCGATACTGCGTGGAAGACCCGTTTCATGTCACTCTCTTAGACACGATGTCGAAGTTTCGTCTTTTAGGGATGACACTCGAGGAGGTCATCCTCAAGACTACCTACGGCCCCGCGCGAGTGCTTCGTAGAGAGACGTCCATTGGGACACTCCGCAAGGGCGCCGTGGCTGATGTCTTAGTTTTCGAAGAGGAGTCGGGCGACTTCAATTTTGTGGATACACACTTCCGAAGTCTCAGGGGAGACAAGAAGCTGAAACCGATTCAAACGATTCGGAGTGGAATTGCGGTCAAACCGGACTCCTATCCTACAAGACTGAGAGAGTTGTACGAATCCGATAGAGAAGTTCTCCGATCATTGTTGAACTAGTTTGAGGTCATACTCGACTGAGAACAACACCATGTTTTTCGACTCGACGGTCTCGAAGTACCTCCAATGAACGCAACACATCTGGCCGGAAAAGCTGCTCTCTTGGTGGAGGAATGCCTCCGCTGCTCAAAGTGCAAGAGTAGGTTTCGTTTGGATCAGCTCCTATATTGTCCTGTATGCAAGCATGCACTGGAGTATACGGCAGTCGGCGTGAAGAAATCGGCGGAGCTGAGGGCTTGTCTCCTCGACAAGCGTCGAACTTTCTCTCGCTCTGGTCATTTCCGATTCATTGAGTTTTTGCCCGTTCCACCCTTGGACAAAATCACTAGTCTGGGTGAAGGAAATACGCCTTTGCTGCGCTGCGAAGGAATGCGCCAGAGGTATTCTTTAAATCGACTCTATTTGAAGGACGAGGGAAGGAACCCCACGGGTTCTTGGAAAGATAGAGCCGTTTCCCTCGTTGTGAATTGCGCAAAGGGGTTTGGCTACCAGACAGTGTCGGTCTATAGTTGTGGGAATGCAGGTGGTTCGACGGCTGCCTATGCAGCGAAAGCTGGGATGAAAAGCGTGGTGTTTGTCCTTCCCACGATTGATCAAGGGATGCATCAGCGCATGACCTCGTATGGCGGCCGCGTGGTTCCAATTCAGATTTCACGTCGGGATCTATGGACAACGTCCAAACTCGGAGAGCTTCTCGAAGAGGCCCAAAGACAAAGGGGCTGGTTTCCGGTAACTAGTGTACGTAATCCTTATGCAGGCAGTCCCTTCTACACGGAAGGATTCAAGACGATTGCCTTTGAGATCTTTCAAGAACTTGGTGAAGTCGTGCCGGATTGGGTGTTCGCTCCTGCCGGAACCGGAGAAGGCCTTTCTGGCGTATGGAAGGGATTCAAAGACATAAAGTCTGTAGGGTGCAGCAATAGACTTCCTAGGATGGTTGGCGTCCAGTCTGAGGCTGCTGCTCCCCTCGTGCATGCTTTTCAAGGGCATAGAAGTGAATTTAGTGGTGAGGTAGACCGCCACACGATTGCTTCTGGTTTGGAAGTGATGATCAGTAGTCGACAGGCTTTGGCGGCGATTGATGAATCACACGGACATGCGGAGTCCGTGACGGATTTAGCCATTCGTCAAGCCATGGTCGAACTTCGCCAATGCGAGGGTGTGAGTGCATCCCCAGAGGGAGCAGTGACCTTGGCAGCCACGCAGAAGATGAGATTGGACGGTCGGCTAAAAGCAGATGATCTCGTGGTTTGCATCTCTTCTGCCACTGGACTAAAATACTCCGAACCGAGCGAAAAGAATCTCTTGCCCGCTGGCTTACCTTTGGACTTGAAAGAAGTTTCCGACTACGTCGACTATCTGTCGGAAACGTAATGCAGCACAACCGCATAATTGCCACCATTGACTTCGATAGCCTTTAGACGGCCGTCCTTCCCTGGAGTCTACAACAATGCTTTTCTAGCAAGGGAGTACTGATGCGACGAAGTGGACTTGTGCATTCAATGGGCTTTGTTGTGCTAGCTTTCATATCTACGACGACTGCGTCTGTCGCGAAGGCGGACAGGGATTTTTGTTCTGAGATCAAGAATCTGGTCACCTTCGAATGCGACCCAGATCTGATATGTACACGCGGTCTGTCGGATCTTGAATCACATTTCTCAGTTTTCGATCGTGCTGGAGGGACCGGTCTGGGCCCAGAATACTTTCAGCTTCACTTTAACCGATATCCCTTGGTTGTGTCCTCCCGGCTGCTCAATTTCCTCGCCTTCGACCTAAAGGCGCAAAAGCTTCGCTTCCAGGGCGCAGTGACTGGAACCAGACAACTTTCTTCTTACCCCCATGGTTATCAGGAGACAGTTCAGGATGATGATCTAAGAGCGGAATCTCAGACTCAGTTTGTGGGGTTAGATACCGTACTTGTCACGTTTCGCTACAAGAACCTTGGAACGACACCTCGCACAGTCCGACCTGTCTTAGCGGGTAATTTAGGAGAATTGCCACCTCCTTCTACTCATCTGAAACCTGGCGGGTCAAAACCAGGGGCAAATCCTCTGCCGCCTTTCCCCCCGGGGGAGATGGGCCCCGGCACAAATGCCTGGTTTCAAGAAGCATCGTCCACGTTGATGGTAACCCGCTACATCGAACTTCCACGAGCGGATGCCGGACGAGTTGCACTTGCCATGAGGATTCCGGACGGCTGGAAGGCACGAATCAGTAGTACCGCGGGGGAAGAGGCGGACGCTGCCAGGGGAGCCTTTGCTTCTTACCGAGGCAGCCATGAACAGGGTCGCCCGGTCTTTTACACTTTGGTTGGAACCGATCAAACGCTGGCACCTCAGCAGGAAGCAGCCTTTGCCGTCACTATTGCTTTCGGATTACTACATCATTTTGGAATCAACTATCTAGATCAGTTGCAGGTGCGTGCTAATAGCATGGAGTCTGCGCGGCAGTTTCCTGATAAGGCTTGGGATGACGCGAGAAGACGCTGGAATCATTTTTTCTTGTCTCTTCCCAAGCCTCGAGTAGAGGTGCCAAACGGAGAAAACATCTATTTGCTGAGCTACTATACCCTGCAGAGAAATCTGTACGCTCCCGACTGGAACTTTCATCATGTTGCCTTGTTTGAGACCAAGGGTTGGTACGATGCCGTATGGCAATGGAGCATCGCTCCTTTTGGTCAACTTGCATTGCTACCCTTAAGCGCCAAGTTGGCGCAGCAGCAGACGTACTTCTTTACTGAGAATGCCTTGCCGACTGGAATGATCGCGGAACATGTGTTCAATACGTTTGTACCCACAGACACGATTCATCCACAGCTATTAGCATACGGTAGTTGGCTAGTGTATCAGCAGACTCGAGATCGAGGGTACTTGGAACGAATCTATGATCCAATCAAACGGCACTTCGATTGGCTTTACGCCGGCGGAATAGACACCGCTGGTAACGTCAGAGACAAAGATCGTGATGGTATCTTTGAATGGGGTGCGCCCCCGTGGGACAATGGTTTGGACAACGATCCACGCTCGGATGTCGGCTTGGAACGACTTGAGGCAGTAGATCTTAATGCATATATTCTGCTTTCGACGAAGTGCCTGGCTCGCATGGCCCGGGAGCTGGGAATGTCGGATGAAGCCAAGCGATGGGACGAACGAGCTAAGGAACTTGGCACAAAGATTGTTGAACGATTCTATGATCCAGCGTCCAACATGTTCTGGGATCGTTACTACGATAGTGATCAAACGTTTAGAGTTTTAGGATTTCAGAATTTTCTGCCATTGTTAGCTGGAGTCCCTCTCGAGAAGGATCGAGTAAGGGCTATGATTCAAACATACTTGCTCGACCCCAAGCACTTCTGGGGCAAATTGCCGTTTCCCAGTTTGGCTTTCTCTGACGCCCGATATTCGCCAACAAATTACATGCGTGGCCCTGTTTGGCCTGGACCCACTTATCTGCTCATTTCGCTCCTCTGGAAAAATGGCTTTCACGAACAAGCAGACGAAGCCGCAGCCCGATTCTTGCAAGTCATTGCTAAGGGCAAGACTGTGTTTGAGAACTACAATAGCGAAAATGGAGAGCCTTTGTATGGAAAGCGTGTTGAAATGATTTCCTGGAATGCTGCTTGCGTGATTGATCTATTTCTTCAGCTCTATCAGTCCGATGATGGTCTCCTATAATGCGGATACTGTCCCAGCTTATCTACCTTAGACCTCACCGATTGCCTAGCTTCAGTCAAGCCACACCAAATCAGCATTCAAACTAAATGAATTGAGAAGTAAGGCTACCGGCCGTCACTTCTGACGGACTACATATCGTATGACAACCGACAGCCGTTTGAGTGGTCCAACAGCGGCCATACCAGGATCCTTTTTGGAGTATGTTCAGTCAATGGGGCCAGGTCTCATTGTCGTTCTAACCTGGTTGGGTGCCGGAGACATTGTGCAGTCTGCCGCCGCTGGAGGCAGTTATGGTTATGCACTTATGTGGTCGTTCGCGGCTTGCCTTACGGTCCGATATCTCTTTGTTTCAATCATTGCAAAATATCAACTGTGCAATCAGCACAGCGAGAGCGTATTGTCTGGGCTCTCGCGTCTACATCCCTTGGTTGCTCCCTGTTTGTTCGTTTGCTCTCTATTCTTTGGTCACGCAGCCGGTGTGGTGCTACTGATCGGTGCGGCCGAGGCTAGTATGAAACTCTCAAATCTAGGGTCTGTCCGGCTATGGGGAGTAGTCTTGTCTTTATTGGCTTTCCTCATTGCCTTTCGCCCGTTCTATCGCACGATTGAGAAAGTCTTCTTCCTGTTTCTAGGCGCACTGACAATCTCGTTGGTAGGCCTAGCCGTATGGGCCAACCCCAACCCAATGGACATCGCAAAAGGAGTCTTTGGACTTGCTGTGCCGGCCACTCGTGGTCGGTTCACTGCCCTTTGGATCATTGTAGCGATGGTTGGGGCGGTTGGGGGAGGAATAGCGAATCTAATGTATCCATATTTCTTTCAAGCAAAAGGTTGGACCACGCCCGCTCACCGACGCGTGCAACATTACGACTTGATGTTGGGTATTATTGTGTTGATGTTACTCGATCTCTCCGTGTGGATTGTTGGTGCAGAGATACTGCATCCAAAAAAGATAAGTGTGGTTGATCTTGCAAGCCTGGCTCGGATTTTGGGAGAGTCCCTGGGGCAATTTGGGACCACTCTCTTCTACTTGGGTATTTTCGCAGCTCTCTACAGTTCGATTATCGGAAATAGTCTTGCATACAGCCTCCTGGGCGCGGATGCATACCGTCATTGGCGTGGTACTAGGTCAATGGCGCAGTCATCTGATGGGCGGAAAGACCGCGTCTATTATTGGGCGGTGATCTGGATAATCTTTTCGCCACTGGTATGGGTCTTGATTGGCCACTCCGATTTTGTTGGCCTCACATTCTCAGTCAATGTATTACAGGTTATCGTGCTTCCCGTATTAGTTGTGGGAATCTGGATTATCACTGCCAACAGAAAGTATATTGGTGTGAACTATCGCAATCGATGGTGGGAGAATGTGAGCATGGCATTCATATTAATCCTTGCATGCGTAGGAGTCTTTTTTGCCATCAGCAGCGTCCCGGGTGTGTAACTCCAGAAATGGATTCTCTAGAGATTCATTAGGAGGCGGCGAAAGGAGCCTATGTGTGAATGAAGCAGGAGGCCAGAGGCGGCGTCGAGTCTAATCCCAACAATGTAGATGTGCTTGAAGTTATTCCACTTAACGAGGTGCAATCAGATGAGTCAAACAACACTCAGGAAGGAAAGTTATAGAGCAGCCTTGGATCGAGCTGTCAAGTGGATGCTTTCCCATCAACAAGCAGATGGTGGCTTTGGCGAGGTGGAAACCATGAGTCACTACATGCTCTTGGGAACTTCTCTCCTTCAAACAGGTTGTTCCGAAGCAGCATGTCGCCTAATGCCCGCACTGAAGAGGCTTTTTGTTAAACCTGATGGCAGCTTCGACCCGCCGGAAATTAAGAGCGGCCGTGCATCTGCTTTGCTCGAACGAGGATATGCGCCGAGCTGGATAATATATTCAAGTCAGATCAATCTCGCATTTGATATCTCCTTACCCGCGATGCCCTATCTTTTGCAATTGATGGATCCGCAGAGTGGTGGAATGTTTGGGACGCTAGCAGACTCAGCCCAAAAGAAGGGAATCGTGAATCCTTCCGTAACATGTGTGGCAGGAGAAGCTGCTTTGACAACTGGATACATTACTGAAGCGCGTCGGATGGGAGATCATCTGGTCGACAATCTGATCGCGAAGAATCCCGATCTTAACAAGGCTTTTTTTCCCGTCTGGGACACAGAGCGCGGTCTGCGCACCGATGCTGAGGCGCCCATTGCCACGAATATGCCGAGGGTGCTGCTGAGGGACGAACCTGAACAGCATCACTTTCTAACTGGCTTGATGATTGGTTTCTTGACTGATCTTCATCGAGCGACAGGTGTTAATAAATATCTCGATGCTGCTGTCGCGCTTTACGAGTTTGGAGCTGGAGGAAACCCGGCAATCTACAGTAGCACGGCATCACATAAGTTTGCCTGGGGGTGTGCCTGGCTCTATGGCCTGACAGGAAAGGCCGAGCACCTTGAGTCAGCCTGTCGGATGTGTGATTACCTAGTGAGCATACAGGAAAAAGACGGGTCGTTTGTTCATTGGGCATTTGTCAAATCAGCAGATGATTGGCCGTATTCCCCTCGTTTAAACACGACGGCCCAGTTTACACTGTGGATCCGGCGAACATTGAATTGTCTTTAGGTTCGCTTGACCCAGGTTAAGAGAAGCAACAGGTTTTTGCAGATCCGTTCGGCAGTATTCAAGCGTCGCGAGCTGTTTAAGGAGCCGGATATGGATGTCAATCCTCTAAAGCAAGCCATTCGAAATGGAACTACGACGATTGGTGTTAGCATTACCATAAACTCATCGAGAGTTGTGGCAGTCTTGTCCCACACGAAGTTCGACTGGGTCTGGATAGACTTGGAACACGGACTTCTCAATCTGGAAACTGCTTATGAGTTAGTTCAGGCGACAACCGGAACCAATTGCGTACCCATCATTCGGATTCCAGGAAACGAGGATTGGCTGATTAAGCAAAGCTTAGATCTTGGAGCTTTCGGCATAGTTGTCCCAATGGTTAGAGGTGCAGAGGATGTGGCCAGGGCTGTCAGCGCATCGAACTATCCACCTAGAGGGATTCGTGGTGTGTCTAGTGGCTATGCGATGTATCGTTGGGGAGTTAACGCCAGTGAATACTGGAAGGGATGCGACGAGGAATTGGTCAGGATTGTCCAAGTGGAAGACCTACAAGCGGTTGAGCATATCGACGCGATAATGATGGCACCAGGCATCGATCTGGTTTTCATTGGGACAAGCGACCTAGCTGCTGCACTGGGATGCATCGGAGAACCAAATCATTCTAAGGTGGAGGGTCAGATTCAGAAAGTTCTCAAATCGGGATTAAGACATAAGGTTCGGCTCGGAATCGTTGCGACCAATGCCCAGGAAATCAATCGGAGAGCTGATCAAGGATTTAGCTTTTTCCTGGCTGGCTCGGATGCTGCGATGATGATGCGCGGGACAACTCAGACTCTAGAGGGAGTGAGCCCCAGAATGTGACAAAATCAGGAAGTTTCTCAAGCCGGCGGGAGAGCATCGTGGTGGGCAAAGAACAACAATGCAGTATTGAGTGTTTGCGGAATGGACTGATCGTTTCGTGTCAAGCTGAAGATGATGACCCTTTCAATCGGCCCGAATCCCTAGTGTTGTTTGCGCGTGCCGCCGAGATGGGTGGGGCCTTCGCTATCCGAGCACAAGGCGCGGACAATATTCAGGCTATTTGTACGACGGTGTCTTTGCCTGTGATGGGCCTTACAAAGGGGAAGTACTCAGACGGAAGTGTTCTTATCACTGAAGACTTCGAGGACGTTGAGAGGATCCTTAGAGCGGGTGCCCAGATCATAGCCGTTGATGCAACCGCTCGTAGACGTCCCAATGGCCTGACGGGACCGAAGTTTGTTTCGGAAGTTAAACGGAAATGGGGGCGTCTTCTTGTTGCTGACATCTCAACGCTGGAAGAGGGGCTGGCCGCATTGGATGCAGGCGCCGACGCCTTGGCCACAACCCTTTCCGGCTATACGCCCCATACAAGGAAAAAAATAGGCGCTGAACCGGATTGGGAGCTTTTGATGGCACTGGTAAGTGCCACTTCGGGAGCGGTCATTATGGAAGGACGCATCTGGACTCCAGCTCAAGCTCTGCGAGCGATACGCTTGGGAGCTTTTGCTGTAGTAGTAGGTACTGCGATTACTCGGCCGAGGGTCTTGACTAGAGCATTTGTGGATGCCTTGGCTTCTCAAGAGGGGAGTGCATAATAGAGAGAGACAAGAGTCTCCACCACCTTGCACTTGTCCCTCGCCTCTCCAAAAGTTTGGACAGGTTGCGGGCCGAAAAACTTTCGGAGTTCCCTAGACAGGAGATGAGTGAATGAACTATGGCCGAACAAAGATTGTTGTCTGTAAAGACGAGTGTGATTTAGGAAAACAATCAGCTGCAGCGGTTGGCGAGAAGATGAGAGCGCTCTTGCGGCAGCGAGATGAGATACGCATGATCTTGGCTGCCGGCAAGAGCCAAGTCGCTTTTTTTGATGCCCTCATCCAGGAGCCGGGAATTGAATGGAGCCGTGTGGTTTGTTTCAACATGGATGATTTCTGGGACGTCAAATTTCCGGAACACCTCACCTGCGGTTACCAGGTTCGGAGCCAGCTCTATGACAAGGTGTTTCCCCGCCGTTTTCACTTGGTTCAGTTCAATGCCCCTGATCCCCAAGCCGAGGCGAAGCGCTTCGAATCATTGGTGCGGGCGGCCGGCCCCATGGATATTGTCTGTCAAGGCATTGGAACTTCAGGTCATTTGGCCCTGAACGAACCCTTTCAAACAGACTTTCAGGACACGGTTTGGGTCAGAGTCGTCGATATCGCCGAGCAGTCCAAGCTGCAATTCTTGGAAAACCCCACCTTCAATCAATATGGTTCTATCCCAGACAAGGGTATCACGATGACGCTTCCATTGATGTTATCTGCCCCGTACATCGTTACTTTAGTACCCTTCTCATCAAAGAGAGAAATCTTGACTCGGCTCTTCGCGGCTTCAAAGCCGACGGTAGCCCTTCCAGCCTCCATTTTGAGCGAGTGTGAGGGCACACTGTTCGTCGATAGAAATTCTTGCCCTGCGTCGTCAATGGGTTGATAGAGGCTGGCAACTTCACACCTTGCATCGCCCGCCACAATCTAATGGTTGGAGTCAAACCAGATGCTGCTGGAATCTAACCTGATTTTGCTTTTGACGTGCGGTCTCCTTCAGCAGGACGCTGGATTCGTAGACCTGTTTGATGGAAAGACCCTGAATGGTTGGGTATACGTCGGACAAGGGAAGAACCAGTATTTCGCCAAGGACGGCTTACTCGTTTGCCCTGTTGGTGAGACTGGCAACTTGCTTACCGAAAAGGAGTATTCCAACTTCATATTGCGCTTTGAGTTCCGGATGGAAGAAGGAGGCAACAACGGGGTTGCGATCCGTTCCCCGCTAGAAAAGGACCTTCATTTGAAGGGGATTGAAATTCAGATTTTGGATGATCAGGCGCCACGCTATCGAAGTGTCCTCAAGGCTACGCAGTATCATGGCTCTTTGTACGGGGTCTTTCCTGCTCGACGGGGCTTTTTGCGAAAGACCGGTGCGTGGAATGAGCAAACAATCTTGGCTGACCATGGCAAGATTCACGTAGTACTCAATGGTGAGACCATCCTGGACGAGGATGTGAATACGGTGCATGATCCCCAAGTGCTCGCCGAGCATCCAGGGGTGAAACGACCACTGGGGCACCTCGGCTTCCTTGGCCATCTATCGCACCTAGAGTTTCGCAACATCCGAATCAAGAAACTCCCCTAGACCAAAACTTAGGTGTGTAGTTGCTGGAATCGTCGCTGGCATCACGTCGACAAGCCCCCTGCTATTGCCCATGAACCAAAGCATCGTTGCCGTTGATCTGGGTGGTACGAACATCAGAGCAGGCATCTTCATCGAAGACCAGATCATCGATCAGCGGTCTGCACGTCTTCAGGACCAGTATTCTCTGCCTTGTACCCTTCGCCAAGTGAAGGATCTGATCAGACCGCTGTTAGAGACTTCACCGAAAGGCATAGGTATAGGAGTACCTGCTGTAGTAGATGTCCAAGGAGGCGTTGTCTTCAATGCGACGAATATCCCTTCCTGGATAAAGGTGCCACTCAAGGATATCCTTCTGAAGGAGTTTGGTGTCCCAGTTTTCATCAACAACGATGTAAATTGTTTTATTCTTGGCGAGCATCGCTTCGGCTCGGCTAAGGGGTTCAGCTCGGTGGTCGGCTTGGCGTCAGGCACCGGGCTTGGCTGTGGGGTAATCATCGATAGCCGGTTGTATTGTGGAAGAAATTGCGGTGCCGGCGAGATCGGTCTCATACCGTACCGGGACAAGAATATCGAGTACTACTGCAGTGGCAAGTTTTTTGAAGGCCTCTATGGTTCGAACGCTTACCGGGTACATCAGGACGCTTTGTCTGGCAACAAGGAAGCGCGTAGTCACTGGGAGACCTTTGGAGAACATTTTGGCCATGCCATTCAGGTGGTGGCGTATGCCTACGATCCTGAAGCCATTGTGATTGGGGGTTCCCTTTCAAAGGCGTATCCATTGTTTCAAGAATCAATGCGCAGGACGTTTGTTCATTTTGAGTTCCCTGAATCGATCAAAAATCTGCACATCTACCAGTCCATCGACGAGAATATGATGCTGTTGGGTGCCGCGGCCCTCGTTGAATGATCTATTTAGACAGTTGCTTTAAGTCGAGCGTCCAAAACGTGGATTCACAATAAGGACCGATTGCTTTGAACCGGACACCTCAGAGTAACAACCCGATGGTCCTATTGATCCTTGTGATCTTCTTTGTCATCTCGTTTTTAACCAACATACTTGGCCCCATTATTCCCGACCTAATCGATAGTTTTGGAATCAGTATCGGCTTGGCGGGCTTCCTCCCGTTCTCGTTTTTTGTGGCCTACGGAGTCATGTCCCTTCCAGCGGGCCTAATGGTGGAGAGATTTACAGAAAAGCCCGTGCTACTAGGGGGGTTCTTCTTAGCTCTTTTTGGCGCTTTGCTGTTTGCGCTTTTCCCGAAGTTCTCCATTGGACTAATCTCCTTATTCTCGATTGGCGTGGGGATGACCATGTTGCAAGTCGTGATCAATCCACTGCTTCGTGTGTCTGGAGAGGAGCAGAATTTTGCCTTCAATTCCGTTCTTGCCCAACTGGCCTTCGGCTTGGCTTCCTTCTTAAGCCCATTGCTGTACAGTTACTTCGTACTAAACATTCATTCCAATCATCCGAGCAGCGTTATACGGATCTTCGACGTGATAGTGCCGATAGGCTTGGAGTGGGTTTCACTCTACTGGGTCTTTGCGGCTACCGCTTTTCTTATGATCGTGGTGATATGGTTAGTCAGGTTTCCCCGGGTCGAACTCAAGGAAGACGAGAAAATCGAAGTAGGGGCTGGGTTTTGGGATTTGCTGCGTAACAGGCACGTAGGCCTCTACTTCATGGCCATACTGGCTTATGTGGGCACAGAGCAAGGTGTTGCCAACTGGGCATCCAAGTTTCTGCAGATCTATCACAACGTAGATCCTGCAACCGATGGGGCTCGGGTCATCTCTTATTTTTGGGGATTGCTCACTCTTGGTTGCCTCGTTGGACTACCTTTATTGAGAATCTTCGATTCTCGCAAAGTCCTTATAGTCTTTACCGCGGGGGCCATCGCTTCACTGCTCTTCGCTCTGCTTGGCGGAGTTGAGATGGCCCTCTTCGCTTTTCCGCTTACCGGATTCTTTGCTTCCGTTATGTGGTCTGTAATTGTATCTCTCGCTCTGAATTCAGTTTCCCTCCACCACGGCACCTTGTCGGGCATCCTGTGCACAGCGATAGCCGGTGGTGCTGTAGTACCGCTCATTATCGGAGGCGTTGCGGAACTGATCGGTCTTCGGTTTGCGATGCTCATTCTTTGCGTCACTCTTGGCTATATCTTGAGCGTCGGCTTATGGGCCAGGCCGATTGTTGCCAATGCTACGGTGAAAAGTTTTCGAGAACTGTTCCCAAAGAGTGCGCATTCACCGGATAGTCGTTGAATGGATCGCGATACGGGAGACTGCCAATTTGAAAGTTCAATTGTGCCTTGCAGCTAGCGGTCGCGAATAAGTCTAGATGCTTCCTCGGTGGTATTTCACAAAGCGATATGAAACGCTGCAGCTCGAGTTGGTCACGCCTTGCGATCGTCTTCAGCTTCATCCTCTTCTCCCAGAATTTACTTGGAGAAGAGAAGTGGCTAGCCCCACTCCGGCGCGAGGTGAGGACACTCGGCAAACAGAAGTGGCGGCCCATGCTTCGCTATGCGCTCGAGTTGCATTTGCGTAGCACTCATAGAGCGGTGACCCCTTTTGAGTTCGATTGGCAAGAAATTGGACCAGGCTACGGTTACGGTCCAGCGTTTGGTCACTGGGACATTGTTCACGAAATCCTTGATGTCCTACCGAGTGCTACCGGGCATGCTCGAGAGCAGCTACTGAATGATATTCAGCTTCAACAGAGCGATGGATTTCTTCCAGGTGTCGTTTGGATGCCAGGATCCCCGAATGCGACCGGAAATAAGGCCACCTTTAACAAGGACACGCAAAGCCATCCACCCGTGTGGGTCGTCGCGGCCGATGACTATTGGGCGATCACAAGCGACAAGGAATTTCTAGTGCAGTGCTTCAAAGTCGCTATCCGCCAGATTGGTTGGTTTGAAAAGCATCGCCGGGCAGACCCGGATGGATTTTTCTACAACGATATTTTGCTCCGCAAGTGGGAAAGTGGTGTAGATGAGGGTATTCGATTTGATAACGGTGAGTCCGGTCGATTGGCTTGCATCGATGCTACGGCGCACGTCTACCAGCTTTACGATACAGTCGCACGCTGGGCTAAGCTGACTGGTGAGAACCCGGCCCCTTGGGCGCTACGGGCAACTGAGCTGCGTGAGTTCATACGGAACCGTCTGTGGAACGCTGATGATGGATTCTTCTATGATATTTGGAGCGTCGGTCAATCTCTTTATCGACCTCAAGCGTTTGAAGGAATTTGGCCGCTTGTGGTGGGTGCTGCAACCCCCGAGCAAGCCAACCGTGTGGTTGATGGATGGCTCCTGAATCCGTCACGTCTTTTCACAAAACATCCAATATCGACCGTTGGTGTTAGAGATTCGAAGTTTAGCCATCGCATGTGGCGGGGCCCATCATGGAACAGCATGACCTATTGGGCTGCTCGGGGGTGTCTGCGTTATGGTCGGCATGACGCAGCACGGAGGCTCCTTGAAGCGGCATTAGATGATACTGCACACCAGTTTGACCGGTCGGGTACGATTTGGGAGTTTTATGATCCACACGGTGGCCGACCCGAGGACTTGTTGCGGAAGCCGCAGACAAAGCGCAATCGCCCCTGGCGAGATTATTTGGGGCACAATCCTTTGTTCGCGATGGCACGGATGTGGCAACGTATCTGTGACGCTGGGTCACCACTATAGCCTTGTCAGCGAACGGCCATTCTCAAGTCGACAAACTGTGGAATCGATCGAAACCATTGAAAAGCTGCACATTCGCTGATGTGCAGAAATTCTCCTCTCGCAACCTCAAATAGTCGGGACCTTAAGCCCGGTGATTCTGGAGATCATCAATGAAGGTTGGTGGTTGTTCTTTCTCGTTCGGACCATCCCGACTCGATGTTGCGGCTCAAACCCTAAAGGGATTAGGGTTTGATACGATCGACTTAGGAGTGTGCCTCGGGGAACACACAGGTCAGTCCCTTTGAAGCCGCTAAGAATCCTGAGGCTGCTGCGGGGGCCGTGAGGCTTGTTCTCGATCAATTTGATCTCGAGCCTGGGGAATGTTTTGTGTTGGATTTTGGGCAGCCTATCAACCACCCCGACCCAACGGTCAGGCGCGAGTCGCGGAAGCTATTCAAACCGTTGGCACGGTTTGCCAAACTTGCGGGATGTCGTAATGCGTTAGTTACGGGGGGAAGCTGAAGAATTCGCTGGACAAGAGGCGGTTGCTTGGGTAGTGTGGAGTAGCAGCACACTACCAAGCGAGCGAGACCGTCGATGCCCAAGGCTTTGCTTCCTGAGAGCTTCACCTTTTGTGGCCGTTGCTTCGCCCAGGCGGAGTTGGTGTTGATCCAGCAGGTCGTCTCCGAGTTTGGGGCGCTGGGGATCAACGAGCTGTCGGCCACCGTTTGCGAGTTGCTGGAATGGAAGCGGCCCAGCGGACGGCTGAAAGCGCATGAAGGCCGTCAGTTGCTGGACCGGCTCAGCCAGCAAGGGCTGGTCCAGTTGCCCCCGTTGCGTCGCCGCGGCCCGCAAGGCCCACGCGGTGTGGCCGCCACGGCAGACAGTGATCCCGGGCCGGAGACTCGCGGTTCGGCCGGCCAGTTCGAGCCGCTTGAACTGGAGCGGGTCGAGCCGGATTCCGAAGCCAGCCGCTTGTGGGGCCAACTGGTGAGTCGGCACCACTATCTGGGCTATCGGGTGGCCTTCGGTGCCAACCTGCGCTACTTGGTGCGTTCGGCGCAGTGTCCCGACCAAGTGCTGGCCTGCCTGCTGTGGTCCTCCCCGGCTTGGGCGATGGCGGCGCGCGACCGCTGGATTGGCTGGAGCCCCCAGCAACGCGCCCGCAACCTGCCTTACATTGTCAACAACAGTCGCTTTCTGATTTTGCCCTGGATCCAGGTGCGGGGCCTGGCGAGCAAGATTCTGGCCCGCTGTGCCCGGCAGCTCCCCGACCATTGGCAGCAGCGCTACGGGTACCGACCGCTATTATTGGAAACCTTGGTCGATGGCAGCCGCTTCCGGGGAACCTGTTATCGGGCGGCCAATTGGATCGCGCTGGGAACCACCGCCGGGCGGGGCCGCATGGACCGCCATCATCAAGCTCATGGCCGAGCTCCCAAGCAGCTCTACGTCTATCCGCTCTGCCGCCAGATCCAACAGTGTCTGCCCACGGCTCCCCCGCCACAGTTCTCACCACCCACCGAGGAGGAGAGCTGATGGGCGTGGCCTTCTGTCCCCACTGTTTTGAGAAACAACAACGCATCGACCAGCTCCAACAGGAGAACCAAAGCCTCAAGCAGCAGCTGCGTTATCGCCAGCGCCAAGCCGAACAGGGCTTCTTCGGCTCTTCCACTCCGTCTTCGAAACTTGCTCTCAAGGCCAACACGGCTGACGCGAACCGCTCCGATCCCGGCGGCTTGAAAGCCGGGCATCCCGGCCACGGTCGCCAAGCGATCCCGCTGCTCGAGGCGGACCGGATCGAAACCGTCCCGGCTCCCTCCGACTGTCCCCACTGTGGCGGCCCACTGGCCGATAAAGGCGTGCGTCTCCGCTCGGTGCTGGACTGTCCGCCGCTGAAGGCCCAACGGATCGTT
>Ga0163150_10001395_pt1 | contig 40866 bp, 49 predicted proteins | sample OliLakLV19P2IB_FD_148628 | JGI IMG/M metagenome (GOLD analysis project Ga0163150, IMG submission 148628) | Freshwater microbial mat bacterial communities from Lake Vanda, McMurdo Dry Valleys, Antarctica - Oligotrophic Lake LV.19.P2.IB | ecosystem: Environmental > Aquatic > Freshwater > Lake >... | reverse complement strand
AATCATCATCGCACATTCTTCAGCAATATCCTCACCTTGCTGCCACTTCGGCTTCTTATCTATACATTTCTTCTCTAGTCCTTTAATTTCATACACAATCCTCTCTCTATCTTCTGCTAGGGCTTGTTGGATTGAGGTGGAAAGAAATGTCTCTAATTTACCTTGCCACACTGAACCACTTTCTCCAGAAATTTCTTCTCTGTCTGCTCTCTCAAACATCACGGAAAACTCATCTCTAAGCTCCTCTAATCGTCTTTGTGTGTAGTTCTTCTCTGCCTGTGGAGTATCTTTATTCATTATTCAGAAGGGGAAAGAAGTAGAAGAGCATCGTCCACTAATTGATCTCCACAGTTATTGCAATGAGTATCACCAAATCGAATCTTTGCCCAGCAAGAACAAATAGCATACTGCCCTATTTCATCGTCAGCCATTTTCTTGAACGTATCGGGTGATAGGGGCTTATCTGCCTGTGGAGTATCTTTATTCATAGAGTACGAGTTGGTACATTATAGCGTGATTCAAGCTCACCTTCTTTCAGTATCTTATTCGACCATCTTCCGACTCTGATATTACAAGGCTTACAAAAGTGTTCTGAGATACCGTCATAGTGTTCAGGAGAATCCCAAGAATACTCTACAGAGTAGGTGTAAGCCTTATTGCATTTGGGGCAGTTCATAGAGTCAGTAGTAGAGGGATAAGAAAGCCAAGGCAGAGAGAGTGGAAGAGGGTCATAGGTGGTAGTGGTTAGGGTGACGGACTTTGCATTCTGTACATTTCTTCTTGCCTGATATTTTGACAATTTTACCAGTACCTTCTCCACAAGCATCACACCACTTTGCTTGGGTGGCTTTGTCGCCACACATCGTACAGTAGTGAGTCCCGAATTGAGCTTCAGTAGGATGAGAGTGCCAGTCATACCAACACTCATTACACCTGATCTTGAAAGCATCAGAGTTAGGTAGCACGGCAGGATTTCCACAAGTGATACACCACTTGTATCCCTCTTTTATTCTCTGCACGTTGATAGCAAATTGAGGTGTTAGGGGTTCCATGTTTATTGTTGCGAATGAAAGTCTGCGAGTTCGTCAGCCGAGGCGACACCTTCATTGATTCCGATACCGAAGATAGCAAGGGCACGTCCGATAGCGATAGTCTCTAACTTCTCAAATGCCTTTGCTTCTTTCAGCGATCCGAAGGAGTGACCAGTAGCTACTACAGCTCCTTTATCGTCTCGGATTTCTGCACGAAACATTACGCTTCCTTCTGTAGACTTCGGCTCAGTAACAATCGCAAAGTTTGCGTAGTTCTCTCGAAAGTATTCGAGACGGTCTTTTACTAGTACATATTCCTTGCCTTGCAGCTTAATAGTCGGGAGCTTAATATCAGTCATACTTTTGCGGGGAAGAGAGCAGAAAGACCTGTGAGCTTGTGAGTTGCTTCGTATTTCTTGCAATAAAGACAATCCTCACATCCGCAACCTACATCATGCTGTAGTGATTCGTTTTTCTTCGATAGGTACACATTTTCGTTTGTGATTTTTTTCGTGTGATCGAAGAGAAGTTGAACAGCATTATCGAAAGCCTTTGTATCTCGAATGTCGAGATCGCGGGTTAGTTCGTCTAGAATCATAGAGTAGATTGGGGAAGTAGCCTCACTATACACACAGTGTGTACGAGTGCAATAGCATAGACTACGATTCCTCTTGCAATAGCTCTATTTTTATAGTGTCTATGCCTAGCTCATTAAGTATCTTGTAGGCCGTTCCGATCTTGCAAGACATAGACCCTTCCTCTAATCCTTTTACTTGATTCGGATGAATATCAGCATACTGACTAAGCCTCCATCTCGAAATCCCGAGTGCTATCCGCTTTGCCTTTATGAGTTGACCTAGCTTCACGGTAGGAAAGTATACCACAAAAAGCCCCACCCGTTAGAGTGAGGCTGTAGTGGACTAGAACGATCCTGATGTCTTGGCTCCGCACTTGTCGTTAGACAAGCTTTGTGCAGAGAGCGTTCTTGCACAGTGCCTTCGGACACCTTCCTCTTGAGTCCTTCTCCACTGAGGGAAGTACTCTCCGCTTTGGCGGTTCGTACCTAACTCAATAAGACGACCTTCGAGCTGACCTGACGTGTAGCGTGCAGTCGTATTAGTCCAACCGTCTACTGCGACGATAGAAATGAATACGAGTGACGCAAAGGAAGCTACGAGCTTCATATAAAAAGGGGGAAAAATAATAAGCTAGTAAAGAAGGGAGTTGGCTAGATTAACATGTCGTTTCACTTTGGCAATGTATGAGGGGTGTGCTCCCCAGTTCCAGCTCGCTATACCTCTCGTTAGAGAGCCGTACTTTTCTGTTCTGAGATTGATCTGATCGAGATAGAAGTTCACTTGGAATCTCCACTCACCCCATTCAGGATGAAGGGCAACCCACTTTCTGGCTTTCATATTCTCATGGACACAGAAGTTCCATTGAATCATTCCGAGAGAGCAACCGTTGTCACCGTCACGGTGTTCAGAGAGAGCACCGTTTTCGATGAGCAGATGAGCTAAGAGGATAGGACATTGATCTTCTCGGAAGCCCTTAGACTTTGCCATGTCGCATATCTCTTTGGCACGGATGCGTTTGTAATCCATAATCTGTATCGGAGGGAATCTCCAAGGAATCGGACTCGATTCTGTGAAGTTGTAGTTTCGGAAGAAATCATATTGCCTCTCCACTTTAGCCTCTGCGATCTGGTACAACACGAACACGAAGAGGAAGAGTGGGATAATGAGTAGATGTTTCATTTACATGGAGGAAAGAAACAGAAACGCTGCGAGTGCAGCGATAAACATTAGCTTTGTCTTATAGTAACGCATACGAGAGCTGTGAAGGTAAATACAAGGAAGAGGAAGAGTGTCGCTGTCCAGTTACCTATAATAGCTGATACTGTAAATCCAAAGATGAGAGTGCCGATGATGATTGAGAGAGTGTTCATAGTACGGAAGGAATGACAGATAGAAACGGACTAACCAGAATACCGAGCATGAACGCTCCGAAGGCTGGGAGTATGTATAATGCGACATCACGCATAGGGTGAGTTGGAAATGGATATTAGGTCGGACATTGCCGACTGACATAATCATAGCATATCTGAGAGAATAAAGCAAGAGCCGAGTGGACAAGCCTTTGTACGATCCTAACGCGCTAGTCGCCACATCGGGCTTGTCTAGCCGACTCTTGTGCCGATAATTTGAATGAGCTTTCGTTTACAATCTAGTTTACAATTGGTCTGCAATTGTTTCTAATGAAGTCTCTCGTCTTCTGTAGCTTCTCCCACTTGAACATGTCTTCAACGTGTTGCATTGCTTCCGCATGGGAGTTGAACTTAAAGTAGCCAGTTATTGGTGGAGGTATTACTTCCATAGATTGAAGGGGAAACGAGGCTTTTTCTTTACGTTCTTTCGGCATTTATCGTGATACCCATCTTTACCGATGTACTCAACCCATATAGGGAATTTTTCAGTACAGTATGGATACTTACAGGTAGTCATTTTAGTAGGGCGGACTTGATTTCTGAAATAGTATAATTCTTTCCTTCGATCTCAATAGTTTTCTCTTCCTCAATATCAATCTTCGAGAGTCCTGTGATGAGGATTGTGATATCAATATCAAACTCTGGAATCTTGGAAAGTTTAGCCCACTGTCCTGCTGTGACTTTCTTCCATTCATCAGTCCAATTTTCTCTAGCGTCTAGTTTGAAGGCTGGAAGAATCTCTCTTACTTCTTTGAGGATTTCTTCATACCGATCATTTGTTACTGGCTTATTCCAAGCCATATTGTTCTTCTGATAGCCAGTGCCTTTACTCTCAAGTCGCCCTTCTCCGACACAGAATATCATGCGTTCCGACATGCGGAGTCCTCTACAGGAGTTGCAGGAGTCGCAGGAGTTGCAGGAGTTATTGGACATAAAAATAAGAGGAAAGAAATAGGGTCATTCTGTTGGAGGAAGGAACTTACAGCAATTACAATCTTCTGGTGTAAGGATAGGCATATCACACACGGAGCAGATACGAGTTTCTTGCTGTGCTTTTAGAGCTTGCTCGATGATTTGTTCAGAGTTGGTCATAGGGTGGGGAGGGAAAGTGCCTCAATCGCATCATGCAAATAACGTAGCTTCTTCTGTAGATAATCCTCGCATATGTTTTCTGCCTTGAACCAAAGACCTTCATCTTTGGATTGAGCGTCAGTGATCTCTCGTAGTCTTTTCCATCTTTCCTTGCACTCATTGAGCTTGGCTTGGAGAGTTCGATCTGCCGATGATGTAAAGGGTTCTGTCATAGGGTGGGGGTTAGCGGCTATTGGCCTTGTTGGAACAAGCGACAAAAAAGCGGAATGAATCTGATAGGTTGAGCGAGTCCAACATACTTTGCTGTGCGTGAGGTGATCCCACATGCAGAACTTCTAGCGCAAGGTTAAGGGCTTGTATCAGGTCAGCGCGATTGAACTCAGGGCTTGCTGGAGATGATGTAGAGGGTTCTGTCATAGGGTGGGGAGGGAATCATCCGATGATGGTTCTGAATTGCGAACATAATCAATGGACTTGAAGTCTTCGTAGTAATAAGGCCCCAGATAAACCATGCACGCTCTACACGCACTCCCGTTCCATTCAAAGCCTCTTCCGTAGTGGGAAAGAACCCGCACAGTTTCAGGGGCGTGCTCACATTTTTCCTTCGGCCATTCTTGCTTCCTCCACATGGCGTGCATGTGCTCCGCTGTCTCAAACATCATCGGAAGCATGATGTCAGCAGTGCCATCATATTCCCCGTGTAATACAGTGCCGTCCTTAAAAGTGAAATGTGCTGGTGCGTGGCTCATAGAGTGGGGAGGAAATAGTCATTGATCTCCTTGAGATCGTCATCATCTAAATATATGAGGCTGTGTTCCTTCTTCAAGATTTTCCACTCGGCATTGGTTAGTCCCATTGATTCGATAAGACTCAATAAGTCATTTCCATTTTTGGCATGAAAGAAGCCTAATAGTTGCGCTTCTGCTGCCATAATCATCGCCGATGATGTAGAGGGTTCTGTCATGGGGTGAGGAGGGATTGGTGGGCGGCTATAAGAGCATCACAGCGAGTGGGGAGGTCGGCTTGCAACATGCACCATATAATTTCTGCCTCCGTGCTTGCAGGATTCTTAGGATCACGGTCGATGTTCTCTGTAATCTTCCAGATGTAATCAGATAAGAGTTGTTGGTTCTCCATCACCTTCTCCTCCACCATGCGAGCGTGGTTCCAGTCGGTGAGGGGGTTCCAAAGAGGCGATTCCTCATGTTCTTCACCTACCCAAAGCCAGTTGGGCCTCATAGTAACCCCGTCTGATTTTTCGGCGTATTCTTTCCTCCACCCCATCACCTCCGTCGCTAGGTACTCCACCCGCTCGTTGCGTGTCCATTCGGCCAGTGGTTTTGGTGAGGGTTCTGTCTTCATTTTGCAATTGGGAAAATAGATACAAGCCAGTTGATAGTGTTTTCGCTTTGCTCTGAAAGGGGTTTGCCGAGGTGCCATACACCAACCAACATTCTGTCAGGATGGCGTATCTGAAACTCATGTGCGAACTGTGAAAAAGTTATCTTGTCAGATCGAATAGCCTTCAGAACGTCCTCTAGTGTGATGTGACGGCCTAGGATTTTAGTAACAGAATGTTTGTACTCTTCGCATCCGCAAGAATGGCACGATGAATCTTTTTCTGAGTACTCTTTGAATCCTCCACCATTCCAGTAGTGGCTTTCTCTCGAATGGCTGCACTCAGAACAAATATGAAAATCCTCCATGATCTCAGGAACCACGGACACAATGTACGCGACGAGAGCGGTGTAGTTGGCCGATGGTGTGGGGTTCCGGGGTTCCATGCTTAGGAGGTGGGAAGGGAGGAGAGGTATTCTTTTATGTCTTTTCTTGAAACATATCCCCCTACTGCGTGGTCTGTATCTTCCCAAAATACTGCCTTTCTTTTAATGTCTTCATTTATCTTCTTCACCATCTCTTGCTCTGCTTGGTGGATCGAGTCGGTAATAAAGATCTTAAGTCCTGGTAAAACAGTTCTAACCTCTTGGTCTAGTATAATTTCATGGCAAAAATTCTTTTCAAACTCCTTTAATCGTCTTTGTGTGTAGCTCTCTGCCGATGATGTTGAGGCTTCTGTCATAGGGAGGGGGTGAAAACAATCTCTTTGCCGTTCCACTTGCAGTCTGGAACGTTCTTGTGGAGGTACTTGAGGAGAGTTTTATTCTTGTCGCAGGCTGCCCGTGCCTTGTCGTAGTCTGCCATTGCCCTGTCGTAGGCTTCCCGTGCCCTGCCGTAGGCTTCCCATGCCCTGTCCCAGGCTGCCCGTGCCTTGTCGCAGGCTCCCCGTGCCCTGTAGTAGGCTCCCCGTGCCTTCTGAAATTTCATGGGAATCAAGGAAGCAGGGACGTAGACGATATGTCTCAGTCGTATCTCTCTTTCTCCTTTTGACTTCTCTCTATTGATATAGTCGATTCTCTCGATGATATTATATGACCATTCAATAAGATGTTCTTTATGGTGAGGGAGCGTGAAGAAACCTTTGGTCTTTCCCTTGTAGTTATGGAGTCCTGGGAAGAGGGTGTTTGCCGATGATGTAGAAGAGTTGGTCATTGGGGAAAGTGAACTGACTATACACCTTGCGTACACACACACAAGTACAATGGACTTGCATATTCATAGACATAGTGTGTGTACCCTTTACAGATACACACGTTATATGCAACACTCTGCTCATGCGTATCAAATATGACGATCGAACCCAAATCAAGAACTTCAAGCGTGAGAAGTTAGCTTGGCGTAAGAGTTGCGAGGCTGCCGGTGTAGACCTTTCTACATGGTTACGCCAACTAGCCAATGATGATGCTTCTGATCGTGGGTTCCTCACAGAAGATGTATCTTGAAGGAACAGTTACACCAGAAAGCCTTTGGCATTGGTTTACCGAAACAAAGCCCAAACGCCAAAAGAAAAAGAGAGAAAGAATTAGCATGGCGAAAGCTAAGAGACTCGATACTCTCCACAAGCGAGTTAATTTGTTTCCATTGTGGGAAGTGGTTGATGAGAGAGGAAGCGTGCTTGGATCACTTTCCATACAGTCGGGGGGCAAGGCAAGACTTATTCTTGGAGCCAAGCAACTTGAAGATAAGCTGCATGGCGTGTAATCAATCTGATTCCAAAACAAGGAAACATGGAACTCCCCGCTAACCAGCTCACACCACTAGAGATCAGCGATATTATCTCCGCTTCACAAGCGTCTATTGCAGATTGGGAAGTGATCAAAACCTCAATAACAGCCAACGAGTTCTCTGCGTACCGCGAGAGACTCTCTCATTCACTTCACGGACTCGAAACGATCTTAGACGTACTGGAAGGGCAACAGAGCGAGCTTAAAAACAAGACAGGTTTCGTCAAACTACAGATACGGAATGTGAAACGACACGACGATCTTGCCCGTGATAAATACTGGTCAATTCGGAAAGGAGGCTAGTAACCCGTAGTCATTTCGCTAGGTCGAGTGATCTCTGGTTGTTCCTGAGCTATTTTGTCTCCAAAAAGCATAGCAACAGCAAGTGCAGTAGCGTAGATAATGTATTTTATTAGTGTTGATGTCCCGATCTCATTATATTCTGGAGACTCATTGAGCCTCACAAATTCTTGAGAAGTTTGCGGATCTCATTGATTTTCACTGCGATACCATCTGTATCATTGACAAATTCTCCATTCTTTATTTCCTGAGTAGGAGAGAAGCCAATATAGACTCCAGCCGCTTTCATCTTTCCTTCATCGTAGACAAGTAACGGAGTCCCAGATGACCCAGGCAACATGTAATTTTCTATCCTGATATGATCTTCACCAACCTTCTCCGCAGTCGTCCGAAGTGGTGGCATTCCTTCATCGTCCATAAAAGTAATCTCACCATCTCTCCTCACCTGATCCATAAACCGTATTCCTTTTGGCTCCATAATATACACGTCTTCACCCTCGACGACTTCTCTTTCGAGGAGTTCAAGCTCTGGGGCATCATCGAATCCAGTCGTCTCCAGAATCGCGGCATCTGACTTCTCCGACTTGTGAGACTTCCCTGTGTCTGCAGCTATGCCGAAGAAGTGCATTGTTGGATGAGCAATCGCATTCTTATATCCTTCCTTCACACAATGCCCAGCAGTAGCAAGAATCTTTTTTCCTTCGTGTTTTACAAAGAAGGCTGAGTGCTCACCTACGATCTGTGTATTCTTCTTCGAGAACATGAATATGATGCTCTTCCTTGCCTCCTCTAGTGCGTCCAATATCTCTTTTGGTACTTCACCCATAGGGAGTGATTTTTCATCAGGAAAGAGCATGGCAGGGAGTAATAGTGAAGCTCCGATAGCCTTGAGTGCAGTACGTCTTTCCACATACATATTTTACTCTTTTTTAGAGTATACTTATTGTGTGGAAACGATTATCCCTTTACTTTATGAAGATACTGTTTCACGCATAGAAAGAAATGTACGCAATGATGTCTGTGTCGATCCGCAAGGTGTTATCAGAAATCTTCTGATTGAAATAAATCAACTTGTAGAGCTACGATTCATTGACGTAACGAAAGCAGCAGAATGGAGGTTTAGAATTTACTCTCTCCTCAATGGTTAAATCATTACAAAGAACAATGAAGTGGTTACGAGACGATGGCTGGCTCGTCGGGAAAGTTGAAACTCCTTGGAATCAATGGAGCCGTAAACGTGCAGATCTTTTCGGTATGCTTGACGCTATCGGAGTGAGGGGAAAAGAAGTAATAGGCATTCAGGCATGTTCTACAGGTGAACTTCCTGCCCATGAAAGAAAGATACGATCATCACCACATTTTGGGACATGGTGCGTAGCTTCAAAGATTCTCTTAGTAGGCTGGTCTCAGAAGGTAGCCCGAAACAAAGACGGCACGAAAGCGAAAAAGAAGAAATGGGTATCTAAGTCTTTTTATGTTTTACCGTGACCTTATAGTGAGGAACAGGTAAAGCAGATTGTCCTGTGATGATTCTAAATACTCTTCTCTCGATCTTTCCTGATGCAAGAAGATCTCTCACAATAGCAGACGCTCTTGGTAGAGACTTCTCCATTTCAACTGCTATTTGTTTAACTGTCTTCCAACCTTTCGGCACTACATCAGTAGGTCGAGAGTCTAAATACAGAGCCAGAATATCTGAACCACTTTCGATCACAAGTATTGGGGATTACCTTGTTTGACTGTGTGGATTCTATTATGAATAACAGGGAGTCCTCCAAAATGAACATTCCTCCAATCTGCTATGACCATTCGATCTGTTTTTTCAAGTAGGTACTTCTTCACCGATTTTTTGTCGTCTAGTGCAAGTGCTTTCCAAATAAACTTACCCGCTGTCGGATCTCCGTATTTCACAAGTTTCCGATAATGTCTGTCACACATACCTTTCCTTCCGCAATGTTTTTGCGTGCATCCATCAACCGAACAAAGTACACTCTTTCCGTTCTTCATAACAAGAATAGTCTATGCCTCTGTGCTGCAAAGTGCAAGGTTTAGGCTGACTGGATAATCTCACAAAGGAGCTTTCCGCCTCCATCCACACAATCCCAATAGAAACGAATCCAAGTACCGCCTCTCGGTTTTGGTTTAATACCTTTCACAGTCTCCCACGTTGTTTCGCCAGGCATCCTTGCTTTCTTATAGGAAGCAGTACGAATAAAGTTCTGCCTCTTCTCGACAACAGTATCGTGGTTCGTCACTTCCCACCATATTCTCTGATCTACCATTTTCGTATGAACGTGACCCATAAGAACAAAATCAGCCTTCACATATTCCGCGATTCTAGCGTTGTCAATTACCCCTCCCGTAATAGGAGAAGCACCGCCAAATCCGTGATTCATATAGAATAGCTTGCTCTTCTTAGAGTCACACTCCTTTGTTCCTTTTGGTGGTATAAATGACAGTCGCACAAACTCCTCATACTCACCCTTCCAAATCTGTGATCCTGTTCTTTCGTTTAACCGAGTCACTAACTGCTTAGTCATATCGACTTCATTATTCTTAATACAAGCTGTTTCGTGGTTTCCGTGTATCATTATTGCGTAGTTCTTTGCGTACCGTGACCAGAAATCAACAGCATCATCCAACACAGCAGAGAAGTAATCTGACTTCTTGTACTCTGGTCGCATTTCTGACTTAGAGGAACGAGGGTCGCGCCTCCCTTGCATAATATCGAACTGATCTCCACCCGATAAGATAATGGCATTTCTTTGTAGTGCAAGTTCGAGATCCCTTTTCAATAAAACTCTATCGCAATGCGTGGAGTCGTAATGCTGATCTGACTGGCAAAGCACCCACTGTTCCCAATGAGAGTTTTTCGTCATCGGGACTTCGATGTTCACAACGTCTTTCTTCTTTGAAACTTTGAACGGTGGAGGTGGTGGAGCTTTATTCATTGCATGTATTGGCAAACAAATTCAGTAAATCCAACAGGGTCAAACCTATACTGAACAAACTCCTCATTGTCTGAGTAGTTGTTAAAATCAAGTACCTCGTCTTTCTTCTCTCTCACAGAGTCTATATTTTCAGGTGCAAACTCTCCTCCGTAGCTTATTCTTCCAGAGATAAACTTCTCCCACTCATCATCTAACGAAGACTCCTCGATTTCTCGAAGAAACTTCTCCACTCTTTTCTTGACTAAGTACGCTCTGAAATTCTCTTTGAACCACCTGAACTTTTCCACACTTTGCGGATTCTTCATAGCCTGATCTGAAGTGATCTGGTCTATGGCTATATATTATATTGCTTGTGATCCTACTTACCTATTGCCATGAGTACAATAATAGTACATTAAATATTCTCAGGAAAATTGAGGAATGCACAGTCTTCAAAAGCATAATAACCCTTGTACTGTTTCCAGAGAAGGGTTATTTTTTGTCTTTTAATCAATTGCTCATTCACCGTGACTCACCGTGACTCACCACTCAACTGCAGTACAACTGCAGTCTACTTGCAGTTGACTTGCAGGGGCTAGGGGTGTAGGATTCTGGTAATGCTAGACGGTCTTACATCAGTAATGGCTCCATACGCTTTGCCGTCTAGCTTTGTGTGTGGGGCTGTTCCTGCTGTAAGACCATGAGCCAAGAAAAAACAATACAGGTAGTTCTACATCTTCTCTTTGATACTAAGCGGTGCGGTGGTGTTTACAGAACAGGAAACTATAACGTTTCTAGGGATGAGTTAGAAAACGCTATCAGGGTGTATTTGAAAACTGGTGAAAACCCACTATTTGAGTTAGATAGAAAGTTCGATTCTGGCTTACCACCACAATATGTATAGAGGATACATACCACTCTGGCGGAAGTTCAAAGACTGGTCATGGTATCAGGATGCGAACGTCAGTCGTGTGTTTATTCACTTATTGTTATCTATGAATATAGAGGACAAACAGTGGAAAGATATGATAGTCAAGCGTGGGCAACTCGTCACATCAGTAGACCACCTAAAAAGAGACCTGTCTTTATCAAGCCAAAATATAAGGACTGCTTTAGACAAACTAGAAAAGACAGGAGAAATCAACAAACAAACAACAAGCCGATTTTCGCTTATTACTGTGCTAAAAGTAGAACAGTATGACATACGTCAACAAACAACTAACAAACGACTAACAAACGATCAACAACAACTAAAGAATGTAAAGAAAGAAAAGAATGAAAAGAATACGTACGTTGTACGATCAGAAACACAAACACTTTACGATTCAATAGAAGAAATGTGTGTCCAATACGATCTTGAATTCAAAGTGAACATCAAAGCTCTCGATGTCCTTGTCGAACGTTACGTTGGTAAAATCAAAATGAAGGTAGAAATGCAGCACTGTATTTCTTGGCTCGTAGGTCGAGAGTTCCGCGTGGTGACTACACAACGAATCGGCAACTGGTTCAAGAAGGCACTTGAGATTCAGAAGCGTGACCAATTAAAACAACTTGAACAAAACTCAAAGCAAGAGTAATCTTCCTCTGCCCCCTGAAGGAGGCAGTATCCTGCATCCCACTCATGATAATCCATCCTATTGCAGATTTGTTCCCGATGATGAATGACAATGAAATGTCTTCTCTTTGTGAGAGCATAAAAAAGAACGGTCTTCTTCATCCTATTGTAAGTAAAAAGGGAGTGCTTCTTGACGGTAGGAATAGAATGAAAGCGTGTGAGATACTCGGGATGCAACCAATCTATACAGAGTTTGAAGGAGAAAATGAATCGGAGTGGATTATTGCTACCAACAAAGACAGAAGACACTTGAACTCTTCTCAGTTAGCAGCACTTGCGGTTGATCTTCTCCCAATCCTTGAACAAGAGGCTAAGGAGAGACAGGGCGCAAGAACAGACATTAGCGCAAACTTGCGCGGAAGTGAGGAAGGCAAGGCTTCACAGAAAGCAGCAAAAATCACAGGATCAAGTTCACGGAACGTCGAACAAGCGAAGGCGATCAAGAATGAGTCACCAGAATTATTCCAAAAAATAAGAGAGGGAGATATGACAGTAAACGAGGCTAAAACTATTCTTAGGAAAGAAGTGCAGAAGGAAAAAAACAAAGAGATAACTTTGATGAATAAGGCACTGCCAGAGAAAGACAAAAGATACTCTGTGATTTATGCTGATCCCCCGTGGAGATATGATTACAGTGTTTCAACGGCAAGAGATATTGAAAACCAGTATCCGACTATGGAGCTTTCAGATATAAAAAAAATGCAAGTGCCAGCAGACAATAATTGCGTTCTTTTTTTATGGGCTACGTCTCCAAAGCTTTTGGAAGCAATGGAGGTAATGAGCTCATGGGGATTCACCTATAAGACTTGCATGGTATGGGATAAGGAGAAAATAGGAATGGGGTATTACTTCAGGCAGCAGCATGAGCTTCTTCTTATCGGGACTATCGGAACGCCGTCTGTCCCAGAGCCTAGTGTCCGTCCTTCTTCTGTACTTAGAGAAAAAAGAGAGGGGCATAGTGAAAAACCAAAGATTATGTATGAAATGATAAAAGCAATGTACCCCGATTCTTTTAGGATAGAATTATTCGCAAGAAACACACACGAAGGATTTGATTCGTGGGGAAACCAAGTATGATACATGATTTTAACGAACGGCTTATCTATAGCTTCAAATCATCAGACGAGGATTTTTGGGAGAAGGTGTACAGAAAACTCTTCCCTACGATGACATCCATGACTCCTGAGACTGACCTAGATATGCAAAGGCAGGGTGTGGATAGGCTTGTGTTTGTTGAAAGTGGACGGTTTTATACCATAGACGAAAAGAAAAGATCGAAAGAATACAACGATATTCTTTTGGAATACATATCAGTTGATACAACAGGAGCACTTGGCTGGATTGAAAAGAGTCTAAGGATAGACTTTCTTGCGTATGCTTTTATGCAGTCAAAGAAATGTTACGTCTTCCCCTTTCCTCTTTTGCAAAAAGCATGGAGGGAGCATAAGGAAGAATGGATGGAAGAATATCCGAAGATAACAGCCGAAAACGTAGGATATAATACACACAGCCTTGCTATACCGAAGAAGATTTTATTTTCTGCTGTATGTAACGCTTCGATTATAAATGTTTAGTTGAGTCTTCCGATTGATGGTAAAATAACTCTATGAACTTCCTCAAAGCACTACTGGCTATACCGAGACTCTTCCGAGAAGAACTAGAATTTCTTGATGAAGACGACATAGACCCCGTCCTTCTTCAAAGACTCGAAGAGTACGACGGCATGAATTGTAACCATGTGTGGGAATGTCAGAAATGTGCAAGTGTAATGTTAGGCGAAGGTGCTACCCTTGATGATATTTGCGATTATGAAGAAAAGAGCGTATAATCAATAACTATGAACAGAATGTCATATCGGCTTGTTCATACCCGAACACACTCCCTGTCTTGTGCTGCGGTTTGGAAGGAAACGATGCATCGGTTAGGTTCTTCAACGTATAAACAGTCTTCCACCTGTTCTTAACAGGGCGTGATGCTTTATGGGATTCTTTTGTTCTACGGTGGGTTCAGGGTGTATCATAGAGATATGCAATGCTATGCCTGCGAACCGACTGGGAAAGTAAAAGATCTCACTACAGGGAAGGATGTTAGATGCACGTCATGTGCCAGAGTACCTAAAATGACTCCACGATCATCGGAGACGAACGCAAAGTCCCGAAAGGTATCTACCCCAGCCAAGAAAAAGAACATGCGTTAGGAGCCAAATGGTAAACATATTAGAAACCACAGGCAAAGACGGAAACATCGTCCAATATAACCAAATGGAACTAACATCCGAAGAAGGTAGAAGAGTTCTAGCCGAGAGACTCCAACTAACAAGAGATGAATTTGCAAAGAAATTCAATATCCCTCTTTGTCAACATAAACCTATTGCTTAAGAGTGTGTACACGCTAGACTAGGTGCATGAAACTTCCCCCAACAACAATCGGAAACAACATAACGAGAGAACCTTGTGAAATTCACACAGAGAAGAAGGGGTGTGGGTGTAGGAAAAACGGTATATGTTGGGCTGGCTGGCGTGATTCGTGTACCTGCTCCTGTCACAAGGAGGAGAAGCCAGAGGAAACCTATACAATGCAGATGGGTTGCTTAAACTGTTACCATACATACGATAAGAACTGCCTTTTCTCTTCTTCCTAATGAATAAGGTATCACACTGTTGCAGGGCAAAGCTGGATATACTCGGGTTCTGTTCTAAGTGCAAAGAGCCATGTAATCATGTCGTTCTTAGCGAGGAGGAAATGGCAAAAGATTTATTTGATATGCTCGGAATCAAACAATGAATAAGAAGCAAAAGAAAATCATTCTCCAATCCCTTATTGACCATTTCTTTTTGTTTGACAGACAACCTTTTGGAGAATAGGATTGTTATACTTTTCCCCCTACACTTATGTTTGATTGCGATAATTGTCCAACACCAGAGACTCCTGTAGCTGTAGAGACTCCTCAAGAGACTCCACCTGAAGCTCCAGTCGTTGAAACTACAGAGGGGTAGGAAGAAGAAATAGAGATTCTCTATGAAATACGAATACATCAGATACGAGCACCTCAAAGAAGACGCAAGAGGGATAGACGATGGTCAGATTTTTATTGTCTATACAGATCAGAAAGCTAGTCCCTTTACTACCACACAAAACAAACCTTCTGTCTGGGCTTTCGCTATGAAGATAAAGGGTGAAGTAATCTCTTCAGATTGGGGACTCTATGACTCTGACGAAAAAGCAGTCAAACACTTAATGAATCAAATCCTCTTTGCAAAGAAAATGGGCTGGTCAGGAACAGGGGAAAAGAAAATGTCAGAATGGGGTGAATATCTTCCGAACTATCATTGTATCTACTGCTCTAACGAAACTCAGGAAGTAGAAGGAGCTTGCCCCTGTAGAGGCATTGAAACAAAGAAGCAAAAGGGTATACTTGATTTACTATGAGAAAGGCGCAGAGTACCCTCTGCTTTAGCGGGGGGAGTTGTCACATAGAAGATTGACCAGAGCCCTCTAAGAGAATAAAATAAGAGGGTGTCTAGCACCGAAAAAAGCACCGACAAGAGATTAGACAATCTTAAGGAACCTTGGAAGAAAGGTGTTTCTGGTAATCCAGCAGGAAAGAAACTAGGTCAAAGATCGTATGCAACTATCTACAGAGCAGCTCTTGAAAAAATGGGAAGAGCAAAGAACATGACTCCCGAAGAGATCGAAGAACTCATGGAAGAATCAGGACTCAGTAAAGCAATAGAAGGTGATCTCGGCTTTCAGAAAGATATTAAGGACAGAATACACGGTAAGCCTCTTCAGAAGAACGAGCACACAGGAGAAGACGGAGGAGCTATTGAGATCATCATTAAGCGCTTATGATCGCTCTTCCTGTACTAGACTACAGGGAATACCAGAAGCCTCTAATTAAGTATATGAGAGAAGGAGGCAAGAAAGCTGTGTGGGTTGCTCACCGCAGATCAGGTAAAGACGTTACCTGTTGGGAGTATATGATCGAAGCTGCAATAGATAAGAAAGGAACGTACTTCTATTGTCTTCCTGAATTTACTCACGCTAGAAGAGTTATCTGGGAAGGTATGTTGAATGAAGGTCAAAGGTTTTTAGACATGGTACCGAAAGCACTTTTAACAAACACGAATGAGTCTCAGATGAAGATAGAACTCATAAACGGATCAATCATACAGCTAGTCGGCTCCGACCAGTACGATAGACTTGTCGGAACAAACCCTAAAGGGATTGTCTTCTCTGAGTTCTCAATCACTCACCCTATGGCTTGGGAAATCCTTAGACCTATTCTTGCAGCGAATGGAGGTTGGGTGATCTTTAACGGAACACCAAGAGGAAAGAATCACTTTTGGGACATGCTTCAAAAGGCTAAGACCTTAGACGATTGGTTCTGGGCTGTTCTTACAGTAAACGATACAAAGATTCTCTCTGATGAAATTCTCGGGAAAGAAAGAAACGAAATGGACAAAGACATCTACAACCAAGAGTACTTCTGTTCGTTCGATGCTGCATCCAAAGGTTCCTACTACTCAGAACAGATCATGTCTCTTAGAGAACAGAAGAGACTGTGCAAGGTTCCGTATGATCCAAAGCTCCAAGTGTATTCAGTCGGTGATCCTGGTGATGCTGTGTACGCTGTTCTCTATTTTCAAGTCTACGGAAAGGAAGTGAGAATAATAGACGCTGATGAGTTCTATTCACCTTCTATTGAACATATCTTCACAACAATCACTACAAAGCCCTATAGCTATGCAAAACACTTTCTGCCTTTCGATGCTACAGTAAGCCAGTTAATGACAGGTAACTCAATCCAGCAACAACTACAAAAGCTCGGCTTACAGAACGTTCACACTCTACCTCAACAGAAATCAAAGATGGACGGTATCAAACTCGTTCAAACAGCCTTTGCAAGTTTCTGGATAGACGAATCACTAGAGAAGAAAGTCATTGAACCTCTATCGAACTACGCTCCTAAGTATTCTGAAACTCGTCTTACCTACTCTCAAGAGCCAGAACATAACTGGGCATCTCACATGTCAGATGCCACACGCTACTTGGTTATTGCTCTGCATATAGTCTCGGTCATCAAGAAACCTCAACGTCCTCCAAGACCATTACCAAGATACCGAACTGGCAGAATAATTTGATTGGTAGTAGTATAGGCGTATGAATGGTTGGGAGTATTACAAGTCTACTAGCGGCTCACCTCTGTACTGGTCAATCAAGAGTGTTTGTGGCAAATGGATATATTCACCATTATTGCAACTAGACTCTTGGATTGAGGGGGGGAGATTAAGACGTCTTCCAAAGATTGTCGATTGTTCTATATGTGTGAAATTTTGGAAAAAGAAATGTCCATACATTGGTGCGATGACTTGTGCTAGCCCAAGATTCCAATGTTTGAGGATAAACAGGCAGCAAAAAAATATGCTCATCCAAAATTTTCTAGTCGCATACCTTCGATTCTGGCAAACAAGAGAAGACAAAGTAAGCTCCTCGTCAAGGACGAGGACTTTGTAATCGTGATGATTACGAGTAAAATTCGACATAGTGATTGGGGTAAAAAGAATTAAATGGTCTTAGCAGCCCGTTTGTTCTTTGCCCTATTTTGGAACGTGCTGAGGGATTCTTTGCCTAATGAATTTGATTAGAAAATGAGATATGTGATACAATAGTCAAGGTTGGCACCACCTCTCTTCTGCTATGCCAACTGATTCCTTTTATTACGAAGCGAAGAAGAACGCTAAGAATGTTCCAGCAATCTATTTAGAAGAACACGAAGAAGAACAGAGGAGAAACGACTACGAAGAAATCAAAGGAATGAAAGAACACCACAAAGACCAACACTCTAGCTGGTCTAAGGCTGGTAACTTTTACAACATAGTTCAGAACGGTGAAGGCTCAGATGAAATGTCTCGTTATGCTGTAGGACTATCGAGAACAATTATCGACGCAGGTATCTCTATGATGAATGAAGGAGAACCCGAAGGAGCATTTAAGCCTATCGGTCCGAGTGACAGAAAAATCTCTGTTCTTTGGGATGCTCTCGTAAAACATCAACTCAAGAAATCAAACTGGGCTGCTCACCAAAAACTATTCACAACTGATCTTCATATCTTCGGTTCCTCAGCATTAGAAGCCTTTGTGAATCCTATTCATCGAAGACCAAACGAGGAAGCTGGACTCTTCCTGATACGGTTAGCAACAGAACCAAGAGTCGGACTACGACACAGATCAATCTGGACTACCTATCGGAATCCAAACGTAAACGATCCAGATGATGTTCCTTCTTGTGCTTGGGAAGAGTTTATTACAAGAGCAGATTGGGTAACACGTTACGCAAACAGACCAGACTTCGATACGAAGCAAGTAGCTGTAGCTTCTAAGTATAAGCTGACTCATATCTGTAACGAACTAGAGAACACTCATAGAATCTACTGTCTTCCGTACGGGACAATGGCAGAAGCAACCTACGAAGTGCAGCCAAGTGGTGACGAGATAGGCTATCCTGTCTACGATAAGAGACTCACGAAGCTAAACCCTCTCGGCAAGTGTCCGATGAGCTTTGGAATCTTCGGAGATCAACTAACCTCAGACTACAAGCAACACTCTCTCTACGGTATGGGTATCCCTCAGCTCATTTCAGGAATGGAGATGCTAATGGAGGGACTCTTTAACATGACAGTAGACAATATGAGACTAAAGAATACTGTTCCTGTCGGATATACACCGTATCAAGGAAGCTCAGACTTTCCAGACTTTGACAACGTTATTCTAGAATCAGGAAGAGTGTACCCTGGAACATTTAATCCTACATCGCTAGGCATCGCTGATCTACAGTCGAATACTGTGATGTGGGAGTGGATCAATAATCTCTGTATTTGGATCACTGGATATAACTTCCAACAGATCGGAGGAGACACAAGCAAAACAGCGTATGAGTTCAGACAACGTTTAAAGGCGAACAGCAACCGTGCTGCTTCAAGACTGAAAGGATTAGAGAACGGACCGCTCAAGAGATCATGGGCACTCCTTCTCGCTAACTCTCTCTCTCAAGTTACGAAAGACGAATGGGAAGACGTTACCGAAACACAGGCTAAGGACTTTGCAGAACTTATTAAGTCAGGTGAATCTGCAACCAATGACTACAAGTTTGAGAATGGAAAGATCAAAGGAAAGAAGTTTATTGAATACTTCCCTGTTGAAGATTATGAGATAAATGAAAACTTCAAACACTCCAAAAAGAGGAAACTCGATACAAAGTCTACTGATAACACGTTAGAGTTCGCACCAAAGAAAGGAGCTACATCTATGGCTCCTTCTACTCCTGAATACTTATTCCCGAAAGGAGAGATCGCTCACATGCTTGCCTTCACTACTGAAGTTGTCTCAAAGACAATGCTTGGTGATCTACGAGTACAAGACTCTCAAGCTATCGACAGAGCCTTACAGTCGGGGGTCAACCTAATGCAAGCAGTACCAGGTATCACTCCTGAACTGATCTTCTCTCTCTGGAAACAACAGTCAGAAGATGCAGGGCTTGATATTGACAGTGCACTAGACGGAAAGAACGAACGACCTCTACTTACCAAAGCAAAAGAAATCCAGAAAATGTTAGAAGCTCAGCAGTCTCAATCTCTTTCCCCAATACCTAATGCACCGCCTCCGCCTCAAGGACTTGGAGCTGTCCCCAGCTCAGCGAGTCAGCCTACAGGGAACCTCGCAGGACTACCGTCAGGCTCTATATGACGCTGGAGAACATGTATGTCTTACTGAATTAAATGAACAAGCAAGAAAAGCTGTGATAAAATATAGACAGTATCTTATGCAACTCACTCTTCATCCCTCTAAGACGAACCAAATCCCTACCGACAGAACATTCATCGATGTAATAAACGACAGACGTAAGAGCTTCTTCACTCCTCGTACATGAATTTAAGAGGAACAGAAGCGGCAGTCTCTATCTTTCTTCGGCAGAATCCAGAACTAGGAACGAAAGACTTATCTTCCATGCTTCAACTGACAACAAGAAGAATAAATCAGATCAAACGGAAATTGAGCGGAAAGAAATAGGCTTCCTTACTGTGGTGTAAATACCGTACATGTTTATTTATAATAGTATTACTGATCTTTTACATAATCGAAAACTCACTCTGTGCTGCGTCTTGGGGAGATAGCCAACCCTCCTCAAAACCTAGCACAGAGCTAGATTCATTTCCCCCTTACAATATGACCACCGACTATGTCGACTCATCCGAGGCAACTTCATCAGAACCACTGCCTACTGACACTCTTGACTCTAACGACCACCAAGAGGAACAGACGGAACAGGACGCAGCAGAAGAGACTGATGAACAGAAAGCAGATAAAGCCCGTCAAGAGGCTAAAATGTGGGAAGGACGTGCAAAGAAAGCTAAGGAAAAACTCAGGGAGAAAGGTTCTCCACTAACTGAGGAATCCCTAGACTGGAAATTCGCCTATCAATCCCGTGTTGAGCTTGTGAAGGAATCGTATGAGAAAGAACTCGATGAGCTTTTGGCTACAGGTGCAAAACTTAGTTCTGTACTTAAGACCAAAGCACTCGAATACGCTGAATCCAAGATACTGCCGAAAGATAATCCATCAGATAATAGTCTGCCATCTTCCACCGTTGACCGTTCAGGAAAACGCTCTGTGAAAATGTCACCTACCGATCAGGCTCTTGGCATTAAGCCAGAGACTGTCGAAGAGTTTAGAGATTATGTAGAGGGAAGGTAATTTTACTTCTTTTCTACAAAACTATTATGGCTTTATCTCATGGCACTCAGGTGCTCGGTGAAAGGCATGTTGTTCAGGTGAAAGCTGGTTCCACCCTTGCAAAGAACGATATACTTCAGTCAACAGAAGCAACTGGAACGAACACAGTCGATAATGCTGCTACGAACACTGCCGTTTTCGGCTTCGCACTAGAAGCAATCGCATCAGGAGCAACTGGACTCGCTAACCGTATCCGACAAGGCGATCAATTCTGGCTCAAAGTTTCAACTGGAACTGTCAGTGCTGCAACTGTCGGCAAGTTCGCTGACATTGCTGACGAACTCTCAGTAACTCTTACTGCATCGAATAACGACGTTCGTTGTGTTGGCTGGGACGGTGTTACAACCGACTTCGCTATCTTTGAATTTGGAACTCCAGAAGCTGGAACAACAACTGTCTTAGCGTAAGACACTTTTACTTTTACTTTTTCTCTCCCCTAAACTATGGCTACTTCACTCGTTGGCTACCGAACGTTCTTCAATAGCACGGTCTACAGCCTTATCGAGAAGTTACAGAACATGGAGGCTGATCCAATTTTCAGTCTCTTTGGAGAGCAATCGCACGACACTTCAACTGGTGACACTGTCAACTTCACATCTTCGACACTCTCTGGATATTCTCCAGTAGTTGTTGCAGGAGGTGACATCACAGAATCTCTAGTTACTGAAGGTGATGCTCTTGCTCGCACATACTTCTCAATCAAAGACTCTATGAAGGTTGAATATGAAACTTACCTTCACAATAAACTCGACATGGTTCTTGAGCGAGGTTCTGATCTCGTAGAGAAAGCAATGGCAACAGCCTCGCTTCTTCTCTCTGGTCAACTCCTCAACAACGCAAACGTTACAACTCAGACAGCACCTGGTGGAATCATCCAGACTATCTCTGGAGGTGACACACTTGCTATGGGTTCTGCTTCACACACAGTTCCAGGCAAAGCAGGAATAGTGTATTCAAACATCCTCTCTAGTCTTGCTGCACTCGGCGACGCTTCGATCTCTGATCTTGAGCAACAGCTCAAGCAGTCTTTCGTAGATGACGCTGGTACAAACAGACCTTTCACTGCGGACGTTCTGATCGTTCCTGATGACGCTACGATGATTAAGAAAGCTCTTCAGCTTACAGGTTCTGAACTCGTTTCAGAGACTGCAAACAACGCTATCAACATCTACAAAGGTGGACGACTAGACGTTGTAGTTCTGAAGGAAGCTCCTCGTGGTGTCGATGGTTCTTATTCAACTGCTAAGCAATACTACTGGGCTATGGGTAACAAGAAAGCCATCAAGCGTGGCTTCAAGTACCGATGGGCTATGCGTCCTTCCGACGTCAAACAAGGTGGTATCGTTCCTAAGTGGCAGGAAAAGAACTTAGACTCTGCTATCTACGTCTTCGGACGACTTGTATACGGTGCTCCACGTTGGCAGGGTATCGGTTACTCGTTCTCTATCGATAAGCCAACTCTTGCTTAGTTCCCCCCTTTAACTTATGGCTACCAAGCTATCATCATTACAATTAGGAGGAACTACGCTACTCACACTAGCAGTAGGAGTCGCTGGCTATTTCCTCGGAACAACTCAGGTCACTGGTCCTGTAGACTTTCAGCAAACAGGAAATTCATCTGGTGCTGTTTTGCAGGTAGCAGGAGTAACACGATATAAGCATTACGAAGGAATATGTACCGCCACAGGCGGAAAAACCACTTATTCCTCCTGCTCAATCGTTGCTCCATTCTCTACTTCTGGAGCACTTCTCGGCTTCTCTCTTGAAGCTGGCAACATGGCAGTCGCTCTTGTAGGTGACGTATCCTTCAAGAAGTCTGCTACTTCCGCTTCTGGTACAGCTCTAACAAACGGAAACAACATCTCTGTTGGCTCTGGTGCTCTCACAGCATCTATGTTAGCTGTTCCTGTCGTATGGAACTCAGCAGACATTCTGACCTTTACTACTATTGTTACTCCAACAGGTACGTTGAACACAACTCGTTACGACCTATCTTTCTGGGCTATCGTTTACGATAAAGACGGTAGTTAGTTACCTCACTCAGTTCCCTACGGGGAACTGGGATGAGTTAATTCTTCCCCCCACTCTATGGACGCAAACTATCCCTCCGAAATGCGAATCTTTGAATCATTACGGATGCACCCTTGGATTCCAGAGCACAAGATATTTATAGACTCTGAACTTGCTAGATTGTGTGCTGTTCCTGATACGAAGAACGACGGAGAAAGACTGAAGGCTCTCTATGCTGAGAAGATGGTGAAATATCTTCTTGAGAATCCACTAGAGCAAAAGAAGCTGAAAGAAGTCGAAGCAGAAGAGGTCGTTGTGAAAGTAGTGGAGAAGAAAGAAAAGACTAAGAAGAAATCTACCACTTCCCCAAAAAAGTCATGAAAACATTTAAGTATACAAATCTAGCGGCTAACGCTACGACCTTGATCAAGACTGGTTCTGGTTTCCTTCATTCTATTGTTATCAACACAGCAGGAGCTTCTGCTAACACTATCGTTGTGTACGACAGCTTGACAGCCGCTAATGCGAAGATCGCTTCTATCAATGGTACTGCAACCGCAGGACAAACCATGCTCTACGATATAAATTTCAGTATTGGTCTTACTCTTATCCTCGCTACTGGCACAGCCGCAGATATTACGGTTTGTTGGGAGTAATCTATCATGGCTAACCCCTCGGCTTCTACCGTCATCGGCTTAGCCAGAAACTTGCTCAAGACGGAATCTACTAGTGAGGCTCCCGTCATGGCGGACAGTTTCATGCTTGCAGCTCTCTCTGATGCTAACCTAAAGTGGGCTAGAGCTTTCCGAAGGGACGGTTCACAACCTATCGTCTTCCAAAGAGAGACAGGTGTAGACCTTAAACCAGAAACAGCAATCAATGCTGCAGCAGGTACGCTCATCGGTGCTACGAGTATCACAGTAGACGCTCAAACCTTCACAGACGCAGCAGGAGTCGCGGTAGTGTGGGACAATGGTATTCCTGATATTTTTGAATACGCAGCACAGACTTCTACAAGTTTTACAGGTGTATCGGGACTTAGCTTCGCACATGAGGACGATGACGTAATCGCACCTCTCTATAAACTTCCTTCTAACTTTGGTTCTTTCCGAAAGGCTCCGAACTATGGTGACGGGGTTTATGTGGGCGGTCCTCTTCAGTTCACAGGCGGTCCACCTCTTCCTGGATACTTTTCAATCTATGATGACGGTACAAGTAAATACTTATGGCTTTCGAGACAGGCAACAGGGACAGCTTCTGTGTGGTATGACAAAGCCTCTACAGTAATAGACGAACTTACTGACACGGTAGACGTACCAACAGAGTTTCAATTCTTTCTTGTCTGGCATCTTGTCGCCTTTGGGCTCATGGGAAGAGAACAGGATATTAACGCTATGTTTGCAGCACAAGGGGCTTCTGAGAAACTTCTTCAAGAGGCATTAGAGGACAGAAACATTCACAAGAAAATCCGCACACGTTCTTTCAGTCGATCTTCAAGTGACTACTTTACTCATAACGGACGCGTCTACTCTATATGAGCCAACCTCTTTTCAAACAGTTACAAGGTTTTCGTGGCTATGTCGCGGAAGTAGACAACGCGTCTCCAGAATACTTGTCGAGTCCTTCGGTGAACTGTCTGATTGACGATCAAGGAGTTGCTGAGACACGTTTAGGATATGAGGACACAACGTATAATCTGAACAACGCTACCTTCGGACACACTACACATTACATGTCGAAGTATGACATTACGTTCTTCGCAGGAGGGACTAAACTTTTCTACCTAGACTGGAATCTTGCGACTCCTACTGTAGTGGATACGGGTGTTACTTTAACAACAGGCAAAACAACAAGGTTCGCAGAGTTTGGAGGAGATTTGTACTTAACGAATACGACTGACGGTCTGAGAAGGCTTGTGGTCTTTCGTCTACGAGGTGCAGCTACAATCAGTGCTACGAGACTGAATATAGACCACGACGGAGCAGCTCGACTCAAAGTATTCAGTATCACTTCTGGGAACCTCCGTATCCAAGGAACGAATGAAGCCTTCGCAGGTGGTACAGGAAGCGTCACAGGTGCTGCTAATAACGGATCAGGGCTTGTACGAATCACCACAGGTGCAGCACACGGTCTTTCAACTGACGACTATGTGACTATCGCTTCTGTTGGTGGAACGACTGAGGCGAATGGTAACCGGAAGATTACGGTGGTCACGAGCACTACTTTTGATCTTGTCGGTACAACGTATGCGAATGCGTACACATCAGGTGGAACGTGGACATTCGAGTCCATCCAAAGCGGTGCTGTTCTGACAACCGCACTCACACAAGGCTACGCTGATAACGCTGTCGCTCTTTATGTACACGACATCAGTGGAGTATCAGGTATCGAAAAAGCCTCTAAGCTATTCTTTTGGAAAAGGAGACTAGGCATGTTTGGTTCCGAGATTGCGAACAACGCAGATCAACCTAATAGCACTATCTACTATGGTAAGTTCTCTGCTCCAACTTCTTTAGAGGATATTATCGTCTTTCCTTACAACGCAGGAGGATCAGTAACAGAAATGGTTGGAGTAAGCGGAAGAGTCACGAACGCAGTTCCTGTCAAAGACTTTCTCTATGAGTTTACAGACGATGAAGCCTACGTCACGGCAGCAGGGGATATTATATTATCTGGTACAGGAATCGGTATCACTACTCCCGAGCTAAGAGATGAAGAGCATGGGTGTCTTAATGAAGACTGTGCTGTTTCTATGGGAAACAATGAGATCACTTACGTTACATCTGACAAAAGGATTATGAAAATAAAGCTCGCAGACTCTAACGGTGCTGCTATTGTTTTTCCTGATGATGAGTTTGATAGACCAATGCGTAAGCTCCTTGCCTTCATGGACTCAGATCAAACAGGAGCAATAGCGTACAGACATAAATCGAAACGAAGGACGTACTACCAGCTCAAAATCTCCTCTCAATGGGTGACTCTTTGTTTTGATAGGAATATCAAAGCTTGGCAACCACCTCAGACTGGTAAATCTTTCAAGTCAGTCTTTGAACGTAAAGGAATCCTCTACGCTACTTCGATGACAGAGGACACAATCTACAGACTTGATGCGACCTATAACGATGCAACCATTCCTATCGAGTGTTACATCGCTACAGGTATCCTCAACGTAGACGATACAATTATCGACCAAGTTCTCGTAAAGGGAAAAATCACTCAGTCAACTACTATCGGAGTCAAAATCCCTGTAAACGGTGCTGCATCGGAGGGTGTGACTGCTCACACGATTGTCGGTACAGGCTTCTCTTACGGTACTGGACTTACTCTCGGCTCTACTACAATCGGCTCTACTATTCTCTCATCAGATCAGGAGTCCAGTGAAGACTTTGCAAGATTCAAACGACTCTTCGACATCTACCCTTCCGAAGCGAACAGGACTCAATTCGTGTCCTACTCTTTTGGAGATTCACATCACTACGGCATCTCTTCGATTCAACTCATGGGACGCTCTTTACCTATTACCAAAAGCAGATAATGGCTTACGATTACACTGATTCATGTTCTGGCAGACTCATCTCTGAACTTCTCACCGCTACAACAACGGGTGTCACCGTTCAAGCAGACAAAGTAAACGATAACTATACCTATGCAGCCTGGCCGACAGGTGCTCATAAGATAATTACGAAGCGGAAAGTAGAGAACACGGTCTATATCGAGAAAATGCTTGTAGCTTCTGCTACACAAAACTCTACAACAGGAGTCGTGACTCTCGGTACGCTAACAAGAAACATTTCTGCTAAGGATTCAACAGACAAGACAGGAGTCGCAGCAACAGTCACCTTCCCTTCTGGAACACTTGTCTATGTAAGCTGGGATAATACTGACGCTGGGCTAACTGCGAAGATTGACGAGACTAATACATTCTCCGTAGATCAGACATTCTCTGCTGGTATTGATCTCTCTGGTACTACAAAAACTATCACAGTCGCTCGAATGACGACTGCTCAGAGAGACGCTATCGCTTCTCCTACGAATGGAATGATTATTTATAACTCTACAACAGGAACAATGCAGCAATACACAGGTGGTGCATGGTCTTCTGTCGGAACAGACGCTACGGCGAACGGCTCTACAACCGTAGCAGGTAAGTTTGAAGAGGCTACAGTAGCAGAACAAGGTACGGCTACAGCCACAGGTGCTACAGGTGCAAGGCTTGTGCTCGCAGCAGCTAACCTCGTGAAGACAAGCTCAGGAGCAGGGGATGAGAATAAGATTGCGGTGCTGGACGCTTCGGGGCAGTTAGCTTCTGGTTACCTCGGAACGGGCACAGCAGATTCAACCGTAGTTCTGAGAGGTGATCGCACATGGACGACACCATCTCCCGCATACTTCTTCGGAACAGGTGCAGACGGAGACGTGACCATAAGCAGCAATACCGATCTCACGGCTGATATGCATTATACAAATTTGACAATAAACACAGGAGTGACATTGAACCCTAAAGGATACAGGATATTTGTTTCGGGGACTCTCACGCTCACTGGTACTGCAAAGATAGCTTCTATCGGTGGAAATGCTAGCGCAGGTGGCGCGGCTTCTGGCGTAACAGGAGGAACGGCAGGGGCAGCTGGAACAATCGCTCACACCGTTGGAACGCTTCCCGCGTCTTTGGCAGGGAAAATCGGTCTGGCAGGGGCTAACGGGCATAATGGGTCTGGTACAGATGCAGGAATAGCAGGCACGGCAGGAACGCCAGGAACCGCAGAGACAGTCGGCATCGGTGGTAACTCACCCGCAGGAGGAGCAGGCGGTGCAGGGGTAGCAGTGAACGCACAAGGTGCAGGGGCAGGAGGTGCCGCAGGTGCAGCTGGAACTACATCAATCACAACGGCGAATGTTGTTAGAAACTCTGCAAACCCTATGTTCTCTTGGATAACGCCACACACTTTCAGTGGTTGTTCTTCCTCTGGGTCGGGAGGTTCTGGTGGTTCAGGTGCAAGAGACTCAGGGGGTGCAGGGACATCTGGCGGTGGTGGAGGATCAGGAGGAAGCGGAGCAAACGGTGGTAACTTCGCAGTGTTCGCTAATATAATCACAGGAAGCGGAACAATCGAAGCCACAGGTGGCAACGGCGGTACAGGTGGCAATGGTGCAAACGCCAGTGGTGGTGGGTTTGGAAGTGGAGGCGGTGGAGGCGGAGGAAGTGGCGGATGTGGAGGATCATTCCCACTCGTATACAAAACAAAGACTGGCTGGTCAGGAACAGCTACCGCAACAGGAGGAAGTGCAGGAACGGGAGGTTCAGCAGGAACGGGAGCAACAGCAGGATCAGCAGGTTCAAGCGGAACCGCAGGTGTAGTTCTTGAATACCAAACACGATGACAAATCACTTTCTGATTCTTCTATATTTATAATCTAATGCATCTCTCTCCTCTCTCCACAGGCGCAGAAAACAGACTACTGAACAGTCATGCTTCTCAGGCGAATATTGATAGGCAGAATGCAGCAAGAGTATCGAATCCTGCTAACAATCTTGGAGTATTCGCTCCAAGAGCAACGATTGATCCTAGAACTGGTAATCTAGGAACTGGATATGTCGGGAATCAAGGTACTCCATTACCAAGGGCTGGCGATCCTAATTACGATTACCGTCTTGACCCTACCTATATAGGTAACTTAGGACCGCCTCCTGGACAATCTTGGTCAGGAGGAACACTAAGAGATGACGGAACATGGGCTGGTGGTTATAATCCAGACCCTTGGAGAAGTCTTGCAGATCAAGCCTCCGCAGAAGGTCAAGCTGCGGCTGCACAACCTGGCTTCTCAGAAGACAAGCTCAGGGCTAGACAACAAGCAGTCGCTAACTTCTACGCTAAGATTAACGCAGAACAAGCTCAACGAGCGAAGCAAGCTCAACAGTCTAATATCTCAGCTGTATCAGGTGCTCTCGGAGAAGACGGTATTGGTAATACAGGAGATATAAACGCAAAGACTCTTCCTCAACTTTCAATACAAGGCAGAGCAGCAGAGAGAGGACAACTAAGAATGAACAGGCAAGACTTTATCGAAAGCAAAAGAGCCGAAGGAATGAATGACGATCAGATCAGACAAGAAATTGCTACTCGTTCACCAGAGCAGACAGGTGGTGCTCCTCCTCCAGCTCCAACCACTACTCCTACGGCTACTACAGCTCCTACTACGGCTCCTCAAACAACGCCTACTACAACCCCTACAGCTCCAACGGCTCCAACGGCTCCAACGGCTACTGGAAAAGATGCACAGACTCCTGAACAGAATCAAGCTCTAACAGAACTTCAGAAGAACATGATACCTTTTCAGGCTATTCTAAACGACCCGAACGCTGACTCATACAGTAAACTGATGGCAGGTGCTGTAATCGCAGAAATGCAAACTAGTGCAGATAATGAAACATTCCTCGCTCAAGGTGCTCTTGCTCAAGGCAATCTTTTTAAGGCTCAAAGAGAGAACGTATCAGACACTGTCGAAAGAATCTCTGGTAAATTGAACACCTCCTATAAACTCATCGAAGAATCAGCCAAGAGTATCCGAGATCAGAACGCAAAAACAGTCTCCGCAGCACAGCAAGCTCAATACGATAGGCTTACATGGGACAACCTCAAAGCCACGAGAGACATCGCAGAGAATCAAAGAAAATCACATGACAACGCTGTCGCTTCTCTTGCAGTTACAGGGCGTATGGGAAGTAGTGGTGCACTAAATGTACTCAACGGAATCAGCCAAGAGTATGAGAAACAACTACAGAACCTACAGTCTGAAGTAGGCGTTCAAAGAACTGAACTTGCAGCCAAGTTTACTTCTTTGCATGCCCAAGTAAACCAAGACTATTTCACAGCGATCTCGAATAATATCAAAGACTTTACTTCTAATCTCCAGACTCTTGAACTACAGGGATTGTCTGCTGAACAAAGTATCGCTACTGCTGAGAACTCAGCTCTGCAAACTTTTGTGACGAATACGGTGAAGGCTCGAAAGGATGCAGCAGAGAGTTACACAAGCGGGATTAAGGAGATGCGAGAGGCCGCTAAGGATGAGAGAGATAGTAAGGCGAAAATTGCAGAGCGAAGGGAAACAATGGCTAAATCTCTATTCTTTGATGCCTTTAACAATTCCACAGATACAGCCTACCGACAGTCGGCAGTCGATATGATGAAAAAGGCAGGGTATGATTTAGGCAATGTAGATGTTAATAATTTGACACTAGACCAACAGCTAAAAATTGTAGATATGCAAAAGAAAAGGTCAGAAATGAACGCTACTAATCCTTATAATTATACAGACCCAGTAGAAAGTGAGATTATGAACGCTGCTTCGCTTGCAGCAGGTAACGCGCCTGGCGATTCAGACCATAAGCAGTTCTTGCTTGGAAAGGTTGCCAAATTTGTACAAGCAGGCGACTACAAAGGCGCAAACGATTATATAAATTCTATTGCCGCTTCTGGCTTAGGTGAAGAACAGAGAGGGAAATATGCACGAGCTAAAACAATGATTGGTATTGCCGCTTCTGCGAGTGAAACACTAACAGACATGGCAGAAAACGGTGGCTCACGAAACATTTATGCAATGACTTGGAACAAAGCTAAGAATCTAGCTGCATTCTCTCAAAGCGCAGACTTTATAGCTCTTTCCACAGAGATCGCGCAATTAAGTGCGGAGGAATTAAGTGCCAAATCTGGTGCTGCTATTAGCGTACAAGAGTTCCAAAGACTTAAGGAATATGTGCCACAGGCGAATGACACCGTTCAGGATGCGCTGAACAAAATGAAGCAATTCTCCAACGTTCTCAAAGCAAAGAATCAGGACATATTAGATATAGCTGCTGGTAGGTTAGGAACCGATAACTACCAAAGAGAGAAAGCAGATTCTGATACAAACGTGTCTCCGTATAATAACAGTTATATTGAAGACTTTTTGAAACTAGGTACTGGTGCGGGTTCTACTCCATTAAGCAGAGGTGGGGAAGAGTTTTCGTATTATTCACTAGGCAGAGAGACACAAAACTTTAATACGCCTATAGCCAGTCGTGCAAATGGTGGATTGTATGAAGAATCAACAGTAAAAGCATGGAATGGGATACACGCAGGTTTAGATATTGCCATGAAAGAAAATACTAAGTTACTTGCATTATTCAACGGTACAGTTTCTAAAGTAGAAAGGAGTAGCACGGGTTACGGCAACACTATTGTTGTAGTGGACTCTTCAGGTGCAGAACACAGACTATCTCACTTAAACGGCATAAACTTTAAGAAGGGAGATTCTTTCAAAAAGGGGCAAGTATTAGCGTTAAGCGGTAACACTGGAAACTCTACAGGGCCACACCTTGATTATCGGATTTGGAAAGATGGGAAATACATTGACCCTGCTACTTACCAATATTTATCATGAGCATAATTGACTTCGCCACATTCGAGGGGCTGCGTAAGCAAGGTATCAGTGATGATACTATCGCTGAACGAATGGCTAGTAGTAATAAGTCTTTTTCTGACCAATATGGAAGGCTAAAAGCAAAGTCTCAGGGCGACCCAAGAGCTACCACTGCTTACCTGAATTATCGTTTCTATGGAGACGCTAACCATGCTGCAAAAGAGCCAGAGAAACAAAAGGGCTTCTTTGGACGCACAGTAGGTAGGATGATGGATAGGTCTATGGAGGTTAGACAGTCGCTAGATGATTATAATGCAGGTGAGCAAGGAGCCTTGAACACTACTGGCCAAATAGCATCCAATTTATTTAGAGGGGCATTAAGTCCAGTCACAGAAGGTGTAAGCACTGTATTTAATAAAGGCCTAGAAGTCACTGGATTGGATGAACCACTAGCGAATGCAGTACAGGGTGTTATTGGTTCAGACTTTGGACAAAGCATCATCAATTCAGACCAAGTACAGGGTGTAAATAATTTTCTGAAGAACAATGCAACGGGTAGGACTATTGCAGACGCAGGAATGGCAGGTTTTGATGCACTGGACTTTTTAGGAGCAGGAGTAGCGGCTAAGACTGGTGCAAGGCTTGGAATGACAGGAACTCGAAAAGGATTGATTGCTGCTAAGGCTACTGGTAACGCTGTAAGGCACCCTATTGACACAATGCAGGGCTTTAGAGGTACGAACGTAGCTAAAGGTGTGAACGCATTAGGCGAGCCTATCAAAGAGCTTACAGACCTAGGCAGGAACGCAGTGAAGAAAGGCATAGATGAGAAGGTAGTACGTTTCGCAGGTAGCCAGACACCAGAAACTAAGTTACTAGCTCAAGAGATGACCAGAGAGGCGTACAAAGGCTCACAATTGCTAGAGGGAACTACAAAGCACACAGAGATCGTAGGTCAGCAAGTGCTCGCACCTCTTGAATACTCCTTAAAGATAAAGGGGGAGATAGGCAGTCGGCTCGGAGCTATGAAAAAAGCTCGATATGGAGAGATGATAGATATTACAGAGGACTTTGGAGCCTTGAGAAGCAGTTTAGATGAATTAGGTGTGCAGATTGGTAATAAGGGCAGGATTGTTAGCACTGGCGCATTGCCAAACGACGCAAGGCCACTTATTCAGCAATTAGTAGACTTCTTTGGAGATTCAGACGGCCCAGTTATAAAAGACTTCAAAGATATAGACCAATTCAGGTCAAAGATGTTTGATGAGCTAGGTTCTGCCAAGGGAAAGGTGAATATCGAACAAGCTAGGATATTCGATAAGACAGAACAGCTAGTGAACGATATGCGAGAATCAATATTCCTCCGTGCAGCCAATGGAGATCAGGCTTTAATTGGACTGAATAAAATGTACGGTCAGATAAATAAGCCGATCAGTACGTTTATGCAGCGTAGTGGTATTGGTAAATTAAACTCTCAATTGAATGTTGATGATTTGAACGTAGCAGATTTGAAAGCTGGTCAGTTCTCTAATAGATTGTTAGGTAATGCTGCTGCTGATTCAAAGGCAGAATTGCAGGCAATAGTAGAAGTTGCTAAAAAATTAGGGTTTAGAAGCAATGTAGACATTGATTCTTTGGTAACGTACCGCAGGGCACTAGAGGATTTGTACAAGGTACAGCGACCATCTAGTCTTGGTGGTGAAATGGGAAGTGCGGTAGGAAATGGAATGGTTGGAGGCATTGTTCAGGACACAGTAAGAGGAGTAGGTGCGACTAGAATTGGAGTAAATGCAGTCAGTGAAGGAGTTATGAGGATATTTAATAAAATGACAGGTCTGAACCCAGATCAGCAAACCAAGCTACTGCTAGAACTGTTTAATACTTCCGATGATGCACGACTATTACAAGTAGTAGAAAAAGCATTAGGAGAAAACGTAGCAGGTAGAGTCGATGATTTAATCCCGAATAGCACTACAGTAGGTGACGCTAAGCAGGCACTACAGTCTTCTATGGATGATGCAGCACAACTCACGCCAGAACAGCTACCAGATGTCACCCAGCTAGAAAGCCCAAAAGGATTGCCCCGTGATGGGGCTGGTCTAAGAGAAGGAAGAGAATTGGGCAGAACAGGTGATGCTCCCGATGTAGGTAAAACGCTTCTTGAATCGAGAGGTCTATCCGCAGATGACATCATGGCTAGAAACCCCGATATTCAACTAAAAAGAGACGTAACAGTAACAGATATTCATGGAAAGAAATCAGTCATAGATGCAGGTGAAGTTCTAACCCCGTATGAACTTAAGGGAAACAAGGTCATGCTCCAAGACGGTGAAACGTACATTGTCTCAAAGTCTCAAGCACAGAACGTCATGCAGAACGCTATCAAAGGTGAAGCTAAACCCTTTGCACCTGAAATGAAAGGAACGGAGGAGACGGTGAAGGGGAGTTTTGAAGATACTAATCTAAAAAATCCCAAATTACAGAGTCTTATTAAGAAGTCTCAAAGTGGAGAGATAACAATGCAGGAATATGATATACAATATGCAAAATTAAAGTTACCAAAATCAGAAGCTACCAAATACTCCAACTACCAACTCCCTGACGGTAAGAACTACAAGGAGATATTGATTAGAGCACCAGAAGCTAAGACAGCATCGTTAGATATGAAAGCCCAAGAAATGTTTGGAAAAGATTACTATCAACTTTCTGACTCACAACAGGGACAAGTAGCAACAAAAAAGAATATCGGTATCCAAAATTCTGCTTTCAAATCCTCCCACTGGGACGAACCAAATGTCATCTCTCACCTACGCCTAAACGAACGAACTTACAAAGGCAAGAAAGTAACCTTCATGGAGGAGCTTCAGAGTGATTGGGCGAGAGAGGGTAGGAGCAAGGGGTTTGTAGATTATTCTAAAGTAGGGGAGAGAATGACAGACGTAGAATCTAAGCAACATTTGAAACTACTTGATAAAAAGCAAGATTACAATCTTACTCCCCCCGAACAGCAACGGTGGAATGCCTTAGATGAGAAATACCGAAAAAGTATCCCTCCCCAAGGAATCCCCAACAACCCTCTCCTCAAAAACTGGCAAGAACTCTCTGTAAAACGTGGTCTTAAAGAAGCTGTAGATAACAACTCAGAATACTTCGCTTGGATAAACGGGGAGCAGACAAGTGCGAGGTATAACTTGGCGGTGCATTTGGATAATGTTTCTTGGCAGAAATCTGGCGAGGGAGCGTCAAGAAGAATCACCATAAAACCTACAGGACAGACAAATACTATAGGTGTTGATATAAATAAAGATGGGATAATCCAAGAGGGAAGATTCAGTGGGGTGAGTGAAAGTTGGGAAGGTAAAAAACTCGATGAAGTTCTCGGCAAAGGTCTTGCAGATAAGATAATGGCAGACGAAACAGGAAAGCTCTCAGGTGAGGGTCTAAAGTTCGGTGGTGAATGGGCTGAAAACTTATACGATAAACAAGTAGGAAACATCGTCAAAGACCTAACAGGTGGCAAGGTGGAGATTTTGGATATGGGGTTGCCGATAGAGAAGAAGCTTGAACCTTGGCAGATTTCAAGTGGGAAATATACGCTTGGAGAAGATTTGAATGCTAAAAACATGAAGGTGGGTATGGAAATTGGGCAACACGCAAAAGATGGGTACATCATCACCGACATCCTCGGAGATGGGAAGTTTAAGGCTATGCAGCAGTCGGTGTTTGAAAATGACAGGGTATTACTGAAGATGTTAGAGGATAAAGGTTTTGTAGATATGGAATCAGGAGTAATCAATTACAAAGCCATAGCGAAAGACGATAAGCTGATGAAAAATTTATCTGATTTTTATGGTACTGAAACCTTCGACATCTCAACCAAGACAACAACTCAGCAAGGTATCAAGCTCACTCCTGCAATTAAAGCTATAATAAGAGGCGAAGCACCTGTATTAAGAAAGCCAGTGAACAAAGCTAATCAAGTAACTAAATGACCTCCTACCACGACACCGAAGGCGAACTCTCACTCAGTCAGCTTAAAAAGCTGATGAAGGGTGAACAAGGCATACAAGGATGGGAGGGTCGTACACCTACTCATGTTCAAGAATCAAAACCTACAGGAAAGAAAGTAAAGATGGGTGATTTATGGTTCCAGCCCTCTACTGAGAAACTTTATCTCTACTCTGGAGAATGGGAAGAGATTGCGAAACGAGGAATAGAAGGCTTGGAAGGGAAAAAAGGGAAGGATGGTAAGACTCCTGTCGCTGGTGTTGATTTCAAAATTCCAAAAGACGGGAAAGACGGGAAAGACGGGAAAGATGCTGACATTGTAGAAGTTATCTCTCTTATCGAAACAGAAGTAGGAGAGCATGACAAAAAGTTCGATCACACACTACTACACGAGTCCTATCTTCTCGGGACAATGACCGTAGACGAGTCACAACTCTCTGACGGGAAAACACTTGTCACAAGAGGAAAGAAACTTGTGTATGAAAAGCTCAGAGTTCAACAAGCTGTTATTACACAAGGCGGAGGTGGTACACCGCTACCTTCTCAATTAACTCACTCAGGTAAGTTCCTTAAGACAAATGGTGCAGATCTGAGCTGGGGTGCTGTTACAGAACCTGTTTGGGGAGCCATCACAGGTACTCTCTCTTCTCAAACTGACCTACAAACAGCACTAGACTTGAAAGCAAACCTAACCACACCAACATTTGTAACCAACATAACAACTCCGTTAGTAATCGGTGGCACAGCAGTAGGTTCTCAAATAACTTACAAATCTACCACAGGAGCAGGAACAGCTACAGGTATCGCTCATCAGTTTATTGGAGGCACAGACGGAGCAACTACTTCTTTGACGATATTGAATAATGCGAATATGACATTTGCTGGTTTAGCTTCTTTACCAAACGGTGCACTTTCTGCCGCCGGACTTGCTTTATATTTTACAGCAGATACAGATACTGGTTTTTATCGTGCTGGAGTTAATGAGTTACAATTAGTTGTAGGGGGTTTTGAAAAAATTGGAGCTACTTCTCAGGGTATTAAAATTGGTGGTGGTGGTAGTGTTACTGCACCTGCTATTTTTATAAATGGTGATACCAATACGGGAATGTATTGGGATGGTGCAGATAATTTAGCATTGACTACAGGCGGTGTGGCTCGTATTTATGCAAAGTCTGATGGCAACGTCGGCATCGGTGAGACTTCACCTAGCGCACAACTCCACGTCAAAGCAGCATTATCAACAACGATAGGTCTGATCACACAAGCAGCAGTTTCACAGACTGCGAATCTCCATGAGTGGCAGAATAGTGCGGGAACGGTTTTATCGAGCGTGTCACCCTCTGGAAAAATAGGGGTTGGCGGAACTGCAACATTCGGAGGGGTAGAAATCATCGGTCATAACGGAGGTGATCCCTATTACGCTAACTTTGTCATTCGACCTGCCGCAGGGGCAACAGGCAATGACAGAGCATCTTCTATTGCATTAGAGTCCACATTCGCTTCCACAACTCAAAGATGGTACTACGGAAGTGGAAGTGGGAATAATAACAACTTCTTTAGGATCAATAACCTAACGGCTGCCACAGAGGTTCTTGCTATTGAACCAACAAACTCAAGAATAGGTATCGGAGCCTACTTTGGAACGAACACACCCGTAGGACAAATTCACATTTCGAGTAATTCAGCCACCACAATCACGCAGATTCTACAGGCAGCAGCTGGTCAATCTGCAAACATCTCTGAATGGCGGAACAGTGCATTGACGGTGTTATCAAGTATCAACTTTGCAGGTGGATTAAGACTCGTAGCAGGAACAGCTACAGCAAATACTGCACCTTTGAAACTCACTACTGGAACACTGAACACAACCGCAGAAGTCGGAGCAGTTGAGTATAACAATACTTTCCATGTTACTAATTCCGATGCTGTAAGAAGACATATTGCAACAGCTCCAAATACTACTAAAGTCACAGCAGGGGCTCCGTATACTAATGATGGGTATGTGGTTATAAACATAGGTGGAACTGATTTCAAAATGATGACTACAGCCTAACATTCCTTTATACTATCTCTATGAAGAAACTACTCACCATCACAGCCAAACAAGTAGACGCACTGGCGTATACATATGGATGGACGGAAGAAGTCACAAACGACAAAGGCATCATCACTCCTAATCCTCAATCCAAAGGAGAAAAAGCTGAGTCTGTTATTCTAGGATTTATTCACGAAGTGGAAGTGGCACGTTGTTGCCAAGAAGAGAGAATTGATATGGACGCGGCTGTTGAATCTAGGAAGTCAGTCATGGTAAAAGCAACTTTTACAGTTTCCCCCACACTCCAATGAATATCGACTCTATGACAATCATCGAACTGAAGGCGATGGCATTCGACATCCAGCAGGATATTCAGAGACTCAATCAGAACTTCCAAATCATAGGGCAAAGACTTGAAGCCAAAATGAAAGAAGAGGAACCAGCACCGAAGCCAGCGAAGAAGTAGTTTATTCTTTCTTTTCTCTCATGTCTTTCGACATCAAAACATTAAAATCACTCACTCCTACGGCAGCACTGATTCTCATAGCTTTTTTCCTTCTATCGGTACTAACTGGAATGATTCCAACTCCACTCATGCAAGGTCTACAAGCAGTCGGAACTATCACAGATGAACACGAGACAATTATTCCTATTCTCGAAGACCTACGCTACTTTGACAAAATAGACTGTCTGAGGAAATCGACAACTCCTGACGAAAGAGCAGAATGTGAACCAAAACGCAAATGATGTATAGAGTAGTCCATCACACAGCCGATACAACTCAGGGAGATCAGTTCGAGAAGACTCAGGCATATCATAACGCTGGAGCAGGTGGGAAGTGGAAGAAAGGATACGGTATCCAGTACCACAGGTTTATCGAAAAAGACGGGACTATTATTTTTGCGAAGGCATATGACAAAGTAACATGGCACTCAGGCTCTACAGCATGGAATGTGAAAAGTGTAGCGTGGTGTCTCGCTGGTAACTTTATGAAGGAAGAACCTACTGAGGCTCAATTAAAAGCCCTCTTTGAGATCTGGAAGGCTGAGAACTTTCCTCCTCTTGTCGGACATAACGAAATAAGACCATTACCCACACAATGCCCTGCATTTGACTTCAGAGAGGCGTTAGATAGTCTCAGGCTAGGTGACCTAGCCAAGAGGCTTAGAATTGCTACAAGTGCCCTTCAAAGAGTAAAAGGACTACGTTTAGCTTCACTTCTACGATTCATTGATCGTGTCAAGCGAATCATCACATCATAACGCGTATACTTTATCTGTTCCCCCACATACTATGAAATCTTTTTGGTTATCAAAGACCCTCTGGACTAACCTGTTCGCAGCAGTAGCGATATTCGTGCAGAACGAATACGGCTATGTCGTCTCTCCTGAATTGCAGGCGTATGGTCTTGTTCTCGTAAACTTAGCCCTGCGATTTGTCACCAGTAAGCCAATAATTTGATGCGCAAACGACTACAAGCCGCTACAAAGCGGCTTTTTCTTTTGCACGGTGCTTGCATTGTGTATGTTCTTGTGTGGATGTTTCTTACAGTTCCTTCTCAACCACTCATAACCTCTTCTTGATGCCTGATTTGAACCAACCAATGGCTGATCTCGAAAAGATCTTCCGTAACGCTCCACGATCATATGAAATGTGGGAGGCCGTCATCAAAGAAATGGAGATTAAGTACAGAAATCTCCTGATGCAGAGATCGACAAAAGACCCTTGCCTCGCGAACATTGTTAGTTGCATACATGACTTTCACAGATGCAAATAAGAGTATAATGGAAGTGTGCCTGAAATCTCACAATCTGAGGCTGACTACTTAGACTTTATTTCTGTTAGTGAGAAGCTGTGTGAGGAGGCTATCCGTGAAGAAATAGAACGCAAACATTCAGCCCTACGATCAAACCATGTAGGGATTGATAAAGTGCTTCACGATACTCAGATACAGAAAGAGTCTACAGAGATTATTGCTAGGATTCGTCAGGAGTGTGAAGTTCGTCACAAGGCTTTGGTGCGTTGGCTTTCCACAAAGCAGCATACCGCTTCTTCTGCTCCGTCTGCATCTGATCAAGGATTACAGAAATATCTGAAGGATCGCAAGCCGAAAGGGCATTGATGAGTCTCTTGCGATACGCAAGGTCTTCTTCTACCATTGCTTTTTGCAGGTTATTTGTGACAACTCCCCCCGCTAAAGCGGGGAGCTTCTTCCACTATACGCGTGGTCAGACTGTTGTCCCAGTCTGAAGATGTTCATTGAGGCATTGAAATCACGATCAGCCGTGAAGCCGCAACAAGAACATCTATGCGTTCGTTCTTCCAACGCCTTCTTCTGGCGATGGCCACAGGATGAACAATCCTGCGATGTCCAAGCTGGGTTACAAGCGATTACCCTCACATCAGCTTCTTCCGCTTTATATGAGAGGAATTGAATGAACATTGACCAGCTTGCGTCGAGAATACTTTTAGCAAATCCACACTCATGCACCATGCGGTTTACTTGCAGGTCTTCGTGGTAAATGGCGGAATACTTCTCTACTAGTTTTCTAGCCTCCTTATGGCAGAAGTCTTTTCGTTGGTTGAAAATTCTTTCGTGGATTTTGGCAACGATCAATTTCTTCTTCCTCCGTTCGGGTGTTCCCTTCTCTTGCTTCGCTAGCTTCCGTTGAGCGTCAGCAAGCCTCTTCTGTCCTTTACGGAAGAAACGAGGAGTCTTGATCTTGCTACCATCAGAGAATACAGCATACGTTTTCAAGCCAAGGTCAAACGCTACAGGTTCCCCCGTTGGTGTCGGCTTCTTGATCTCCACTTCAGAGCTAAATGTGACGAACCACTTTCCTGTGGATGTCCGTTTAATTGTGGCCGTCTTCACGTTTCCTTGTAGAGGACGATGCAGCTTCATCTTAATGTGTCCGAGCTTTGCCACCTTGAGTTTGCCTTCGACAATGGAGCAGCCTGAAGGAAATTGTGGGAAGGTCATGGAGTCGTACCGATCCCAGCTCTTGAACCGTGGAAACCCTGCCTTGCCTCCGGCCTTCACTCTTCGGAAGAATGCTTTGTAAGCAAGATCGAGTCGCACAGAAACATTCTGCAAGGCTTGAGCGTTTACATTCGTAAGACTTGTTCGGTCTTTCTTGATCGTCGTGATATATTTGCATTGATCGAAGCAGGTGAGCGTTTTGCCGTTCGTCTCGTATTCTTTCTTCCGTTGCTCCAGTAAGTGATTGTAGAGCCACTGGCATTCGGACAACTGAGAACGCAAGAGTGTGAGCTGATTCTTGGTTGGCTGGAGCCTGTACTGGTATGTTCTAAGCACTGTAAATACCTTAGCTTAGTATACAATACGAAGTCAACACCCACCCTGCGCATTCACCCCTCCGCTAAAGCAGAGGGTACTCTGTGCCCTTCTCATAGGAAGCCATTAGCCTGTAGAATATCATCTTCATTCTTTACTAGGGAGAGGCTTGTCCGCCATCAGTTCCTCATAATCTTTCAGTGCTGCTCCACAATCAGCACCATGAGTCATTGATGCAATCA
>Ga0163150_10001394_pt1 | contig 40869 bp, 47 predicted proteins | sample OliLakLV19P2IB_FD_148628 | JGI IMG/M metagenome (GOLD analysis project Ga0163150, IMG submission 148628) | Freshwater microbial mat bacterial communities from Lake Vanda, McMurdo Dry Valleys, Antarctica - Oligotrophic Lake LV.19.P2.IB | ecosystem: Environmental > Aquatic > Freshwater > Lake >... | reverse complement strand
ATTGTATAAAATAACCACAATATGTGTAATACTCTCGAGTTACTATTTCCACCACATTTTTATACCTCATAACAGATTGAAATTTTTCAGGAACTGATAAAATAGAGTGACGCCTGCCACTCCTTACTAATCTTATTTCTACTTATGAATATAAATACCATTCACATTACTCAAAGCCATCTCTTGGATTACGTTACTAAGTTAGAATTCAACGAATTTCGCGATGAGATGAAAGAATTTAGAGTCGATACTCAGCAACGTTTTACCTCTATAGACAAACACCTCGATATTCTCGATCGAAAATTTGATCAACTACGCGAAGAATTCCGTGTTCATACTGGTACGATTCTTCAGCAATCTCGGGAATACATGAATACCGTTATGAAGTATATGAGACATATAGATACTAGGAAGCTCGACAAATAAGAAGATACCGTAGAACTACAGCAAACAAAAAATCCCTGTTCATGGGGATTTTTTGAGGAATATGTATCTGTGGGAGCCAAAGTCCGGGATCGAACCGGAGACCCTCGCTTTACGAAAGCGATGCTCTACCAACTGAGCTACTTTGGCCTCCTTTCAGAGTACAATATATCCGTATAAAAGGAAAACTAGACTACTTTGTCTCCGCGAATGACACGAATGAGGAAGGTGATAATCGCAATCACTAGAAGAATGTGGATAAAACCACCAACAGTATAGGACGTAACAACTCCCAGAAGCCATAACACGACGAGTATTGTTCCAATGGTTATAAGCATATAGAGATTATATTAATGATTAATCGCTCCTCGCTCTGTATTTAGTATACGACTATGCACCTTTTTTTACAAATTTGGTATAGTTCTTGCTACATAAGAACTAAGTTACTCAGTTTTTACTTCTGGAGTCTCGGCAACTTCTTTCTTTGCTTCAGTTTTCGGGCCACCAACGGAGCGTATATCGATCTTCCAGCCGGTAAGTTTGGCTGCCAATCGTACGTTTTGACCTCCTTTACCAATCGCCAGAGATTGTTCTTCGTCCGTAACGGTTACGATTGCACGATGATCTTTCTCATCAAGTTCAATAGAAACTACTTCGGCAGGAGAGAGTGCTTCTTCGACAAAGAGGGCATTGTCTTCATTCCATTCAATAATATCAATCTTTTCGCCTGAAAGTTCACTGGTAACGGTTCCTACACGAACTCCGCGCTGACCAACCAATGATCCGATTGGATCGATGTGAGTATCGTGAGAAATAACGGCGATCTTTGAGCGAGCGCCAGCTTCACGAGCGATAGCTTTGATCTCGACGATTCCTTGAGCAATTTCAGGAGCTTCGGTTTCGAAAAGTTTGGCCAATAATTTTGGATGTGCGCGAGAGAGTTTGAGGACGATCCCACGAGGAGATTCTTCTACGGCATAGAGATATGCACGAATACGATCACCTGTTTTCCAACGTTCATTTGGAATCTGTTCTTCGTAGGGAATAACACCGACGGCGCGTCCCATATCGATAAAGACTGTGCCGCGTTCGATACGTTCAACAGTTCCGGAAACGATTTCACCTTCTTTTTGACCATATTCACTCATGACAGAAACCTTTTCAGCATCCCGGATCTTTTGGATGATTACTTGTTTTGCAGTCTGTGCAGCAATGCGACCGAAGTCACTCTTTGATTCGAGAGGGAAAATGAGTTCATCGCCGATCTGAGCATCGCGCTTGATTTTCTTGGCATCCTCGATGAGGATGTGTTGTTCTGGATTGAAGCGGATCTTGATATCTTCGGTAACAGCATCCTTGAGCTCTTCATGAGTAGCCTCCTCGTCACCTTCCATGATCACTTGATCACGTTCAACAACGATTTTTACTTGCCAAAATTCGACACCACCACTGTTTTGGTCAAATGATGCACGAACGATCTGGCCTTTTTTGCCATATTCTTTCTTGTAAGCAGTCGCCAAAGAAGTTGCGATTGCATCGAGACTTTTTTCTCGCGGAATACCACGTTCTTCTTCGAGTTGCTGTACAACGGAGTTGATTACTTTAAGGTCAAACATATATGTAGTTGTTATTTTGTTATATAAATTGTAGCTCTCTAACAAACAAGTTCGCCGGTCGGGCGAACTGAGTGATAGATGCAGTATACCATATATATGGAGTAATGCAAAAATATGCTATATACTCCTTACATGAAAACAAATACCTCGTGGGGCTCGATTGCTGGTTGGTATGATAATCTGTTGGAAGGTTCCGAAGGAACGTATCAGAAAGAGGTGATTCTTCCTAATATTCTTCGACTCATTGATCCGCAGAAAGGGGACTCGATTCTCGATATTGCCTGCGGTCAGGGATTTTTTAGTCGAATTTTGCATGAAAAAGGGGCAACAGTCGTTGGGGCGGATATCGCAACCGAGCTTATCGATTTAGCACAAAAAAATTCAGTTTCCGATATTACCTACACAGTTGCTCCTGCAGATATGCTTTTGTTTGCGCAAGATGTATCTTTTGATAAGAGTTTGATTATTCTGGCTATTCAAAACATTGAAAATATTCAAGGAACCTTTCAGGAGGCATTTCGTATTTTGAAACCAGGAGGAAGTTTACATATCGTGCTTAATCATCCCGCTTTTCGTATTCCTGGTCGTGCAGATTGGGGTTGGGACGAAAAGAATTCAACACAGTTTCGTCGAATTGATGCCTATATGTCTGAAAAGATAGGACAGATCGATATGATGCCCGGAGAAAAAGATGAAAAGAAAAAGAAATTTACCACTTCATTTCATCGACCGTTACAGGTTTATTTTAAAGCGTTAACTAAGGCTGGTTTTTCAGTGACCCGTCTTGAGGAATGGATCTCGCACAAAAAAAGCCAAGCCGGACCACGTTCAGTAGAGGAGGATCGAATGCGAAAGGAAATCCCAATGTTTTTGTATTTGGAGGTAAAAAAATGACTACAAGCGTGAGCTCGTAGTCATTGTGATTTGTTTGGCGAATCAGTCTTCAGTTGTTACTGATTGAATGCATTGATCAAGGCGAAAGGGTCTGTGATGTACTGATCGTGGACAGAGTAATCCCCCTCGACCACCGTCACGTTTGCGAGTGAGTCATCTCCAGTCAGGTATTTGTAGAGTGCGCCGATTTGAATCGGATCATTGAATACGTCATGAGTTCCGACGATCATATGTGCTTTCGTGCCCGTAAAGCAGGTAAATATGTTCGGTCGAACTATTGGACGTAAGTTGGCAGTACCGGCCGTTTGGATGGACGCAGCAAGTGATTCATCGGATTTGTATCCCAAAGTGGCAATCTCTGCCGCTGTCGGTGTTCCAGGAACAAATCCACCATTAAGATCCGTAGTAAAGAAGAGGTTACGAAACGAATCTGCATCAATGGAGACGAATGATCCTAAGGTAGCATTGGTTGTGGTATATGCATCCACGAGTCCCAGGCCTGCCCCACTTTCGAGGAACGGATCGATCACTGCTGACGGGTAAGCGCTGGCAATAAGGACTGCATCAGTAATGCCGAACTTGCCCCTTAAGGTTCTATTTTTTGTGAGCAGATGTTCTTGCGCTGTCTGGATAATCAGGCCGCCCATGCTGTGACCGATAAGTACCGACACGTTAGGGTGTTTGGCCAGGGCGCCGAGTAGAACTTCGGCAAAATCATCAACATTTAGATTGCCAAATTTGACTGTAGGATTTCCGTAGGGAAGCCCACTTCCGCCACGTCCGGGCAAGTTCAAGATGATGATTTTTTTGACTCTCACACCTCGGGGAGGATTGTCAAAGAGTTCGTTTGCTAATGACTTCATCGTATTTCCCGTATGCGCCAAGCCATGGATAGACATCACGGTAATCCCTCCATACCCAGAATTGGGGTTTATGAGAATTTCCGTGTTAATCGAGACTCTGACGCTCGGAACACCAGGGCTAGCTTGCCGTATTTTCACCGGGAAGGTGGCTGCCGTGGCCGAATTGGCCAATAAACCGCACACAAGTGCGATTGAACTGAGGAATGCACGTACTGTCGTTTTCATTGTAATGAATATGCTTGGATATGTAATGAGCTTTGCCCCGCTCAAATAAGGGGATGTGCACCCAACAGAGTTGACCTGCACAATCTGTATATTACTTAAGCATATTTAATCAAACCAGTCAAGGATCGGCTTATAAACAATGCTGGAATATCTAGTATTTGTTATAATAGAAACAATATGCTCGTCGAAGATTCTCAGCTCTACAAATTTATTCTGGATTCAGGCCTTGTTGCAAAGGAAGACCTTGAAAATGCGCGTACGGAAGCAGAAAAAAATAATAAATCACTCGGCGCAACTCTTATTTCTGCTGGTAAAATCACTACTGACAATTTACGACGCATGCAAGCATACATGTTGGGTATTCCATTCGTTGACTTGAAGGGTAAAAAAATACCGATTGAAATTCTCTCACTAATTCCTGAACCAATTGCCCGTGCACACAATATCGTTGCATTCAAAAAAACAGAGACATCACTTGAAGTGGCGATGTTGGATGTAAATGATTTGTCTGCTATCGACTTTATTAAGAAAAAAGTTAGTCTCAAAATCTTGGCACGTCTCACTGATGCTGATTCTATTAAAGAAATGCTGGTACAGTATCAGAAAAGTCTCAAGGCTGAATTTGGTGACATTATCCAAAAGGAGACAGAAGCATTACGTGTGATCTCCGAAGAGAAGGGTGATACTGTAAGTGATGTTGATCTTAAAAAGATTGCCGAAGGTATGCCTGTTGTTCGTATCGTCGATACACTTATCAAGCACGCTGTGCTTCAGGATGCATCTGATATTCATATTGAACCAATGGATGCTCAAGTATTAGTTCGCTATCGCATCGACGGCATACTTCATGATGCTATGGTTTTACCACGCCAAGCTGGCCCATCTATTACTGCGCGTATCAAAGTACTTTCCAATCTCAAGCTCGATGAAAAACGTCTGCCTCAAGATGGTCGTTTCAAGATTGATATGAATAATGAAAAAGTTTCATTCCGTGTCTCTATTCTTCCAACGTATTACGGAGAAAAGACGGTGATGCGTTTATTGCGGGAGAATATTTCTGGATTCACTTTGGAATATCTCAATTTTCATGGAGAAGGACTCGAGCGTATTCATAATGCATTGAAGCAAACAACAGGTCTGATTCTGACTACAGGGCCAACAGGTTCAGGAAAAACCACGACACTCTATACAATGCTTGATATTTTGAATACCCCTGATGTAAACATTTCTACTATTGAGGATCCGATCGAATATCAGATGGCCCGTATCAATCAGACACAAGTTCGTCCGGAAATTGGTTTCTCATTTTCTCAAGGTATTCGCACCTTGGTTCGTCAGGATCCAGATATCATAATGGTTGGAGAAATCCGAGACAATGAGACGGCTGCATTGGCGATTAATGCATCATTAACTGGTCACGTCGTGCTATCAACCTTACACACTAATTCCGCGGCGGGTGCGATTCCACGTTTATTGGATATGAAAGTAGAGCCTTTTCTATTGGTGTCGACCATCAATATTATTATTGGTCAACGTCTAGTTCGTAAACTAACTGATACAAAGAAGCAATATATGTTAACTCAGGCTGAATTTGCCCAGCTACAAAAAGGAGTCAATTTGGATACGGTATTGACTGCTCTTAAAGCAGATAAAGTTATCAAAACTACTGATACGTGGAAAGATATTTCATTTTGGAAATCGGGCGGAGCAACCGATGAAGAAAGTTTTAAGGGTCGTGTTGGTATCCATGAAATCCTCAAAGTTTCTCCGAGTATCAAGGATATGATCATGAAAGGATCAACATCGAGTGAATTGGAAATTCAGGCTAAGAAAGAAGGAATGTTAACAATGCTTGAGGATGGAATATACAAATGTGTTCAGGGTATTACCACGATAGAGGAAGTCCTGCGTGTTGTTTCAGAATAATTCATCCTTATGTCACACTTTCGATTTAAAGCAAAAAAAACAACTGGCGAAACATATACTGCAGAACGTGATGCTATAGATCGTTATGATCTATACCATCTCATTCGCGAAAGTGGGGACGAGATGATTACTGCTGAAGAAAAAAAGATTACCAAATTTCGCACCCTGATTTCATTGGGGAAAGGGAAGCGAGGTATCAAAACAATCGAAAAGATCAATTTCGCACGTAATCTTGGTTCGATGTTGGAAGCTGGTCTAGCACTCTCACGTGCATTATCTGTGTTGGAACGTCAGTCGACACGAAAGGGGGTGAAAGTTGTTTTGGCTGATATGATTGCTGAGATTGATAAAGGTAACACTTTTGCCGATTCACTGGCTCGTCATTCGAGAATATTCCCACCCCTTTTTATCTCCATGGTTCATGCAGGAGAACAAAGTGGTACATTGGCACAATCATTAAAAACCGTGAGTATGCAAATGGATAGTGCGCATGCGCTAGAACGTCGTATTCGTGGAGCTCTGATGTATCCCGCGGTAATCATTATTGCAATGATTATCGTGGCAATTTTGATGTTTATTTTCGTTATTCCGGTCTTGATGAAAACCTTTATTGAACTCAACGTGAAGCTTCCTGCCACAACGCAGTTTATTTTGGATGTCAGTAATATTATTCGGCATCAAGGTCTCTGGGTACTTTTGGGAATAGGTATATGTGCAAGCATTCTTACGACATGGTCTCGCAAGGCTTCAGGTAAAAGAGTTATTCATGGAGCTGTATTGAAGATTCCGGTTATCGGATCATTGGTACAAGAAGTAAATACAGCACGTACCGCTCGAACGCTTTCATCCTTGCTTACTTCAGGAGTGGGTGTTGTTGAATCCATAACCATCACTTCAGCCGTGGTACAAAATGTTCATTTCCGTGCCGTCTTAGAGAAAGCGCAAGAAGCAATCAAGCGTGGAGACCCGATGTCGAAAATATTTGCAGAAGCACATACCTTGTATCCGGTATTTTTTGCAGAGATGATGAGTGTAGGGGAAGAGACAGGAAAAATGAGTGAAATGCTTTTAGGTGTGGCTACTTATTATGAAAATGATGTAGATCAAAAAACAAAAGACATGTCGACGGTCATTGAACCTTTTTTGATGATACTTATTGGTGGAGCGGTAGGATTTTTTGCCATCGCAATGATTTCACCGATGTATTCATTGGTAAATGCAATATAGTCACATATACATATGAAGCACCATAAACTAATAAAAAAATACGGTTTTAGTCTTATTGAAATCATTGTTGGTACAGCAGTTTTTCTAACGATTGCAATTGCTTCCTATAATGCGTATGTGAGTTTATTTAAATTGGTTGATTTGAGTCAGTATCATGTATTGGCAACGGCTCTTGCAAATGAACAATTTGAAATCGCACGTAATATGCCCTATAACGAGGTTGGTGTTCAAGGAAGTATTCCATCAGGTAGTATTCCTTATATTCAGACTTTGGATCGAGGTGGTACAACTTTTGTGGTGACGACTATTGTACGAAACATTGATCTGGCATTTGATGGTACCATCGGAGGCACTCCGAACGATCTGTCACCAGCTGATAATAAAAAGATTCAAGTAACAGTTTCCTGTGACGGTTGTCGAAGTATGTCACCAATTACTCTGACTGGTCAGGTCGCTCCCAAGAATCTGGAAACCGCATCTACTAATGGAGCGCTCTTCGTGCGTGTATTTGATGCAAATGGTCAACCATTACAAGGAGTAAATGTGCATGTAGAAAATGTCGCTACTACCACTATTATTGTGATCAACGATGTTACCGATGTGAATGGCATGCTCCAGCTTGTCGATATACCTCCAAGTAATAATGCCTATCGTATTACTGTCAGTAAAATAGGTTATTCTTCTGATCGTACCTATCCAATTTCAGGCGGTAATCAGATTCCGACGAAGCTAGATTCGACTGTAATAGTACAGCAAGTCACTCAAATTAGTTTTGCTATAGATAAAGTAAGTACCGTACATGTATCGAGTGTTACCCCTATGTGTGCCGTAGTAGGAAATTTTGATTTCTCGCTGACGGGAGGTAAGGAATATGGGATAGGATTGCCAAAATACGGCGCTAATCATGTTACCAATTCAAGTGGTCTTCTCGACCTTACCTCCTTAGAATGGGACATCTATACAATTGGTCTTATTGATACTACTCATGATTTGATTGGAGTGAATCCACTCAATCCTTTTATTGTAAATCCTGATTCCGATCTGAACCTGCAATTGATTGTTGCGCCAAAAAATCCTCAAAGTGTATTGGTAACCGTAAAAGATAGTGTGACTCAATTGCCTTTGTCCGATGCTACAGTGAGACTAACGGGACCAAGTGAATACGATACTACATTCACTACGGGTCGAGGATATATAAATCAAACGAATTGGTCAGGTGGTTCCAATCAAACTGAATATACTAATCCTGCTATGTATGCGACAGATAGTAATGTCGATGTGGCAACATCTTCAGGACAGATACTTCTTCGAAATGCTTTTGGAGCTTATAATACGAATGGTTGGTTGGAGTCATCTACATTTAATACAGGCTCTGATAGTAATTTCTATTCCTTGATTTGGTCTCCAAATGATCAACCAGCTTTGGCGGGTTCCAATAGTGTAAGTATGCAATTTGCTACTACAGCGAGTACTTCACCTGCGGGCCCGTGGAATTTTGTCGGACCGGATGGAACGAGTGCAACCTATTATACATCTTCAAATTCATCATTGAGTTCCGTTCATGCGAATCATCAATATGCTAGATATAAACTCTTTCTTTCAACCGCAGATACTACGGTTACCCCAAATGTTTCAGATATTGCATTTACTTTTACGTCTGCATGTGTGCCACCTGGACAAGTCATGTTTTCTGGATTGTTAAATAATGAATCGTATACAGCTGATATTTCAAAAATAGGATACACTTCTCAAACTATAGTTATTCCTGTGAGTAGTGCATGGTCTGAACAGCAGGTCTTATTGGCACAGTAACAGACTTCAAATACGATATACTATATATATGTGTTCCTCGTTATCATCACACAGAGTACGAAATGGTATGACACTGGTAGAAGTGTTAGTTACTACCTCTATACTTGTTGTGGTTATGATCGCTGTTGCCACATTTCAGTACAACGTTATCACTTATAACCGTTCAACACAGACACGCCTAACTAATATTCAGGACGCAACGAGTATTCTCAAAATTATTGTCCGTGAACTTCGTGCCAGTACCATTTCAGCAAACGGTTCATATGCAATCAATACAGCAGCAACGAGCTCTATTACTTTTTTTGCAGATATTGATAGTGATGGTCTTCCTGAACAACTCCGTTACTTTCTATTAGGACAGACATTGTATCGAGGAGTAATAAAACCTGTTGGTTCTCCTGCAATCTACAATCCAGCTCAGGAAACACTTAAAATAATTGCGACAGGAATCGTCAATTCACCCACAACACCTATTTTCGAATATTATCCCGGTACATATACAGGAAATGGTATAGCAATGACATATCCTTTAGTACTTACGTCTATTCGTCTTATTAAGACAAATATCACTATTGATACTGATCCTAATAAATCACCGATAATTCGTACATTTTCAACTCAGGCCGCATTACGTAATCTTAAAGATAATTTATGAATAAAAAATATCTATATACATCAGGTATTATTCTGATTAACTCTCTTATTTTTGCTGCAATTGCTGTTACGGTAATAATAGGTCTGACAAATTGGGGTGCGACGGTACTTAAAACCACCAGAACTCTTTCTGCACGCGAACAAGCCTTTCAGTTAGCCGAAGCAGGTATCGAATATTATCGTTGGCATTTAGCTCATGCGGCCACGGATTATACCGACGGTACGGGTGTGCCGGGTCCATATCTCCATAATGTTACTGATACGAATGGAAACGTAATTGGTCGATATGAATTGACGATTACACCACCGCCGACTGGTTCTACGATTGTAAAAGTGAAATCCAAAGGAGTATTGGCTTCTGATGAGACTATTACACGCAGTATTCAGGTAACACTTGCTGTTCCTTCATTGGCAAAGTTTGCTGTGGTAGCGAATAATGACATGCGTTTTGGTATAGGTACTGAAATTTTTGGACCTGTCCATTCGAATGGTGGCGTTCGGTTTGAAGGGGTGGCGCATAATATTGTGACGAGTTCAAAAACGACATACGATGATCCAGATGATGGTACTTCACAACAAAAATTTGGTGTATATACTACGGTAAATCCAGCAGACCCAAATCCCCCAGCTGCCGTTCCTAGTCGTCCAGATGTTTTTATTGCTGGTAGACAATTTCCCGTGCAATCTTTCGATTTTGCTGGGTTAACATTCGATTTGGCGGCAATGAAAGCTGATGCACAAAGTTCTGGAGTATATATAGATGCTTCCGGAGCTCAGGGTTATCGTATTGTTTTAAAAACAAACGACACTTTTGATCTCTATAGAGTTACTTCTCTTCAAACTGCTCCTAGTGGGTGTTCTTCTTCTCAGAGTGGTTGGGGTACTTGGAGTATAAAGAACCAGACGTTTGTGGCTAACTATACCTTTCCAACGAACGGTATTGTCTTTGTTGAAGATCATATTTGGGTAGAAGGTAAGATAGATGACGCACGTTTGACTATTGCAGTCGGGAGATTTCCGGACAATGCCTCTACACGTAGAAGCATCACTGTTAATAATGACGTTGAATATACAAATTATGACGGTACAGATGTTCTTTCTCTTATAGCCCAAGACAACTTTAATGTTGGTATGTGGAGTGAAGATGATTTACATATAGATGCGGCTTTGGTTGCACAGAATGGTCGTGTCGGAAGATATTATTACAATTCAAACTGTAAATCAGGAGGTGTTAACTATTACAATAGAAATACTATCACTCTTTTTGGAATGATAGCTACGAACCAACGCTATGGTTTCGCCTACACCAATGGTACAGGATATAATATTCGAAACATTACCTACGATACCAATCTTCTCTATGGACCGCCTCCATCATTCCCTCTGACTTCGAGTCAATATCAGACTATTTCTTGGCAAGAAGTTCAATAGAAGAATATATAGGATTTTGTGTTAAAATATTTTTATGTCAAAACGTACGCTTATTGTCGGTAATTGGAAGATGAATCCTGCCACGCTTGAAGAGGCACGAACTATTATACGAAAGGTACGTTATGTTGCTACTGAACTTTCTCATACGGACGTGGTGATGTGTCCACCATTTGTATTTATTTCAGCTTGGTCTACGCGCACCGATTCACCTCATGCATATCTTGGAGTACAGTCTGCTTCTCCGTATGTAGAAGAAGGGCCACATACAGGAGAAGTAGGTGTACATATGCTTCGAGATATGGAAGTTCAATACGTAATCGCTGGCCACTCCGAGGAACGCGCCCGTGGAACAACTGATGTTGAAGTTTCACATCGTGTAGCTGCGATTGTACATGAAGGTCTGACGGCAATTGTGTGTGTTGGGGAACATATTCGTGATGAAGGTGGAGCGTATCTTGATATGCTCAAAGAACAGATCAAAAATTCGTTGGTTGATGTTCCTGCAAAAAGTTCCAAAAATGTGGTGATTGCCTATGAACCTATCTGGGCAATTGGTGCACAACAGGCCATGAATCCAGAACAGATATACGAAATGGTTTTATTTGTAAAAAAAGTCTTTGCCGATTTATTTGGTCAAGATGTGGCCATGAAAATGAAAGTATTATATGGTGGTTCAGTCAACGCCGAGAATGCCGTTGATATTATTAAAATTGGAAAAGCAGATGGATTGTTGGTGGGTCGCGAAAGTGTGCATGTTGAAGGTTTTACTGAATTATTAAAAGCAGTTGATACTATTTCCGAAAAATGAAAACCTTAACTGACATAGAACATCTTGAAGGAGTAAAAGTGTTAGTTCGTACTGATTTTAATGTACCTATTCAACATGGTGTTGTCGTTGAGGATTTTCGTATTCGTGCTGCGTTGTCGACTATAGAATTCCTACGTTCTCGAGGGGCAAAAGTTATTTTAATCAGTCATCTTGAATCTGCTGATGGAGGAAATGGATCGTTACAGCCTGTAGCGACAAAACTCAAAGAACTCGGAGTAGTTGTGACATTCATTGAAGATATCAAAAAAGCTCGTATTTTTATTGAGAATGAATTATCGAACGGAGAATGTGTGCTATTGGAAAATGTTAGATTTTTTGAAGGAGAAAAAAATAACGATGCTCAGTTTGCCAAAGAACTAGCTTCACTTGCCGATATCTATGTAAATGAAGCTTTTCCCGCTTCTCATCGTGAGCACTCATCGATTGTTGGAATACCTAAGTATATTCCTGGATATTCAGGCATTCAATTTGATAAAGAAATAGCGCATCTTTCCAAGGCGTTCAATCCTATTCACCCCTTTCTATTTATTCTTGGCGGTGCAAAATTTGAGACAAAGTTACCGTTACTGCAAAAATTTATGGATACAGCTGATACAATTTTTATTGGCGGAGCATTGGCAACGGATTTCTTCCGTACAAAAGGATATGAAGTAGGAACCTCACTCGTTTCAAAAGGGTATATAGATTTGAGTGCCTACTCTTCCAATCCAAAATTAGTACTTCCTATCGATATTATAAATAAAAAAGGCGAAGTTAAACCATCTGATGGTCTGTCTCCTGACGATATGATTCTCGATGCAGGACCGCAAACACTCGAAATACTCAAAGAAAAGATTGCTATGGCAAAGTTTATCTTATGGAATGGCCCGCTTGGATTATATGAAGATGGGTATCGTGCACCTACATTAGATTTGGCTGGAATGATTGGTGAAGCAACGTCACGTGGTACCGAAACGATTGTTGGAGGAGGGGATACATTGGCTGCGATTGCAACACTTAGTATTGCTGATAAATTTACTTTTATTTCTACTGGAGGAGGCGCGATGCTTGATTTTCTTGCAAAGGGAACGTTGCCAGCAATTGAAGCCTTGAAGAAGTCCGTGGAGTAGTCCAAGGTAGTCCAAGGTCGGACCTTGGACTAGAGATTTTCTATAATCTTCTTTTTATTGGTATCAAAGTCGTGAGTATCACCACCGACTGTCTTGTTTGGAAATACCCATATGTGAGCGTGTACTATTTCGTCGCCCATGATTTTACTGAGAATCCAATCGGTTGCCAAGGCTCTTTGTTGAGCCTTGGCGATTTTTTGTACTATTTCAAAATAGTTCCCAATCGTTGGTCCTGATACATTTCGTGCAGGTATATCCCATACCCAACGAAAGTGTTCTTTTGGAATAACCTGTGTATGCCCAGGGGATTGTGGGTTAATATCAAGAAAAGCGAGGAAATGATTATCTTCGTAGACGATATGGGCAGGAATTTCTTTGGTGATAATCTGACAGAAGATGCAGGTGGACATAGGGAAAGTATATCATGTAGCTCAATAATCAATGGACTCGAGTAGCTTGTGCTAACCGAGTCCAAGACATCCGTTTTTGCATGATATAATCCACTCATGTCCACTTCCTCTTACTCTGTTCGAACCCAATTAAGTCCAGTTGAACGAGAGAAACTGAATATGTTTTCTGATTTTTTCTCACACCTATTGTTTCATCGTGGTATCAAAAATAACAAAGATGCACAGGCTTTTATTCAGCCAAATTATGAACGTGATATTCATGATCCATTACTCCTCAAAGATGCAGAAAAGGCTGCACTCAGGATAATCAAAGCTATTGAGAACAATGAAAAGATCGCTATTTATTCTGATTACGATGCGGACGGTATTCCGGGGGCCGTAATGTTTGCAGATTTTCTGCGTAGGATTAATGTTTCAAATTTTATTGTCTATATTCCTCATCGACATGATGAAGGGTTTGGTGTGCACGTGGCTGCTGTCCAAGAATTAGCCGAGCAGGATGTAAAAGTTATGATCACTATCGATTGTGGTATTACAGACGTGGTAGCAGTGAAACGTGCGGTTGAACAGGGGATCGATGTGATTATTACAGATCATCATGAACCGCCAGAAATCTTGCCACCCGCTTTTGCAATCATCGATCATAAGCAAATAGATTGTGTGTATCCTGATAAAAATCTTTGCGGATCTGGAACTGCTTACAAGTTAGTGCAAGCAATCCTGATAAAGAATCGTTTTGGTCTAAAAGAAGGTCATGAAAAGTGGTTGCTCGATATGGTTGGAATCGCAACATTGTCTGACATGGTTCCACTTATCGGAGAAAATCGTGCATTAGCTCATTATGGTTTGGCAGTTTTGCGTAAGAGTCCTCGTAAAGGATTGATGCGTCTTCTTTCAAAATTAAACATTCCTCAAAAGCATTTAACCGAAGATGATATTGCATTTATGATTACTCCGCGTATAAATGCAGCTTCACGGATGGGGGTGCCTATGGATGCATTTAATTTATTATCTACCGAAGATGAAAATGAAGCATATGCACACGTTGCTCATATTGAGGAGATTAATAATGAACGAAAAGGTGTCGTAGCTGGATTGGTAAAAGATATTTATAAGATTGTTCGTGAGCGTCATGGTGAATCAATACCATCTGTGATCGTTTTGGGTAATCCAATATGGAGACCGTCACTGTTGGGATTAGTTGCAAATTCTTGTGCAGAAGAATTCGATCGTCCTGTTTTTCTATGGGGTCGAGATGGCGATAATGCAATCAAAGGATCTTGTCGTTCTGAGGGAAGAACCAATGTGGTCAACTTGATGCGTGCAGTACCTCTGGGAGTATTGACTCATTTTGGTGGACATAAACATTCAGGTGGATTTGCGGTAGCAAATGACGAAATTCATTTTCTGGAAAAACATCTCAATAGCGCATGTGTGAATTCTCAGAATACACTGGTTGCTGGTGAAGAAAAGAAACAAGTGGCTGACGCTGAACTTTTTCTTAATATGATTGATTGGCGTCTTCAGGAAGAAATTGCAAAGTTAGCTCCTTTTGGCACGGGCAATCCAAAACCTATTTTTCTATTGAGAAAAGTAACCCCTATTTCAGTACGTCATTTTGGTAAGACAAAGAATCATATTGAACTTATATTTAAAAAAGAAAACGGCAATAAAATATCCGCGATTGCATTTTTTGGCGTGGCAGAAGAATGGTACGAGTCTCTAATTGAAAATGTAGCTATTGATCTTATTGCATCAGTCGAGAAATCTTTTTTTGCAGGAAAGACAGAGTTGAGGTTGCGGGTGGTTGATATATGCTAGTATAGAAAATATGGAAACAATCATCTTTACGGACGGATCTTCACGAGGCAATCCTGGACCAGGTGGTTGGGCTGCTGTTGTTATTCATTCAAGCAACGGAACTATTCGCGAGCTCGGTGGAAGAGAAGAACGTACGACCAATAATAAAATGGAACTCAAAGCAGTTGCCGAAAGTTTGACGCATGTAAACTCTGATACTCCTATTATTGTGTATACGGACTCTTTATATGTCATCAAAGGTATAACTCAGTGGATTAAAGGATGGAAACAAAACGGTTGGATGACTCAAGCAAAAGAAGATGTTGCAAATAAAGATATTTGGATCGAGCTCGATGAAGCTACTCAAGGAAAACAAATTAAATGGAAATATGTTGGCGGACATATAGGTATCAAAGGTAATGAACGATGTGACGAGATTGCCACATCATATGCAGATGATACAAAGATTGAGCTCTATTATGGTCCACTATCCAATTATTCAATTATCAACATCACCGATGTTTCACATGATGCCGATAAACTTGCAGTCAAAAAATCTGGTTCGTCTCGCTCATCTGCAAAAGCATATTCATATGTCAGTTTAGTAAATGGAAAAATAGAAACGCATTCACATTGGGCTGACTGTGAAAAGAGAGTCAAAGGAGTAAAAGCACGATTTAAAAAAGCATTAAATAAAAAAGATGAGCAGGCTTTGATTCGAGAATTTACGCAGTAAATTACTCTCAGTATTTCTTGAGGGTTTCTTCAGTAGTCCTTCATTTTTCATGTATACACTGGCGGTATGCAGAGAAATGTTTTTATATTTTGGAGCATATTGATTGCTACAGCTGTAATACGAGTACTCTTGTCATTCCATATTGTTTCACCTGATATCGGTCATTGTCAAAAACAATTGGTATCAGGAATCGGTTCGATAGTTGTGGAACCTGAACATAAAGAAGGTGGACAGATTTTGATTATACGAGCTCATACATTAGGATCGGCATCTGCTACCAGCACGGAATCTTTTTTGTCCTGCACAGAAAATATATTGATCCGTATAAAAACTCCGCTCTACCCACGTTTTGTATATGGAGACGAAATTACATTTCAAGGAAAGCTTTCACAGCCATTTAATTTTCGTAGTGATGAAGGACGTGAATTTGATTATAAAGGATATCTGGCTAAGGATGATATTTTCTATGAAATAAAAAGCGGTAGAGTTGAATTTATTCGATCTGGACGTAGTAATATTTCGTCAGTCCTTTATTCATTCAAAAGAAAATTTGTAGGACACCTCGAGCATTCATTGGGTGAACCTCATGCGGCTTTGGCATCTGGATTAGTTGTAGGAGAAAAAAGCGCACTCGGTTCGGAATTGATTGATGATTTTCGTACAGTAGGTTTGATCCATATTGTTGTACTTTCTGGCTATAACATCACGATTGTTGCGGATGTGTTGCGACGCATTCTGTCATTCTTACCACGTGTCTGGGGAATTGTGGCTGGAGGAGTTGGCATTGTAGTTTTCGGTGTATTAGTTGGCGGTGGTGCAACTGTTGTTCGTTCATGTTGTATGTCGGCAGTTGCATTGAGTGCGGATCTAGTACGTCGAGATTATAGTGTGTATCGAGGACTCTTTTTTGCCGGCTTGATTATGCTTATTCAAAATCCTTTTATTTTATTAAATGATCCTTCGTTTCAATTATCATTTATGGCTACATTTGGTTTGATTGTATTATCAGGACCAATTGAAAAATATCTTGGCTTTATTACTGACAAGTGGGGAATACGCGGTATCGTGGCATCAAGTGTGGCAACACAAGTTTTTGTTTCTCCGTATCTGGTGTATATGATGGGAAATATTTCCTTGATTGGTTTTATATCAAATATTTTGGTTCTTCCATTTATACCTTTGACAATGCTATTGGTTTTTCTGACTGGAATATCCGGTTTTATATTACCCAATCTTTCTGTAGTACTGGGTTGGGTTACTCATTTTTTATTGTCTTACGAATTGATGATTGTGCAATACGGTGCGCGTGTACCATTAGCCTCAATACACTTCTCACTTTTTTCTGGATGGATTACGGTAGGAATATATTGTCTATACGCTGTGATATTTTATTTCCTATTGCGGAGAAGATAATAATGTTATTTTAGATCAGAAAATTTTTTCTCAATAATTTCCCAATTAAGATTGCTAAAGAAATCCTCAACATATTTTTTCTTACCTGAAGGTTGATAATCAGAAACAAAAGAATGTTCCCACATATCCAGTGCCAAAATAAGCGTGCAGTCTTGAAGTTGTCCAAGATGTTGTTCGTCGATCCATGCATGCAATAATTGATTATCTTTTCGATCGTAATAAAGCATCGCCCAACCAATACCACGAGTCATAGCAAGTGCTTTAAATTCAGTTAACCATACATCGAATGAATTCCATGTACTGGTAATAGTTTCACGGAGTGTACTTGAAGTAGAGAGTTCTTTCGCACTACCTTCGAGTGATTCGAAATAGACTTCATGATTACGTATACCGTTATATTCAAAACTAAAACGGCGTTGTACTTCTGCTAGAGCGTATACATTCGCAGGATTATCGGACTGTTTTTTGAGTTGAGCGATTGTCTCGATAATAAGGTTGGCATGCTTTACGTATCCAGAATACAATTTGAGATGTTCCTCGATCGTCTTAGCTGATATACCAGTGAGGTTAGGAATTAAAAACTTTTTTTCAGTGAATGAAGTCATGTGATAATTATAGCATATATTAAATGATGAATCCCGAGGCTTCGAGATTCATCATTTCTTGAAACCTTCTTCATTTTTTCTTGATATGCATATTGTAAAGTAAGAAAATGAAACGTTTTATTTTTTCTAAAATAGGAATCTTGTACATTCTGGCTTTATTAGGATTGTTTAGCCTTGCTATGTATATATGGAAACAAGAACATCGCGCACCTCTATTTGAAATGTATATCTTTGGTCTAAAAAATAGTACCGCAGCATTTATTCGCACGCCAGATGACAAGCGAATTCTGATAAATGGCGGAAGTAATTCTGAAATAATTCGGCATATCAGCAAGATCTTACCGTTTTATTCCCGAAGGATTGATATAGTTGTAGCAACTGATACTGAAAAGAAAAATGTTACTGGGCTGATTGGGGTAGTGGAGAGATATAATATTGATAGGGTCATAGTACCTCGAATTACTTCTGGTGATCTGCATCTTTTAGTTTCAACATCTACAGATCGCACTTATGAGACATTTATTACTGCTGTGCGTAAGGCTACAATTCCGATTAGGGAAATAGGTGCAAGTGAAAAAATATCATTTGATTCATATTCAAGTAAATCAGTTTTAATAAATATATTTTTTCCGGTATCATCAGAAATATTTTCGTATTCAAAAGCCAGTCCACCGGAAATACTTTTTGTATTAACCCATGGTTCGACGAATATAGTATGGGCAGGGAATGGTTCTAAAAAAATACAAAAATATATTGCTTCATCGAATACCTCAACTCCTCGGATCATTGATGTATTAATTGTTTCACACAGTGCTTTGCTTACTCATATAGATCGAACGTTTATGGAAATCTATCGGCCTCGTTTTTTGACCTATTCTCAATCGTTATATGGTTCATCGGTAGCAAATCCTTTTTCCTATGACACACGCTTTAATATACAAGAAAATACCATCAGGATTGTTTCTGATGGTATTTCTGTTCACCTTGAACGAATCCAATAGGTTATATGATGCCAGCTTTCTTGAGGGTTCTGAAAGCACCGTTCTTTTTTATAGTACGAAGAGCACGAGTTGATAGAGTAATTACAATAGTCTTTTTGAGTTCAGGAATATATATACGCTTTTTCTGTAAATTGATATAACGACGAACTTTGCCACACGGATTGAATTGTGTAGCACGAGTAGCGTTGGAGTATCGACCTCCCATAATAGAACCTCTCTTTGTAATTTCGCAAATTTTAGCCATAAAAGTAATGTAAGGAATATGCTAACATAAGGAATGTTAAAAGCAAAGTTTTTATGAGCACTATCTTTTTAATCGTTATTCTTATTATATCCGTGATTATCCACGAACTTTCTCATGGATATATGGCAGACCGTCTCGGTGACCCTACTCCGCGATTACAAGGTAGATTGACTCTTAATCCTTTGAAACATCTCGACCCTGTTGGCTCTGTTGTGGTGCCACTAATTACTTCACTATGGGGTGTGACTTTTGGTTGGGCCAAGCCGGTGGAATATAATCCCAATAATATACAAAATAAACGGCAGGGTGAATTCCTAATTGCTGCCGCTGGTCCTGCATCAAATCTAATTATTGCCTTGATATTCGGTACCATTATACGTTTTGCTATTGGAATGAATAATGTAAGCGCACCCTTTATACAAGTATGTACCTATATAGTAGTCATAAATATTATGTTGGCGATCTTTAATCTTATACCATTACCGCCTTTAGATGGCTCCAAACTTCTTTTTGCATTATTGCCAAACCAATACGGTCGATTGCGCATGACATTAGAAATGTATGCTCCTCTCTTTATTTTAATCGTCGTCTTCTTTCTTTGGAAAATTGTTTCACCAATCATACCGTTTGCGTTTCGGTTGTTTACTGGGGTGGTGTTATAAGTTATTCCCTATTGTATTCCAAGGTCGGACCTTGGAATTGGAACCTCGAGATGAGGCCTCGGGATTCTAGCTTGTCATACAGGAATCGCTATGGTAATGTAGTTTTACTGCCTTTTTGAGGCCAGTATATTATTAGGCAAGAATGAGTAACTGTTCAGGTATATTCTCAAGCTAAAAACAGTGAAGAATTCAGGATTGCCACAACGTAGTTTAATTTATTATGCCAACAATCAATCAACTTACCAAAAGTAACCGCAAGCGTTTTAGTCGCAAGTCCAAGTCTATCGCTTTGACTCGTACGTTCAATCATATCAAGAATCGTCCAGTATTTTTTCCATCGCCTTTCAAGCGTGGTGTATGCGTAAAAGTAACAACAAAGACTCCAAAGAAGCCAAACTCAGCTATTCGTAAGATTGCCCGTGTACGTCTTTCAAATGGTGTCGAAGTTACTGCCTATATTCCAGGTATGGGTCATAATCTTCAGGAACACTCAGTAGTACTACTCCGTGGAGGTCGTGTAAAAGACGTTGGTATTCGTTATTCAGTGGTTCGAGGGGTACTTGACTGCGCAGGCGTGGAAACTCGTCGTAAAGGTCGCAGTCAATACGGAACTAAGAAGCCTAAAGCAGCTAAAGTTTAATATAATACTATGCGACGTAAACTCAATATAAAACGCGATCTCAGAGCTGATAGTGTCTACGATTCACTCAAAGTATCCAAATTCATTAACTATGTGATGGAATCCGGCAAGAAAAACATTGCTCGTGGTATCGTACATGATTGTTTGAATTCAATCAAAGAAAAGGCCAAAGTCGAAAATCCAATTGAGGTCTTCGAAATGGCACTCAAAAACACTGCCCCTCAAATGGAAGTTCGTTCCCGACGTGTCGGTGGAGCAAACTACCAAGTTCCTCGCGAAGTTCGTCCAGAACGAAAACAGGCTTTATCTATGAAATGGCTTGTAGAAGCCGCTCGTTCAAAAAAAGGTAAGCCTATTGCAGAAAAGTTAGCTGATGAAATCATTGCAGCTTCCAAAAATGAAGGTGAAGCTGTTAAGAAACGTGAAGATGTTCACAAGATGGCAGAATCAAACAAGGCTTTTGCTCACTTTGCATGGTAATTTTAGCTACGCTAAAATTCTCCCGAGTTTATCGAGGGATAAGTTTACTATCACTTTAATTTTAAGAAAAAATGAATCGCGACTATCCTCTCGAGAATATGCGTAACTTCGGCATCATCGCACACATCGATGCTGGCAAAACTACTACTTCAGAACGTATCTTGTACTACACAGGTATGATTCATAAGATTGGTGAGGTACACGAAGGTGAGACAACTACTGACTGGATGGAACAGGAGCGTGAACGTGGCATCACTATCACTGCTGCAGCTATTACTTGTTTCTGGAATCCGACCTATATGCCTGCGAACGATGTCTCAAATAAGGTTCGTTTTAATATTATCGACACTCCAGGACATATCGACTTTACCGTAGAAGTAAAGCGTTCATTGCGCGTACTCGACGGGGCAGTGGTGGTATTCGATGGTGTAGCAGGTGTAGAGCCTCAATCCGAAACAAATTGGCGCTATGCTGACGAAAGTAATGTACCTCGCTTGTGTTTCATTAACAAAATGGACCGCACAGGTGCATCTTTTGAACGTTCATACGCTTCTATCCTCGAACGTCTCAATAAACATGCTGTTAGATTCCAACTACCGATCGGTCTCGAAGGAAATCATAACGGTGTTGTCGATTTGATGCGTATGAAAGCATATTACTTTGAAGGTGAAAAGGGTATCACTATCATTGAAAAAGAGATTCCTGCCGATATGCTCGCTGATGCAAAGAAATATCGAGCCGAAATGATAGAAAAGATTGTTGAACATGATGATGTCGCAATGGGCCAATATCTCGAAGGTAAGGAGCTTTCTATGGAAGAGCTAAAGAAGCTTACTCGTAAAGCTGTTATTGCAAACAATATTTTCCCAGTTTTCACTGGATCAGCACTCAAGAATGTTGGAGTTCAATTGGTACTCGATGCAGTTGTAGATTATCTCCCATCACCATTGGATATTCCTGCAGTTAAAGGTATCAATCCAGATACAGGTGAAGAAGTATTTCGTCATGCTGATGATTCAGAACCATTTTCTGCATTGGCTTTCAAACTTCAAAACGATCCATTCGTTGGAGCGCTCACATTTTTCCGTGTCTATTCAGGAACCCTAGAGTCAGGTACATACCTTTATAATTCGACTACTGGCAAAAAGGAACGTCTCGGCCGTATCGTTCGTTTACAGGCTGATAAACGTGAAGAGGTAAAGAAAGTCTTTGCAGGTGAAATTGCTGCTGCGGTAGGTCTCAAGGATGCGCTTACTTCACACACATTTTCTGATGAAGCAAATCCTATCATTTTAGAAACAATTAAGTTCATGGAACCGGTTGTGTCTCTACGTATTGAACCAAAAACAAAAGCAGATCAAGAAAAAATGGGTATGGCTCTCAAGAAACTTGGTAATGAAGATCCAACATTTCGTGTTTCTTCAAATGTTGAAACAGGTGAGACTATTATTTCAGGTATGGGTGAACTCCACCTTGAAATCATGATTGACCGTATGAAGCGTGAATTCGGCGTTGAAGCAAACGTTGGTGCACCTCAAGTGGCATATCGCGAAACAATTCTCGGTACCGCTGAAGCAGAACACAAATATATCAAACAAACAGGAGGTAAAGGTCAATACGGTCACGTTAAACTCAATATCAAACCTTTGGAACCATGGCCAGAAGGAGAGAAGTTACCAAAGCATATCAAACGTTATGATGGTTTTGAATTCGTAAACTCCATTAAAGGTGGTGCTATTCCTCAAGAATTTATCCCTGCTGTTGAAAAAGGGGTACATGAAGCTATGGATCGCGGTATTGTTGCAGGATTCCGTCTGGTAAATATCTCCTGTGAATTGACCTATGGTTCATATCACGATGTCGATTCATCCGAAATCGCTTACAAGATTGCCGCTTCTCAGGCTTTTCAAGAAGCTGCTCGACGTGCAAAGCCGGTTATTTTGGAACCAATCATGAAGCTTGAAGTTGTTGCACCAGAAAAATACATGGGTGATATCAATGGTTCTATTGCTTCAAAACGTGGTCAAGTCGAAGGCTCCGAGCCTCGCGGTCAAGTTATTGCTATCCATGCAAAGGTTCCATTGTCAGAAATGTTTGGTTATACAACTGCTCTTCGTTCGATGACATCAGGACAAGGTAGTGCCATGATGGAATTCGACCACTATGAAGTTGTTCCTGCTAATATAGAGAAAGAGATTGCGGAGAAGAGAAAGGCGTAAGCACTTATTTAAAAGAGAAAGTAAGAAACAAAACCTCCTCGAAATAGGAGGTTTTGTTCGTATATTTGACTTTATGCATAAGCATGCTAAGATCGTTCTTACGCGCCTATCTGGCGTTTTAAAAACTATTAATAATTTATCTTTGGCTTTCGTCGTATGCATCACGCTATGCGAGGTAAGCTAAAGCAATAAAATAATACTATGGCAGATTTCAATCGTACAAAGCCTCACGTAAACGTGGGCACAATCGGTCACGTTGACCACGGCAAGACAACTTTGACAGCTTCTATCTTAGCAGTTCAATCAAAGAAAGGTCTTGCAAATGCAAAAGCGTATGCAGATATCGCAAAGGGCGGTACTGTACGTGACGCATCCAAGATCGTTACTATCTCTCTTGCTCACGTTGAGTATGAGTCAGACAAGCGTCACTATGCTCACATCGACGCTCCAGGTCACGCCGACTATATCAAGAACATGATCACAGGAGCAGCTCAAATGGACGGAGCTATCCTCGTAGTATCAGCACTTGACGGTGTTATGCCACAGACTCGTGAACATATCTTGCTCGCCTATCAGGTGGGTGTTCCAAAGATCGTTGTATTTCTTAACAAATGTGACATGGTTGATGAAGCAGATCTTCTTGACCTTGTTGAGGAAGAAGTGCGTGAACTCCTCAGTAAGAACCATTATGATGGCAAAAACACTCCAGTTATCCGTGGATCAGGTCTCAAGGCTCTCGAAGGTGATCCTGTATGGACAGTCAAGATTGATGAACTCATGACTGCTCTCGATACCTTTATCCCTGAACCAGTTCGTGAAACAGACAAGCCTTTCCTTATGCCTATCGAAGACATTTTCTCTATCGAAGGTCGTGGAACAGTAGTTACTGGACGTATCGAGCGCGGTATGATCAAGGTTGGTGAAGAAGTCGAAATCATCGGTTTCAAAGACACAACTAAGACCGTTATTACTGGTATCGAAATGTTCAATAAGCAACTCAAAGAGGGTATTGCTGGAGACAATGCAGGACTTCTCCTCCGCGGGACAGCCAAAGATGGTGTATCTCGCGGTCAGGTTCTTGCAAAGCCAGGTTCAGTCAAGCCTCATACAGAATTTGAGGCAGAAGTATACATCCTCAAGAAAGAAGAAGGCGGTCGTCATACTCCATTCTTTACCGGATACAAGCCTCAGTTTTATATTCGTACAACCGATGTTACTGGTGAAGTAACTCTCTCTCAGGAGATGGTTATGCCAGGAGATACTCTTACCTTCAAAGTTAAGCTCGTTGCCCCAGTTGCTCTCGAAGCACAGCAACGTTTCGCAGTTCGTGAAGGAGGTAAGACAGTTGGTGCTGGAGTTGTAACAAAGGTTGTTGCCTAAATCTGATTTCATGGTTATTTCAAAAGATATAAAGAAAAATGAATCCGCTAAGATTGCAAAATCGACAACCGAGAAATCTACTCGTACTCGGAAAGCCGAGCGTGCGACGGGTGGTGCGAATGTCGTACCGCAACTCCGTATCCGCGTTCGAGCCTACGAGCACAAGATTCTTGATGCCTCGATCCGTCAGATTATGGACACGGCAGCCCGCTATGATGCCGAAATACATGGTCCAGTGCCTTTGCCGACAGAAATCAAGAAATACACGGTCAACCGCTCGTCGTTCATAGACAAGAATTCTCGTGAACAATTCGAGATGCGAGTTCATAAGAGATTGATTGATATCATCAATCCAAATCCAAAGGTTATCGAAGCTCTCACCAATCTCAGTCTACCTTCAGGTGTTAATATTGATGTAAAAATGATGTAACGAATTCAACAATAATACATTGTTGAACACCTACCGATATGAAATTCATCTTAGGACGAAAACTGAATATGACTCAAATCTTTACTCCTGACGGAGCGGCGGTTCCTGTAACTGCGGTTTCTGTACGTACAAACGTTATTACCCAAGTTCGTACAAAAGACAAGGATGGCTACGAAGCTCTCCAGATCGGAGAAGGTGCTCGTAAGGCTTCACGTATTCTCAAACCTCAAAAAGGTCATTTCAAGGATTTGGGATATTTTGCTGCTGTGACCGAATTTCGTATAGATCCACTAGTTGGCGGATCAGTTCTCAAAGTTGGTGATAAGATGGAACTTTCACAATTTAATCCTGGCGACATGGTCACCGTAAGTGCTACATCAAAAGGTAAAGGCTTCCAAGGTGTAGTCAAGCGTCACGGTTTCGGTGGAGGGCCTCGTACTCACGGTCAAAAGCATTCTGAACGCGAACCAGGTTCTATTGGTGGAGGTTTGCGTACACGTGTTCCAGTTGGTATGCGTATGGCAGGTCGTATGGGATCTGATCGTATTACCGTGAAAAACCTCAAGGTCATTCATATTGACCCTACCGAGAATATCCTGTATGTTTCTGGAGCTGTCCCAGGTCGAAGAGGCACTCTGGTTGAAATCGTCAGTAAATAACATCATGGAAACTATTCTATATAATCAAAAAGGTATATCAGCCGGAACATTCAAGCTTCCAAAAGGTATTTTTGATCTTCCTTGGAATGCCGATCTCGTACACGAAGTAATTCGTCTTATGAATTCAAACTCTCGTACCAATATTGCCCATACAAAAACTCGCGGAGAAGTACGCGGAGGCGGCAAGAAGCCTTGGAAACAAAAGGGTACTGGTCGTGCTCGTCATGGTTCCACACGTTCTCCTATCTGGATTGGTGGAGGTGTTGCACATGGTCCTCGTAATACACAGAATTATTCTCGTAAGATCAACAAGAAGACCAAGACAAAGGCTTTGTTTACCGTTCTATCTCGTAAGTTTAAGGACGGTGAGATTCTTTTTATCGATAACCTTACTTTTACTGCTCCAAAAACAAAAGATGCAAAGAACGTCCTTCTTTCACTTTCAAAGATCAAAGGATATGAGAAGTTGGCTACAAAGCCAGAAAACGTCGCTATCATCGCTCTCGACAAGAGACAGGACGCAGTCAGTAAGAGTTTTGGCAATTTTGGAAACATTTCTATCGAGGAATTCCGCAACGTCAATCCAGTTTCGATTATGAATCACAAGTATTTGGTTATTTCGAATCCCGCAGAATCCCTCAAGTCATTAACAGGGAAAGTTAACGAATCTTAATTTTAATAATTATCATGGCTTTACTCGGTAAAATAAAAAAAGAAGTGAAAAAGGTTTCCGTTGTTGTATATAACAAAGTGGAGATTATTTCTGGACACGCCAATGTTATTCTTCGTCCTCATATTACCGAAAAGTCTGGTATGTTGAGTCAAACAGGCAAATACACATTTCAGGTTATGAAGAATGCAAACAAGCAATCAATTGCTCGTGCTATTCAGGTACTCTATAAGATTACTCCAGCACACATCACTCTCCTCAATCAGCCTGCTCGTAATGTATTTGTCCGTGGTCGTCGTGGAGTTGTGCCTGGTCTACGCAAAGCAATCGTTACCGTAAAGAAAGGTGATAAGATCGACTTTGTATAGACTGACATTTTATATTTAATATCATGAAATCATACCGACCAACAACAAAATCTCGCCGACATATGACAACATTGCCGTTCAAGCAATATGTAACTACTGACGAGCCTTACAAGCCTCTTACTGTTGGTTTCAAGCGTGACGTTGGACGAAATGCCCATGGTCGCATCACTGTTCGTCATCAAGGTGGAGGACATAAAAAACTCTATCGTATTATCGATTTTATGTATGATAAGAAAGACATTCGCGCAACAGTAAAGACTGTTGAATATGATCCTTTCCGCACAGGGTACATCTCATTAGTTGCCTACAAGGATGGTGAAAAGCGTTATGTACTTTTGCCAAAGAGTATGAAAGTTGGAAACTCATTTGTGGTTTCTGAAAATGCTCCTATCGAAACAGGTAACCGCCTTCCTCTTAAAAATATTCCCGTCGGTGCCTATGTGTACAATATCGAAATCAAACCAGGTAGTGGATCTAAGCTTGTTCGTTCTGGCGGATCTTTCGCTCAAGTGATCGCTAACGATGCAAATTACACTCATATCAAACTTCCTTCAACCGAAGTTCGTAAGATTCACGAAGATGCATGGGCTTCTATCGGAGCTGTATCAAATGAAGAAAACCGTCTCGTTAATATTGGTAAGGCAGGACGCAGTCGCTGGATGGGTATCCGTCCTACTGTTCGTGGTACTGCTCAGAACCCAGTGGATCATCCATACGGTGGAGGAGAACAACGCCAAGGCCGAGGTCTTCGTCGTCTCAAGACTCGTTGGGGTAAGCCAGCAGGTAAAGGTCAAAAGACCCGCACTCCAAAGAAATATTCAAACGTATTCATTGTTTCCCGCCGTCAGCCAGGTAAAAACATGACCAGTCGTAGTTAGTTATTCCTATTATGATTCACATCCTTATTACATTTGTAAAAGGTGTTATCGAATGGATATTGAGTAAAGCATTGCCAGAATAAAGTTACTTCACCATTGGTACAATAATCTGAAACGTAGCACCTCGATCGATACCTTCTGAAAATACATTGATTCTTCCATTGTGGCGACGAACAATTGCTTGAGCGAGATAGAGTCCAACACCGAAACCTTCAGTATCTGTTTTTTGAGCATTGGCTGTTCTAAAAAATTTAGTAAATATCTTTTTAATATCCTTTGCATCGATACCAATACCATTGTCACTGATAGTTATGACCGTTTTTCTCTTTTCAAATGCTATAGCTACTTCGACATTACGACCAGGTGGGGAATAAGTCACTGCATTTTGTATGATGGTTTGTAGAACAAATTCTATGCGAGGTTTGTCAATATTGGCAAAAATCTCTGGATTGGAACAACTAATCGCAAGAAAGATATTCTTTTCATGAAAAGTCTTTTTGAATGTCTCGACAACACTATGAACTAAATCGCAAATATTAATGCGTTCAAAGGTGTACGAATTCCGTGTCGCATTGTCCGAATCGGTTAGCTCTACGAGGGTTCCTGTTAGATCAATAAGCTGTTGAGTAGAATGATGAATGTCATTTAAACCTTGTTTCTTGAGGCCATCTTGTTCACTCATAGCCATGCCCTCAGTGAGCCATTTTATCTGAGTTAACGGTGTACGAAATTTGTGTGCAATAATTGTAATAAATTCATATTTGAGGTTTTCATTTTCATTGAGCTTGTTCCAGATAGTACCACCTAACCATTTAACGATAATCCCAAATATAATAACAGAAGAAGAGATGAGAAGGATGTGAGAAAGATCAATAATCATGTGATTAGTATAGCATATTTCTTGACTTCTAAGGTTGCTCCTGTTAACATGCCTGAACGCTCATTTGAGCCATTTTTATGTCACGATCCCTCAAAAAAGGACCATATATCGACGAGAATCTTCTCAAGAAGATTTCAGGTAAAAAACCAGCCGAAACTGGTACGATAAAGACATGGTCACGTCGTTCTCAGATATCACCAGAGATGGTAGGTTTTACATTTGGTGTCTATAACGGCAGGATACATATTGATGTGCTCGCAACAGAGGACATGGTAGGCCATCGCCTCGGTGAATTTTCTCCTACGCGTAAGTTCGTTCGTCATGGCGGTAAGATGCAAAAGGATATTGAATTAAAAGCCAAAGAAGCCGAAGTCTCTGCTGCAAAATCCGCCAAAGAAGCTGCAACTACTGCTGCTAAAAAATAATTTTCATGATTACTGCATCTCTTAAAAACCATAGAATTACGCCTCGCAAGGTTCGTTTGGTTGCAGATATGATTCGTGGTAAAAAGGTTACCGACGCACAAGCAATATTAGCTTTCGTACTCAAAAAGGCAAAGAGTCCTTTAGGTGATCTTTTAAATTCTGCTATTGCCAACGCTCAGAACAATTTTAAGCTCGACAAGGACACATTGTATGTCAAAGAAATAATGGTCAATCAAGGCCATGTTCTCAAGCGTTCTATGCCTGTGTCTCGTGGTTCTGCACATCCGATCAAGAAACGTACGAGTCATGTACGATTGGTACTGGCTGTAAAAGAGCCAAAGACTGCAAAAAAGACTAAAAAAGCCGAAAAATAATTTACTACTATGTCACACACCGTACATCCTTATTCTCATAGACTTGGAATTATCCGTGATTGGAGAAGTCGTTGGTTCAGTATGCATAAGACATACCGCATATCTCTCAAGGCCGATGTATTGATCCGTGAATATTTACAAAAAGCACTTCGTGCAAACTACGTTGGTGGTATCGACATTGAACGTACACAAAAGGTTCTCCGTGTCATCATCAAAACATCTCGTCCAGGTATGCTTATTGGTAAAGCTGGTGATGGCGTTGTTAAGCTCCGCACAAAACTTATTGCTCTTTTGAAAAAGAATAAGGTTGAGCTTATTGGTCAGGACTTCAAATTGGATATCGAAGAAATTCGCAATCCGGAATCAAATTCTGCTATTGCGGCTATGATGGTTGCCGAAGCCCTCGAAAAGCGCCTTCCATTTCGTCGTGTCATGAAGCAGACTATCGAAAAGGTCATGGCAAGCAAAGAAGTCCAAGGTGTTCGTATATACCTCGGTGGCCGATTGGGTGGTGCAGAAATCGCACGTTCCGAATCTCTCAAAAAAGGCCGTATTCCTTTGCAGACATTACGTGCTGATATCGATTTTGCCCGTGAACGTGCACATATGACCTATGGTGACATTGGTATCAAAGTATGGATTTATAAGGGTGAGATCTTTAAGAAAGATCAAAAATAAACTCCTACCATGTTATTTCCTAAGAAAGTAAAATATCGAAAGCGCTTTACCAAGCGTAAGAATCCGATCAAAGAAGCGGGTAAACATGAAACGCGTGGTGTTTCAGTTGCTTTTGGATCATACGGTCTCAAGGCTATGGGGTATTCTCGTATTACTTCAAATCAAATCGAAGCTGCACGTAAAGTTATGTCTCGCTACGCTACAAAGTCTGGTAAAGTGTGGATTCGTATTTTCCCTGATCATCCTTTTACACAAAAGCCTGCCGAAGTAAAAATGGGAAAAGGCAAAGGAGATCCTGTTGGATTTATCGCCGAAGTCAGACCTGGTCGTATCATGTTTGAGATCGATGGTGTTGATGCAACAGTAGCTACCGAAGCATTGCGCAAAGCAGGTACCAAGTTACCCGTAAAGACTAAGGTTGTAGCACGCATATAATACACATCATCATGAAAATGAAAGAAATCACAACTAAAACAACCGCTGATCTCAGTAAACTTATTGCTGAGAAACAGGAATCTTTGCGTACATTTCGTTTTGTAACTGCTGGAGCAAAGACCAAGAACGTCAAAGAAGGACGCGGTATCCGTAAGGACATCGCTCGCATGATGACTGTTATTTCAATGAAAAAGAACGAAACCAAGATATAACCTAGACAAAAGATCATATTTCCAGTAGTATCACAAATCACATGGTAACCCTTAAAATACAACCAATTACAGAGATAAAGAAACCTCAGACATTCACTGGAGAGGTCGTGTCTGACAAGATGAAAGATACTGCGGTTGTTATGATTTCACGGTACGTCAAACATCAAAAATATCAGAAGTTCATGACTCGTCGTACAAAGCTCATGGCTCATGATCCAGGTAATACAAAAAAGATTGGCGACAAAGCAACTATCGAAGCGTGCCGTCCAATGTCAAAAAATAAATCATTTAAAATAATCGCATGATACAACCACGCTCAATTGTAACTATTGCCGATAATTCCGGAGCTAAGATCGGACGCATTTTTAAAGTGCTCGGAGCTTCTCATAAGCGCTATGCAGAGATCGGTGAGCTCGTTGTATTGTCAGTACAAAAAGCCGAACCTCGTAAGTCTGTAAAGAAGAAAGACGTTCTTCATGCAGTTGTTGTTCGTCAGACCAAAGCAATTCGTCGTAAGGATGGTTCTTATATTCGTTTTGATGAAAATGCAGTAGTGATTTTGGAAAAGGGCAAAAAGGAACCAATGGCAGGTCGTATCTTTGGTCCTATTCCTCGCGAAATTCAAGAGGCTGGTTTTAAAACTATTGCTTCAAAGGCATCGGAAATTGTATAAATGTTTAATTAATCTACTATTATGCACGTAAAGAAAGGCGACATGGTTCTCATACTCTCTGGTGATGATAAAGGGAAGACCGGTAAAATCCTCAAGGCATTTCCTCGTGAAGGAAAGATTGTCGTCGAAGGTATCAATACTGTCAAAAAGCATGAACGTCCTCGAAAGCAAGGTCAAAAAGGACAGGTTGTCGAACGTCCAATGCCCATGCATGCATCAAAAGTAGTAAAGGCTGATGCAGAGAAAAAGGCGACCAAGAAAAAAGCCGCCAAGAAAATATAGTATATATCAAATTTATGACACATAAGACTACATACGAACTCAATAAAGATTCATTTAAAGCTTTGAAGGAAACTCTTGCCATCAAGAATCCTATGCAAGCTCCACACTTGTCTAAAGTGGTTGTTTCTAGTGGTTTTGGTTCTATTAAAGACAAAAAGAAGATCGAGCTCATTGCCGATCGTCTTGCTCGTATTACCGGCCAGAAGCCAGCTATGCGTGCTACCAAAAAGGCTATTGCAACATTCAAGACTCGTATCGGTGATTCTGTCGGATATCAAGTAACTCTCCGTGGCCCACGGATGAATGAGTTTTTGGATCGCATGATTCATATCGCTTTTCCTCGTACAAAGGACTTTCGTGGACTTTCTCGTAACTCTGTAGATGATATGGGTAACTATACGATTGGTATCAAGGAACACACTATTTTCCCTGAAACTGCCGATGAAGATCTCAAAGATGTTTTTGGAATGAGTATCACTATCGTCACTACTTCTAGTGACAAAAAGAAAACTCTGGCTTTCCTCGAATATCTCGGTCTGCCTCTCAAAAAAGAAGAAGACAAGAAAGTGCCCAATTAATATCCAAGGTCCGACCTTGGATATTTATAGACAGTGGGTGTATTTTGGTATATCGTTTTAGGAATGATACCGTATACGTTGCGACGAAGTAATCGGACATTTACGGTGCGTATTATTATTCGACGAACCGGAGAAGTCGTAGTTAGTGCTCCTGTTGGGGTACCAGCGTTTTTTGTGAAGGCATATGTAGGACGAATGCAGGCATGGATCAAGAGCAAACTTTTGTTGATACAAGAGCGTTCACCACATATGCATGTATCATATCTACCGAGTGGTCGTAGTGATTTTTTATTACATAAAAATGAAGCGTTGCGTATATTGTCAGAACGAACACAATACCTTAATCAGGTCTATAATTTTTCATATACAAAAATAGTCGTACGTAATCAAAAGACGCGATGGGGTAGCTGTTCACGTCATGGAGTAATTAACTTTAATTATCGTTTAGCCTATATGCCCGATGATGTGCGTGATTATGTTATTGTGCACGAATTGTGCCATTTGAAACAATTTAACCATTCAGTAGCTTTCTGGGATTTAGTAAGACAAACATTTCCCAATTATAAAAATCTTAAAAAGAAATTAAAAGGATTAACTATAAGATAAATTAATTTCCTACATTACTTCCTGCGACCCAACCGGTGGTCCAGCATAATTGAAGACTGTACCCACCAGAAGGACGATTGATATCGAGTACGTCACCAACAATATGGAGATTAGGAATTTTGCGGGAACGCATGGTTTTCCAATCGATCTCATGAAGCGCAACACCTCCTGAAGTTACGATTGCTTTGTCAGTACCCAAGAGCCCAGTAGCTTCTATTCGGATATCTTTGAGAAGTTGAACCAATGTAAGACGTTCTTCACGAGTAACACTATGACAAAAGGTATCCGGTTTGATACCAGAAAGTTCGATAATAACAGGAACAAGGGCATTAGGAATCAGTGAACTAAGACTATTTTTGATCTTTTTATTTATTTCTTTTTTGAAAATATCTTGAATGGTTGCATTGAGTGTTCCGTAATCATGAATAGGAAGAAGGTCGAGCGAAATCCAAGCTTTTCCATAATTCAGTTGCTCACGAATATCACGACTCATATTTAAAATAGTTGGACCACTGATACCAAAATGAGTGAATAGAATTTTGCCTTTATGAGTCATGATTTTTGCCCCATCCTGAAGGAGTGAAATCTTGATATTGGTGAGTGTGACGCCTTGGAGTCGTTTGGCCCATGCTTCATTGGTTTTGACGGGTACGAGCGCCAAAGAAGGTTCTAAGACCGTGTGACCAAGCTTAGAGAGCCAAGGAAGAGCATCACCTGTTGATCCTGTCTCTGGTCGAGATGTTCCACCAGTTGCCAAAACAAAAGAAGTAGCTTGAATCTCTTTGAGCCCATAAGGATTTTTCTTGAGGCGAATACTTCGAATACGCGTTCCAGATATATCTTCAATCGTATTAAAACCACCGACGGTGGTATTGGAGAGTACGGTTACATTACCTGATTGCATATGAGCAACAAGAACATCCCAGACGGACTGTGCCTTATCGGTTATAGGGAAGACGCGTTTTTCTGCTTCGGTCTTAGTTGGCATATTATGTGTATGAAAAAAGTCCAAACTGTTTTGTACACCATGTTGGGAAAAGGCCGAAAATAGAAATTTTCCATCATCTTTAAATTTTGAAAGGAGAGTATGTTCATTAAATTCGGCATTGGTAATGTTCGATCGTCCTCCTCCGGTAATGAGAAGTTTTTTACCGAGTGAATCATTTTTTTCTATTAACACTACAGAAAGACCACGTTCTGCAGCGCGACCAGCACTCATCATGCCAGCTGGCCCACCACCAATTACAGCGACGTCATATGAAGAGAGTGTTTTCGTAATCAAAGTCATAAAAATATTATAACACTCTTTATGAGTATTTTCAATACCAAGGTCGGACCTTGGTATTGATAAAATTTGAAAATGTTGTACTCTATATCTTCATGTCAAAAAGAACTATGCAATCTGAATCCGCTTCCAAGGCTTTTGGTGGTGAGACTGTTATCCGTTTCGAAGATGTGTCTTTTGAATACGGTCACAATAAACCGATTCTCGATGAGGTCAATTTTACTGTACGTCGTGGTGCCAAAGTTACAATCATGGGCCAAAATGGTGCAGGGAAAACGACAATATTTGGTTTGATTCTCGGTGATCATATGCCAGAGTCAGGTACTATTCATCTACCAAATGGTACAACGATCGCTACTGCCCGTCAGGTTATTCCTCGAGATCAGTTGGAACTCTCGGTTCGTGATTTCTTCCAAAATTGTTTTAAGGAGAAAAAATACGATATTGATCCACGTATCGATAACGTGCTCGAAGTTGTCAATCTTCATGCTCACAAAGGTGGACAGGATATCAAAGATCGTCCACTCAAAATGTTTTCCGGAGGCCAACAGGCACGATTACTTTTGGCATCAGCCTTGATTCAGGATCCTGATATTTTATTACTCGATGAGCCAACAAACAACCTCGACAAAGCAGGTATCGAACATCTTACTCAATTTCTTATTGGCTATCAAAAAACCTGTTTGGTTATTTCCCACGATGCAGAATTTTTAAATGCCTTTACTCATGGGGTGTTATATCTCGATGTCTATACTCGAAAAGTTGAACAATATGTAGGTGACTATTTTAATGTGGTGCGACAGATTACGACTCGTATTGAAAAAGAGAATATGAAGAATGCTCAGTTGGCAAAAGAAATTCAAGAGAATAAAGACAAAGCCAACTTTTTTGCTATGAAAGGAGGTCAGATGCGTCTGGTTGCAAAACGGATGCGTGAACGTGCCGAAGAGCTTGAAGAAGAAAAAGTTGATGTACGCAAAGAGGATCGCACGATCAAACTGTTTACGATTCCGGCTCAAACGGGAATGATTGGTGAAGTGATCGGTATTTCCTCGTATTCAGTCATCAGTTCCAAGACTCATAAGCCTGTTATACGTGAATGTAAGATTTCTTTGCGTAAGAAAACACATCTTCTATTATCAGGACCAAACGGAATTGGTAAAAGTACGCTTTTGGAAAAAATTGTGAATGGTGTAGATGGTACGATCATCACTACAGGTATTCGTATTGGATATTATCGTCAGGACTTCTCGATGATGGATTTCAACGATACTGTCTATCAGTCACTGGAAAAAATCATTCGCTCGGTTGATGGTCGTCTGATTGAGACTGAACTCCGTGCTGTGGCTGCGAGTTTTTTGATTAATGCTGATACGATTCATACCAAGATTGGTAGTCTCTCTGAAGGACAAAAAGGTCTGGTGGCTTTTGCACGTTTGGTCCTCTTGCGTCCAGGTCTGTTGATTCTTGATGAGCCAACTAACCATATTAACTTCCGTCACTTACCGGTCATTGCCAAAGCATTGGATGAATACGAAGGTGCCATGATTCTAGTGTCTCACGTTCCAGAATTTGTACAACAGATTAGAATTGACGAGGTATTAGATTTGGGTAAATAAAATATCCATATCCATATCCAAGGTCCGACCTTGGATATGGATAAAAAAACCGCCTCCTACGAATAGGTGGCGGCATTGTGTGAAGTTGTGGCATCGGGACGTTTTTTGTTGATTCGATACCATTTGTGTTGCAGTGTTTGAGGATAGATTACTGAACGAGTGATATCCTCTTCGATTTTTTTGAAATAGACCATTCGATACATGAACTTTTTAAATTCAGTATAAGAGAAATCAACCCCTTTACTTCGAAAGTCATGGAAAATTTCCATTTCTTCCCTCCATGTATCTTTGATGATCTCGTGGCTGATGATGTGGGCTTGCCACACTCTGTAATTTGCGCATGCGCATAAAATGAGTAATCCGATGAGCAAGAGCGCAAAGAAAAGAAGAATCACGAATAAATAAAGAGCTGTCATAAATACTCCAGTAAAATCGTACCATAAAAACGAATAAAAGCTAAAAATTAAGAAATAAACACTTTCTGCTATACTCCTAGCATATGATACAATCTTCCGCTCTCTCTTTACTTAAAACTGGTGCAAATATGTTTATCACTGGACCGGCGGGGAGTGGTAAGACGTATCTGATTAATCAATACATCAAGTATCTCCAAGATCATGAGGTTCCTGTAGGAATCACTGCTTCAACGGGTATTGCGGCGACTCATATGGGTGGAGTGACTATTCATTCGTGGTCAGGGATGGGGATTCGGAATAATTTGGATGAACGAGATTTGGAAGAATTGTCTGAGAAAGGCTATGTTGCAAATCGTATTAAAGATACTGCGGTATTGATTATCGATGAGGTGTCGATGTTGCACCATTTTCGATTGGATACGCTCAATGCGATTACGAAATACATTCGTAAAAACGATAAACCATTTGGTGGTTTACAATTGGTATTGTGTGGTGATTTTTTCCAACTTCCGCCGGTATCGAAATATGGTGAACCTGATACGCATTTTATATATCGTTCTGAAGCTTGGAAGGAAGGAAAGTTTGCAGTCTGTTATCTTTCTGAAAATTATCGTCAAAAAGACGATGTTCATCTCTCTATTCTCAATGAAATTCGTTCAGGAGAAGTGTCGGACGGTGCTCGTGAGGAATTGAAGAATCGTTACAATAAACGAACGTTGACCACGATCGTGCCTACGCGTCTCTATACGCATAATGCTGACGTCGATACAGTTAATGATATCGAATTAGGTAAAGTGAATAGTCCAGAAGCGTTATATGAGATGAATTCAAAAGGAAAAAAACCCCTGATCGATGCATTGAAGAAATCCTGTTTGGCTCCGGGAATGCTACGTCTACGCAAAGGTGCGCATGTGATGTGTGTAAAAAACAATTTTGATAAGGGATATGTAAATGGAACACTGGGTACAATTGTCTCATGTGGTTTTGGTCTTGATCCGGTGATTCATACTGCTCCAACACCGGAATTTCCGCAGGGTAGGAAAGTTACTATCGAATCGGCGAGTTGGAAAATCGAAGATGATGGACGAGTTTTGGCTGAGATCAATCAATATCCATTGCGCTTGGCATGGGCAATTACGGTTCATAAAAGTCAGGGTATGAGTTTGGATGCGATTGAAGTGGACCTCTCGAAATCATTTGAACCAGGGATGGGATATGTGGCATTATCACGGGTACGTACATTGAATGGTCTGACGATTTTAGGAATAAATGAAACAGCACTCCATGTGCATCCGGAAGTTTTGGAATACGATCGTCACCTTCGTCAGTTGTCTGATAAGGCTGAAGCAGTCTTGGCTGGTACTGATACTTCAGATATGCAAACTGCGCAGGATGAATTTTTGGCTCTGATTGCTCCGATGCATTCGATGGGGAAAGGGAAGAATAAAAAGAAGCGTTCAGGAATCGAAAAAATCTCAACGTATGCAAAGACAGCAAAACTTATTCGTAATCGAGTCTCTCTGGGTGAAATTGCTAATGAACGAGAAATGACTGTCGAGACGATTATTTCTCATTTGGAATATCTAGTTGGGGAAAGTATGACGGATACGGAGAAATTGTCTATAAAAGATATTGAGTATTTGAAGTATGAAATTTCTTCACAGCATTTTGGAAAAATTGAGAAAGCATTGGAAGAAGTAGTTTTGAAACAAAAGGATGATAAACCGCCGTTACTTTCATCAGTAAAGAGTAAGATGCCACCAAATATATCATTTAAGGATATACGTCTAGCGCGAGTGTTGTTAGGATATATTAAATCCCGAGGCCTCACCTCGAGGTGAGGCCTCGGGATTGTTGACTCTTAATCCTCTATCTGCTACTATCGTCTTTACCTCTCCAAATATCCTGTATTCGCGGAGTTATCGATTGGAAGTCGGATATCTCGAGCAAAGCCTCGGGACAAAGACTAACCAATCGTTGTTTCATTGTCCAAATTGCCCATATGGCGAAAACATCAGTTATAGCTCGATCAAAGAAGACACCGAAATTCAAGTCGCGTGTAGTTCGACGCTGTTTCCGTTGTGGTCGAAAGCGTGGCTATATGCGAGATTTTGATTTGTGCCGTATCTGTTTCCGCGAATTTGCCAATGAAGGAATTATTCCAGGCATCAAGAAATCATCATGGTAACCGATCCTATTTCAGATCTCATCATTCGCATCAAGAACAGCAGTGCCGCTGGTAATCCAACCGTGGAGGTTTCATACTCTAAGTTTGGTGAGAATGTTGTTCATGCTTTGAAAAAGGCAGGATATCTCGAATCTGTCGAAAAGAAAGGCAAACCTTTCACTCGTAATATGACTCTGGGTCTAGTTTATTTCGAAACAGGCCCACGTATTCACGGAGTCGAACGCATCTCCAAGCCTTCACGTCGTATATATCAAAAAGCAAGTGATATCCGTATGTATCGAAGTGGTTTTGGTAATACATTTCTTTCTACACCAAAAGGTATCATGATTGATGTTGAAGCTAAAAAACATAAGGTTGGTGGTGAAGTTCTCTTCAAAATTTGGTAACTTTTCAATATTTATATGTCACGACTTGCTAAAAAACCTATTATTCTCCCTGAAAAAACCGAAGCTACCTATGTCGGTGGTATTTTTACGATCAAGGGTCCTCTAGGTATATTAAGTAAGACATTTCGTCCTCACGTCAATATTGTGATCGAAGGTAATTCAATCAATCTTAAACCTGCTCGAGCATCTCTCGAGACAAAAGCACTTATCGGTACATACGCTGCTCATATCAAGAACATGATCAACGGCGTAAACAAGCCATACGAGAAGAAGCTCATTATCGAAGGTATCGGTTTCAAGTCAGAAATAAAGGGAACTATCCTCAATATGGCTCTCGGTTTTTCTCATCCAGTCAATGTTCCAATCCCTTCAGATCTCAAAGTCACTGCAGAAAAAAATAATCTCACTATTACTGGCATTGATCGCGAGAAAGTTGGTCAGTTTGCTGCACAAGTTCGTGCATTCAAGAAACCCGAACCATATCTTGGTAAGGGTATTCGTTATTCTGACGAGGTTATTCGTCGTAAGGAAGGCAAGAAAGCCGCATAAACTATATGAGTAATATTCAGAAAAAACAAAGTATATTTGCTCGCCGTAAGGCTCGTACTCGAGCCAAGATTGATGGTACTTCAGAACGACCACGTTTGTCGATTTTCAAGTCGCACAAATATTTGTATGCACAGATCATCGATGATACAAAAGGTCATACCTTGGTTTCAGCAGATACTCGTACTGCAAAAGGCAAAACACCTGCCGAAAAGGCACAAGATGTTGGACGCGAGATTGCCAAGAAGGCAAAAGCGGTTAATATAACAAAGATCGTCTTTGATCGCGGTGGTTATTTGTACACCGGTAAGATCAAGATGGTTGCCGATGTTGCACGAGAAGGTGGACTCGAATTTTAATACACATATGATAAAAGATACACAAAATAATATAGAAAATGAAACTGCAGTCCCTGTGGTCGATGCAGTTTCAGTTGAAGCCGTTATTGGAGCTGATGCTGCTGCATCGGCTCCACTAACGGCTGCAATTCCAAATAAACTTACTCCAGGACGCAAAATGCGTGGTGATACATCACGTCGTGGTGGTCGTCCAAGTGGAGCTCCGGGTTCAACTCAGGCGGGTGGTGGACGCAGTGGTGGCGGCAGACGCAGTGGTGGTGATTCTCGTGAAAGAGTTAAGCCAGAATTTGATTCAAAGATTATCGATATTCGTCGCGTAACTCGTGTTACTTCTGGAGGACGACGCATGAACTTTAGTGTCTCTGTTGTTGCAGGAGATCGTAAGGGTCGTGTCGGTGTTGGTTTAGGTAAAGGTATTGATACTGCAGGTGCAGTAGAAAAAGCTACTCGTGAAGCTCGTAAAAATATCATCAGAGTTCCTTTGTCTCCACAAATGACTATTCCTCATGCCGTTGAAGCAAAGTATGCGAGTGCTCGCATCAGGATTTTCCCCGCTCGCGGACGTGGAGTTATTGCAGGTAGTTCAGCACGTGCAGTCATCGAATTAGCTGGAATCAAGGATATCTGCGCAAAATTCCTTTCAGGAAGTAAGAATCCACTCAACAATGCACGCGTTACTATTGCCGCTCTCAACAATCTTATAAAGATCCCTCGCTCGTCTCTTCGTCGTAAAGAAGAATCAAAAGGCGAATAATTCCCACTACTATGCAAATTAATCAACTCAAACGAAAGACACCAAATACCAAACGTATGATTGTTGCTCGTGGAGGCAAGCGTGGCAAGACTGCTGGCCGTGGTGGTAAAGGTCAAAGTGCTCGTGCTGGTAATAAGCGTCGTCCAGAATGGCGCGATATCATCAAGAGAATTCCAAAGCTACGTGGACGCGGTGTCAATCAAAACAAATTTATTACTGCGCGCGCAGTTGTCGTCGATTTGAGTGCAATTGAAAAATCATTTACTGCCAAGGATGTTATTACTCCAGCTATATTGGTTGAAAAGGGTATTGTATCAACAGTGTCAGGACGTATTCCACCAATCAAAATCCTTGCCAACGGCGAATTGTCCAAAGCGGTCAAAGTTTCTGGTTGTTTTATTTCAGGATCAGCTAAGGTGCTTATCGAAAAGGTTGGTGGTTCAGTCGAAGTAATCATTCCAGTTACCACTCAGAAAGTTTCTCCAATCAAAATTCCTACAACCACCAAGAAATCCTAATACGTGGTATTATCAAGCTATTAATATAGCGCACGATGAACACCTTTATCC
>Ga0163150_10001393_pt1 | contig 40885 bp, 24 predicted proteins | sample OliLakLV19P2IB_FD_148628 | JGI IMG/M metagenome (GOLD analysis project Ga0163150, IMG submission 148628) | Freshwater microbial mat bacterial communities from Lake Vanda, McMurdo Dry Valleys, Antarctica - Oligotrophic Lake LV.19.P2.IB | ecosystem: Environmental > Aquatic > Freshwater > Lake >... | reverse complement strand
GGCTTAAGATAGACACGTTAAAGGCGAAGGACGTAACGGTTCGTCTGGACGAGGCCGAGTTCGTAGTGGGAGGTCTTGCGGAAGAGGAGACCCACGAAATTTTAATTAATTTTAAATTTTTACGTGAATTCACCAGCTCGCTTTCTCGAAGCAAAGAAAAAGTTGGCAAAAACAGTGAAGACAACAGCCCCGACGACACGCCTCTTTTTATCAGGTGGTGGCCGCATCAAGACGCGGTTTCACCTACGAAAGGTAAAACGATTAGTTTAGAGTATGGTGAGTGCACCTATATTGTTGCCAGAATCAAGAAAACAAACGAAGAGGTTTAGCTCGGTGGAAACGAAGTACGACAGCAGTAAAATTGGAGCTAAAGTTCTTGTGCGGCACGTTAAGACAGGCGAGCAGCACTTTGGGGTTGTCGATGACGTAACCTTAGGCGGCTTTATCGTTGAGGTAGGTGCTTCAGCTTGGATATTTTTTGATGACGATAATCGAACCTTCGACACGCGCTTTGACTCGGACAGGTGGTTACTTGAAAAATTTATCCCTTAGTTTGTTTGACCCGGAGAACCCGCTAGCAACAGACCCGTACCTAGACGAGCACACAGGCTCCTACGCCTGGCTACCGTCCACGTTACCGTTGAACCATTATTGCTGGGTTCAGCCTGTGAGCCCTGACGTGCAGCTTGATTCTAAGGTCGGTAAGATTGACCTTGATAACGACACGAGGTTGTTCATCTATAAGGGGCCTCTCAAGCAAAAGCTTCTATACCGGATCGTCTTCGCGGCACCGCCTGTTCGTTTTATGATCCGCCCTGCCCACTATTGTATGTTCTGGTCCTACGGACACAAGGGCGGGCCGTCAGGTAAAATCAAGTACTTGTATCGCGATAGATTTTTGTCGGTCCAACGCTGGACGGATAAAAACTCGTTTCTAGCAAGCCTGCGGCAGCAACATTATCTGACTGGCTTTACTTTTTGGAGTAGGTGACGTGCATTTTTTCATAGCTAATTTTAAAGACCCCATAAAACGCCGTGGTGTGCCCTCGGGCTTTCTGGCGTTTCATGACACCACCAAACAGATCATCGCCATAGGTGAGAACAGCCTGAGCTACCGCCTGTTTGCTGACTACTGCAAGGGCTTTAAATACCCTTACCTGAATGAGTTTCAAGCAAAGAAGACGCTAATATGCCCTCCGCGTAACCTGGACAAGTTTAAGGAGTTTGCCCCCGGTTACTACGCGAAGCACGCAGCCTTACTTGTGAACTTATTGCAGGAGAAGGTGACCCTTGGCCATCGTATTTTTCTGACAGAAGATTTGGCCCTACATCACCCAAGTCAATCCGATCCGTATGAAGATCTGGTATTAAATTTAGATCCAGAAGTTCTAATTAAAAAAACTTAAAAAGACGAGCACGACGATGGAAGAAGACAACCTCTTGCTACAAGTAGCGAGCAACCCCCAGTTAGCTAAAAAATACCTGAGGCTCATAGAGCAGCCACAGCTTAGAATCCCTGAGAACTACGAGGAAGAATTTCGTCGCATCCTAGAGCAGTGGCGCGGGGAGGGCAGCGTGATTTCCACGATCAAAGGCCCTGACGACTTCCAAACTCAGGTGCATCTTCTGGCTTTGATCTCCGCGTTGCAATCGAAGACCAATGAGTTTATGTATCATTTGTATGCCCTCAGTTATCAGTGGAAAAAGATCCACAGGTCCGCCAACAGGTTCATCCAGGTAACCTACTACGACAAGCTGTTTGGGTTGCCTGAGAACAAGCGGACGATCATCACGAGTGCGGCACTCTTTCCGATCAAAGAGGGTATCGAGCGGATAGAAAACCTGATGGCTTTGGGCGAAGTGGTTAAAGGCCAACTGAGCGAGGTCAACTGGAACGTGAAAGAAACGACGAAGGTCATGACCGAATATCTAGCGCTGATTAAGTTCGGCAGCGGGGTGCAGGCGCTATAATGGACTACCAGGATGAGAAAATGACTAATCCACTGCGTTGTTTACTCACTAGTGACAATCACCTTGCAGACTATTCTCGAACTGCAAACCGGATGATGATGAAACGATCCACCCGCGAGAAATTTTCTCTAGCCGTGCTTCTGGGGGATTTTGCGGGGAACGTCCCCTCGGTGCCCCTCGTCCGTGAATTCTTTGCCATGTGGAGGGATCACCATCCTGATGCCCTCACCGTTGCAACAACTGGTAATCATGACTGCGTTTCCGAGGACACGGAGATTCTTACGAGAGGCGGTTGGCGTAACCTTAACACTCTTACTCTTTCCGATGAAGTAGCCACCATGACTACGGGTGGAGACGTTGAATGGCAACAGCCTACGCGCATATTTCAACGTAAGATGAAACCCGACGAACATATTTATTTCTATGATTCTCCTATAGCCTCAATTGGGGTTACTAGTCGCCATCGTATGTATACTTATGGAAGGGTTAAGAAGGAAATTAAGGTTAGGACGGCAGAGACCTGCCCGGCTGACTTTTCAATTATAACGGCACTTACGTCAAAAAGTATTGTTCCATATTCTGATGATTACTTGAGATTGGCTGCTTGGATGTGTACGGATAGTAGTTTATGTGCAGACAAAATAATTTTGTATCAACGTAAAAGTAATGTTCACAAGATACTGGAATTATTAGCCAGGTTAGGGTTAAGCTATACTTACAGAGAGAGGAGCAACGAGCGTACCACTCACATCATGGGTAGGAAGCTTCTTAAAACACCTGAAATTGGTTGTGAGATATATTTCTCTGCGGAAGATTCTCGACGAGTAACGTCATATCTTCAAACAGAGTCTAATAAGAATTTACCCGTTTGGTTTAGTGAAATGTCCGACCCGCAATGGTTTGTTTTTCTTAAAATCCTCATTGAGGCGGATGGTAGTACGATACGAGGGTCTGAGACCAATTTTGTCTTTTATGGTAAAAAATCGATATGTGAGGACGTTCAGATTGGGTGTTTTTTGCATGGGTGGCGTGCCTCTCTTACTGAATATAGGCCCAATCATTGGCGGGTAAATATCGCAAAAAGGGCATTTACTAGAGTTTTAGAATTTCAAAAATCAAAAGTTGGGGGCTACTCTGGTAAGGTATGGTGCATCTCTATCCCCAACGAGAACTTTGTATGTAAAAGAAAAAACAAAATCCACGTTACAGGAAATTGTTGGTTCAAGGCGGGGCGACCCTCCGTCGATGAATTTGCTGAGGGTTGGGAGCATTTGTGCCAAATCATGAAAGACTACAACGTCTGGTTTCTGGACGAAGACGGACCCATGCGGGTCGCGGGTTTCACGTTCGTGGGGGGTATGGGTTGGTACAAAGCGTTGAACCCCCCAGTGAACGACACCTATTACCTACCCATATCCCTATACCCCCATGACTCCATGATGAAATGGAGCCTAAAAAAAATCGTAGATAATCTCGCACTTATAAACGGTCTCAACGACCCTAACGTGGTTTTTTGCACGCATTTCCCGGTCCTCCAAAAGCATGAACTGTCAGGCGATCCTAACCTCGGGCTGCACCTGATGCAGGAATATAACTGTCGAACCTTTATGAATGGCCACGCACACGCTCTTCATGAGGGGCCTCTCCAGTGGGAATCGGGGAGTGATTATGGGCGGCCAAACTATATCATGATTGATCTTACCGAAGAGGGGGAGAAGGGCCATGGCGGAGCAAGTACCGTTTAAATCGGACGAAGAAATGGCGGTAGTTTACGAGGAACGCAGGGGCGACGAGATCTACCCTACGGTAAAGCACCTTGTAAACAAATTCGAAAAAGACGTATCGATCTGGCACGACCGCTTCGTGGACTTTATTCAAAAAGACTCCATGATTGATAAGGCGCTCTCGCAGGCGTTGGATACGGTGGGGAAGGTGCTTGAGTACGAAGCCCAAGCGGACGGCAAAGAGTGCCCTGAGTTTCAGGGGGGTCACTTGATCCGAGACTTTCAACGGGTGTCGAAGCTAAAGACTGTGCTCGATCTTGCGGAGCTTTTGGAGTTAAGCCCAGAAGCTCAATCGGAAGTGCTCAGGGCCGAGGTAGACCGCCTATGGGTAGACCCTACCCTAAGGGCTTTGCGCAACAAGGACAATAAGAAGACGCCTACCGACAGCAAGCAAGACGATCTTGTAACGGCGCTTAAATCAATACAGAGAGCGCTAGAGAAGAAAAAGGGATAGGGAATGAACACAGGCTACGAGGCGGCTAAGAAAGCTTTAGATAAAAAAGTAGCAAAAACTTTTGAATTTTCTATAGACGAAAAGAGGGTAGCAATGGACGAAGTTAGGAAACAACTGGAAGAGCGTAGAAAGAAGCTTATAGAACAGGCTTTAGGGCCAGGTGCCATGGACATGAGTTTAGAAGAAAAATCACAAGACTTGTTGACGAGTGTTGCTGAGGTTAAAGGTCTAAAAGATGAAGTTGACCAAATGGAAAAAGCTGCGAAAGACGCGCAGGCCGCAGCAGCCCCTCCACCCGAGCAGGGTAAATTCGCCTTCCGCCCACTTATCTACCTGATGCACTCTCGAAAAACGCCACCGCCTTGGATCATCCCCTTAGCCGAGGCCTTGCAGCGCATGGGATACTTGCTATTCAACCCCATGCTGCCGGTGGAGCAGCAATACAACCCTGAGGATCTGCCGCAGCTTCACGTGCAGCCCCTCAGAGTCGTAGAGAGCCTCTGTGGCGTTCTAAAGATACCGCCTGAGGTCTTACTACCTATAAACCACCCTAAGGTTGTGGACCTCCTGCGTCGAGGCAGCGACCAAGATGCTGATGGTGAAACATTTCAGTCTTTTTGGTTTATAGTAAGATCCTCTTTAGTCTTATGTGATTTGGAAAGCCCTGACGTGTCTTACGAGTTGACCTACGCCCATCAGCTAGGAATTCCCTCGATAGGAATTATGCCACCGCGTGGTGGCCTCACCGCTTGGGCTCAGCGCTCTTTGTCGGTAGTGCATACGGGACGCTTGGATCTCACCTCTCTCGCCCCTTTGCTACGAGGATACGCCCCTCTTATTTCCGCCTAGCCCCTAAGAACCCCCTAGGGAGTAAGATTAACTGCCAACTTTCGTGGTTAATTTTTTCCCAAAGGGGCAGTAACCGTGGCGGATACAGGTCGAGATCTAAAGTTCTTATATGCGTTTCGGGAACAAAGGTTTCACGCGCTCACGCATGGTATCAGGGTCTTTATTCAAGGAACAGACATCACCCCTTGGTTAAAGGGTAGTGTTAACGTCACCTATGGTAACAGAGACAGCTTCAACACTGCCTCGTTCGAACTTTCCAACCCCCACCAGATATGGCAGATAACCCCCCGCAACTTAGGGATTGGTACGGGGGAGGGTGGGGAAAATGGGCCTGGTCTCTTTAGGGAAACCGCAGGGGAGTACAGCGAGAGGGCCAAGCTGGAAATTTTTAAAATAAAAAATGATATTAAAGCTAACCCCTTTTTCGAACTCGAAATTATAGGTGGTAAGTTAGGTGTCAAAAGTAAAAGCAACGCAGGCAGCCTTCTAAAAGAGGGTGTCGGAGAGACTAGACCTTCTCTGCTATTCGGTTCAAAGCAGTACATCGATCCCGAGCAATTTCAAGAGCGAAAATGGCGTTTAGCTTTAAATGACTGCATTTTTAATCGCATGGACCCGATTCGTATTTTTATGCGAAACCCTTTGCGCCAAGCTAGCGCCGACGAGTGGGTAGAGGTTTATTGCGGTTTCGTTCAAGATCACCCAGTAAGCACCAACTTTATGAACGGCGTATCCTCTGTAAAGATAAACGCGGTCTGCATCCGAAATATGATGACGAAGATGCGGGTGCAGTTGAATGCTTACGCATTTACTTTAGACCCTGAGAAAATTTTCAATGACCAAGGCTCCTTCTTTAACGATTTTTCTAGGTCGGGTGCCTACACCCATGCCTTTGGAGCGACTTCGCTTGACGATACGATCCGAGAACTTATCTGCGGGGAGAATTTAAATGCTGCCCGAGAGAAGGACGAAAGGGGCTTCGACCTAGATAGAGCAAGCATAAAAGGTGTTGGTGGTTTTAAACCTGGAAATACAATATGTTATGATCCAGAGAACCCAGGGGACGCCCTGGAGCGCTGGCACCTTCTTACGCTTTTCGGCTGCAACAAATTGGGATCTCCTACTGGCGCAGGGGATGATTTGTGGTTGACCGGCGATGAAATGAGAAAGGTCGGAGCAGCAACAATAGCTTTATCTACAAACAGTGTGTCGTCACCTTGGTGTAGGTATCTTCATTTCTTGCTCCCAAAATCAGGAACAGGTGCAGGTAAGCTTGTATCCTATAACGTAGACACAACCTACAAACGGCGCGAGTGGACTACCCGGTGGGAAATCATCAGAGACTTTGCTAGCAAGCTCGATTTTCAGGTCCTAACCTCTCCCTCTGGGGACGTTCTTGTGGAGTTTCCTCAGTACGGTTTCCAGCCCTGTATGTATAAAAAACGAGATAACAATGTTTGCAAACCCGGTGAAGAGGGTGGCTTAGAACATTTACTCACGTTCAACCTCCACCAAAAAGACGAGATTTTAAACGATGAAGGTGAGGACTTCCCAACCGTGTTGCAGGTCACGGGAGGTATGGCTTTCCAACCTTTTAATGTGAATGCTGCCGACTACCTGCTGCCTGTAACCTATATTTATTCTCCTCAGCTTGTTCAGCGTTATGGCGTTATAGCCGAGACGCATGACTTTCCCTTCATTGGGCAGTCTGCGGGGGAGAACGCGCCCGAGAATTTAGGGGAGGGTGGTATGCTGTCTCGCATGGCGAAGCTCGGCTTGATCGAGTACACGCGGCGGATGGCGGATGCTTCGACTTGGGAAGGAAGCGTTGTATTTAGACCGTTCCTTTTCCCTAATCGCCCCGTGGAGTTTAAAAGATCCAACCGTACTGCCTTGATCCGCAGCGTGACTCATTCCTGGCAGGTAGGGCAATCGGCATCGACCTCTTTGTCCGTTAACATGCTCATGGCTAAACGTAAGGACAAGTCGGGCTTGTCTTATAGGTTACTAACGGGTGCGGTCAATACCCCCGTCGATTATGCTTCCATCTGGGGTAACAGGGCGGGTAGCCTTGAAACCAAAACTAAAAATTCGGGAACTTCGACAGGCTTTGACGACAAAGCTGCGGCTAATAATACCCCTAAAGCCCCGACCGACCCAGGCGCTCTTAAGCTGCTTAAGGAAAGACGGTCCAAGCTGTACAATCAAGAGCATGGTTTTAATGGGGGCGAACTTACTCTGAACCTACTCTACCCACCTTTTAAGGAAAGGGTAGACCGCATGTATCAAAAGGGACTAGAGGCGAAGTTAGCGGGTTTAGTCGTCAGTAGTACTTACCGCAGTTTCAACGCGCAGCGTATCCTAAAAGACGATAAGTTGATGGGGTTGGGTAATCAAGATCTTACCGTGGCCGACCCAGGTAAAAGTTTTCACCAGTATGGTCTCGCTGTGGACTTCGGTTTGACGAACAGAGCAGATTACGACAAATTACAAGCAATCAATCAAGAGGTTAATCCAACAGACCCCCCAGAGTGGTTAGGAAATGATGATTATGTTCACTGGCAAATTCCTCGTTCCTGGATAACGGAAGTGGAGGCCGCCCGCGTCCATGGGAATGCAAGACGGGAAGGTAAAAGCGAAACAGACGCTATTAAAGCAGTATGGACGGATATTTCTGCTAAAAAACCGAGGCTGTCCTCCGACTTTAGCGGTGCGGGCGTTCACAAAGAAGGTAAAGCAGGCACTACGGTGTTTGGTAACGGTGTAGCTGGGAAGTGCATACCGACGATGCTTACTAGGAACGGGGTATAGCATGGGCGATTGGCAACGAACCTCTAACGCTACGGCTGACCGAGTTTCTCAGAAGACTGGGCGAGGCTCTAACACGGGCCTGTTTCAAGCGCTCGTGGAGACGGCTGGTGGCTCGAACCAATCGGCTAAGCTGATTTACCAAGGTGGGGAGCAAGAGGCTTCTTTGCCGATGCCGTTTGAGTCCACCTCTAGCTGGATTCGCAGCATACCTGAGTCAGGATCTACCGCCCTTGTGGGATATAGATCCGATACGATGTCCCCTACGTTTATCCGTTACATACAAGACACGCCGGAGAAAAAGCTCCAGACTTACCGAGCTAAATTAAATTTCTACAGGTCTCTTAACCCTGGTGAGCACGAGATTCACTCAACTGGTGGGGCTCAAACTTTCTATGGTAGTCGTCCCGTTTTAGAGCATCGTGGCGGAGTGGTTAGGAGTTGGCTCAACCAAGACCGTGCTGAGTCGGGAGCAAAGGCTCCTCTGCACACACGTCTACTTTGGGACAATTTAGCAGACACCCTTGGGGATGAAGAACGCTTCGGAGTTGTGCGTAGGTCGCAAGATTTAAACATTTTCAATACGCTTCTTATTAGTGCTGGAATTCTTGTAGACGACCCTTCGTTAGAAACAGCTTTATCTTTGTTGTTGAAGCCTAAACTTAAGTCGAGCCACTTCTATGATTACCCGTTTGCAGATTTTACGCTGCCGGGCGGCCTACCCGCACTAACCGCTATAGCAGCTAAGGCTTTGGACCAGGCGTCAGAATTAAAGGCTACCATTACAGGTGATTTCAAGGAGAGGTCCTTTGCGAAAGAGTATCTGCGCGTTATTACCAACGGCAGCACTCTTCTACCTATCCCCCCAGTTTTAGTAGACATACGCGAAGGCCAGGTATTTGACGACGACGGTACCCAAGTTTTAGATCTTTCGACAGGAGCTTATCTTAGAGCCAAGCACACCTATTACACATCGACTTTGGACTCCACCGAGTTCACCGTGGACGAAATTGGTAACGTCAGTTGGAGTTTATCCCTTGGTGCTATTACGGGTTTTGCCACAAAAGTTCCTCTAGGGGCCTGGTCGCTTTTTGCTGGCCTGGGGGTAGACATAAAAACTACGAAGGATTTTTCTGTCCTTACAGGTTTAGGCGTCACGATGACGACTACTAAAGACATATCGCTAGAGTCATTGGTCAGCACTTCGATGATTTCAGGTTTGGAGTTTAGTCAGAAGGTGGGAGGCACCTACGCGGTGCAAGTAGGTGCGGATGCGTCACACACGTCGGGAGCGAATTTTAGTATTACCTCTGGGATTAATACGTCGGTAATAGCAGGAACCTTATGTAGCTTGACGGCACCCATCGTGCAGATAGGCTCAGCTCCTGTAAGCCCTGCCGTGTTAGGTACCGAGTTGTCCACGTTCTTAGCTTCCTTTTTAAATATTCTTATAAGCAACGCTTCGTTCTTTTCAATTGGCAACTTGGGTGGAGCAGCCCCTATAAACCCAGCGGTGGTAGGCCAACTTTCTAGTCTGCTCGGCACGCTGCCTACGGTCATATCTAAAACCATCACACTCGGACCTTAAGTACATGGCGGAGATAGATCTAAATGTTCTGACAGCCGCTTTGGGGGCAAGCCAAGCCCCCGAGCTGGGCGAGGTGGTTCTACAGCCGCCTACAGGGCCTATATCAGAAGGCAGCCCTCCGCCTGACCCTGAGAGCACCCCAGCCACTCCTATTGTCATGGGTTCGCCGGTATTAGTACCAGCTCTGGCTTACCGTTTCTTATACTCGCAAACTCGGTACATAAGATTAGGTTACGTTTTAGAGTGGGGTAGTTCCCCTTTAGGTTTTGAGACGGGAGAATTTTGGGTGTTGAGCGATCAAGCGGTAGTCTTAGAAGGGCCTCAGGACGAGGGCACCCCTCCCGCAGAGATCTTGTCCCCTTATGCGTTACCGACGTTGACCTTTGCCCACACGGTGCATTTTAGCAGCCCAGGCTCACCAGGTTCTTCAGGAAATCTGACGTTTGGTGTCGCTGACGACCCGACGTTACTGGGTTCTGGGGCAGGCTTTGGTTTGACGTTTCAAATCAATGTCGTGGCCGCACCTGAATTTCCTAAATTGAGGGCGTTTGTTTTGAAGAAAATGCCGTTGTTGCCTTTTGTGGGGATATAGATGCCATTAACAGGACAAGAGACAGTTTTATCTGCCTCCCTCAAGACTAGCATTGTGGCTGAACTTTCCAAGCTAGGGAACGCAGCCTTCGACCCTAAGTCAGTGGAAGCGCTTTCGACGGGCATAGCCAACGCCCTGCTCCCTTTCTTGGTGGCCAACATCCAGGTCAGCCCTGGCATAGTCGTAGCGACCAGCGGTGGCCCAGGCTCCACTACCAGCCCAGGTACCATAACGTAGTAAGGAAGCATTAGTATGGCATCAATTGCAAGTCGCCTCAAATCGCTAGACTGTACCGTTCCTGGGGATGTTCTGCGGGGGCTTGTGGCTTTTGAGGACGAGTTCAACCTAGACATTGAAGCCTTCCGCAAAGCACTGCTTGATTTTAGGGACAACGAGCTACCCAGTATCGATGCTGAGTACGATAGGCAGCTAGAAGCCAGGCGTGATCTCATTACGGGTTCCCCTGTTCCTGAACTAGGATCATTTGCTGAAATTGAGCGGTCCACCCAATTGACTAGTTTAGAGCGAGGTGGAATCGGCCCTTTATCTGATTCTCCGAGAAATTCAGGAACAGGTTACGACGGAGACGTGGGGGCGACGGAGGTAACGGCAGAAGAGGAAGAGACAAGCCGCATTGATGAGAGAAAATTAGGTGCAGCAGGTATCGCACTTATTCGCGGCAGGATGTTTAAAATTGAGACGGGTACGCGAGCGGAGGGTTTTCGAAAACTTTGGAAGTCGGTTAACTCGGAGTACCTAAGTTGGATAGGGATGGCGAATTCGATCACGCGGGGCATACCGGAAGGGGATTTTGTTTTTCTCCTTACCAACCCAGAAACGAAACGCTTCCCGTTTGTAAACAAGTCCTTGGAAGAAGCGGAACAACTTTCCGGCGCAGATAAGTCTGTTTTTTTACGTCATGTATTTTTCAATGCGCGGATAAACCCGACCGCCGCCAACTACAACAAGCTTAGGGCTTTTGGGTTATCGGAAGATCAGGCCAACAATATTATGAGCGGGAAAGATCCGAATGGCGATGATATTCAGCAGACCGTCATAAACGGCTTAACAGTCATAACTAACCTCATCAGGGAACTGACCGCTTTAGTGCTTCTTGCTGCTGACGACCCGTTAAGGCAGCCACGCTGGAGCATGGAAGTAGACCTTATGAAGGCCGCAATCTCGTCTTTCATCAACTTGCGGGCGGAACTAAATTCCGCATCTGTAATACTAACGAGCGATTATTTTGATGAGTTGCGCGTTTACATGAGCGAGGGGGAGTTAACCGAACTTTTCGACTTCCGCCCTGAGCTTCTTGATATTCTCCCTAACAGTTCCGAAGCTATCATTATGGCGTTAGTCCAGAAGGCGTTAAGCTTAGAGCTAGGTTCTACAGTAATCAACACCTATCAAATTTCTATAAAAAAGTATGAAGACAATTTTACCCAGATTAAGGAAGCGCTGTTCGACGTAGGGTTGTCTATTTGGAAGGCCATACAAGGAACAGGGGGAGACACCTATGCGATTTCTTTGGAAGCAGCGTTGCGGCGGCTCCTTGGTAGAGACCTATCTCTAACTCTGAGCTATCCCTTCTTCAACAATAAAATTGACATTAACGAAAAATTCCTAGCTAAGATAACGCCAACTAGTGCGCAAGAGGCCGTAACTAAAACTAACGCACAGGTAGTTTCTACTGCGGCGACTAAGTTGGGAACTTCCGACGGTGTTTCCCCCACACAATTTTACCAACCCCCAGCGGTTACCCCCGACTTAGCTAGCTCAACTACGACGTTGATTGCAGCCTTGAACGACGGGGACCCCAACTCTTCTATCCCTAGTTGGTATATCCAAAGGAGCTGCATACAGGTTAACGGCATTCTGACTAAGGAGTTGACCAACAGAATTAATTCAGTCGGTAGGAAGCTGGGCTTAAAGACTAGGGAGTCTTTTGGCACTCTCTTGGCTAGAAAGTGGAAGCCTGCGAAACAGTTTCTTGATTGCATGGGGTCTTTAGAAGAAAACATCAAGGGCTTTGGGGGTAGTGAGGGAGTTGGTAAAGCGACAACGATTCGCGATGAAACGGGAAAGGAAATAGGCTCCTCCACGAATATTAAAGATGCTGCTGCTAATCTTAAGCCTAACGACAAGGTAGTTATGGATAGCAAGCGTGGTCTTGTTGTTCAAAGCCTAGACAGCAACAAAATATCGAATAGTCAGGGTTCCCCCTCGGTTAAAAAAGAGACGGACGATTACTTAAAAAATAGAGCAAAAGTGGACCAAAGGCAGGTAACTCAGAGTCAAGGGGGTTCCCCAAACAGTTACTCGGGAAAATTGGACCTCAAGTTCGACCGTAAATGTTTTGATAAACTAGACAAGCAAATTCAAGATATGCTCAATAGGTTGGACCCTTTTAGTAAATTTACTTTGGACAAGCTTGGTGTCGATTTTTGGAAAAACAAGCTTTACCTGCTGATTCAACAAATACGTGCGGTGTTAGGTTTTGTTCAGGATGCTTTAGATTCGGTTATCGCGCTTTTCCAGTTAATCCTCGATGGGGCGCTAGCGAAACTCGAACGGTTTTTGACGTTCGACTTTAATTTTGGTGGGGACATTGGCCTTGATAACAGCCTCATCAAATGTTCGTGGGGTTTTGACTTTGGGATAAAGTTAGATCTTTTGGGAATCTTACTTAGGTTGATGGCACCATTTTTTGAGAATATAGGGGCATCCATTCGAGGGGCCTTGGATTTCATTATAGATTTCATCGAGCGGGCTGTTTGTAAGGCAATCAAGTTTGTAGAAGATATGTTAAACCCTGTGGCAGGTTTCTTGGCTCTATTGGGTTGTCAACTGAAAGATCCTCAATTGCCCACCGAAATCCTCGAATTGCTCGAACTGTTTCACGCCTCCTTAGAACTTCGGAGCATAATTTTACGTAAAGGCTCAGATCACTGGCTGGAGCTAACAGGTAATCTTAGGAACGGTGGTAAAAACTGGAACGGTCTAACTCAATTTGCAGCTTTATGCCAGAGTGTAGCGGCACGAGAGCTAGCAAACGCTCTAAAAGAAAAGGCGCAAAAAGCGGTAAGTTCCATACCGACCGCAGCCAGTAAAAGTGCAACCAGCAAAGCTGCCGCAGCCGCGCTTGGGGCTCCTGTTGGTTAATTTTTAGGAGTGATTATGGCCGTAAGTTTGGATGCCAATCAGGCAAGGATTGTAGAGACCAAAAGGAAAGCGCCAGGGGCCAGACCCCTTTTCTATAATGCTGGGTTGAAACAGAAGACTGCTATTTCGGAAGACTTCGAGGCGTTCCTGATTCTTCAGGGTAGGCCTAAAAACAAAAAAACTTTGGATTGGCTTAAAACCGCCAACGGGCTAGCGATTGCGGATTCCGACCGAGACGCTTTGTTAGGTCAAGCGTTTACTCACGAGAGAAGAGACGCGGCTAGGGGCCTAGGCGAAGTCTCCGTGTACACAGAAAGCTTTGCTGAGTTCCGCGAAGGGTTCCGGCTCGAAGGCTTTCAGGGTGTGCCTGAAATCGGCTTGCTGGTTGCAGATCTTCAACGAGCTATGGCGGAAATTCAAGCGATTGGTGCGCGTGAATTCGGACGGACGGTGGCTGCGGGACTATTGCGTGCGGTCGTTCTAGAGGGGCTAAACCCCGAATTAGCTAAACAAGTAAACTCTTGGTACAGCCCGCTAGGTGCCTACTAACCGCTAAAACTTGCGCTCTCAAAAAGATTCTATCCTCACTAGCATATGCAGAGGCCATAAATGTCTATTGTGTTGAGAAAATCTAACGGTGACCTCCATATTGACGAGGAAACGGGGCGGGGGGTGCTTATCGACGGCCCTTCTAAGGTTGCGCAAGAGCTGGCATCCGTGCTTTTGACTTTCTACAACAGCGATAGGGACTGGGGGGCACAGATACAACCCGATCAGTTTGGTTCCATCACGTCCAAAGCTCAAAGTGAGGCGCTTTTATTTTTGCGCGTTAATGAAGCCGTAAGACGATTACTATCCAAACAAGCTGAAGACCGCTATCTAGACGTTCAATTTGAGCAGATTCAAGAAATTCAGGAAATAATCGCAAAAGTGCATACGCCTTCGCAGTCAGGGTTATTTTACGTTTCGGTCCTAGTTGGGGAGGACTCGCAAGCGGTTGCCTCGACGATTGCCATCAACTTTAAGCCGGTCCAGTTGAGACACGTTATTCCGCCTGGTCCCGATTTCACCGTGAGAGTGAGGTAAATATGGCTAGGACTGCCTCCGATATTAGACAGGCCCTGATAATAACGCTAGCAGGTATCAACGAAACGCTGGATATGAAAGTAGGACCTACTTTTGATTTCCTGCTGGCACCGTTACCCCCAGAGTTAGCCGCTATAGAGGCCGAGATCGAACGTCTTTTCTCGTTCTATTCGTCGGAGTTTCCCAACGTAGCGACGGACGAAGAGATTAGGCAGTTTGCTAATAACTTTAACTTGAGCCCGGATACGGGTGGTTTTGCTAAAGTTAATATCATTTTTTCAAGATCTTCTGCCCCAATCCCTGGGCAAGACCTTGTCATCCCGGTAGGAACTCTAGTAGCGACTAGAGACGGTCAATTGATGTTTAGGGTTACAACCCCCGTAAGGATGATCGGGGACTTTGCTGCGACGTTTTATAACGCCGCCACTAACCGCTACGAGATTGAAACCTCCACGGTAGCTCTAGCTCCCGGTACCGTGTACAACGTCCCCCCTGGTAGAATAAACAGACTCATCACCACCATGGACGGGATAGACTCGGTAGAGCAGCGTCTTCAAGCAGCGGGCGGAGAAGAGCCAGGTGTTAGTGCCGACTTAGCTAAGGACGTACTGGAGAAATTTAAAGGCCTCGATACTAAAAGTATTGGTGGTATTCAGAACATAGCCAAAAGAATTAACCAAAGTGCGGTTGCAGAAACGTCCGTCGTCCGACCTACGGATCGCAGGGAATTTAGGCGTTTCACGAGCGGCCCTGCTTTAGACCTGTACGTGTCTGGGGAAGAGGGCATTCAGTTTACGGAAGAATTTATCGCCCTGGGCGGTGAGACAGTTGTCCCCTTTATAGAAAATAGAACCGTAACCAGTATCGACAGTGTTGCTAAAAACGGGACCGTGCTTCTTTCGTCCGAGTGGGCTTTTGTCCCAGACAGCACGCCCGAGACGCGCCTTTCTACTAGAGCATCCCCCCTCATACAGTTAGCTACCTTGCTTTTCGCAAACGACGTGATTGAGATTATAGGTACACGGAACGCGCTGCTTGACCAACTTCAGGTTGTTTTTCTTCCTGGGGGTAATTCAATTTTTATGACCGACATCCTGGTCAGAAGTTTTATAGAGCTTCCTGTGATCATCATTATAGAGGTGAAGCTTTCCAGCCCTGACGTGCTTTCCGACCCGCAGGGTATTATCGAGAACGTCATTCGGGGCGTCATAGAGCGGATACCCAGACCAGATCTTCTCGTAGCCAAGCATATAGAGGATACCATCAAGACCACGGTACCCTCTGTTGAATACATAAGGACTTCTGAGTTCAGAAGAAAGTTCGGGAGCCGAGGCCGAGTTGAGACGATTATTCCACTCAAAAACGAGATACCCGTATATAGTTCGGTTGGCTCGAAAATTGTTGTGAGAACCTAATGGCCATAACTCTCGAACATTTGCTAGGTACGGGCGAAGCTGATGTTTATCAGCGGCTTCTTGATGAAATTCCTGCGGGACTGGACACGCTAAAGCGAGGCTTGGTGATTCCTTCTCACCCGGCAAACAATCCTCGCGATTTCATTTTACGGGGCTTAAGGCCCAACGAGCCTTACAAGTTAGAGATTAGCGCGGATCGAGGCCGAGCCCCGCAGACAAGCCTAGAGTTTGTCCCTACCTTGACCTCTCATAGCTTTTCCTTAGCGTTGCCTTTAGGGCAAAGCGATATGACCTTGACGGATTCTATAAGTGTGATTGCACGCTTTACTGCCTCGGTCGTGCATTACGCGGCGTTTCTTTTGGTGTCGGCTCGTCAGATCAGCGAAAGGATGCGAGTTCCTCTTACTAGTTTTAACGACCAAATCGCGGGGCCATTTGCCTTTAGGCTTGCTTTGCCTCTAATTGGCGATCTAACCAAATTCATCCCCAACGACTTGGAGCTGCTAGCGACTTTATCTCATAAGTTGATCGTCAAAACTCTTCTTCACGAACCGGGTACCGATATTGGTGTGAACAACTTACTGGCTAGCTTCGGTGGGTCAAACCCCGTCTTTAACGCCATGAAGAATTTCTCTCGGGTAGATGAGCCGCTCTACCGTTCAGAAGAGGACTTTGCAGGTTATGAGGCTCATCTTTGGATGCCTAACAAAGAAGTGGAGCGCTGGGGGGCGTTGATCAAACTCTTGGGGAACGTCTCACAGATTTACAATATTACTGAGATCGCCGAAGAGCTGGTGGTCTTTGAGCAAGAGGGTAGGGTTCATCAGCATTATTTCGACTTCGACTCGATGTTTGCCAATACCGTAGTCGAGGGGTCAAGTGAATGTTTCCTCAACCTCTTCAAGGTAGCCGTGTCGGTCACAGCCGAGCACCATCTTGCCTTCTGCCAAGCAGCCTACAGGTTTGATACTCAAATTCCTCTGCCAGGTTTAATAACGGACGATACCGACCTTTTAGCAATCACCAACTGGACGCTCTGGTCGCTTACAGGCCGCTTCGAACAGCAATACGATATAAGCTACGATATCCACGACTGGCAGTGGGACGATCCGGTTACGGGCATCATAGACGGTGTGAACAGGTTTTTCTCGTTAACGCAAACGCCTGCCAATTTAAAATCGGTGAAACTATTTTTAGACGGCCTGCTTTTAAGCCTCAATGTGCATTACCGCATAACGTCTGGCTCAAGCTTCCGTGCATCTACTTATTTTCTGCTTAACTCTGACGATCCTCAGTATGCAGTTTTCCAAGTAGGTATAGCTAGGCCCTTCCTAGCCCCTGTGTTGTCGTCGGTTGAAATTTTCAACGACGCAGACGTTCAGTTTTTAGTTACAGCAGGTCCGCAAACTCTAACCGACATTTCGTTTGTTATTTCGAACAACCCACAGGTCCTACCTGTTGACCCACAGTCGGCTCGGTTGCATTACGTGACGCCCACGTTGCTTGCTGGGGCTTACGGTGGTGCCAACCAGTACGGGACAATAACCGTACCGGCTCTATCGACTTCGGTGACGTTGACTTACCCCACGGCTGCCAGCGACATTGACTATCAGCTTTTGGTCCAGCTCGCGGAAGACCCGTTGCCTGGTGGTGGTGGTCCTTCAGCCGTAGACCAGGTGTTCCACATGGTGCGTGGACGAACTTTGGTGGATGCTCTTATTGAGTTTTCTGCGCCCATCACGAGTGCCAACGTCAGCCTTCACTGGTGGCTGATCGAAGACGACGGGGTAGGCCTTGAGCGCGGTAGCTTGGCGTTAACAGCAGGATCAGCAGCTCAGGCTATAGTCTACACGGCTGGCCCTTACTTAGATGATTCCGTCGCGGTGCTTGTAACCCTTTGGGAGACGTCAACCTTTGGCACCATCGATCAATTGCTGGTGTCAACAAGAAGCCTAACGCCTTTCGGCTTTGTGGCGCAGTTTTCTGACGTCATACCTGCTACGGGAGACTACCGCCTCGATTACGTTTTGTTCCCAGTCGAGAGCGGGGGCAATCTCATTGAAGTCTTCAGCCCGCCAGAACTAGAGCAGACGCTACAGGCACACTACGACCTGAGTTGGCCTTACTGGGCTCAGGAAGGTTTAACACCTCTAGCGGATTCGATTCGAACCGAGTTTTCGTTAAGTACGCCCGTAGTTAAAAGCCAATCGGTTTATCTTGCCTTAAACGGCAGGCTCATGACACAAGGCCCTGGCCTTGGTCGTCAGTACCAAGTGGCGACCCCTAATTCTATCGTCATGAACTTCGCCCCACAGGAACAACAGCTCCTCTGGGCAGTCTACCCCCTAGCGGACCCTGTGACGAACGAGCTGCCCTCCTGGTGGAACCAAAGTGTGATGCGCAGGTCTAGCGTCAACGGTGGCGGTAGCTTCTCCACGGGCCTTATTTTGAACGCTGCGGAGATATCTCAAAGTGACACGGTTACGATTAACCTGACCACGCTTACGGGCGTTAATACGGCTAGCGGCTCTCTCGTGTTGTCGGGTGCTTTTACGCTTGGGTCTTCGGTTCTTTTCCAGACGTCAGGGGTAACTTTAACTGCAACAGGAATCCCCCTAACCGAGAATCAATTTGCCGGTGGGGTTTCGATTACCGCTGACGCGGCGGCACTCACCGCAGCGATCAACGTGCATTCGATACTCTCTCCTAAGTTCCTTGCGGTAAACCTGCTCAACGGTACCATCTCGTTAAGAGCTAGGTCTCTAACAGGGACGGCCTCCAACGAGATCCTGAGTGTCGTAGGTACTTTGTTTATAGCAGCCAACAATATCACCGGGGATTCGGCAGAAACCGTGAATGGTTTTGCCGTAGGCGTGTCGCGAGCAATTGATTCGGCAGCACTTGCCAACAAGCTGACCAACCACTTGGAGCTTAAGGTCTTCTACCGCGCCACGTCTACAACTGGGATCGTGACGCTTACAGCACTGACGCCGACACCTTCGCTCAATGCCCCGATTACCCTGACGGGTAGCTCGATGACAACACCTCTTGGTATTCAAGGCGGAGAACGTCCATCGTCCGGTGATCCCTATTTCCTTACGAACTCGCTTTTCTATTATCAAGACGCACCGATTGTTACTTTAGACGGAGTTGCGACCAGGCTCTACGATGCCTTCGGGGGACAAAGCGTTAGGTTCGATTTCTTGCCTGAACCGCAGCAAGAGCCGTACCTGATCTCGCAGTCCTATCCGATTGACTACCACCCGCTTGATTCGTTCACCGCGAACCAGCCTGACTGCAACTACCCTAAAGGTATTTTCACCCAAGGGCTCAACGCGCAGCTCACAGACTTCGACGCTGAAATTGAGCAACCGGGTGAAATGATCATCACAGTTACTAACTTGCCAGTTCAAGAGGAACCGCAAGGCGTCCAAAATGGAATAAACACCGAGTTCTTAATGACCACCGAGTCCTGCGCTGGTCAGGATTCTATGATGGTCTGGGTCGATGGTATCTTCCAACCACCCGATCAGTGGTCCTACTCAGTAATGGTTGGTCAAGGCAAAATAACTTTTATAACGGCACCTACGGCTGACCAGGATCTATGGTGTTGGTATTTGGTGGACGGTGCTGCCTGCGCTGAAGAACACGTCGAGGCTCTCGTAGGAGCCATTGATGGCGTGAACCAAACCTACACCATTCCTTCTGGGCCTACGGGCGACGACGAAGGTGTCTTGGTTTTCCTTGAAGGTTTGTTCAACTTGCAAGGGATGGGCGAAGATTATGTAGTTAACGGCACGAGCGACGGCATCATTTATAACGGTGCGCTGGCTCCGGCTACTGGTCAGACTTTATGGGTGCATTTTAACGAAGCTGTTCTGACTGTAGAGCGATGGCGGCAGGTTGCTATCGGTGTGGGCGACGATGTTACGACTGTGTTCGATATTCCGATTTCAGTACCAAGCGACAAACCTATCGCGCAGCTTGCGGTGATCGCATTCTTCGACGGGTTCGCCCAAAGAAACTCAGCGTTGTTTGATTTTGCCGTGGGCGTGGACGGTGGCGGTTTTCCAACCACCACGATTACGTTTGCGGTGCCACCCGAGTCAGGGCGCATTATCGAAGTGGCTTATATCAAGATTGGGTAGGTAGGGAATGAAAACTTTAGGAATAATCCTGACTTTGTTCTCGGTCGTAGCTGGAGTATACGGCGGTTTTTCCGTGCTAGACTCTCGCTATGCTTTAGCTTCGGACCAAAAACAATTAGAAATTAGAGTAAGCCTTGGGGAGTTGAACACCCTACTTTTAAAGTCTTTGGAGAATCTCTATTTTTACAGAGAGCAGGCGCGTAAGTACCCAGAGGATGTGGTGTTGCAGGTAAAGCTACAAGAGGCAGAGGAAGAGGTCAGTGGGATCAAAAATCGTATCTTTGAAATAGAAAAAGCGAAGGTCTAAGCGTGTCGTTTAAAGGAAAGGCCTAAAGATGGCTCAGAATGAAAAAATTAGAACCCCCGACGTAGTAGAAATTTCGGACGTTAAGGTTCTGACCTCCCAGGCTCATCCGCAGATCTCCGTCATTGCAGGGGAGACCTATGACTCGGTGCTTACTAAAGTGGCCGCGCAAATTCTTTCTGCTGCTCAGAAGGCTGCCTTTGACAACACGCTTACGGTGCCTTCGGCCTCGAACCCGGTCGTGCTTAAAAACGATATTGATACGTATGTCCCTGCCGCAGACCTGGGGGAAGTCAAAGATTCTGTTGCAACCTTTGCTCTTTTGCCTCTCCCTTTTTCTCTTATCGGTGACACTACCCTTGCTAGTGACCATCTTACTTCTCTTAGCTATACAACCCTTCTCAGAATCGGACAAACCGTAAGCGGTGCAGGCATTCCTGTGGGAGCTAAGGTTCAGGAAATAGTTTCCACGACGGAACTTATTCTCGACCTGGACGCAACGGCAACCGCTGCCGACATCACGATCACCTTCTCGCCCACCGTAGGTGATTTGCGTGGGGTTATCGCCGATAACATAATTTACCGCTGGACGGGTTTATTTTGGGACCCCTTTATTACGACGGGTACTCTAGACCATACCGAGCTAGTCAACAAAGATGGTGAGGCGGCCTTCGTTCACTTAACGAGCGCAGAGAAGACATCGCTCCTTGCGCTAAGCCATGTCCATGCGAACGATGCCGTACTTGACGCCATAACGTCGGCAGGTAGCGGAGCTATTATCACAGTCGCTGAACGAGCGCAGCTCCCGACCCAAGACCAAAAAGACGCGCTCATCGGTACGTCGGGCACTCCTAACGCTGCCAACAGGTACGTGACGAATTTTGACCCACGTCTTTTAACGATCAGAAACCCGTATGTAACTGTAGGACCTCCTGGTTCCTTGGCGACTTACGTGGGGATTGACTTTAGGCCTTTCACCGATGCCCTAGCTGCCATCTTTTCAGGCTCCGCGTCGGCTGTTAAAGCCATCGAGACCCTACCAGGCACTTTCGACCTAGGCGGTGTGTCGCTCGTTTGGGACGTGCAACCTAGTGGGCTTCTGCTCGAAGCTTGGACGCCGGGTTCTGTGGTCCTTCAGTTTAGAACTTTCCAAGGCGGCATCATTGCGACCGGACCCGGAACAGGACCAGTTACGATTCGTGGGTTCGTTTTCGAAGTAAGTGACTTCGATACAGCAGGCATCGAGGCCGACCGAGACAACATGATTATCGAAGACTGTACGTTTAGGGTTGGCGGCACGATCTCCACCAACCAACGCGGTGTGATCGTTACTGGCTCGAACGTAACCATTCGTAGGTGCAGGTTTGAGCAGCTCGATATCGGGGTAACCGTAGACGGGAACTCTTGCCGTATCGAGGAATGTGTTTTTGATATGAAGACGTCCGCCTCGTCGGCGGTTCTTGTTAAAGCCACTCGCGAAGTGACGTTTGTTGACCATTGTAAATTTCTAACTGGTACGGTCAAGGTAGAAGCCACCGCAGCCAACAACCAAATCACAAACTGCTTCTTTACAGATAGTACGTCGTCGATTGACGACCTAGGTGATGCTACTCGGATTATTGAAAATATCCCACAACTGATCAACCAGCCCTACAACGGTGCCCGCAAAACCATTGGCCCTGTGGGTTCCTTTGCAGATTACCGTTCAACCGATCAAGCCGCGTTTGTCGCTGCCTTTGCCGATCCTCTAGCAAAGGAATTTGAAGTGCTCGCGGGGACCTACACGTTCACCGCTGTCGTTACGATCCCAACGGGAATGACCCTTAAGGGGACGGACAATGGCTTCGGTGGAGTGACGGTAACAGCGGCGGGTGTTAACCCTTTTATATTAAGCAGCAACAGCGAAATTTCAGGGATTACTATTACCGGCTCCAACGAAAGCTTGGTGTCAGGTTCTGGGCTGTCAGGGGCTAAAGTTACAAACTGCACGTTTAACTTGACGGCTGTGGCGTTGGTTTCCGACTGGGCAGTGAGTTTTGTAGGAAGCGTAGACTGCACGGTAGCTGATTGTAAGTTTTTAGGTGTGCGCGGTTTCCTAGAGCTATCAGGAAATCGGACCAACTTGATCAACAATCATTTTGCAAACTCCACGGCTACCGTCACGACGATAGCTTCTTCGTCGTGCCACTTTAAAGACAACTATTTTATTGGAACTCCCGCCCCCAACTTTGGTGGGATTAAGTTGATCGTGGAGGGTAACCACTTTTTAGGCACCCTCCCTTTAAAGACGTCAACGACCGACTCCGTGTGGCAAGCGAACTACCCGCACCCTAACGCTAACAATGAGACGGCAGTCGATAGTTTGAAGCTTTCGCTAGACCGCTTTCTGACCCCTATCACAGCGACCGCCTCCACCCTACTCGATTCGGGTGCGATAGCTTACGACGACGGGATAACCGCTTCTGCAAACACGGTACCCATCGCTCTAGGCGTTATACTAAACCGCTCTCTGGGGTACACTGCTGGGATTTATTGGACCAGCCCTGTTCTTAGCGGAAACGTCGTATGGCGCGTTACAGCCGTCTTTAGGGATGCCCTGGGACTTGCTATTGGAACTTCTGCGGTCGCAACCGTGCTGTCCACAAGAACCGGAGCATCTACTTCTATCGAGGATCTGGCTACGGCAACCTTTACGACTTTGCAGTACGGGCTACCTATAGGCGTAGATCCCACGCACGTTTCTTTTACCGTGGAGAGGGTAGGTACGGACGTGGCCGATACTTTAGTAGGCACCGCTTATGTGATTGAAGTCATGGCAATTCTACCGAGGGTGTAATCATGGCTTTAACGAGTATTACGAGCCGGTTGATAACACCCGACTTTGTTGAAGTAAAAGACAGCAAGATTGAGGCGTACTCGGATCATCCCCAAATCCCCTCGCTAGCTTTGGACTCTTACGACGAGATCGTTCTGCCTTTGTTGGTTGGGCTTCTGCTAACCCCTGCACAAAAAGCAGCTATGGATGCAGCGCTCACCCAGTTTGCGAGCACTAACCCTGTTGTGCTGAAAGACGACATCCCCACTTACAACCCCGGTGCAAACCTAGGTGAGTTGAAAGATACGGTAGCTACGTTTGCAGCTCTTCCCCTGCTAGGCAACACCGTAGGTGACGTGCGCTCGGTGCTAGACGTGGGAAACCTTTACAGGTGGGACGGTGCGGCCTGGGTTATTTTTATCAACGCAGGAACCCTTGACCACACCATTCTTATAAACAAAAACGCAGAACTTGCTTACCAGCATGTGACCTCAACTGAAAAGCAGTCGCTGCTTTCGGGTAGCCACACCCATGCTAACCAAGCTGTTCTCGACCTGATCACGAGTGCGGGTAGCGGCGTTATTTTAACGACTAACGAACGAGGGCGCATCCCGTCTGCCGACGAAAAGGACGCGCTGGCGGGTACGTTCGGCTTTCCTAACTTCTTCAACCGTTACGCCACGCACACTGACCCTAGAATGAACACGTTGAAGAACCCTTACGTCACCGTAGGACCTTTGGGTTCCGGTGCGACGTTTGAGGGCACCGACATTGTTTTGTTTGCCACTGCGATTGCTGCGGTAACGACAGGTGGTATGGCGGACGAGGTTAAGGCCATCGAGGTTCTACCGGGGCTTTACGACCTCACAACAGGCGCTCCCGCACCGATGACCTGGGGGGAAGCGGAAGAGCTTATGATCGAAGCTATGCCGCCAGGGGCCGCTACGATTAAAGGTGCAACCCTCCAGCATATTCTAGATCTGGTAGGGCCGGGGACGACAAGCGTCACAGTCAAAGGTATCGTCTGGGATCTCAATGACGTCGGTACGGGCGGTATTCAAGTTGATCGCGACAACGTACTTATAGAAGACTGTACGTTTGTGAGCGGGGCAGGAGCCGTGCCGGGGGATCTCCTTAAAGGGGTTACGGTTCGAGGGGCTAATTGTGTCATCAGACGTTGCTCTTTTTTAGATGAGCTGGCCGACGGCGGCATCATTATAACGAGCACGGCAACCGGAACACGCATTGAGGATTGCCAGTTTGCTTTGACCGACCCCTCCTATGACACCATCAGGGTGGAGAGTTCTGCTGATGACGTTAGGATCTCTTATTGCCATTTTTACTTGGGCACCATAACGGTCGAGGCGCTTGCTTCAAACGTACAATTCTCCCAAAACTTCCTAGCTGCGAGCGTCACCTTTTCCGACGTTGGCGTAAACACGCGGATCTTAAGTTCGCAGCAACCGGCAGCAGCTCAACCGTTTACCAACTCGACCAAAACTATTGGACCGCTTGGATCGTATGCCGATTACGAAGGTTCCGACGAGTTAACTTTCGCAGCAGCCATGTCTGACCCTTTTGCTAGTACCTTCATCGTGCTCCCTGGTGCTTATTCTTTTGCAAGTGCTGTGACGATACCGCAAGGCATGGGTGTTTCGGGTAGCCTTGGGGTGGTCTTTTCAGGAAGTTCTGGGATCTTTACTCTCAGCAACCACTCGCGGGTTGAATCGGTAGCGTTTGCGACTACGGGTACCGCAGCTTTAATATTACCTGCTATTACCGGGGCTGTGATTCAAAACTGCTTGTTCGATTTCCAATCTCCTGCTTCCGGCTCGGACTACATCGTACAAAGTTCGGGAGCTGGCCAAGAGACTCACGTTAAAGGCTGCCAATTCACAGGCGTGCGCGGCATTCATCTGACGGGTGGCACGGCTGAGCACATAGAGGACTGCCTTTTCTCTACGGGGTCTGGGCCTTTGGTAATTACCTCGGGCACTAATTCTCGGGTCCGGGGAAATAGCTTTCTTTCTGTTAATCCGACTCTCGCAGGAAATCGTTTAGTAGTAGAAGGGAACCACTTTCTTTTAGGCGTCGTTATAAGTGGTACAATAGATTCAGTCTGGCAACACAACTATCCCCCCGTAACGAATAACACTTCGGGTGTGGTTAGTTTTGAGGGTTGTTTTGAGCCCGCTGGGGTTGGGGTTTCGCGGGGTGAAATTCAAAGTTTAGGTGCGTTGGTTTTCTTTGAGGCTGCCAACGGACTAGCAGCTACGAGTCAAACCGATCTGAAGTTTGAGATTAATCAAGCGGTAGGTTTTACGGTTAGAGCCAGATGGACAGGAAACTACACGAGCGGCAATACCAAATGGCGATGCACGACCGTGTTCCGAGTACCAGGCACCTTAGGCACCACCGCAACTCTTACTGTAGTTTCTCCCAGAACGGCCCTTAGCCCTTTAGAAGAAGACTCGGTGGATTTTGTTTTTTCGGCGCTAGACTACGGGGGAATTGTAGACCCCACCACGGTCAGCGTTACGTTAACCCGTCTTGGTCTCGACGCTGGGGATACCTTCCCAGGTGACGCCTACGTGACGGAAGTGGTCGCCTTGTTCGGAGTATAAACGTGATTGATTACGACGTAGCGCCTTCAGAGTATATGAAGCTAAAAGTTGAAGCCCTCACCAACGAGGACCTCAACGAGCTGAGCTATTTTACATGGGCTATGTATCCCGATAACAATGAGGTCCAGGAATGGCGCAGACTACGGGTTCTTCCAGAAATACTGAAGAGGCGTGACGGCTGCTCGGAGGACGATGATTTCACCTGAGGGGCTGCGATGTACGATAGTAGGATACGACAATTCGATATCGACGACATGATGGTACTTGCTGCTTTAGCCAACAACAAAAAATTTTCAGAAATTGCTAAAATCCTAGGTGTTACTGTCCCCGCTGTTAGCCACAGGGTTCGAAAATTCAGAACTTACTACCCTGATCTTTTTAGAAAAGCGACCCGAGGGAAAAGCGAAGCAAAACAGTTTACAGAGGAAGGTAAGTTGTTTGCCGACAAGTGGATAGCGGCTTTGCAAACCCTCTTAGGGGAAGAATAGGTTATCCTTATAATAGGGTTTAAAAATGGATAATGTTAAGATAAGAACCGAAGACGTCGATCAAATTCTCGACACTAAAATAAGTGCAACTTCGGCTCATGCTCAGTTGAACGTGATCGTAGGTGAATTTTACGATTCTGTTTTAACTAAGATCGCGGCACGTTCTCCGAACGCTAACGAGAAAGCAGCCCTTGACGCAGCCACCGCGCCGTCCGCAGGCAATCCTTACGTAACGGAATCCGAACTCACGGCAGCGTTGGCCAACAAAATTCCTTGGGTAACGATTGGTTTGCCGGGTTCTGGCTCGGACTTCGAGGGTGTTGATCAGATTCCTTTTGCATTAGCCTTCGTGTCAGGTGCTACGTGGTTTCACGTCAGAGAAGGTACGTTTAATTTTACAACTAAACTCACCGTGCCAGCCGGGTTTAGAATCACAGGAGCCTCGGCGGGGGCTACCATCCTTCAAGGATCTTTAGCCACTCCCCTTATAGAAGCTGGTACCAACGTCAATTTTGAGTATTTGCAATTTAAACAAAACACACCTGGCAGCTCAGCGGTGCAAGTCCTGGGTAATGGCGTCGATTTGTTCTCGTGTATTTTTACAGGCGTTGACGCGACCGTTAAAACGGTCCTAGCTATCGGTAGGGACGACCTTAAGATTTTCGACTCGGCATCGACCGTAGGTTTTATAGAAATCACAAGCTCGACCAACTGTTTTTTCCACGGCCTTCTTTTTGATGCCGATCCTTTAGCTACCCGTGCTCTGCTTTTGACGAGCTGCTCGTCGTCTAGTGTGACAGGCAGCATCTTTAAGGTAGGGCCGTTGGAACTGGTGTCTGGGACCAACTTAAGAATAGTAGCGAACCACTTCGTGTCGGGCGTAACCAACACCACTCCCGTGTCCTCGGTTCTCCTTAGGGCAAACACCCCGAACTCGAACAACAACGACTCGGACGATTTTGTGTTTTTGCTGTCCTATATCGGATCGCCTTCGCTCCTGACGGCAGCGCCAACCTACTCGAATAATTTTGCAGGCCCACAAGGCGAAGACCTAACCGCACGGGCAGGTAGCTTAGACGCCTTGCTTCAGATGCGTTTTGAAGAGCGCAATTTTCATCTGTACGGTTCTACCGGCAGCGAGACGCTGACTTGGGACCCAATCCTAGAGACGTTGACCTACTCGGGCGATATTTACCTGCGCTCGTCGCACAAAGACGCTCCGTGGGTTTTAGCGGCAGTGGACGTAACCGCACTAAGTATACCATCTGATAGTATGCTTTATTACACGCTGGACCGGCTGATAGATGCCACGCCGGTTACTTTAACCCCCGTGGTGGCAGCGACAGGCTCCGTACCTTTAAACTCAAGCAACCGTCAGCATATCGTGCTTGCCATAAACCACAATGGAACGCTTTGGTGGCGGGGCGGTGGGGGTTCTAGGTTTCCTGCAACAGGCGGCCTTCCCGGTGTTTACTTCGTAGATGGTACTTCTAAGGGTATTTTAGATATCTTAGGAGCCCCTGACTATAACTCATCCTCGCCAGCCTACACGAACAACTTTGCGGGTCTTCAAGGTGATTCCTTAACGCAGAGAAATTCGGACCTAGACGCGCTAACGCAAAGGCTGTTTGAGTATTCCAACGTCAGCTTTACGCTTTCCAACGACGTAGGTTCTATTCAAGCTGAGCCTGGTACGGGCACGACGCTGGCTCTGCAACTCGCAGGTACGTTCCTGATTAACTTTCCCCACACGGGTGGTGGATTTTCTGTAACGGCACAGACGTGGGAAATTGAAGACGGCGAGATTGTTTACTTCGAGTGGGACCAAGGTAACGTGACGGGTAGTTACGCGCCAGTCACAGGAACTTTCGTGGTCGCTGATGGTAGCCTTCCTCTTCCCGACGATTATCCTACCGACACCAAATACTTTTTGTTTGCAAGGCGTGTAGGCGACACGGCTCACCTTTGGGACGGCACAGAGTTGCCCATCACAGGCGGCCAGTGGCCGAGACCTGTAGGCGTGCAGGTTGTAGTAACGGCTGCACCTGGAACCCTGCCTACCAACACGCAGTGGGACGGTACGGATTACCTTTGGGAGCAGCTCAGCCTCGCAGTCGCTACGGGGATTGATTTGGACCGAAACATTTTCCCAGACCAAGTCGTAGCTAGCCCTGGTCTCACAGATCTCGCCGACGGTGAAGGTTTGCTTGTTACTCACACTTGGAACCCTGGTTCTACTCCTAATTTTGTGACTGTCGCCAAGGTAGCATTGCCGCTCGCCAACACATTGCAGCAAAACCAATTCATTTGGGTGCAACGCCAAGGCTCCATCGTCATTGAAATATAGGTTACACAGATTTTCTTGGGGAAGTAACCAGGCGGCGAGGGGCTATCTCTTAGAAGGGTCGGAATATAATGGCACAGAAAGTTGGAACCAACTCAGTAATAGACATCAACGATACGCGGATAAGAGTATCCCAAGATTTATCTTCGCCAGGGCATCATTTTAACGTCACCTTCGGGGACACCTGGGATTTCGTCCTCACGCGTATTTCTCTTTTTGCAACCGACCCAACTACCACACAAGACGCTCTAGATTTTACCCTTGATCCTCCCAGCGCGGGCAACCCCTATGTTACTCGTTCAGCGTTAGTATCTCAAATTCAGTCTGCTAAAATAGCAATTACAGTAGGCCCTATAGGTTCAGGGGCAGACTACGAAGGGGCGGACGAGACCCCCTTCAATGACGCTTTGGCCTTCCTTGCAACGCGCAGCGTTCTAGGTGGCTGGCTTCTGGTTAAGAGCGGAACTTATTCCATGAACGCGACGGTAACGATCCCTTCGGGTGTCCGCGTAATGGGCGTTCACCCAGAAGTTGTTACTATAGCCTCTCTGGGTAACTTCCCGGTCTTTCACCTCACGGGGTCCAGAAGCTCACTCAGTAGGGTGACGCTAGAGGCAGCCTCAACCACGAGCCAAGCTGCGGTTAAACTGTCAGGCACGGGGGGCGAGTTAAGTATCGTCAACGTGCAGTCGGTAGGCTTTTTAGGCGTGCAGGTTGCTGGTAGCCAAAACAGAATTAACTGGTCGCGAGTTGAGTCCTCCGCAGTAGGTGCGTCGGGTATCATTCTTCAGACCAATTATCATACGTTGAACGGCGTAACTTTCGCCGGTACGTTGCAAGGCGGAGCCCTTAGGTTTGAAGGTTCCAACAACGGAGTTTTTGGTAGCGTCTTCAAATCAACTCTTACAGGCGCTTCTTACGATATTCCCTCGGCAATCAACCTATACAATAAAATCGTAGGCAACCACTTTGACTCTCCGGTATCGCTTGCCTTAAGCGACGACTCTGGTAGTAGCTCGGTGCGTTATGCCAATACACCCAACTCGTTCGACTTAAACGAAAACAACTTCCTAGAGGCGTTAAGATCTTACACGGGACAGACCGCGCTCGACGATATGCAGCTCAACCCCGAGACTAATGTTTTTTACGATTCGGGTATTATCTCGTCGGTGAGTTTGCCTTTAGACCACAACCTAGGGCCGGGCTTTGAACCCAAGCCCTCTACCTTTTTTCCTTTCTTGCCAGTTGTTCAATTTGAATCGGTAGCAGGCAGTGGATTTTTCGATAACCTGATGACCGAGAGCTTTATTGCGCTCTCGCAGAACGAGGTTTTGGGTGACCTATCGGTACTTTCTATTTCAGCGACAAATCGGGTTAGGGTGGCGTTCTTAACATTTCCTACCGCCCCCACCACGACCTACGACTCAGGAATTTTTACAACGGCTCCGACGTTACCGATTGCTCATGGCTTGGTCGGTATCCCTACGCAAGTGGTGATTCAATGGGAAAAAGAAGCGGGCTCGAACGAGTTCGTTAACCTAGACACCGGAAGCTTTCTAGACGTTGATGGTACGTTTATCTACGGCAACCTAGACGCCCTGCTTGTGAACGAAGACCACAAGTTGCGCATAGCCGCGACCGTGCTAGCTGAGGGTGCTAATTTCGACACAGGTATTATAGGAGCAGCTCCAGTCCTACCTTTAGCCCACGGATTGGGAACGCTCCCTGCTGGTCTCTCCGTCATGCACGAGATGATTGCAGGTAGCGGGATATTTACTCCTATAGACTCCGAATCGTTTTTGTCGATGGACGATACTTTTATCGATGGGGATCTTTCCGCGCTGTCGATCAGTCCTACGACAAGGATTAGAATCATAGCAACGGTACCGCCTGTTACTTACGGCTTCGACACGGGTCTGGTAGATACCGTACCAACCCTACCACTCTTTTATCGCATCCTAGGCAACCCGCTACCCGCACCACCGGAGTTTACTTTGTGGTACGAGGCGGATGCTTCTTCGGGACGTTTCCGTGAGGAAACCCCATCGGCTTCGTTCCTCGCTATAAACAACGATAAGGTGACGGGGGATTTAAGCCCTCTTGTCGTGAGCCCTACGAATAGAATTCGGGTAACGGCAAACCATTTCAATCAGGCGACTTTCGACACAGGGGCCATGGCGCATTTACCGACCCTGCCTATAAATCACGGCTTGGGGCAAATGCCTACGCACGTCATCGTCCAGTACGAGTCGGAAGCCTATACAGGCGATTTTATCACGCTAGACTCGTCGTCGTTTCTTTCCTTTAACGCGACCGAGCTAAAAGGGGATCTAGCGGCACTCGTCCCAGGAATCTCTTTATCTAACCGTGTTAGGATTTTTGCGAGCGTGGGTGAGGCAGAGGTTGAGTTCGACACGGGTATTGTTTCCGTGGCACCGACGTTGCCACTAGCCCATGGGCTTGGCGACTACCCTGCGCGAGCTATTCTTCTATACGAAGCTGAAGCAAGTAGTGGGGATTTTGTCAATATACCAACGACGTCGTTCCTGACCTTCAGCGCCACAGATATCGATGGAGATCTATCCGCGTTTGCTGTAAGTGCGACCAACCGTATGCGTTTGATTCTGTACTCCAACGCATCGCCACGCCTCTCTCCCGTGTTTGGTCTTGAGGACCATTACTCGCTTCTCGATAAGTTTCTTCAGCACCTCTACGAAGAACGCAATATTTTCGTCGTATCTAGAATCGATCCAATTTTTGACTCCGTTGGAAACGTGCTGTCGGGCCATTTTACCTGGGACCCTACAACCTCAACGCTAGCTATGCCAAACTTTGAGATTGCTGAACCGTTATTCCGCGCAGGTCGCTGGCATATCGATGCCCAATCGAAGGTGATCCTGCCGGGTCGCGTGCTCTATTTCGAGCAGGATAGGCTTCTTGCCGGTAACGACCGAACGGTTCTAGCCGATGTTCTATCGCTTTCTATTTACTTAGAGGAGTGGCATCTCCATTCCGAGCGACGGGTCTTAGCGATTGCCCTGCCAGGCACCACAAAACTTCTGTGGCTCGACGGGTTTCGCGTATTCGGCAACGGCACGGATCTCGTTAAGTTCGACGTCGATGGCAGGCTACTAGGAATTCATGCGTACTTAGGTGGTGGTTATCCTGGGGCTACCCCGTTGGCTCCTGGCTTTTCAGGTGGAGCTACGCTTCCTGAGCAAATGTCGTCGCGGTCGGCGCATCTTAAGATGATGTTTGAGGCGAGCAACCTTAAGTTTGACAAGGTAGGCTCCAGGATCAGGTCAGAGATCGACCCAGCCGCCCCTTACCTCACAACGCTGGCCGCAGGTTTGCCTGGGGATCTAACCCACACGGTCGAAGCTCGTGGTTCGACCTACGGCCTCGTACCCGCTTTCGGTCTTTATCTCTACCGCAGAGAAACTGCCGACTGGGCTTTAGTAGCAGGTAACCTAGGAGCGGCTCCGTTCGCCTCCCTGTCTATGGTGGGTACACGGATAGCTTTGCTAGAGGATGCAGGCCGCGTTGTGCTGTACGACCCAGACTCTATCGGGTCCATTACCTGGACGGTAATATTGCCCACAATCTCTACAGCCCTGACTAGTACCCTACCCCTACCTACGGCCTATACCGCTGGGTATATTTCGGGAGGTCAGGCAGATTTCCTCTTCCAATCTCAGGATTGGAGTTATTTTTCGATTTTGAACGGCACCACGGTTAGGTTTTCTAACGACGCCTACTACCTGGAGGAAGCTCCAAGGGTATTTACTGAGGCGCTAGGTCCCGTGGACGAAGGGGGTTTAGCTTCCCACCATATAAAAGACACGGGGTACAACACGGTACGGTCGCCTTCGACGTTGCACGACTTAGGTTCTAACGGAGCAAGGTCGAATCTAAGGGGTTTACCGGGTGGACAGGCGTCTTTTGCTAAGCTTGTTCTAGGTAAGGGTGTGGACCGCCTAGGTTTGGCTTCGTTCCCGTGGGGTAATCTCACCAACAAGACCCTGAGCTACGACGAGGGTTCGGGCGACTTTATGGGGGTTTGGTGGGATGTAGGGTCGGACGACTACTATATTTTCGGTGGCGACTGGTCCGAACCTCAGTTGTTGTCTGTTCAAACCTCAGGTGACTTGCTTGCAGCCGATTTTACCGTTCATTTTTGGGTAGTCGGTGCGGCTGACCAAGAGGTTTATGCGCTAGGTGCTAGAATTAGTAATGGTGCGTTCGCGGTTACGCGGGGGCATTTCTCCTTAGGCGAGTGGGTTTGGAGCCAAACTACCTTAAGCTTAGCAGGAACCACCTCGGGTGCCGTCGGGGTTTTCGACGAAACCACTGGAAACATCCATGCGCTCGTCTCAAACCCTGCCCGTGGCAGCAGGGCAACCTGGTGGGTACGAGCTTCGGGTAGCGGGTTATGGACCCAATCTACGGTAACCGACGTTTTCTCCGTAGCAGGGGATACCGTACTACCGGGGGGTGTAGCCACAAGCTGGTCCTATACCTACGGTTTGCCCCTTAGGGGGGTGGGGGCAGCAGATCCGCTTGGCGTCAAATTTATGGTGTACGACGCAGCTAGGGGAGGTCGTCCTACTATTTTCATGCGAGACAACGGCACCTCCACTATTTCTATGCTTCGTTTAGGGACCGTTGCAGGTCCGACCGTTGACCTCGTGGTGCCTACTTTTGCGGCACCGGGTTTCTTTGAGGAAGCAAGAGGTGCGGTTTGGTCCGAACGGCTAGAGGGAACTACCTGGTTAGCTTCGCAGTCCTCAAACACGGCTGTCACATCATTTAGTTTACTAAGTGTGGCAGGTACGGTTACGGCAACCGACTACGGCTTAGGAGCTACTTCGGGCGATCTGACCACGGAATCCCTGAGCTATCCCTTATTCAACCTCCGGCCTGGGCACCTAGCTCGCAGCCATCTTTCAGGCTTTGACGCGGGGCCTATCGTCTCGGAGACGTTCTGGTTCACAAGTGAAGCGGGCTTGGTTGAAACTAATCTAACGGTGAACAAAGTAACAGGCGTAGGTGCGACCTATGCTCCTGCGGTTCTAAACCGAGTCTTTCCTACCACGATGTCTATTCCGACTTTTGTGGGAAGCTCAACCTTCAGCGCTGTCGTAGCTCATGCACGGGATGACCTGTCTCTGCTGATAGGTAGCTTGGCCGAGCCCACTCTATCAACACGAGAATACCTTGGCTCAGGCGTACTGCCAGGTGGCCTTAACGGGGGTATGTGGACCGACACAGGAGAAGCAGCGCAAAACGTAGGTCCCAACATTTGGCTTGGCACGTCTCGCGGTGGTTGGCCTTGGTTGCTGGACGTAAACTTCAGCAACCTGCAAAAAGAACTTACCGACGACCCGAGCACAACACGCGGCGATGAAACTATCGTAGGACTGGAACCTGCCAACACACGTATCAGCTTTGCAGAGAACGCTTCGCAGGTTGCGATGGTTTGGCGAAGTGCTTCCACCGATTACCTGATGTTCCTGCTTTACGATAAGGCACTAGGGACTTTTGTGTTTGAGCGTGTGGGCGTTGATTTTGTGGTAGGTGCCCCTGTGATTGCATCTAACCCCCACGTGGTTTGGGTGGCAGGTGCAAGTAAGTGGTACGTCGTAGCCCAGGACGATACAGGTTCGGGCGGGCAGTTGGTGTTCTTTACGAGAGAAGTTACACCTGTTTGGACTTTCGACACGATCCGAGATGCTGGGGGCACGGTAACTCTGGGTTCCATGATTGCCGACTTAGGTAGGAACCCAGGTAGGCCTCTTGTTTTAGAGCCGAGTGCCGCTGTTCTTATTGCGATGGAAGGAGGCTCCTTAGGTGATAACCTCCACCTCGTACACTTTACCCCTGGTCCTTCTTGGTCTACGGTGGCATTCCTGCCAGGTGGGTTTGTGAATCCACAACTGGCTACGTCTGGCTCCGACTTCTGGGCCTTTGGTGGAAAAAGCCTTCTTACCAACGCAGCGATTGCCTCTTCGTCGGTAGCAACTTCAGGTTGGTCTCTTTTCTCAGCGCCTAGCTCCTACATACGTTCGCTAGAACCTAAGCCTTACGTATCAGGCACAGATATTTTGGTAGCCTCACAACTAGATTCAGAAGGCCTTGCGGTAATAAACGACGAAATGTGCGTGTGGCGTTTTACTAATACGGGTGACGTCAACGTAAATGGTTTCACCGCTAAAGGCCGTTTGCAATCGTCGTCTTGGTCAGGCGAGGAAGAAGAAAGTTTCACGGAAGTTAGCTGGGCGTCGGACGGTAGCCTTCTCTACGGTGCAACCAGACCGGGTCGCACGAAGCCGCATTGGTCGCTTCGTAGTGCTGATTGGGAAAATTTAGGAGAGGGATTTTTAGGCAGCGGAAGAGGTTTAACAATCGGTGGGAGAACTTTCCGAGAACAGTGGGTTTCCGACGACGCGCAAGATTTAATAGTCGAAATCGGTAAGCCTTTACGGTGGGAAAATCTCCCTGTAGGTGAGCTAAATCGCAACGATTATCTTTCTTTGCGTTGGCCGTTTGCTGCTGATGTTTCTGCTTCTTCCTTGTTTTCTAGGGGAAACCCAGGGGGAGGTTTTGTTGCCGACACGGGGCTTGCGTCTGGGCGAATATTGTTTGCCTCCGACGTGCGCGAGTGGCCGATCATTTTAGGAAACACCAACCTAAATGCGTCGGGACCTGGTTTGCTTCGGCACGGTGCGCTCTGTTTGATCTCTGCGCCAGAAGGAGAAACCAGCTCAAGTTATTTCGACGTTACCGAGATCGTACCCGGTGGTGGCAACATGCTTAGAGTAGAAGCTAGAAGCCGTCTTAGTGTGGAAGGTACGTTCCGAGTGAAGGGCTACAACGGGACCAATTTCAATATCGTAGGTCCCTTGACGTTTGATCTCGAAAGTGTGCCGGTTGGTTCTAGTCTAGTTCTAGGTTACGCGGGGGGAAGTCTTGTCATGCAAGCAACCTCCGCTTTAGCGGGTTGGGTTTCTGCAAACCACTCGCTTTTAGATTACTTCGTGGTTCTTGGTCGTAGGGATACGCAAGGTTTTCAGATGAACCCGATTTTCAGGGGTCAATCGTTTTCCCCGCATCTAACCTTAGCTTCGCTAGAGCCTAGGGAACTTTCGAGCAGCCTTCAACGCTGGGAATATGAGTGGGGTAGCCGAGCGAGCGACAGCCTAGAGCACCTTGATTGGGTTACCTCCGTAAATGGCTTAGTTGCTTCGGTTAGCAAGAGAACTACGACCCGAGGGGTGCAGGGAATAGATTTTGGGGTAGCAGGGGGTCAGTTGTTGTTCCGAAGTAGTCCAGGCGGTGGGGGCTACCTTGTTCACAAAGAAGGCACCCAAGGGCCGGTAGGTATAAACAAAGAAAAAGTTAATGCGCTAGTGGGGCTGTACGGGTCCGTAGTTAATTAAAAGGAGTAGACGGTGGCTGATTTTGTAGTTTCTCTAACGACCAAGGCTAGGCAAATAGAAGCGCAGAAATTGATCTACGGGTTTGCGTTTAGAATCGACTACTTCAATCTCGGCGCGGGTGGGCACGACACAGGCAACCCTTCAGCCGCTCTACCACTCGATCTTGAAGTGACCACGCTTCCGCTAGAATTCTTTGGGCCTGAGCCCGTAGACGAGTCAGAGCTTATTAACCCCACTTGCGTGCGGTTTACTTGCGTAGCGCAACCAGGTGAAGCTGTAGGCGGGCTATCGAATCTGGGGCTCACCGCCACCATCACCTACGTCCCTGGCGAAGCGTTCCTAGTTCCCGCAGCCGACGTGGACGACACGCTCGATTTAATTACACGAGCCAACCATGGCCTCGTAGACGACATGATCGTTACTCTTGATTCAACAGGAACGATGCCGGGCGGTTTGGTGACTGCAACGGATTACTATGTAGTTTCTGCCACAACCAGCACCTTCCAACTTTCTTCGACACTTGCTGGTGCTCCTGAGGATATTACGAGTGCGGGTGTGGGTGGTTTAGTCGTTACGTTTGGTAGCGTGCCAGGTGCCCCCGAGGTGGGCTCAACCTTCTTGTACGCGCTAACAAACTTCCCACTTAGGAATAAGCTGTCGGCATCACGAGAAACTTTTTTGGTGACCATTAAGACTTGAGGATAAGATGCGCTTTCTAACCAAAATTCAAAGTAAGTATGAAATCTGCGCTAGGAAATTTTCCTATCAACATCTTATGACTATGAATTTTGAAGATTGGTTGAAAGAAGTAGGTGGGTTAGAGGACTGGTTAGCGGAAAAGGGCACGGATTGGCGAGTTTACGGTAATGTAAAAAAAGAGGCGTTAGGTTTATTGAGGAAACGAGCTGAAAATAATTTTCAGGCCTTTAGGAAAAAGTATTCAACTTTTCCGTCTGTAGTTACCTTATACCGATGTATTTCTTTAAAAAATATAGAGAGTTTAAAGACTGACCGAATAGGCATATTTTGGGCTGATGAAGTGGCACATGCAGTATGCTATTCGGGGAAAAGTGGGGATGACTGGATTTTATCCGCGAAAATTCCCTTAAGCTCCATTGACTGGAAAGAAACTTTTTCTGCTAATATGAACCTCGATATTGGCGAAGAAGAGCAAGAAATAACCCTTAAAGAGGGTGCGCCTTTAACAATCGATAGTGCGCGAAAAAAGTCAGATAAAGAATGGAAGAAAGTTAATATTAAAGGGCACGCATAATGGCACTTGAAGGCATATTCAAATTTAGAAACCTGGACTCTTCAGAAAACATAAACGCTCGTTTAGAGGGTCTGTTGACGAAAGGTATTGTGCAAGGTGGGGTCGTAGTGCCTGAGCCTGCAAGCCTTCAAGTCCGTATTAAAGCTTCTGTCGAAGATGGGCCTGTGCTTCTAGCCTATACCAGCACTGGCATGTTGGTAAGAGAGCGCTACGAAGAACACGTCCTTTCGGTGCAGGCGGGCACGACCAACGTGATCGTCCTACGAGCCGCCTACCGCGAAGCCGAGCCGCCTTTGTTGGCTTTGGAGTCGATGTCGTTGTCGAATTATAACGCTGACCCTGACAAGGATCTTCTAGTTAGGCTGTGCTCTGTTATTGTAGACATCGGGGACACTATCGTTCCGTCGGAAGCTATCGACTTGAGCTTTAGGGATCAGATTGAGGGGTTTAGCCGGGGCATAGTTCGAGCCGTCGTAGACGAAGTTGCTGATTTACCTCCGGTGTCGGGATCTCCTGCTGTTGCCGATATCAACTTCATTAAAAACACGTTCGCATCAGGAACCTATGTAAACGTCAATACGGGTACCGTTTCCGAAAACTTCTATATCGTACCGGCGATTTCGTTTCGTATTGGCGCTTCGAGTGTTCCCGGATTTTCTCGTATTAACCCTTCGTCGGTTCCTGTTTCTACAGTTATTCAGGTTCTACCTTCCGGCATTGCCACGGTAACGACAACGGGTCTGCATAGCTTGAGTATTGGGCAAACGGTTCGTATCTCTAATAACTCTGCCCCTCAAGCTAACGGTTTGCATGTTGTCACCGACGTTCCTACGGGTTCCACGTTTGAATTTTTGGGGACGATAGGTGTTTTACCTTTCTCAGGTACCGGGGGGACGGTCGTTGATACGTCCACGGCTTCTCCTGTAATAGCTAAGTTAGCCCCAGGGATACTTCACACGATCACCCCTGGTAACAACGTCATCATCACAGGTGCCTCCGACACTTCTTTCAACGGCACGCACCTAGTCACCGGCACACCGGATGCCGTTACGTTTTTATTCAATCAGACTGGGTTCCCGTCGGCGGACTCGGGCAACGGGGTAGCTACTAAGCAGGGGTTTGTTCTGCCGGTAAACGGTGTTGAAATTGGTGAATCCGGCCCACTTACCGCACAAAGGTTTGAGGAGGTATTCAACGCGAGTAGCCTCAGCTTAGAAATCAACGCCTCCGCTATTGGCAGCTCAGTTCAACTAGAAGCTAAAGTGCTCGGGGAAGATGGGAATGCTTTCCTACTTACTAAAGTAGAGCCTGGCGTTACGGTTGGGGATGAAAGTCTTGTCATCGCAGACTTCGACGGAGGCCAGACCCCGCTACCGGGAACTTCTCACGAAGTTATTGCGGGGGATCTGTATGTAGTGCTCAACGGGGAGCTTGGCGAGATAGAGATATGGGGCTTCGACGGGACCCGTTTTAGAAACCTCACAAGTGGTACGACGGCTACGAGTTTAGACTTTCACCGTCGAAACCTGTTTTTAAACGAAAAACATTTAACGGAAAACGAAAAGCTAGCGTTAACGGGGTCAGTGGGCACGCCTTCTGCTACGAACCGCTTTGTTACCCAAGAAGATATGACGATTCTTACCTCTGATACAGCGGCTGCTCTTGCTGGGGCCGATGGGGTAATTCCCTCTGGGACCAATCGGTTTTTGACCGAGGCTAGAATAAGAGGTGAGCGTTCCGACCTTGAGGTGCCGAGTGGTCAAAACTGGGTGCAACTGCCGGTTGGGCAGCGCTGGATTGTAGGGCAGAATACAACTACTGATACAACTCAACAATATGTGAACGTCGTCTTTACTTCTAGCCTTTTGGAAGCCGACGGCCCAAGGGAATACGTCCAATCGGATTTTACCCCACTGAGAGTTACGGGGGTGTTCACAGACGTCGGCCTAACGACGCCTTTGAACTACGCAATAGCCCCCTATGACGTGGACCTAGCCACGGGGCTTTACCCGCGCCTTGACGCCGACGTATTATCCTTGCCCCAAAATCTTTGGGTAGAATTTTCAGATATTCCCGATAACGGTAGCGCAACCCTTTTGTATTCCCAGGCGGTTCCCGAGAGGACGCGGATTCCTACTCGCGATATGCGTTCGGGGCCGCAAACGATTACCCCTGCAACTTTGCTTGAAGTGCAGAACCGTTCGCAAGAATTGCGTTACGCAGGAGCTTCGGTAACGGGTACGACGTTGACCTTCCCTGCTGGGCTTTTCTCAGCGTCGAACCTACAAGGTTACACGTTTCGTAGACCAAGAGGCGTGGACTACAGTGATTTAAGTTTAGGGTTCTCAATCAATTTTGAAACGGGTACAGGTACCGTAGGCATTGTAAATTCGTTCACACCTATAAACTTCACGACCGAAGTGCAGACCCAAAAGTGGACACAGTATTATTTGGTTCTTAGGGCCGACGATACTATCGACGTTGTTCACATTAAAAAATATTTATCAGTTGGTACGAAGTCGGCTTTTGGTACCACGCTTAGTTTAGTGGATAAGGCGAGCACTCCTGTTTTAACCGACGGTGGCCTGGTGTTTGCCGTTATGGGTGTTCAAGGAGAAATTGCAGGGGGCGTGAATCTTGAAGATTTAGATCTTTCCAGTTTAGCGATGTTCCCCTACCAAAAGAACTCTCAACTAGGTGAGCCGATTGTCTGCGGGGATGGTACTTCCTCCACTGGTATGTTCTCAGGCACGGACGCCTTTCAACGTGCTCTGGCCATAGCTCAGGTGGGGGATACGATTTATCTCCGTCAGGGCACCTACTCAGGCCTTCATACGATTTCTATAGCCAACCTAACAGTACGAGCGGAGTCTGGTGTTACGTTAGAGAACACCGGGGCCACATGTATTTCGGTAAACGCAGCAGGCTTTCGACTACAGGGAGTTGGATTTACTAACTGCTCGGTGGGGTTGAATCTTCTTGCAGGCGCTCATGGGTGCAAAACACACGACCTGACGTTCTCAAGCTCGGTTACAACCAAGGTGCAATCGTCGGTGACTTTGACGGGCACGCAGCTTTTAAATAAACAAGCAACCTTTGCACGCTGGACTGTTTCCGACGGCACGTCTTCGTCTTGGGTAGGCGATTACAACTCAGCTACGGCGATCCAGGCTGTGCATGACGATCCACTTGTTGCCCCTGGCGACGTTATCGTTGTTTACCCTGGTACCTACGACGACGCTGTACTGACTAAGAGCGATCTAGTGTGGCGCGGCTTTGGCGCGGGTTGCATTATAGATGCTTCAGGCGGTGCGACTTGTTTAGTGGTGACGGGTAGTAGGAATACATTTGAAGGACTTACCTTCGCTAACGCTGCGACGGGTATCGACCTACAGACCACCGCCTTGCTAAACAATTTAGGTTCATCGCTGAAGTTTGACGTGAACGTCGTCACGCCCGTGAGGTTCCCGTTAACGGTTATCACCAAGCACGGAAACTACTACTCAGGCCTTTCGGGGAAAACGAGCGGTGAGGTTACAGTAGGTGACGGCACGCTGAGCTGGGGAGATTACGTAGGGCCTGCCAGCCTTCAGTTGGCCTTAGCGAACGAGCCAGCCGGAACGAAGATCACTGTAGGCAAGGGAACCTTTAGTCTGGTCTCGGGAACTTTTGCCAGGATGCTAGTAGAGGGTTCTGGTCGAGAGACAATTATTCAAGGCAACGCTTCAACTGATAACA
>Ga0163150_10001392_pt1 | contig 40896 bp, 65 predicted proteins | sample OliLakLV19P2IB_FD_148628 | JGI IMG/M metagenome (GOLD analysis project Ga0163150, IMG submission 148628) | Freshwater microbial mat bacterial communities from Lake Vanda, McMurdo Dry Valleys, Antarctica - Oligotrophic Lake LV.19.P2.IB | ecosystem: Environmental > Aquatic > Freshwater > Lake >... | reverse complement strand
GTATACACGGAAAGACAAAAGATTATTATTCGAGCAAAACACACACTATATATAAAGATTTTGATGAGCTGTACGTTGCGTACGAAGCAATAATCAAAGAAGCCCACAGGGTGTTAGGAAAGAAAGGCATTTTGATATTCAAATGCCAAGACTACACAGACAGTTCAACAACAATGACGCACGTTCACGCATATCATCTCGCTACACTGCAGGGATTTTACGCAAAAGATTTGGCAATACTCGTAAAACCAAACAAAATTACTAACCCTAACACTACCCAAAGGCACTTACGAAAGATACACACTTACTTTTGGGTATTTAAGAAGGTGTAATCTAAACCGACATACCACGACTAACTAATAATTAAATATATGACTAACACAGAAAAAGAATTAAGAGAGGAGTTTCAAAACTTTGCCGATAGTATTATCTGGTCAAACAATGATGGCAGTGAAAAGTATATTGGCGTAGGAAATATGGCTGACTGGTGGATAAAGAAAATAGACTCCCTCCTAAAATCAAAGCAAGAGGAGATAGAGAAAGTAAAATTCATTATCTCTGACGGAGATATAAAAAGAGAAGTGGTCGGATTAGAAGATATCAGTAACATATTAAAGTAATGAAACCATCAGAAATATTTGAAGGAGAAAACAGTGGACTAAGAAAAGCATTTGACGAAGCTGTAGGTCGTGAGCAATCCCACATAGACCAAGGAAAAGCTGGTATAGACGAAAACTTAAAATCCATGAACAATGGTATGGTTTTTAATCCTAATAACATGACCAACACAGAAAAAATCTTAGCGGAGTTTAGAGATATATTTCTTAAGGACGAAAGCTCTCTAGGATTACGCTATTTAATGACGAATGGAGCAATTAAAAAGTTTGAATTAGAAAAAATAGAAGCCTTCATCACCACCAAAATCAACCAAGCCCTAGCAGAAGAAAGAGATAGGGTGAGGGAGGAGATAGGGGGAATGAAAGGACTGGTTGCTAACCCAGATTACTTTATAAGAGTTCAAAGAGAATTAAGAAATAATCAAGCCACTGAAGGACTTGATGATAAGGTCATAACTCAAATAGTGTGGGTGGCAAAAGATAGGGTTTTGTCCGACCTCCTCTTTTCCCTAGACAAACCATTAATAAATAAAAATATATGAAAGAAGAACTACTCAATCTTATAGACAAGTTAGAGACTTACTCCTTCACAGATAAGCACGGTCATCCCTTAGAAAATTGTAAAGACTGGCAGGACTTAAAAGATAAACTGGACTACTTTGAAGAAGTAGAACAGGAGATGTTGAAAAAGATAGTAAGTGTTTTAGGTTATTGTGGCAGATGGAATGACACAGATATTATTGAATGTAAAAGAAAAACAGGACACGCTGTTAGTATGAGAGTAGATGTTTTTAAGAAAGCCATCTCCTCCCAAGACAAATTAAAAGAGATATGAAAGAACAACTCAAAAACATATTACATAAAGAATTTCAAATAGATGTGGCGATGTTGTTAGGTATATTCTTTATAGGTACAGTTTTAGGACTAATTATTGGAGGATTATTAAAATAATAAACATATATGAACGACACAGATAAAATCTTAGCGGAGTTTGATGAATGGATTAAAATAAAAAGAACTGAAGACGTCGATTTTCATTATGGAGTAGGTCTTTGGGTAGTTACTGAAATGAAAGAGTTTATTGCCTCCAAAATCGCACAAGCCCTAGCAGAAGATAGGGAGAGGGTAGGAAAAATTATAGAAGAAAGCCATTGGGAATGTCCTGAACACGGATTGCCGAAGTTTCAAAAGACCGATTGCGTGGAGTGCGATTCAGCCTTGGAAATAAATGTTGTACTAGGAGCACTCCTCTCCTCCCTAGACACTAACCCTAAAGATATATAACTTGCAATAAACCTAACGCTAGCATATAATACACTAAGGGAAAACATTATTATTAAAAAACCCTAAAAATTATGAAAGAAACAGACGAGAAGTTAGTTTATTATGGACCACACGCTTGCCAAAAATGCGATAAGGACGGCACTAAGGGAACTTTAATAGTTAAAGCTGGTAATGGTGCTAGTGGGGAATTGGAATTTGACTTCACACACGATAGCCATTATCCAAATCATCAATGGGTAAAGCACATTTGCAGTAAAAAAAATAGAAAAGCAGTATCAATGGGTTCAATTAAAACCACAAAAAAAGCAAAATCTAGTCGTGAAAATGGAAAGAAAGGAGGCAGATCCTCCCTACCTAAAGAATAAGATGAAATCAAGAATAATAACTTGGAGGGATAGTAATATGTTCATCACTCAATGTGACAAAGATGAGGAGTTTGAAGTTGCTGTTATTTCCAGTGTAGGGTTTGTTATTAGAGAGGACAAAACCAAAATAGTATTAGCTGGCGATTTGGTTGATGATGAGTTTCGCAGAGTAATTGTAATTCCAAAAGAGAATATTATATCCTCTCCTCCCTAGACAAACCATTAACAGATAAATAAAGATATATGATTAAATTAAACATAAAAAGATTTGTAAACAACGACCAATACGAGGCTGAAATGGCTGACTATAAAGACCGCTCACGATTTGGAAGTTCAAGAATAGATAATTCTGATTACCCTCGTAGAGAAATCGAAAAGAATATACTAGAAGTGTTCATCACAGAAGAGCAGTTTGAAGTAATACGAAAGTCAGCACTAGAAGTCTTTTAACAGATAATAAAGATATATGACCAACACAGAAAAAAGATTAGAGGAGTTTAGAGAGAAGTTTCTTAAACAAAAAATATGCAAGGCGTGCTTAAGAGAAGCGTGCGACTACTCAACAACTGGGTGTCCTTGGTATCAAGAAACACTTACTCTGAATAAGGATACAAAAGATTGGGAAGATACAGGAGAACAAATGCTCGCATTCCTCTCCGCCTCAATCCAACAAGCCCTAGCAGAAGATAGGAAGAGGGTGAGGGAATATCTGGGCCATTATAAAACTAAATCAGGCTGCTGTAGTCAAACTGTAGATGATATTTATACCACTCTCTCCTCCCTAGACAAACCATTAACAGATAAACAAAACTAGCAACTTTGTATACATTCAAGAAAAGATGTAAACAAACTTAAAAGAATAAAGATATATGAAAAAAACAACTTGGGTTCAGATAACAAATAAAGGAGAGATAGAGTTGGGTGGCTTACATCTAATGGGAGTTTCTTCTAAAAGAGAGGATGAAGATAAAATTGGCTTCTTTGGCTCTGGGAATAAGTACGCACTCGCTCTCTTACTACGAGAAAAAATACCAGTAAGGATTTTCTCTGGCAAGAAAGAGGTAAGGATTGAAACTGAGCAAGTAATGTTTAGGGGTAAGCTTTTTGAGCAGATTGTTATAGATGGAGAGAAGACCTCGTTAACAACCTCAATGGGACCCGATTGGGAAACTTGGTTTGCTATTAGAGAGTTGTATTGTAATGCAGTAGATGAAGGTAGTCCTGATATGAAGATTACCCAAGAGCCAAAAGGAGTCGCGGGGAAAACTAGTGTGTTTGTTGCCTTAACAGTACAACTGGAAGATTTTTTCAAGAACATAGAGAGGTTTATCCTGCTGGGCGGTAGAACTAACCGAAGTATAGAAAACACAGGCTATGGGAAAGTTGAACTTCTGGCGAGGGAAGGCGAAGAGTTTATCTGTTATCGTAAGGGCATAAGGATTTACCCAAAGAATGCGACAAAATCATTATGCTGGTACAACTTCGACAAAATCGAGATAAACGAAAGCCGAACTTACCAATACGAACACCAAGTGAAAGAAAGGATTGCTTCATATTTTGCTGTAACTTCTAACAAGATGACTATTGAGAACTATTTACGGAACTGGAAGGGCAACTTCGAGGAAAATCTTAATTGGGAGTACGTCAGCGACAAACTCTCAGATATGTGGCACTCAATCCTATTAGGGAAGAGGGTTTATCCAGAAAACCTAGCCATACATTCTGGTGATTTTGAAGGTAAGTCAAATAGCTTTATCGTCCCAGAACAACTAGCAATGAAGATTTCTAAGCAGTTCAAGGATATTGAGGTGGTTGGAATGAAGGGGGACAAGCAGTTTAAGGAATTGGTAGCGACCACAGCGGAAGAGAAGTTAATATCAACCGCAATCGAGCAACTAACTAACGTGGGGTATAGAATAGATTCCAAGATAGTTATTGTAGAAACCATGACCAGTGATGTTATTGCTTGGTACGACAAAGAAAGCGATATCATCTACCACGCAAGAAAACACCTAAACAGTATTAAGGAGGTGAAAAACACCTTACTGGAAGAGCACTTTCACGCCATTGGACACAATGACGGACAACGCGAGTTTGTTACATTCCTCATTGATGAGTTAATTAACGCCCTAGACAAACCATTAACAGATATATGAAACCAAACAGCATACAAGAAAGGTTTGTAAATATGGATAAGAATAACATTGAGGCATACACACCTAAATATGCAGTTGATATTATTCTTCCTTACATAAATAAAGACTGGGTTATTTGGGCACCATTTAGCCGAGATGAACATAACTTTGCAGACTATCTCCGTGGAAAAGGTTATAAAGTAATAAATACTCATTACAACCCAGAAACTTGGGAGGGTGTTGATTTCCTAACGAATATCCCAAACTTTCACTTTGATATTATTTTAGACAATCCACCTTTCAAAAATAAAACAAAGTATGTAGAAAAGGCTATAAGTTTTGGAAAACCATTTGCATTATTTCTACCTTTTAACAGTTTTGGCGATAATGGTATACCTAATTTATTTATGAAAAATGGAATAGAACCACAAATGCTTATCCCAGATAAAAGAACCGAGTTTGAAAATCAGAAAAATAAAGGCATTTCGTTTAAGACTGTGTATATTTGTCGAGATATACTTCCGAAACAAATAATTTTTACTAAAATAACAAAGTGAATATGAATTGCACAGAAAAAATCTTAGCGGAGTTTGAAAGTTTTGATAGTTTCTTTGCAGGACTATCTATGCAAGACGAGAAGAACGCAATGAAACTTTACGAAAAATATGTCCAATCTTTCCTCTACTCCCTAGACAAACCAACTAAATAACGATATATGACCAACACAGCCCCATTTTTCAAAGAAACTATGGAATTACTGGATAAATTAACCATTATTATGTGTAATAATATAAACAATATGTATAAAGAAAATATCACCCTTGAGCAACTAAAGGCAATGGCATACGACTCATTGGTAAACCTTGAACAAAGCCAAGCAAACCTAAAGGCAATCAACCAAGCTATAACAGATTTCAAACCAGAAGGACCAGAAGTAAATGCAAAGAAGTAGAATGTATAAAAGAAATATCATCTTGCTTGACACAGGGTTTATGGGGAGTATAATTGGGGCATGGATAAAACCTGCCCGTGTGGAAAAGTCTTCTTTGTCAAACCCTACCTTCTTCACAGAAAGAAGTATTGTTGCAAAAAGTGTTTCTACAAATACCGCACAAGACCTGTCGGGCTTGTTTATCAGCTGGTTAAGGAGAACCCAACAAGTTTTAAGAAGGGGCAAAAGCCTTGGAATACGGGAAGTGGAAAACCGTATTTTGATAAAAATACAGGCTATTGGAACATTGGCAAGGACGGTATCCGATTAAAATACCACAGATATGTAATGGAAAAACATTTGGGGAGAAAATTGTCAAGTGAGGAGGTGGTGCACCATATTGACAACAACCCAAACAACAACAAAATTAACAATTTATATTTATTTGCCAACAAATCTGAGCACCTGAAACACCATTGGCAAACAACAAGAAAATGGAAAAAAAATACCAAAGGACTATGATATGCAGTGGAGCCAGCGGATTTATTGGCTCTCATTGTTTAGAATACTTTCTCAAAAACACAGACTGGAATTTTATTTGTCCTGCATCGTGGTCCCACAAAGGAACACCAGAAAGAATAACCGAGATATTTGATAGAACACCAGAATATCGAGACAGAGTGCGAGTAATCACTCACGACCTCACAAAGCGTTTTACAGAACATACCATCTCCACCCTGCCTCAGATTGATTACATTGTGAATGTTGCGAGTGATTCACACGTTTATCGCTCAATCGAAGACCCGGTACCCTTTATCCAAAACAATGTTGAGTTAATTCTAACGATGCTAGAGCTTGCTCGTATAGTTAAGCCCAAAGTCTTTTTACAGGTCTCTACTGATGAAGTGTATGGCTCTGCACCAATAGGAACAAGGTACAAGGAATGGGATGCAATACTTCCCTCAAATCCCTATGCGGCCTCAAAAGCAGCACAAGAAGCCCTCGCCATCTCTTATTGGAGAACCTATGATGTGCCTTTAGTTTTGACCAACACTGTCAACAACTTCGGTGAAAATCAGGATAGCGAAAAATATTTATCAAAGCTGATAAAACTTATTCACAATGACGAGACTGTAACCATACACGGAAACGACAACTATATCGGTGGAAGATATTACCTTTATGTAGACAATCACGCAGACGCAATCCTCCACATCCTAGAAAATCTCCCTGTGAAAATGTGTAAAGATGAGCAAGATAGACCCCTAAGATTCAATGTAACCTCTGATGATGAGCTTGATAATCGTGAAGCTGCAATAATGGTAGCTGAACTCATGGGCAAGGAGTTAAAATACAAGCTTGTAGACTTCCATGTGGAACGAAAGGGTCATGACCGACGTTACGCACTAGACGGAACTAAGCTAAGAGAAACAGGGTGGGTTATGCCATTCAACCTCAAGGAATCCCTCATAAAATATATACAATGGTCTTTAGAAAATAAACAATGGCTCAACTAATGTCTAATATCGCTGTAGTAGTACCTTCGCACAAACAAGAACTCACCGACTTATTCTTAGGTAAGTGGCAAGCTCTGTTTGATAAGCACCAAGTAGAGTTTATCTTAGTCAACGATGCAGGTGATGTGCCTCACATAGAATATAAAGGAGAAGTAATAAAACTTGAAAACACCTTAATCTCAAACAAGTGTGCGGGAGTAAGGCAACTAGGCTTCCTCTACATAGCCCGGTACCTCCCAGATGTGGAGTACATTCTAACCTTTGACACCGACACCGAACCTATTGGCGACCCTATCCAAGACCACATAGACGCACTTAATATGAAAGTACCTATCTCTTGGCTGTCTACTGCAAATGTACCGATGCGTGGATTTCCTTATGGAGTAAGAACCGAGGCACAGGTAATGCTCAGTCACGGAGTATGGGAAGGAGTCCCAGACTATGACGCACCCACACAGCTCTTGATGAACCCAGAGTTTAAGCCTACCTACTATCAAGGTGTGATACCAAAAGGAATCTTCTTTCCTTGTTGTGGTATGAATATGGCGTTTAGGAGAGAGGCACTGCCCTACATTTACTTCGCACCAGTCGGACAATACAAGGGTGCAGAACGCTTTGACGATATTTGGATGGGACTTGAAGTGGTAAAGAGCTTCGCAGAACTTAACTGGGGTGTCGTGTCGGGTTATGCAAGAATCCTCCACACAAGATCATCTAATGTTTTCCAAAGCCTCGAACACGAAGCGGTGGGAATAAGGAAGAATGAGGAATACTGGAAAGGAGAGTATGATGAGTGGTACAAATATGTCTTTTTATTAAAGCGTAAGGCGTGGTATGAACTAACAAAATGACTACCTATAACCTAGAACACCTAACCCAAGCTGAAGAACAGAGCAACCCAGGGCCGATTCAAGATGACGAAGCCCTTCTTCTCTTTGGCTTAATAAGGACAACTAGAATTAAAAGAATCTTGGAGCTGGGGTCTGCTGGTGGGTATGGTGCTAAGAACTTTTGTGAGGCAGTAGGCGATAAAGGCACAGTCTACTCTGTTGATTGGGGAGTAGAGGAGATTACCCCAAAGGTCGCAGATAATCACGTTGCTATCATTAAAGAAGTCTCAGATTTAACCCCAGAAGACTTGGGTAATGAGGCGGTTGATCTGGTATTCTTTGATTGCCACGCCTACGAAGCCGAGCTTTGTGTGTTTCAAAAACTTCGTAGGGCATCCATCATCACCGATAAGACTATTCTAGTCCTTCACGACACTAACCTTTGGCCCACCAAGGACTCACCAAATACTTCAGGTATCCCGTGGCCTGAAATATCCTATGAAGTTGAGGGTGGTTGGGTCTTTTGTCCACCTGAACGGCAGTTAGTAAACGATTTCAAGGAAATGGGGTATGATGTACTTAATCTAGGAACAAGCAGAGAGGTACACGGCAAACACTTTCCCTATCGTTGTGGACTAAGTATCGCCCGCAAGTTTGTTCCTCTTGAATTAAAGTTTGGTGCTACAGCCCCGTGGATGATTCCGCAAAAGGTAGAGAGTGCTAAGTTTACTAAAATAGGTCCATTTGATTATGATAAAATATAAAGACCAGGAGTTTAAGGTAGTGATCTGCACCCCAGCAGGAAGGGAGAAGTATCTTTCTGTCTTTAAGAAATCCATCTACAAGAAAATGGAAGAAGGTTTGATTGACGGCTGGCAACTCTGGTACAACACCATAGATGCTGGAGACACTGCATATCTCCTCAGCATGGAAGCGGAGAATCCAAAGGTAAAGATTTACAGGATAGGAGATGCTATAGACTCAACCGAAGACGGGGTAAGTGGTTTGTATGAGACATTTAACCCATTAAAGACACACAAGTTCTTTGCAAACGCTCAAGATGACGACACAATTTACATACGATTTGATGATGATATTATTTGGATGGCAGATGATGCTATAGAAAAGATGTGTCAGGCTAGGATAGACAACCCAGACGCTTTCATAATTTACCCAAACATAATTAACTCCACCACCTGCACAGCGTGGCATCAAGAGAAGGGTGTACTCAGTGAGGAAGCTGGTGTGGTGAGGAAGTATGACAAGACAGACCCGGACTACTCATACCTACACGAATTTAACTACACCGACAACAGACTTATAAACCACATACACAACACCTTCAGAAAAAACTACGAGGCAGGAACACTAAGCGAATACCACCTTCCAAGTAGAAGCCTAACTAACTATGAACGATTCTCTATCTGCTCAGTGTGTTGGTTTGGTAAAGATAAGATACGCTTGGGATATATTGAGGAACCTCAAATCTCGTGGGAGATACCAGAGGCGTTGGGGAAACCTAATTACTTTTGTGGAGATGCAACTTTAGTACATTACAGCTATCACACACAACGCGATATGTTGACGGCACAGGGCGATGTACATTTGAAGTTTTATGACTCTATTCAGTGATTGACATTCGTGTGTGATAGGTATATACTTTAATTATGCCAACAGGAACTTACAAAAGAACGGAATACCACAATGCCATTTCAAGGAAGAATGGTTTTCAAAAAGGAAACAAACCGTGGCACGCGGGAACGAAAGGTATTATAAAAAATGGTTTTCAAGAAGGGCATCCGAATTTTAGTGGTTATAGATTTCCCAAGGGACATAAGATAAATTTAGGGAAAAAAAGCCCAGAGACATCTGAAAGAATGACAGGTAAAGGCAATCCGATGTATGGAATAGTGGGTGGCGAACATCCAAATTGGGCAGGAGATAGGGTCGGGTACTTTACATTACATAGTTGGGTAATGAGATGGAAAGGAAAACCGACTACTTGCGAACATTGTGGTAAAACGGGATTAACGGGAATGAAAATACATTGGGCAAACAAAGACCATAAGTATAAAAGAAATTTAGAGGATTGGATAAGATTATGTGCCTCTTGCCATAAAATCTACGATTACAAAAATCATTTAGCAGACATAGGAAGTGGAGGTGGCTCAATAAAAAATGTAATAGATTATTTAATAAAATGGGATATTTAAAACACTTTTCACCAGAGCTAGAAGAATGTGTTGTCGGTCACGAAGAAGCCGTCATTGTTCAAGACGAATACAAGATTCAAGAGCTTTTTGATGCAGACCCAAACATAGAATACATCGTTGACATAGGAGCAAATGTTGGTGCGGCCTCTTATCAATTTCAACGATATTTCCCGAACGCCAAGATATTATCTTGCGAACCAGACCCAGAGTGCATGAAATACGTCAAACTTAACACAGATAACAAACTAATTTATGTTGAGGGTGCTATTACTGGAGACAATAGGAGGGAAGTTACTTTTAATATATGTAAATGGAGGGGGAATAATCATATTGAAGGCAATTTCAGATGGGATTTGTTCGAGCCTATGGGTTCAAAGCTAGACCACGAGATAACAGTACCAGCCTCAACGCTCAAAGACATTGTAGACAAGCATAACTTCCCCAAAATCGACCTCCTCAAGGTAGATACAGAAGGAATGGAGGGGCAGATACTCACGGCTTTTAAGCCCTATATGTCTCTCGTGAAACACTTTCGTGGCGAGTGGCACGGGCGGGAAGACAGTGAAATTATGAAAGCTGCGTTAAGTGATACACATTGTATATTTATTAGTAGGGTAAATACCACTCACGGAGACTTTTTTGCAATCCGAAAGGATGTGGCTGAAAAGTTGAAAGTAATAGAAGAAAATAATGGATATAGTATTATTAAGACACCAGGACTACCAGACAGAATAGCAACAAATTAATATGCCATATAACAAAGAAAAGAAAAGAGAAAGTGATAAGTTGCGTTATATTAAAAATATAAAAAAAATAAAGCAACAGCGAGAAAAATATTACAAAGGATATTATGCAAAAAACCAAGAGGAAATAAAACTCTATAATAATCAATATAGAAAAGATAACCCCCTAAAGGAGAAGCCTTTTAATAGAACTAAAATACTTAAAAAATATGGTTTAACACCTGATAAATATGATGAGATGTTAAAAAGCCAAAATGGTGTTTGTGCTATATGCTTAAATTCCGAAACTGTTAAGAGAAAAAACGATAGAATACAAGCACTTTCGGTTGACCATAATCATACAACAGGTAAAGTTAGACAATTATTGTGTTCAAGTTGTAATCAAGCTATAGGGTTGTTAAAAGAAAATCCATTACTAGTTAAGGGCGTGGCAGACTATTTAATTAAATGGAATATATGAAAAAGGGAATCGTCATTGGAACTTCGCAATTCACAAAGAACTTTCTCAAACCTTGCTTGGAATCTCTTAAAGGAACTCCGTATAAGGTACTGGTAGTATCAAATGATAACTACACCCCAGATTTTCCTATTGATAACCTTATAGTAAACGAATGGAATGGCTGGGAATTGGCAGTACTCCAACGAGGTAAGGAAAATTTTGATGAGTTTGTATTTATACACGATACTTGTTTAATAAAAGATATTAGTTTATTTGATAAAGTCTTTGCTATAGAAGGAAATGTTGTCTTCACCAAATCCAATTTCCACTACATGGGAAAGTTTGTAACAAAAGAACTTCCTAACCTACCAATAGTCCACGATAAGATACTCGCTGTATACCTAGAAGTTAGGTGGTTAGATGGATTTAAGTACACAGAGTTCACACCAGACCTACCGGTACACACAAACGTCTTTGAAGAAATCCACGGTATGAAAAGAATGAAGTTGGAGAATGAATATATGATAAAATGGAAGGGAACCTATTGGACTACTGAAGAACAAAGAGCAGAGATAGACGGAGAGATACTTAAAAGAGAGAAGGGTGTGGTATAATACAATGATATGGAAGATACTGAAAGACACTCGAACGGAACTTTTAAAAAGGGGTTTACTAAACAGGGGTAGCGTTTATTCCATTCCTAGTAACAGGAAACCAACAGGAACATTATGTCTAATCCTAACCCATCAATAAGTACAAGGTTTCAGCCTGGGCAATCAGGTAACATTAGTGGCAGACCAAAGGGAACAATGAAGCAATTTCTAAGTAAGAAGTTTATGGAAATGTCAGACGAGGATAAAGAACGATTCCTCTCAGATCACAAGGTAAGCGGTAAAGATATGATTGAGTTTGCAGAGGGTAAAGCACAACAAGACACCTCAACCACCCTAGAGATAACAACACCAGTACCAATCTTAGTTAAGTTCATTGATGGATAACCTAAAAGTAGTAGAGATACCAATAGAGTACAAACGCTTGTTTGATAATGACTGGCGTGAAGCTGCTGTCTACGGAGGAAGGTTCTCTTTGAAGTCTCACACAGTAGCAAGATACCTATTGATACAAGCTCGTATGAAGAAGACACGAATAGCGTGCTTCCGAGAGTTTCAAAGCTCTATTGCTGACAGTTCACACCAACTCCTTGCAGACCTTATAAACCTCTACGAACTAAAAGAGTTTGAGATAACAAACAACTCAATCATAAATAAGCTCAATGGCTCTGACTTTCTATTCAAAGGAATGCACCGCAACGAGCAATCTATCAAGTCTATCGAGGGTATTGATATAGCATGGGTAGAAGAAGCACAATCAGTATCTAAGCCAAGCATTGATGTCCTTACACCTACAGTTAGAAAGGAAGGCTCACGGATTATATATACATACAACAGACTCCTTGAAGATGACCCTGTACACCAAAGACTTGTACTAGAAGGTAGACCCAACACACTCGTCATCAATGTGAACTACGACATCGCAATGAAGTACAAGATGATGCCCGATATTATTCGCCTTGAAATGGAGGATGACAAAGAGAAGCGACCTGCATTGTATAAACATAAGTGGCTAGGAGAGCCTAATAGTCTTGAAAGAAAGATATACAGAAACTGGGCTATCATTGAATCAATACCCCACGAAGCAAGACTAGAACGCTATGGACTAGACTTTGGCTATTCAAACGACCCAACATCTATTGTTGCTGTTTACTACTACAACGGAGGCTATATCTTAGATGAGATAACCTTTCAAAAGGGGCTAAGCAATAAACAAATAGGGGACATACTAAGGAACCATGACACAGCTCTTGTTGTGGCTGATAGTGCAGAGCCTAAGAGTATTGACGAGATAGCAAGCTACGGAATCAGTATTGTAGGTGCTGTGAAAGGGAGTGATAGTATCGTGCATGGCATTACGACAATTCAAGCACAGAAAGTATCTCTTACCCAAAGGTCTCAGAACATCATTAGGGAATACAACAACTTCTTTTGGACTACCGATAAGAATGAAAAGATAATCAATGAACCAGAAGCCGGCTTTGACCATTCAATGGATGCACTACGCTACGCTCTTGCTTCACTTATCAAGGATGGAACGGGTGACATGGAAGCCGAGAAGGCTGAAAGGCTTATGAGTAGGTTAAGAGGGCAGGTTAATCAAACACGATAATGGATAAAAGACCCACACTTCACGACCCAGCAGAGTTTGCTCTTATCAAGAGTATTTATTTTAAGAATGGGAGAGCCTTTAATGAAGACATTGACCCGATTGAGAGATTAGAACGACTGGAGAGTAGGCAGAGGAACGATAATAAGAGTTCACGTTAGTGCTTGCATTACTAAAAATGGTATAATTATATAAATGCTTACAATAAAAACCGAGCCGGAACAAATCATCAAGATGACACCAAACGAGCAGACCATCATTGATATACTAAGAGAACTTAGACCCTTTGAGACTGTAACTATACAGAAGGACTCTAAGGGAAAACCCGACAATTTTATTGTGAAGAGAGAACAGAAGATATTCCTGACTAATAATTAGATTTGCGAATATGAATGTGTTATAATTATAGGTAATAACGTCTAGCAGGAAAACTGGAGACATAAATTTAATTATTTATGGTATCCATCAAAACCGAGCTGGAACAAATCAAGGTTAATTATTCCAAGACCATTGACCTTGTAGAAGGTTTGTCATTCTCTCAAAAGCAAACAATACGAACGATTGAGTTCTACAACAACTCTAAGTATCTAAATGGACAGAAGGATGAGCTTGGAAGGGAAAAGCCTTTCTTGCAGATTCTTAATGCTATCTGCGATGTGGAGAACACCGCTAAGGACTTAGATACTAAAGATATTCAGATAACATCTGATGATGCAAACCACTACCTAGAGTCGTGGCTTCTTTCAAAGGATATATATGTATGGATGAAGGATACGAACTTTGCTAAGACTCTCAATGATATGAGAAATACGCACACTCGCTATGGTTCACTCCTCGTAAAGAAAGTTACGAAGGATGGAGAATTGACACTCGAACTCCCAGAGTGGAAGAACCTCATTACTGACCAAAGAAAGATACTAAGCAGACCTATTGTAGAAACTCACTGGATGACTGCGGTTGAGATAGCACAGAAGAAAGGGTGGAAGAACCTCACAGCAGTTCTCGACAAACTAGAAAATCAAACATCAAACACTACTATACCTGTGTATGAAGTACGAGGCACATTCTCACAGGCTATCTACAAAGACGCAAAAGGTGAAGGATTCACTGACGCTGACAAATCAAAGTTCTCATATCAACTGTATTACATTGCCGGTCTTCCAAGTAAGGATGAAGGCAAGGTAGACAATGACGCATTTGAAATTATGTATTGCGAAGATAACACAGACGAGGTGTACAAGTATCTTGCTCGTAAGCCAAAGGCAGGCAGAGCGTTTGGAGTCGGTGTTATGGAAGAAGGAGAAGAAGCTCAAGTGTGGACTAATGACGCAATCTTGAAGCAGTACCGAGCAATGGAGTACACAACAAAGGTTATCGGGCAGACTGCATCTAAAAAGCTCAAGGGGAGAAACCTACTCACTGAAACAGATGATGGAACTATCCTAGAGACTGAGGAGAATAAACCTATTACAGCTCTCAATCTCCTACCAAGTGGAGGGCTCAATCAGTACAGCTTAATTATCAATCAGTGGTACGACCAACTACAGAAGACTACAAGTGCTTATGCCGCACAAAGAGGCGATACACCACCGTCAGGGACTCCATTCAGACTCCAAGCAACCGTTCTTCAGCAATCATCTTCAGTCTTCCAAGTGCTTCAAGAGGAGTTTGGTATCTTTCTGACTGAAATAATTGAGGACTGGGTAATGCCGTATCTTGCGACTAAGCTCACCGCTGAACACATCCTCTCGTACGACTTCTCACCAAATGAACTGAAAGACATTGACTCAAAGTTCTCTATCCGAGAGGCAAACATGAAAGCCAAAGACATCATCCTTTCAGGCGGAGACATCACAGCAGAGGAGTACCAGACCTTTATAGACAACTATGACGAGTTCATTAAACAAACAAAAAGCCAGAGATTCATTAACATTCCAAAGGACTTCTACAAGAATCTAAAGGTAAAAGTAACTGTGAACATTACAGGTGAACAGAGAAACAAAGCAGCAACTCTTGAGAGTCTCAACAACATTCTTGTCACCTACGCTTCTAATCCTAACCTAGCTAACGACCCAGTAGCTTCACAACTCCTTACCAAGATTATCGAGCTATCAGGAGCTGGTATCAGTCCAGTGCAGATTACAAGTGCTATTAACGAAAAGGCTAAGGAAGCACAGGCACAAATGGCTATGCAACCAACAGGACAACCACAACAGGCAAGTCCCATGAGTCTACAAGCTAACGCAACACCTCAAAATGCCTAGTGCTCTCCAAGACTTTTATTTGAATGAGAATATGAGAGGGGAAGTTAAAAACTACCTTATGTCTTTTCTCACCGATAAGGCAGTAGTGAAGGTGTTCGCTCAAGAGGACACCAAAGCAATCGCAGAGGCTAAAGATGTGATAGATGAAGCATTCTCTAACCTTGAACTCCTTTTCACCTCAAAGTCAGAAACCAAAGAGATAAAGAACGAAGCGAGGTAGTATTGATTGAGGGGTGCGTCTCAACAACGCATAGGCTCGCAGGTAAGCATAATCCTGCATAAACGCTTGGCAGTAAGCATAATCTGCTACACATCAATGGATAACACCAACGACGACGCTGTGGTCATAGACACAGAGGATGAGGAAGCTACCAGTAGCAACAAAGACAGTGAGGAGGAAACTGTAGACCTTGCAGATGAATTAGAAAAAGCTCGTGAAGCCAATCGAGACATCAACGCAAGAGCTAAAAGGGCAGAAGACGAACTTAAGCAATTAAGAAAATCTACGCCACCTTCAATTAACAACGACCCACAACTTTTAGAGGAGCTTAAACTGATTGCCCGTGGTTTATCGGATGAAGAAATTGAACAAGCAAAAGTGGTAGCAAAAGGAAAGGGCATTGCCCTAACCGAAGCTGTCAAAGAACCCCTTTTCCTAACCTATCAAAGTGATTTGAAAGAGAAGAAAAGAAAGGAAGATGCAAAGCTCGGTGCTTCAAAGGGTTCAGGCGAATCGCAAGACCAGTCTGAAATCAAATCCGAGATGACACGAGAGGAACACATGAAGGCTTTTAAGAAAGTAATGGGTAAATAACATTACTAGTAAAAATACATAATTATTAGTTTATAAATTATATGGCAACTGGAACATTTCCAACAGCGTCACAATCCTCAACCACATTAGCGGAAAGTATTCCTCTAATCTGGGGTGAGAAAATCAACGAGTTCTTCAAATTGAAACTCTCGATTGCAGAGTTCTTCACAGACCGTTCTGCAGAATTAGCAGATGGAGGTTCAGCACTCTACACTCCGAATCTTACCGAGTTTGCAGCAGCAGCTAAAAGTAACGCAACAGCAGTTACTCTTAACAACGCTACTGACACAAAGGTAACTCTCACTGTAGACCAGTGGTTTGAAGTATCATTTGCTATCGAAGACCGTGAAGCAGCACAGGTTAAGCAGTCATACTACCTCCAGGAGAGGTATGCTCAGAGTGCTGGTTACACAATGGCAAGAAAGTTAGAATTAGCACTAGCAGACCTTTTCAAAGGTTTCTCAACAGTAGTTGGTGCTTCTACTACCAACCTAGCCGACAGTGAAATCCGTGCAGCTATCTCAGCTCTCGAATCAGTAGGTATTGACACCCAGTCAGATGTCGCGTTCTTCCTTTCACCAGCAGTGTTCTGGAAACAAGTACAAAACCTCGATAAGTTTTCTCTCGCGATTAATTCACCAGTGAATGACCCAACAGCAAAACTTCCACGAGCAACTTTGTATGGTATCCCAGTGTTCGTATCTAACAACGTTCAGAACGTGTCAGGAACAGCAGGTAGATATAACACACTAGCCCACAAAGACGCTCTTCATTGGGCAAGGTCTCCACTTGGGTCAGGTGGTTCACTAGGTAGTTCAATGACAGGTAAGCATGGAGTTCGTATTCAATCGAACTACATTCCTGAATACCTCTCGACTCTTACAACCGCAGACTTGCTCTACGGTGTAGTTGAAAACCGAGATGAAGCAGGTGTAAGAATTCTTACAGCGGCGTAATCAATTATAAGACTAATTGTGTGCCTCGTACTCAATGCAGATTGCGAGATATGAGGCACATCTGCACGCAATTATGACAACAGTAATATCGCCAAACATACGAAAAGAAAGCGTTAGGATTGACCCAGATGGGAATGTTATTAATGCTAGAACCAAACAGATAATAGAACCAGTAACGCCAGAGTATGTTGCACCAGCAGTAGCTCCTGTAGTAGTTTCAATAGCCCCTACAATGGCTCCTGTAGCACCCTTAACTCCTATGGGGGAGTTATCAGTCCTAGACCAAATAGCACAAGCAAAGAAGCACCTAGCAGAATTAGAAGAATTAAAGAAGTTCAGGATTGCCGAGAAGAAGGCAGAGCTTGAGCTACTAGAACAATAATATGAAAGTTTACTTCATTCACACTTCACTCGAAGGATGTTTTAACGTCAGATGTCTCTTTCCTTTACAGGAGAACGGCTGGGATGGTGACAGAACAACTCTAGCCATTAACCGAGCAACACCAGAGGAGAAGGCCAAGGCTTTAATGGGCGCAGATGTAGTAGTATTCCACCGACCAGAATCAGAAGAACTTCTCACTGTGGCAAGGGCACTCAAGGCACAAGGCAAGAAGATAGTCTTTGACAATGATGACACCGCAAAAGACGCCGGAGGTTTCAAGTTTACGGAATACATGAATGAAGAAAAGGTGAAGCGTGGACTAGACATAATGAATAAGAACCTCGACACCTTCATTACAGAGGCAGACCTGGTAACTTGCTCTACAGAGTTTCTCAAAAAGGAATACGAAGTCTTAAATCCCAATGTGATCGTCTTACCAAACACCGTAGACCCTTTCTACTACCCAGAACCTCTAAGAAATGAAACAGACATTGTGAGAATAGGTATCACAGGCTCTGTTGGGGTGACTGCTGACGTAGAAGGACTGAAACCAATCATAGAACACTATCAGAACGACCCTAGAGTGAGACTTGTGCTTCTATCCCTTCCACCAGAAGGCAATAATGCTATATACAAGCAGTTATATGTAGAGGAATACGCCTTTTGGAATAAGATGAACATTGAATGGCACTCATACGCACCGACTGACGAATATTATGAGTATCTAAACAATCTCAAGCTCGACATGGTGATAATCCCTCGACATGACTCGCTATTCAATCGCTGTAAGTCTAACCTCAAGTTTATGGAAAATAGTATGCTGGAGATTCCAACAGTTGCACAATCATTCTCTACAGGTGATTCTCCATATGAAGTGAACAAATCAGACACAGAACACCTTCTTCTGGCTACTGATACAGCTTCATGGATTGAACAGATTGAGACCCTCATTGCTGACAAGGAGCTACGAATTGAAATGGGGAAAAAGGCAAGGGAATATGTGGAAAAGACATACTCGATTGCAAACAACGCTCACCTATGGAGAGATGCTTACGCTACTTTGTTTAAAAATGGTATAATTAACTCATAACACTATGTACCCAAGACTTATTACAATCGATTCTGATAAATTGAAGAAACTCATGTTAGAGAAGGGTGCTTTGGTGGAAAAAGGCAGAGCTGTTTCAGTAGAAATTGATGCACTTGAGATAGAACTAGAGGAGATAAACAAAACACTTATAGAAGAAGAAAAAAAGGTGGATATTTCAGACATCTCAGAGAAAGAGAAGGCTGTAACAGTAAAAGTAGAAGACGCTATTGCAGAAATGAAGGTATACAAGCAAGAAATCTTTGACAGAATGACTGCACAGATGGCACCAGAGCTAAGAAACAAGTATGAAGAAGTAAAAAAGAATAAGGAAGATAAAGAGACAGAAAGAAACAAGATTGCACTCAAAGCACAGAAGTATAACGACAAGATTATACCTTTGAGCCGTGGATTCATGAAGCCGTTTTTACAAGACCAGTACGAGGATTACGATTCATTGTATTTAGAGGATGATGTAATCATAGCGTCAATCTTTAGCCACATAGTCGACTTTAAGACAAACTTTAAGAAAAAATAACCACACTATTATGGCAGTCTTCTCGAATACATCGACTGGTTTGGGCATCGTGGAGCAAGTCAGAGTTATGGCTCGTGTTGATGCTACCCAATGGGCAACCGCCAATGTGGTAAATTCGTGTAACAACTGGCTTAATCACATCTTTACTAGAGGAAAGGTGCTTGATAGACGCTTTCAGCTTGATGACACAAACCATACAAAACTCCCAAGAGGAACTACAAACCTTGTTGCAAACCAATCCGAGTATTCATTCCTTACCGATGAGCAGGGTAATAGGATCACCAACCTTACCAGAATTGACATCCTAGACGCTTCGGGCCTATGGAGACAGCTTATTCCTATTGACCAAGCACAACTCGGAGGTATTGCTCTTGATGAGTGGAATAAAACCGCAAATCTCCCACTTTACTACGACAAGATTGCCGATAACGTTATCAGGCTCTATCCAAAGCCTGCGGTATCAGTAACTTCAGGAATCATGTACTACTTCCAGCGTTCGCCTTCGTACTTCGTAGCAACAGACACAACAAAACAACCTGGAGTGGCTGATGACCTCCACAGAGGCTTCATTGTGGCTTCAGCCTATGATGTAGCGTTTACATTGGGACTTCCTAACCTACAAGCACTCTCAGTAGAGCTACAGAAAGAAGAAGCGGTTATTGATGAATACTTTGCAAGCAGAGAGACAGATGAGGTGTTAAAACTAACAACCAAGCGTAGAAGCTCACGATAATGGCAATCTCAAACATTTCACGACCAACATCATCACTTATAAACACAGCAAAGGTTGTCGGATATGAAACATGGGCTACCATCACCACAACATACGCCAGTGAGACTCGCACTTGGGCAGCCACGGGAACAATCTTTACTAACACATTAAGACCGGGTTCCTCACTTACTAACATAGCAAAACCAGCATGAGTATTTTAACCACAATCAACGCAGGAGATAATATCTCAACAAGTCGTACTGACATTAATACCAATTTCAGTAACCTTAACGCTGATAAAGTAGAGACCACTGTACTTGATACCGATACTACTCTTGCTGCTAATAGTGACTTGAAAGTTGCTACACAGAAGGCAGTAAGGGCGTATGTGGACTCAGGCGGACAACAAAATGCAAGTGAAACAGTTAGAGGGCTTGTAGAAGAAGGAACTGATGCAGAAGTAACTGCTGGAACTGCAACGGGTGCAACAGGTGCTAAGTTATTTCTCACCCCTGCTAAGTTGCTCACCTACCTAGCTACTTTCTTCGCATCGTCAGTAAGAGTCTCAATGCCAGCTGCTGGTGCAATAGCCGCCAATGACGCAGTCCGTGTATTAGTCAGTCCCGCAATACTAGCCACTGTTGCATCAGGAACAAGAACAACAACCACAGCCTCCCTAACTTCTCTGTGGGACGGGTCATGGTTCTTTGGCGGCGGTTTCTTTGGTGCAACAGCAACGGCAGGAGCAAATACCACGTTTAGGTCAAATGCTGGTGGGAGTATTACAATGGACGGAGCTGCTGTTTCTGATGCTGGTAATTACGCCTCACTAATAGCCACTCACGCAAGTTCGGGCACAAGCATGATGGCGGCTCACATGAAGCCAAATGGCACTATCGCCCTTAACGCTGTGACGGCAATTTCTGGTACCAGCACAGCTCTCTCGACCTCTGTAACAGTCACAGGGTCAAACATTGGACTGTGGGTATCTATCTTTAATCAGAGTGCAACTGAAGCAGATGTGACAAGCGTAACGTATGGAGGAATTGCAATGGCAAAAGTTGGCTCACAAATATCCGCTGCTGGAGCTGCGTACAACGATTATCTTTACTTCTTGCTTGTTACTGCAGGAACCGCAAATGTTATAATCAATTCAACTTCAAACGTTCTTAAGCAAGGTGCAGCGGTCTCATACACGGGTGTTGGAGCTATCGTAGCAAGTGGAGACAATGCAGGAAAGATTGTTAAAACAACAGCGAAGGTAGCCGAAGGAGCTAATAACTTTATCGGTTTCGCTCCAAGTTCTATTGTTGCTCAAGCATCAGGCAATGTAACAGTTCAAGGAAGTGTTGGTGGCCTAACCTTAACCGCAGGAACTGTTTACTACCTATCAGATACAAATGGACTGCTTTCAACATCAGCGGGGACTGTACCTAAGACCATCGGTTTTTCTTACAGCACGACAGCCCTAATTATTAAAAATGCCTAAAACAGTAGAAATAAGGGTAAATAACTTCTCAGGTGGCATCGCAGATGATGTCAGGAAAGAGTCGTCTAGTGAATTTATAATCACTAAACACTTTGACATATTTTCAAATCCAAAGAAGCTAACACCCTATCGTTCACTTGAAGTAGACCACGCTACTGCTGTTGGTGCGACTGACTTACGACAGTATTTTGTCAGAGACTTTCTCTATCCCTCTGGTTCAGGAAAGCTCTATGGACTTGGTCAAACAGCAGGAGGATTGACTAAGATTTTACAAAAGGATTTAGCAGAGTCAGGACTATGGACTACCCCAGCTTCTTCAGAGGGTAATGGAGCAGTAAAGAACGGCTGTTTAGTAGAATACAAAGATTATGCGTGGGGCTTTCAAGGAACGACTCAAGTCTTTCGCTGGGGACTTCTTTCCGGTACTCCAACTATCACAAACTCACAAGGAACTGTGGCAACTATCACCAGTGTTGCTCAGGGTGTTATTGCACTAGACGATAACCTGTATCTTCCTTATAACAACAAGCTCGTACGAGTAAACGCAGGAGGCACTGTGCAAGATGCAATTCTTACACTTCCTACAAACTTTAAAATTACTTCCATTTGTAACTTTGGAAAGTATCTAGCTATCGGCTGTGCCCCTATTTCAACATTTAATGGAGTATCAAAGGTTTTCTTATGGAATCTCACTTCTCCAGACGTCCAGGAGGTAATTGACTGGGGAGAGGGTGAACTTCGAGTGATAGAATCTATCGAAGGTATGATTGTCGGTGTTACTGACAGATATTTGAATAACGCTACAGGGGCAGGAAGGGGGTCTATGATTATACAAGGCTATTCTGGGGGTATTCCTCAAGTATTGAAAGAAGTCTTCACCTTGAAGCTCACAGGGAAGACTATGCCTATATCTAAGGCGGTCAAGAACAACCGTCTATTCTTTTCAGCAAAGATAATGACAAATGAAGCAGGTACAGAGTATGACGAGGGTATCTGGTCATTCGGAAGGAAGAACGCTAACTATCCGTGGGCATTAACTCTAGATTTGATTGATGAGAACGTAACTACCGCAGGAATACAAGCCTTTGGTTCTGCCGCTAACTTCTTTTTCATAGCGTACAACAACGATGGCAGTGTGGATAAGACAAATGACGTAGCTACCTACGCCTTCACTTCAATATATGACACTCTTATACAAGAGTTTAGTGATGTAGAGATGGATAAACGCCTAGACAGCTTCAAGGTGTCATTTAGAAGGTTGGTGTCAGGAGAGAGCATTACCGTCAAAGTTAAGGTAGATGATGCGGTGGCGTTCACTACAATAGGAAGCTTTAGTACCGTAGGGGCACTGACAAAGACATTTAACGTCATAGAGTCTACTGGACTGGCTTTTCCAAGTGGAAAGGAGTTTAAGTTTAGGATTGAAAGTACTGGTGGTGCGGAAATTACTAGCTGGGCTGCTCGTGCAACACCTCTCTCTACAATCTAATGAACATTACAGAAATGCAGATGCAAATAGACCAGCTTAGGAAAGACTTAGAGGCTCTTAACAATGAGTATTACAAGAACAACTTTTCAGCAGTACAGGACTTTAATAAAAAAAGCAACTTCACTACACGACTGAGGGTGCCAAGTTATGTGACCGCACCAACAACCGCAGAAGTGGGAGAAATTATAGAAGTTGGAGGCAAATTGTATATTTGTAGTACAGCAAATATTTTTTCCTTAGTAGGTGCACAGGTATAAATGGTATAATTATATAAATATATGGCATACACTAGCTCTCAAGTATCATCAATAAACGCAGCGCGTGCAGCAAATGTTGCTGCTGGAATAAACGCTTACTCAGGAGCAGGTGCAACCGCATCTTCAATCGCAAGTGGTAGTTCAGGAGCAGGTGCAACCCTCCCTTCTCAAAACGTAAATAATCCTAACGTAGCATTCGTGGCACCAGATAATGTAGCTCCATTGCTGAGCAATGTCATTCAAGCTCCTAATATCGGAGTAAACAATCCCGAGAGTCAAAAGATAAACTTTGGAAGTTTTGAAAGTATTTTAAATCCCGCAAACTACACAGGTATTACTAATAGTCTTTCAACAAATAACCCAGACGGGACTCCAAAAAGCGTAGACACACAACTTTCTGACGCTCAGAGTAATGCTTCAAATAACCAGTTATCTTTGTTAATGAAGCAGATGACAGAGCCATTACCTAGCTCGGCTGATGCTTTCAAAAAAGCTCAAAATGAAACTGGAATCCTACAGAAACAACAATTAGTCGGTGACTTAACAGGTCAACTAAACCAGATTGTAGCTACCTCACAGACTCAACAGATTGCAGAGACAGCACAAGGGCGAGGAATACCAGAAACTATCATCGGCGGTAGACAGGCTCAAATTGCTAGAGAAGCAGCCATCCTAGCACTTCCTGTCGCGGCACAACTTTCTGCAGCTCAGGGGAATCTTGCAATGGCGGAATCAAACATGAATATGCTTTTCAAGATATATTCTGACGATGCTACTAACGCATACAATCGCAAGAACAAGATGTATGACGCTTTCTCAGCTATCCTTGGCAAGCAAGACCAGAACAAAATAGACGCACTTCAAAAACAATCTGATAGAGCCTACACAGAAGGAGAAGCAAACCGTAAGGCATCACAAGAGATGATTATCAACGCCTTTTCTCAGGGTGCACCAACATCTGCAACAACAAAAGCACTTGATGCGGTAAAGAAGGGGGAAAGTTCAATGGCGGTAGCAAAGACTCTTGGAGTATATGCAGGAGATTTTCTTGGTAATGAAGCAAAGAGAGCTTCTACGGCAGCAAGTAATGCAAGTGCCGCAAACAGTAGAGCTAGTGCAGATAAAACTAGGGCTGAAATGAATACTTCCCAAACTGTGGGTGGAAAGATTACAAACCCTGAATATGCTGGGGTTATAAATACAATTCTTGGTTCAGGTAAATATACTAAAGAGCAATCTAATGCAATAAGAAATGCTATCAATAATGGAGAAGACCCATTTATTGTGATTAAAAACCAAGCTAAAGGTCTGATGTCTGGGGCTAATCAAACTAAAGTAGAAAGTTATGAAACCGCAAAAGGTGCATTAACAGATATAAATTCAAGTTTAAAAGAATTTTATGCAAAAGGAGGAAAAACAAATATATTTAATGGAAATTATGAAAAAACCTTTAATAAACTTGGAGAAGTAAAAGACCCTAAATTGGTTAATTTAGCTGTTCAGATTCAAACAAATCTTCAAGTATATAGAAACGCTGTTTCAGGAACAGCATACTCAGAACAAGAAGGAAAAGATATTGCTTCTATATTCCCTGGTATAAATAAATCAGAGGGATTAAACACTGCAATAATGTCTGGTAGAATGAGGGCATTTGATTCAACAATAGATAGTACTTACAGAGGTACTCTTGGAAGTACCTACGACAAACTTAAATCTTTAAACACAACACAAGCAACAAGTGGTTCTACCCCCACAACAAGTGGCTCAACCCCCTCAGGTAATACTTGGTCTATACCTAATGCTTGGGGAAAAATTAACAATGGTCAAGGGGTAACAACATCGGGTTTCCCATTCACAATAATTCCATAATAATATGCCTAAAATACAATTTTCAAACGGACAAATAATAGAATTTAAAGATATGCCATCAATGGAAGATATTGATTCGGCTGCAAGGTCATTGAACATACAATCCACACCGCCAGAGCCATCGAAGAAACCTCTCACTGAGAAAATCGCAGGTTTTACTGGGGGCGATGTCATCGCTAAGGGACTTGGGCAAGCCATTGCCAACCCTGAAATTGCTAGACAGCAAGAACAGGTACAGCAAGAATCTGCCAACATACAAGGCAATCTCATAAAGGCTATTAAGGCTAAAAGAGCAACGGGAGAGGACACTACTAAACTAGAGAAAGCTCTTTCTGAATTGACCATAACATCAAGTGAATCTGCACAAAATACTGAAAGTTTGCTTAACCAAGAAGGAATAACCGGTAAACAAATTGCTGGAGATGCATTGCAGTTAGGGACTACTATATTGGGTGCGGGACAAATCCCTGGGGTTGCTAAATCCGCAACATCGGCTACTTCTTTTGGTCAGGGCTTTGTTCAGGGAGCCAAAACTGGAGCAGTATCTGGTGGAGCTTTTGGAACTGCGACAGGTGTATCTCAAGGACTGAAAAAAGATAAAGACTTGGGTGGAATTGTAAAGGAGGGACTACTTACAGGAGTGGGTGGTGCAGTAACTGGTGGAATACTGGGTGGAGTTATTGGAGGTGTATCGGGTGGAATAAGAGGAGCTAAAATTCAAAAAAGCGAAGCATATTTAGATGCTGTTACACCAAACACAAAAGACTTAACACCGACAGAATATGAAAGGTTATTAAATCAAGGTAAAATTACACCTAAAACATCAACAAGCCCAGCTAAATATGTTCTTTCTGACGGAGAAAAAGAAATTGCTAAAAAATATAAGAGCATATTTACAAACGACCCTGTAAAAAATACAGAAAGAATAGCAGATGAAATTGCTAAAAAAGACACAGAAGTAGGTCAATTCTTAAAAAAGAATAATGGTATATTTAACAAAGGCGAACTTAAAAATTCTCTTACCTCAAAATTAGAAAACATTGACGACTTAACTGTTGATGAAAAAAGACTAGCTAAATTAAAGAAAGCTACAATAGACAACTTTATGAAGGGGTTAGAAAAGAATGATATGGAAACTCTTTGGAAGTCTCGAAAAGAGTTTGATAGAACTATCGAAAAAGCATTTTCTGGTTCTCCAACACTACAAAACACTATAAAGAAAGAATTTAGAAATGGGATTCAAGATTTTATAGCAGAAAGAACCCCAGATAATACATACAAAGGGTTTATGAAAGATATGTCAGGGTTGTTTAACATTAAAGATGTGGTAAACACAAAAGCAGTTAAAGAAAAGGGACTTAATGCCTTACAGGTATGGATTAAAAGAAACCCAACAAAAGCAAAGGTTATTGGGTGGACAGCTGGAACTGGTGTAGTTGGAACTGTAGGAGCTAGTGTTATAAATAATTAGCTTAAAGAATCAACATAGCTATTCCAAACAACAAACCAAACAACAAGTAGTATAAAAAATATCATACCTAAGAATATATCACATAAAAAGGCGTAATCAACTAAGTTATCAACACCAATGGACAACAACAAGCTACAGACTTTGAAGGATATGCTTACACCAACGGAAGAACCCTCTGCGTCCCCTGTCACAAAACAACTGAATCTTACTTAAATAGATACTATGGAAAATAACAAATTAGAAAAACTAAAGAAGGTTCTTGAATTATTAAGTGAAACCACTATTTCACCAGAGCAACTTGCTCAGTTCCTTAAAGCTGTAACAGAATCTATCCAAAAAACTAAAGCCTCTTTATCTGAGGAAAACACCCAAACCTCTAAAGAGCTTAGATCAAGACTAGAGCAATCTCTAACAGAGCTTGAGGAGGGTCAAATAAGCCTTAAAACTGCCCTACAAGGCATCGTAGACGGAAGAATAGGGATACTCACCAAGAATACCGAAAATACACTAGGAAAGGCACAGCAAGCCTTGTCAGAAATTAAGAAAATTGAGATTAACAAGCCATTAGACGGGATAGACGGGGTGGACGGTTCACCAGACACTCGTAAGGAAATAGTAGAGAAAATAAACAAGGGAAAAAAGAGCGACCTCAAAATAGAAGCTAAGCAGATTGAAGGAATAGACAAGTTCACCACTCAAGAGAGCCTTGATAGAGCTATTGCAATTTTAGATACACGAAGTCAGTACCTTATAAACAAAACAGTCAAAGTAGACGGCACAACTATCACAGGAAATGGAACTGACTCCAGTCCTCTGGTAGCTGTCAGTACAGGCTCTGCTCTCACTGTGCAAGACATAGACGGAACTCCTACTGCAACCAACGTAAACACAATCAAGTTCACTAACGGTGCGGTCACTAATGATGGTGCTGGTGTAGTAACAGTCACTACAGGAGCAGGAGGAGGTGGAGATATGGTACTAGCTACCGCTCAAACCAACATAGGAGCTAAGACTTTCAATGACGCAACTCTCTTAATGAGAAACGTGGCAGGAACCTTTAATGGAAGCTTCACGAATACCAACACGGCTGACAGAATCTACACGCTCCAAAACCGTGCTGGAACGCTTGCAGACGACACCGACCTGGCCCTTAAAGCAAACCTGGCGTCACCAACATTTACTGGCACTGTCACTATCCCAACAGGAGCGTCAATCACCACACCTGTTCTAACAGGACTTCCTACAGGCTCAGGAGTAGCTTCTGCTGCTACCGCCTCAACCCTTGCTTCACGAGATGCCAACGCTAACCTTGCAGCAGATAACTTGCTACAGGGCTACACCACAACCGTTACCGCGGCAGGAACAACAACTCTTACTGTAGACAGCACCTACCTTCAATTCTTTACAGGCTCCTCAACACAAACACTGACACTTCCTGTTGCGAGCACCCTTGTCCTTGGACAGCAGTTCTATATCAGGAACAACAGCACGGGAGCGGTAACTATTAACTCGTCAGGAGCTAACCTGGTGCGTGTTCTTGCAGGAAACACAAGAGCTTTTGTTACGTGTATTCTCGCGTCAGGAACAACTGCTGCTTCTTGGAGTGTCTCGTACATAGGAGCCAACATAACTGACGGCAAGATTCTAAACGTCTCTAACACCCTCACACTTGCGGGTACGGACGCAACGACAATGACGTTCCCCACTACGTCAGCTACTATCGCTCGTACAGACGCTGCTCAGTCATTTACAGGTGTTCAGACAATGACCTCTCCGTCAATTACAACATCACTTGTAACTGCTTCTGCATCATTTGACCTTGTAAACACCACCGCCACAACATTAAACTTAGGAGGTGCAGCTACCACGCTTACGATTGGAGCAACAACAGGCACGATGAACTTGCGAAACGTAACACTAACGTGTGCCAACGCAACCTCCTTTGCTCTTAACGGCGTTTCTCCCGCGATAACTTCGACCAGCACAGGCACGGGTGCATTGTTTAACACAAACATCCTTACTGGTACGGCATACGGAGCAGCTACGACACTCACTATTGGAGGCACGCCTACGACAGCGATTACACACAACTACTCTACAAACGCCACAGCAGCAGCAACTACAAAGACTGTAAACGTAGCGACAGGTGGTGCAGCCTCCTCTACAACTAACGTAAACATCGGTTCTGCTAACGGTGGAACCACGACAGTAAACTCCTTGCTTATAACTCTAGGAGGCACAACAGGGGCAACTGCAACAGGAACTATAGAACTCGGCCACGCTACAGATACAACCCTCTCTCGTTCAGCAGCAGGGGTAGGAGCAATCGAAGGAGTAGTTATAACAACAGAAGGAACAACAACAGAAGCATCTAGTGCAACTACAACTATTGCAATCGCAGGTACAAGACATACTCACACAATCACAGCTCTGGCAGCCGCAGATGCTTTTGCTGCTCCTACTTCTGTTATAACTCTCTCAGACAGAAATACCCTAGTGATAAGAATTAAAGACAATGCTACAGCCCGTGCTTTGACTTGGAACGCAGTATTTAGAGCTATAGGAGTGACGTTACCAACGACAACTGTTATTAGTAAAACTTTATATGTCGGATTTAAGTATAATGTCGCTGATACAAAATGGGATTGTATAGCGTCTGCTTTGGAGGCTTAATCTAATCGTGGCATAATACATACGAAATGAAACCAGAGGAAGTGACACACATATCAGAATTAATTAAAAGCGTTATACAAGTAACCGTTAATGGAAAAATTGACGCTATGAGAAATAGCTTTGACGACTACATAGAAATTGATAAGGCGTGGAAAGAAGAAGACAGGAAATGGAAAGAGGGTGTAGAGCCAATGAAACTTGCCTATATTAACACGAACTGGCTGTGGGATTTGTTTATAAAAACACTTAAGTTCTTTGGAGTGTTGGGAGCGGCAACTGCGACAATCTACTTCCTCAAGGGCAAGCTTGATTAATACTATGAAAAAACTACTTAAAAAAATAAACTTCTCTTCGTATTGGCATTTAGAAATGCTGATAGGAGTACCTGTGATGATACTGTGGACAGTGTTACTGGTAATTATTGCAATGAAATAATATGGCTACAGCAAAAGTATTAGCAATAGGTGGAGGAGGCGGAGGGGGAGGTCAAACTGGAGGAGCTGGAGGTGGTGGTGGTGGATACCAATACGACGCAACCTTTACTGTAACAGCACAGGCATACTCTATTGTTGTCGGAGCTGGTGGAGCGGGTTCTGGTGGTGGGGCTGGTTCAGACGGAGTAGCTTCTACTTTTAGTACAATTACAGCAAATGGTGGGGGTGGTGGTGGTGGAACTGGGGCTGGAGAGGGTCGTAACGGTGGTTCTGGGGGTGGAGATGCTGGAACAGGTGGTTCTGGGGGTGGAGGAACTGGAAGTCAGGGTAATGCAGGAGGTTCGGGGGGTGGCAGTTCATCTGGTGGTGCTGGCGGAGGAGGTGCTACTGCAGTTGGGGCAAACGGCACGGGTGGTGCTGGTGGTAATGGAGGTGCTGGTACAGCTAATTCAATAACTGGTGCCTCTGTTACTTATGCTGGTGGGGGTGGTGGGTACACAGGTGGCGTTGGCGGAGCTGGAGGGGGAGCAAGCAGTGGTGGTGGAAATGGTACAGCGAACACGGGTGGTGGTGGTGCGGGCTGGGATGGAATTGTTATAAGTGCAGGTGGTTCAGGTATTGTCATAATCTCTTACCCAACAGACGGAAGCACAGGAGTATCTACATCTTCAACTGGAGGAACTATCACTACTTCAGGAGCTGATACAATTCACACTTTTACATCGAGTGGAACTTGGACAATGGTGGCGGCAGCACCCACTGGCAACAGTGGCTTCTTCGCCTTTATGTAGTTATCAACGGGGAAATTGCACCACATACGGTATAATTACCTCTTACAAGTAACATAAAACAAATGCTTAACGAAGAACGAAAGAAGAACTTTTCAGTTTTTATGAGTAGAGTTTCTCTCAAGGGAGAAGAAGTGGCAGCGTTCAATGACCTTGTTGCTACCCTCCTTGCAGAGCCTGTAGTAGAGCCTGTAGTGGAACCAAAGAAGAAATGAAAATAACAAACATAGCGGTACATCACACCGCAGGAAACTTCGACACCCTCCAAAGTATCAACGCGTGGCATAAGTCACGGTGGATTGATTTGCCTTCAGAAATGCGACCTGACCTCTGGGTAGGCTACAACATCATCATCTGGAAGAATGGCGAATGGACACAGTGTAGGTTTGTCGGAGAAGAAACAGCCGCACAGAAAGGACACAACAAGGACACCGTGTCTATCTGCCTCGCAGGAAACTTCTCTACAGGACTTCCGACAGACGCACAGAAGGACACCTTGCGTGTACTCGCCCTCAACATTATCGAGCAGAACGCATATATGCTCAAAGTAAAAAAGGGCACAACAATTTCAATACCGAAGCAAAACATCTTTCCTCACCGTGGACTCCAGCTAACAACAGAATGTTACGGCAACCTCCTCCCAGATGACTGGGCAAGGAAGACTGTGTACCCTCCGAAGAAAACAGATGTCCCGTTCATCCCTTTGCAAAACAAAGATGGGGAGAAGATGGAACTACTAAGACAGCTCATTGTGCTCTACCAACAAATGATTGCTCAAATGATGCAGAAAAAGAGTCAAGGTTGTACAGGGGAAAACTGTGGATAACTATATTATCAAGGGCACATATTTAAAGGACAATACAGAGGTATCTTTTATAAGAAATGGACTACAACTCAAGCGAGTTTGACGAAAAGGATTGGGAGGAAACGCACAACAGAAAAAAAGTCTGCACTTGTGAAGACGACCCAAATTTTTGTGAAACGCATAATGAGTTTATATAAACAGCCTTGTGCTGTTTTTTATTGGTATAATTACATATGGAACAGTACATTCAAAGTAATTTTGATAAGGGGTGGACACAGATAGCGGAACTGGTAAACCAGAAGTACGGAAAGCAATTTAATGGAGACTCTCTCCGTAAATGGTGCTACCGAAGAAATTTGAAAATGGGGGATTTTGTGAATAAGAAAACCGGGAACAACACGAGTGCGTTTCAAAAGTATCTGACACAGGGTCGTACCCTTAAGGAGGTTCAGGAAAGGTTTGAAGATTGGGACACACTCCTCAAGGCAAAGTACAAAGGTTTGGTTTTGTTTGAACAAAGAAACACATACCACGAGCTTGTGTACATCCTGCTGTCAAAGCCCCCCGCGGGCATCAAACTTCTTCCAAAGACGTTTGTACACCACGTTGGCAAAGACAGTCATGGGAACGAACAACCCTATCTTTTGGTGAACCTTCCAAAGTTCAAAGAAAAGGTTATCATTGCACCACTGTTTGATATTCATTACGGACACCAAACTCACAATTTTGATAAGTTTCTTGGATATGTGAAATGGATTCGTGAAACACCAAACGTGTATGCAATTCTTGGTGGCGATATTATGGAAAATGCGATTGATGATGGTCGTGGAATGATGTACGACCAAGCTCACGCACCCATGACTCAGCTTGATAGGATAACAGAAATCCTTTCAACGATTGCCCACAAGATACTTGTTTCGACCCCTGGAAACCACGAAGCGAGAACAAAGAAAAAGACAGGTATTGATGTTGCTCAGATTCTTGCAGAACGACTCAAGGTCCCGTATTTTAACGGACCAGTTACCATGACAATTATGGCTAACACCTACAAGTGGACTTTCTATGTCTTCCACGGTTTTGGGAACTCACAAACCAAGGGTGGAAAGATGAACATGGCTTCACGCCCGAAAGGTTGGACAGGCATGGTTCACTTCTTTGTGTCAGGTCATACGCATGACTGCATTGCAGAATCCGAAACAGCAATCGTGGAAGACCCGATTAATTGTCGGCTTCTATTCATGAAGCAGTGGACTGTTGTTTCACAAGCCTTCTTGGGTTGGTACGGAAGCTACGCATACGAAGCTGGCTACAAGCCTCCTGCTCAGGGTGGTGTGTCAATGGAACTGCTCGCTGACGGGAATTACCGTGCACATTTGACGGAGTAAAACAAAGGGCAGGTTATTACTTGCCCTTTTACTTTTGTAGTATAATAAAGGTGTCGCAAGACAATATATGAAATCATTTGAATTTGGTTCTCCAGAATTTAAAAGTTTAGTCAAAGGACTTGGCGTAGCTCTCGCAGGTGCTTTGATAGTGTGGATTCCAACAATGTCAGACGGTCTTGATTTTGGAGTATGGACTCCGTTTATCGTGGCACTGTCATCTGTATTGGTGAACTTTTTGAGACTCTGGACAACTGACAACACACAGAAATAGCACACTTGTCTCTAGTCTTCGTCGGACTATACCCACAAGGAGAAACTCGGAAAGCCCGCTATGTATTCACTATACTTATATACCTTCTTTCATTTGTTATTGCAGTAAACTCACAAGTTACTCTGCCGATAACTACACAAGTGCACGCCCCTACAACGCCCGTAGAAGCCCCAAAAACGCCCGTGGTGGCGAATTTACCTGTTATGACGGATATAGAGAGGATTAACGGGAAAATAGAAAAACTTGCTCAAGGTAATGAAGTTGTGATAAAACAAGCAAAGCAAATAATAAGCCGTGAAAGTAGATACAAGAAAAATGCTGTCGGCGATAAAGACTACTGGTGTAAGCGTACTCAAAGTTACGGTCCCTCACATGGGTTAAGCCAAATAAATATTTGTTGGCACCCACATATTTCAATAGAACAAATGCAAAACGAAGACTTCGCAATTAATTTTTTAGTTACAAACCTCCTTAAGGGAAAATGTCTTATGTGGTCTACTTGCCCGTTGAAAGACGGGTGACCTCTTGTCCCACAAGATGAGAGAGTTGGATAAGAAAAGGGGGATAACTATCTCTCTTTTTTTATTGGAGGAGTATAATTAAGGTCAGAACGCACATTTACACACGGAGGCAATATGACAGTCCAATGGGAGAAGACAGACGAGCGTGGCTTTATTTATGTAACGTGTCCCTGCTGTAAGGCAGTGTACGCGTATCACGGGACTCATCCTGTGCATACCAAAGACCAATTCGCTCTTGACTTGACTCACGAGCAAGCCGTCTCACTTCATCCAGAGGTATCGGAAGATGAGGAAGAGGAGAGCGACAGATAAGCACCATAGAAAATGCAGAAGTTTGGGCGGCTTAAATGAGCCTAGAAACATCTCGGAAGTACCACGCAACAAGCACGAAGCGTATCACCTGCTTTTTTCAAATCTCACTGCTCCACAAATAGCGGATGTACTGAACATGTTTTGGTTAGACCCTGATTACTTTATGGTTGCTGTCCCCCGCATTGGGTAATCAACAAAGATGTTGTATTATGTTTAGATGAAAAAGGTTTGCACCAAGTGTAAAAAAGAACTCTGTTTGGTTAATTTTCGAATTAGGACAGATAGACCATCAAAAGCACGAGCGTCTTGGTGCAAGGATTGTGTCAATAAGGGCACGTTTGACTTTAGGGCAAAGAATAGAGAATTTTGCAACGCCAGAGTTAGATTTTACAATTCACTAAAACCTAAAAATCTTAACTGGGTCAGAGACAGAAAGTTACCAACAGGATGTAACCACCATAATTGGAAAGGAGGATTAACAAAGCTAAGTGAAAAAATACGGAAAAGCTGTAAGTATCAAAAATGGCGAACCGCAGTTTTCATTAGAGATAATCACACCTGTGTCTTGTGTTTTAAAAGGGGAGGAACCCTTAACGCAGACCACATAAAAAGATTTTGCGATTATCCTGAATTACGCTTGGAGGTTTCAAATGGCCGTACTTTGTGTGTGCCGTGTCATAAAAAAACCGATACTTGGGGGAGAAAAAAACAAGTTTGTATCGTCACCTTGCCCGTGTTGCAGAAAACTCGCTCAACGTAAGTTACTAGTGAGGAGACAATGAAAAACGACCACGACAATATGTTTCACTTTTTGTTGTTCTGTGCTTTCATGCTGTTCTTCCTTTCTTTTACTTTTTGAGGGGGTGATTAAGATTCCCAATAGGCACTGTAATGGTGTCTATTGTCTTAATAACTTTTCCATAATTGCTTCTATAACATTGACGGTAACTGCGTTACCATAACACTTGTATGCCTGTGTGTCTGATATTCCCTGTATCTTGTGCCAGTCATCAGGGAATCCTTGTAGGCGAGCACATTCGGTTGGAGTTAGTCTGCGGATACCATTTACTACAGGTGGCTCCTTGTAGCTCGTAGCTGTAATTGCCACACTGTTTTCGTAGTCTTTCTTGTAATTCATCATCTTTGGATTCTGTATAAACGGCTGTCTATTCCCTCCCTGCATAGTGTTAAGTGTATGGCTTACACCGTCTGTTCCATAGACCCTGTCGTTTGAGTGGGTAGGTTGGTTGAGTTGGACAATATCTTTTCCACAACTTCCCGTGAAAGGAAATACTTCGGGTCTACGTGTTCCTCTAAGATGTCCGATAATGAACACTCGTTCCCTGTTCTGTGGGACTCCGTGATTTTTGCTGTTAAGCACTTGCCATTGGAGGTCATACCCCAGCTCATCAAGCGTGGAGATGATAGTTTTGAAAGTGTTCCCCTTGTCGTGGCTGAGAAGTCCTTTAACGTTTTCAAAGCAGAATAGTCGAGGTTGTTTTGCTCGCAGTATTCTCGCAAGTTCAAAGAACATTGTCCCTCCGGTGTCGTCAAAGCCACCCCGCTTTCCAGCGATGCTAAAAGACTGGCAAGGGAAGCCTCCGACAAGGAGGTCAAAGTCGGGGAGGTCTTCTGCGATGATAGTGGTGATGTTTCCATAGTTGTGGTGTGTGGGGAAGTGTGATTGATAAATGGAACTGGCGTACTTGTCGATTTCGGAGTAACCAATACAAAGTGGTTGTGCTGCCAAGCATGACTCCCCAGTGTTGGGCAAGTCTCCGTTTCTATCCACCCTCCCCTGTTGAAACCTCTCGCTACATTGTATATTTTCATAAGCTAATTGTATTCCTAATTCAAAACCGCCAATTCCACTAAATGTTGATAAGTACCTCATAGGCACATTATATATTATAATAAATGCGTTGCTATTTTCTTATACACAGTTTTGTAAAACAAACACTCAAGTCGGTTCAACCATAACCTAACAGAAATTGTCCACAGTCGTGTGGGCTTTTTTGTTGTATTATTATGGGATGAAGACGGAGTGGCTCAATAACAAACAAATCAAAAAAGGAGACTGGATTCTATTGCACGCAAAAGAGTGTTCAACAGTAACGTCTGTCGAGAAGTGCAACAACGCAATCTATGTGAGAACGACATCAGGAGACTTCTTTCGATTAAAAACGAATCACCATGTGCAAAAGATTCTTTGTTTTTAGCGTATGAAAAAAGTAAAGAGACAACACAATCAAAAAGACTGCGACAAATTACTGAGTCCTATTTTAGTAAAATTCAAGCCTGTCTGTTTGTTGTGTGGAGGCAGAACTCAAGTGGCACATCACCACGTTCATAAGAGTAAGAGTTTGGCACTTCGATACGATTTTGAAAATCTTATAAATCTATGCAATGGGTGTCATTTTAAACTACACCACAACGAAAGTTATTGGGCTTCACGAGTGCTCCAAATAAAAGGAATGAAGTGGTTTGTTGGTTTGGAAAAAAGAAAGGGAATATTGATGGTTGGAACACTCAAAATAAACTACAACGAAGTATATGAAAAACTCCTCAATATCTTAAATGGACAAACTTTTCCCAGTTAAGTAATTGACGCAAAGATAATTGAATATACAAATAAGCTATCCACAGGTGTGTGATTTGCAAGCCGTTGCAGGGTTGGTATAATTACAGAGGTTAAATTACATTAAGATAATTTAGGAAAGAACACAGTCTTGGGGGAGTGAGCGAAAGCTCAATGTGACTTAATGCACATAATCGCTCCTCCAATAGTGTGTTTTTTTTGTTTCTTAGTCGCTGGGGGGTTTAACTGGAGCGACTTTAATATAAACCAGTAACCGTTGTGGCGTGTCGCCTAAAACAGACACCGAGACTCATCGTAATGAAGTCCACAACTCTCTTACCGATGTTTTGTTTGTAGCACTTCGCTAAAATAAAACATAACTTACTTTCTTGTATAAGACTGTGGGGGTAGGGGGGCTGTAACAACTCAATCTTTCGTAATAAAGTTTTAAACTATATAAATCTAATTAGTATCAATACAATAGTTCTTTAAAGGTTAGACTTATGGAAATAAACATACAAAAATACCTTGAGCGATTCACAATCAAATATGAAATGACTTTACTCCCTCCTCAATGGGAAGCTCTCCGAGTTGATAAGTGTCCCTTTTGTTGTAATAAAATATATAAGTCATTAGACGGGAAGCTAATCTATTGTAAAAGTAAAAAGCACGGAAAGTTTTTTATGAAGAAGAAATAAAGTTATCCACACATGACATTGACATCATTCTCAACAGGGTATATACTCTAAAAAGACAAGCGATTACTTGGTTCAGACTGAGTAACCCGTACGTCACGACAACTTATTAGCAACCAGCTTATCGGTTGTCGCCTCCCCTTACTGATAAGCGAGGGAAGGCGATAGCCACAACTTTATGAAAACAACACTACACGTTCTCGCAATCACCACATCAATGTATATCTTCACTGTTCTTTTAATGGCTATCACAAACTAATATGCAAATATTCCTAGAATCAGTAAACGACAAAGACGAAACAGTAGTCGCTCGCAGATACGCTCTCACAGACACAATGTCTGACGATGCAATGCTTCTCATGATAAAAACATTTATCGAAGATAGCTTTCAGTACGATTCAGAAGACGGAGATATATTACAAGGCAAAGATGTAAGAGAAGACTAATATGCAATACACCGCACATCAAAAATCAATCATCAGACAGATGGAAGCTCGCACCGCCAGATACTGTGAAAAAGAAGATTACTTCACAGACTTACAAACAGACCCAGAGTTTACAAGACGAGTTATTACACTAGAAGAAATATTAACCACAACCTATGACTACTAATTCACTACGACAAAAACTACTTTTGTGCCAAGAAGAAACCGGAGCAATAAAAAGAGATAGTACAAACCCCTTCTTCAAATCAAAGTACTTCGACATCAACGCAGTACTCGCAGAAGTGAAACCAATCTTAAATAAGCACGGACTTATCCTCATGCAATCCCTGACCACCCATGAAACGGGCAGAATTGCCCTTAAAACGTCGATTATGGATGCAGACGGTGTAGATGCAATTGTTGAGACATGCGTGCTACCAGAGGGCAAAACAGCCCAAGAAACAGGGTCTGTCATAACGTACTACAGAAGGTACGCTTTACAGAGTATGCTCGCCTTGGAAGCAACAGACGATGACGCGAACAGTGCAAGTGGAAAAACATTACAAGATGATGACCTCAGTTTTTAAACCATGGACAAACAAAAAGTATTCGCAGAAGGGATGAGATTTGAAAAACCAAGAGAAGGCTCACCTGATTTTATAAAAGGTAGATTAAGTTTTGAAGTAGACAGTGCGATAGAGTTTCTCAAGAAATACAAGAACGAAAAAGGATGGGTGAATGTAGATCTGAAAAAGAGTAAAGACAAGGGAGTCCTTTATTTAGAGTTGAATGACTGGAAGCCGAATACAGACAAACCAACTTTTCCAACTCAAAGAACTTGACACCCTATGAAACTACTCGACCTGTACAAAGAAATACGAGAAGACACCTTTAGCAAGGAACAGACAGAAAAGTATTACGACAACCTCTCTTTCTTTGATATAGACGTAACGCTAGAGCTAGCACGACTTGAAAAGCTCGAAGCAATCTTTTACCTCATAGAAAAAGAGAGTGAAGAAAAGAAAACAGAAAAAGACATTGACAGAAAGTGGAAGGTAACAGAAGACGGAGGAAAGATGACACTCTACAAAGCGTATTCAAAAGCAAACGCAAGAGCATTGAAAGCATTACAAACAAGAATATACGCAAAATTATCATGAAAAAACCAGAAGTAACAATCGGAAACTACAAGCGGTGGAGATTACAAAGAGGAATAAAACTCACTATGGCAATCGTGCCTATAAAAAATAGCAAGAACAAACGTGCCGTGTGCGAGTTTGAGGGAGAAATGTATGTAGGACAAGGAAAGACTCACAGCATAGCACTCGATAACTGCATGAAGTTGGTGAAAAAGTACGCAGATTTAAATAACTAAATATGTTTAATTCAAAATACAAGGAAGAAATAAGGGAACTTAGGGAGGAATTATATAAAATGAAGAAAGAACAAATGAACTTTCTTATAAAGGCTCACGAGATAATGAAGACGGTTTTGGATAACGACAAAAGAAAGTTTATGTATCAAATAAGACAAGAAGATGTTGAGTTGGTAGAAGACGGGAAGAAGTACAGAGAAATAAGAAAAATAATAGAATAAACCAATAGCTAAATAGACATGAAAGAAGTAATAAAAATGATATCAGTAGCTATAATTGGGATTATCTCATTTATCTTTATTGCGTATGCTTTGGTTGGTTTTATTGGCTGGATAATGTCAGACCCTTTTGACTGGGTAGAATTACCAATTGCTACTTATGCAGAGCCGATAGAGTTTCAGATTTGCAGGGATAAGGGTGGTATACCAATTAGAAATGCGTGGGATGGTCGTGTAAAAAGATGCGATATAATAATTAAATAATATGACCCACGAAGAAACAATAAAACGAATACAAGAGTCAGAAGAAACAAAGACATTTATAGGGGGATTATTAACTAACAGCTCGCAAGAGGAATAGATATGACCCACACAGAAAAAATATTAGAGGAATTTGATGAGACATTTATAGCAGTTGAAGATAGTTTTGCACCACAAACACACCAATCATATCCTTGCTTTATATCAAACTTCCAAGAAGAATGTTTTAAGGAGTTTGTTACCGAATCAATCCACCAAGCCCTAGCAGAAGATAGGAAGAGGGTGAGGGGTATTCTTGAAGGAATGAAAAGAGGTATTGAGTTTTCTGAGCCAAGATTATATCAACACAACCCAACACCAAATGAAATGGGTGGATATTCCAGCGTTCCGTTTATGTGTTCACTGTGTTTTATGGGTGAAATGGATATACAAGATAACAAACTTGAGGTGGAATATAAAAAAGGTGAAAAAGAGTTTGAGTATGCCTGTCATTGTTCTGTTTGGGATAGCCCGACAGGTGGTAAGTGGGTTCGTTGGTCCGATGAAGATAAAGCAAGAAAGCTAAGCGAAGAATATCCTTGCGAAGATAATTTTAGAAACCAAGCCCTAGACGACATCCTCGCCTCCCTAGATAAACCATTAACAGATAAAAATATATGAAATACGAACCATATAATTTAGTAGGATTTGAGAAACTACTTGCATGGGGCTATAACCTGGGTTGGTATGGTGGCGATAAAAATCTATTCAAAATAACTATGCAGGGTGGTTTTGAAAGATTTAGTGGACGTGCAAGTGAAACTTGGGAACAAAGATTTATAATTGAAACTGAAAGAATAACAAATGGCGAGGGAAAAGTAATTTGCCCTGAAATAAGAATAGAAGGAAAACGGCACGAAACTCTAAATGATTTATGTGAAAGACTCCTCGCATCCCTAGACACTAACCCTAAAGATATATAACTTGCAATAAACCTAACGCTAGCATATAATACACTAAGGGAAAACATTATTATTAAAAAACCCTAAAAATTATGAAAGAAACAGACGAGAAGTTAGTTTATTATGGACCACACGCTTGCCAAAAATGCGATAAGGACGGCACTAAGGGAACTTTAATAGTTAAAGCTGGTAATGGTGCTAGTGGGGAATTGGAATTTGACTTCACACACGATAGCCATTATCCAAATCATCAATGGGTAAAGCACATTTGCAGTAAAAAAAATAGAAAAGCAGTATCAATGGGTTCAATTAAAACCACAAAAAAAGCAAAATCTAGTCGTGAAAATGGAAAGAAAGGAGGCAGATCCTCCCTACCTAAAGAATAAGATGAAATCAAGAATAATAACTTGGAGGGATAGTAATATGTTCATCACTCAATGTGACAAAGATGAGGAGTTTGAAGTTGCTGTTATTTCCAGTGTAGGGTTTGTTATTAGAGAGGACAAAACCAAAATAGTATTAGCTGGCGATTTGGTTGATGATGAGTTTCGCAGAGTAATTGTAATTCCAAAAGAGAATATTATATCCTCTC
>Ga0163150_10001390_pt1 | contig 40899 bp, 43 predicted proteins | sample OliLakLV19P2IB_FD_148628 | JGI IMG/M metagenome (GOLD analysis project Ga0163150, IMG submission 148628) | Freshwater microbial mat bacterial communities from Lake Vanda, McMurdo Dry Valleys, Antarctica - Oligotrophic Lake LV.19.P2.IB | ecosystem: Environmental > Aquatic > Freshwater > Lake >... | reverse complement strand
GAACCGGTGGAGTGGAAGGCAGAACCGGCGACGATTTCTGAGGAAGCGACTCATGTTGACGATCCTCCTTCGGGAGGGTGAAACGAACGGGTCGGTTCGTTTGCTGAATCCGGCTGGTGTCAGCTGACCCACCGGGAGAGGCCAGTCAATCCTCGATGAGGTAAAACCACCAACTGGAGAGCCGTATGCGGGAGATCCGCCTGTACGGTTCGGAGGGAGGGGGAGCCGCGCGCTCTCCCTACCCCTATCAGCATGGCCGCGTCAAGCACACGCTTCGTGTCGAGTGGTGTTCGACCAACGAAGCATTTGCTTGGCTAAGGCATATTGATACTGCGCAGGTGCCACAACCGAAAAGCCGTGAGAAAGACCGGGAAAAACGTGCAACCTCCAGATTCCCGCTTTCGCGGGAATGACGCATCAGGATTGGACTGAACCCTGCTTTGCGATTTGCAGAAATCCGCACATGCGATCCGAGTTACCCCTTTCAAATCCGAGTGTCATATTTAGCGCATAGTCATCTTCATTTATTGCGAATCGAGAAGGAGGGTGTCGTGAACTCTGTAGCAAATTCTCTCCCCGAAGACCTGTCGAGCGAACAGCTCTTGGAACTTTATCTCAGGTTGCCGGCAAAGGAGCGAGCAACCCGGTTCGCCGACACGGCGCATTGTGCGGAGATCGTGGGCGTGTCGCGGCGGACCATCCTGTTTTGGATTGATGCGGGACTGATTCGTGCCATACCGGTTGGAAAGAAGTACCAGATCTGCCTGGTTTCTCTAAGGAAGCACCTGAAGAGGAGAGCGGCCAGTGTGGAATGAGCCAGCCCGAGGTTCGGAAAAGAATTTCCCGAAATTGGCGATGTTCGCGAAGTTCGGGAAGTTCGCGAATGACAAGTGGAGATTCCCCATTTATATTTCTCAAAGATAAGCGGCGCAAAACGGTACAGCAAGTACGCCATGCAAAGTGTTGGAGTTCTCACTGACGCTCACGTTCTTCTTGGCATTAGGATCTTTTTGGGTGTGCTTCTTGCAGTGACCGGAATCCTCAAGCTTTTGGGGCTTCGGCAATTTGTGCAGATAGTTGCCGACTATAGGTTGCTGCCTAAAGTCATGGTCAGGCCAGTGGCAGGAGTTTTGCCTCGACTGGAAGTTCTTGTGGGAGTCACTATGATGTTTGGGTTCGTTCCACCATGGCCCTCGGCAGCGGCGGCTTGCTTGTTCGCCCTGTTCGGGGCCGCAATAATGACTAACCTCTTGCGTGGACGCAGGGAGATATCATGTGGGTGCCTCTTGTTTGGGACGGAGTCCAGACTTAAATGGACACTGGTCTTTCGGAATGCGTCACTGGCGGCGGTCGCGTTGGCCTCGACTGGCGGAGTTTTTCTTCGCTCAAACGTTCTTTATTCAACGGCTGGAGCCACAGTGCGATTGCCAATATGGGACACCGTTGCAACTGCTCTCGTAAGCCTTGGGGTTTTGGCAGGTTGCTGGATGATGAGCGCCATCCGGGACACTTTACGTCCGACAAGACATGGATAATCATTCCCAAAAAGTCGCCGGTGGAGGGATTCCGAATGAGTGAAATATGGACAATCTCCTATCTGGTTCTGTGGGCTTTGGTTTTGTTGCTGGCAGCAGCGGTCACCATTCTTGCCCGACAGATTGGGCTGCTGCACATCCGGATGGTACCATCGGGGGCTTTGACCACCAACTCAGGGCCGGACATTGGTGGTGTGGTTCCAGACTTTCAAGAACTTGACATCGATGGCGTGGTCGTCGCGCTTCATCAGGAGAGCCGCAAGAGAGCCTTCCTGCTCTTTCATTCACCGGGTTGCAGTAGCTGTCTTGATCTCATGCCTGTCATCCGTTCGATGTTTCGTACCGAGCGTTCTAGTCTTCGGCTGATCCTCGTCAGCGTTAAAGACGATTTGGTTGAGAACCGGAGGTTCATCGAACAACACAGGCTGGAAGGAATTCCGTATATCGTTTCGCCCGGGCTGCGCAATCACCTCAACGTTTATCAGGTGCCGTATGCGCTCCTGTTGAACGAAAAGGGAGTGCTTCTGGCGAAGGGATTAGTGAACAATTTTCACCACGTAGAAAGCCTATTCAATGCAGCCGACATCCGAGAGAGAGACTTCGAGAACTCTACCCCAGAGCGGGCAAACACAGTTGCGGTGCCTCCAAGAGTCTCGAATTCTCCCACGCCTTTGATCCACTCTGCTGGCAATTGAGTCTTCGCAAAATGGGGGGCTTATGGAAGAGAAGGACACTCGAATTACCGAAGTTCTTAAGTCATTCGGTCGAACCACCAGGCGCCGTGGGTTCCTGAGCCAGAGCTGGAAATTAATTCTTCGTGTTTTGGGAATCAGCCTAGTTCCGCTTCTCCCTGTCGACAAAGGTTTAAGAAGGGTTGAGGCGGCAAACTCATGCGATGACTTTCAGAATTGTGGAATGTGCGGCGTTCCCTGTTGGGCATGTGGTGGCAGTGCTGGTGGTTGTCCCACGGGGTGTACCAGCACGCTTGGGAACACCTGGAACGCATGTTGCTGTCCGGACCTAGGCCCTATGCAAGAGTGGAGGTATGTAGATTGCTGCGGCCCGTCTAGTTCTTGCACCTCTTGCGACAGTGAACCGGAATATTGCACCGGCGGCTGTGGAATACCTGGGATGACCTCGTGGTGTCCTTCCGGCACCGCTTACAAATGCACAAAGCGTGCCTATTTGGGTCAATGTTAATGAGTAAATTGACGAGGCTGAGAAGTGAAGAGGAATGTCTCACTGGCTGCGGCGATCGCTTATTCGCCCTTATACCCTCCGCGAAACGCAGGCTGATATTGTTGGTTGCCAGTTGTGCGATGGGAGCAGTATTGGGTAGCTCCGCCCATGGACTGGTTTCATATTCAGAGGGTGTAATCGTTATCTGTACCTTAGCCATAGCAACGGGAATATCTAGCCTATGGACGCCTTGAGGGTGGTCGATGGTTGGGACCATCGCCCCCATCGTGTATGGGGAAATAAAATCAGCGCGGCCGAGGCGTATCGTGTTGCTCCACTCGGTTGCCTACATTCTCGGAGCATCCCTTTTCGGGGGTGGAATTGCATGGGTTGGATCTGTGTTACTTTCATCGGTTCCGATCGCGGATGGCCTGACCCTATTTGTTTCAGGACTGCTCGCTATGTTTTGCGCTCTTGTTGAGTTTGACTTTATCCGAGTTCCGCTTCCACAGTCTCAATGGCAAGTCCCGATTGGGTGGAGACGCCTACCTTTCGAGCTCATGGCTGTGCTCTACGGAATGGTTCTTGGGACGGGTATATTGACAAGAGTGTCAGTAAGTACCTTTTATGTCTTGATTTCCTGGGCGCTAATCTGCCGCCACCCAGTTCTTGGGGCCGTTTCGTTGGGTTTTTTTGGCGTGGGACGGGCTTTAACGGTTATCTGGCTGTCTTATGGGTTCAGGAACCTCACAGAGTGCAATTCCCTTGTTGACAAATTGCCACTGTGGCGCGGTGTTTTGCATGTGTTGAACGGGATGTTGCTTGGGATGGCGAGTAGCTGCATGACGCTCGCCTCCATCTTTCACTGAACTATCGCGACAAGAGCCTGACCGTGTAGGTGTAAAAGTACAGTTTGGCGACAACGGGAGGAATGTTTATGAGGGGCGTTAGCTGGTTTTCTTGCATCAGAAAGCTCGAAGTCCAAGGCGGAAAACTGATTCCCTGTGATCAACAAACAAGCGAGGCCAAGGAATCGGGGAGCCGATGTTTTTGGAGAGTAGTCCTGATTAGTGCAACGCTTTGGTTCTTTGCGGTTGGTCAAATCTGGGAATCCACAACACATCAATCTGGGCTGATTGCCGCTATGCTTAGACCATCGTTGGATTCTGGAAGCGTGACAGTGGTCAAGTGGTCGAGGCCACAATCGGGCTGGCTCTATGTTCTCGATTCTAACTTTGGTCGTGCTTCAGCTCAGATTCTTCTTGTTGATCCACAACAAGGGTCTGTTATGGGAGTGATCGAGACGGGCTACGAACCCGACATGGCTCTTTCGCCCGACGGTACCAGATTGTTTGTCACCTGTGGCCTTGTGGGACAAGATAGCCTTTCGATTGTGGACACTGGGGAAGGCAAGGTCATCGGCACGGCCAGCGTCGGCTGGCAAATGAAATACATAAGAATGCCACTTGTAACTTCACTTGGACTCTCCCCGAGTGGAAGATGGCTCTACATTAAGAAAATGACGCCTTTGGAAACCGGCATTGATGAGTATTCCATAGCGGTCTTTGACACTCAAACTCTTCAATTTGTGCCTGACGAAATCGCTACCCCTCAATGTGAGAATCGACATTTTTTGATCGGACCGACAGACAAGGATCTGCAGACACATTGCGGAGTGACAAACACAATTCGGACAATTCAGCTTTCGCCTTCAGGCTCACTAATCGGTGCAAAAGAGGAAATCGAACTACCTCCCCTCAAGGTACGCCATATTCGGGGTGAGCCAATACGTCCGCTGGTACCGCTATCACACGAACGGGCCATACAGAGCTTCTGGTCTGCCGAAAGGCAGTCTTTTCTTGCTATCATGGGCGATGGTGGAGTCTGGAAAATCGAGCCTCCTCCTTCTCAGAATAAATCGGCACTCCTCGGTGGTAGACGTGATCGTCAATTCCCGCTTCGAGAATGGCCTCGCTCTGCTAACGGGAGGACAATCTTTCTAGGCTCCGAGCCAATTGCCAATACACCAAGTTTAGATCAGGTTCATGTCATCAACACAATGACAATGGCCGAGATTGCCATGGTCAGGACCAGCATACCCTTTTGGGCCCTAGCTTTGAGTAGAAATGACAAGTACCTTTACGCAACCAGTGGTCTGCGAAACCAGACCATTACGGTGATTGATGCTGCGAATTTTCGAGAACTTAAGGCGATCAAGGGAATTGGGACCACTCCTTCAATCATGATCATAGCTCCATAGCATGGCATCGACGATCGCCACGGTTGACGATCATTAAAGAAGCCTAGAAATTTGACCAAATTCTGCTTTGAGAGAGCAATATCATCGAAATATGATGCCCCATCATAGGATCGGGCAGAGCATTTGCGGTCTGGCGACAGCTTTGCATCGGCGGAGAGAGAAACCCCGCTTTCTTTGTGCTGGTGTTTTCTTTGTTGGCACCAGTTGGTAGTGCGCCACGCCAGTGGCGCTGAAGCACTGACGTGCTTCACTACGAGCCTGCCCGCGCTGGTAGTGCGCCACGCCCGTGGCCCCCGCGTTCGTAGTGCGCCCCCCGGGACGTGACCTCACAGTGCGTGCATCCTCGGCATGAGCACCCGCTGTAAAGCTGGATCCCCCAACCTGTTGTTTTCCACCAAAAGCGACCGGGCGAAGCTTGCGACATCGCAGGACGCGGGCGGACACTGACCGGCTCGCGAGGACGCTCGCCCTCCCAATTCAGGACCCATCACGGATACAACAAGAACTTCTTCCTGGCAGTTTCAAACTGTTTGAGATCCTTCTGCCAGCTCGTGACGATCTCGGCTGCAGGCTGGTTTCGCTACATCGCCTTTCTAACGGCGTCGGTTCCGGCCAGCCGGTCAAAGTGGGAGCTCTTGAATTGAAATTGCTCTGGATAATTCCGGCGGATGTCTTCGATGATCGCAAGAGCGCTCGGCAGGGGGCGGAACGATTTGCGATCAGCCACATGGAGTTGGACTCCCTGGCAGGCTTCTCCCGAAAATTTGGAGAGCGTGGGCGTGAACGCGACTGGGCGAAACAGGACGCCCGGAAGCGCCAGTGTGTTCAGCCGCTCAGCCAGTTTGATGCCATCGACCCAGGGCGCTCCCACGATCTCGAACGGCGTGGTTGTGCCTCGGCCCTCCGAGAGGTTCGTTCCTTCAATCAAACACATTCCCGGGTACGCCAGCGCTGATGCCATTGTGGGAATGTTGGGCGATGGCGGAACCCAGATGAGGTTCGTCTCTTCATACCACTGGCCGCGCATCCAGTGCTTCATCTTGACAACCGAGAGTTCGAGATCCAGTTTCAGATTGGATTTGATCCAACCGGCCAGTTCACCCGGTGTGAGCCCGTAGCGAATGGGAATGGCAAACGCGCCGACAAAGGAGCGAAAAGTGAGGTCGAGCAGTGGGCCTTCGATGGTGTCTCCCCCCAGCGGATTGGGACGGTCCAGGACAATGAACGGGATCTTCCGTTGAGCTGCCGCCTCCATGCATTCACCCAGAGTTGAAATGTAGGTGTAGAAGCGGCTGCCAATGTCCTGCATGTCGTAAACCAAGACGTCGATATCCTTGAGCATTTCAGGGGTTGGGCGTCTCGTTTCGCCGTACAGGCTGTGTATGGGGACACCGGTCTTGACGTCGGTCGCGTTGCGAACTTCTTCGCCGGCTTGAGCTGCGCCGCGAATGCCGTGTTCCGGTGAAAACAAGGCCGTGAGTTTGATTCCGGGCGCCGATGCCAGCAGGTCAATGTCATGCCGAAGCTTACGATCCATCCCGCTGTGATTAGTGATCAGGCCGACGCGTTTGCCGCGAATCAGGGGCAACTGTTCGGAGAGCAGCACTTCGATGCCCGGGATGACTTGTGGCGCGGCTTGGGAGGTTGGAGCAGATGAAAATAAGGTGAGCGCGATGAAGATTGCTGCGATTCGTGCCATGTTCCGAAGTTGTCGTCGTTCCGAGGGCTACCGGCCTACGTCACAGCGGTGAAGGGCCGCACTTCCCGCTCGACTCTTTCGCCAAGTGCATCTTCGGCGAGATCCATGTCGTATCGGCTTTGCAAGTTCATCCAATAACGCGGGCTCTGATGGAAGTAACGGCCGAGCCGCAACGCCAGTTCCGCGGTCAAGGGGCGTTGTCCTCGCACCACATGTCTGACCCGCATGGCGGGCACTCCGATGTCTTGTGCCAAACGGTATTGAGAGAGTCCCAACTCTTGAAGCACTTCTTTGAGGTAGATTCCTGGATGTATTGGCGAGATCGGTTTCCTGGCCATTTTGCCTTCTAAGAAAACAAGACCTAACTCCTTTGATTTCAAGTAGGGTGCGTTCGCTTTCTGAACGCACCGAGATCGAAGGGAACTCGCTGGTGGTGCGTCGAAAAGCACGACGCACCCTACATTTTCTTCCCCACTTCACACCGCGCACCCCAGCGGTGTTCGAGACTCCGATGAAAATCGTCCTCCTGGGAGCCTTGGAGCGGTGGCGCCCTAGCAACTGGGTGGGTCCCGCCCGGCACCCCCTGCCGCAAAATGCGCGGTGAAGCTTTCTCAAAGCTTCGATTCCCTTGCGAAGGGGGACAAAGCTGAGGCTCACGCATGTACAGTAGCCTATCAGGTGCTCCCGCTCCGGGCAATTTGCTTTGACCCGTTTTGAGATTTCCCATAGCATCCGCACGCTTCTTGCTTTGCGACGAAAATGAAGATTCTCAATGCCGAGCTCCGGCTCGTCCAGGGAGACATCACCGAACTGGACGTGGATGCCATCGTCAACGCCGCCAATTCCCGCTTGATTCTGGGTGAGGGTGTGGCGGGTGCGATTCGCAGAAAGGGAGGACCGCAAATTCAGATGGAGTGTGATCGTATCGGCGGAACACCCGTCGGCACGGCCGTCATCACGAGCGGTGGTCTTCTCAAAGCCAGACATGTGATCCACGCGGTGGGACCCCGCATGGGTGAAGGGAACGAGGATGAGAAGCTGAAGAATGCGACGCTGAGCAGCCTGAAAGTGGCTCAGGACAATGGTCTCCACAGCATTGGCTTTCCAGCTATCAGCACGGGGATCTTCGGGTTTCCGTTGGTTCGTTGTGCCCGGATCATGGTGGGAACGGCTGTGGACTTTCTACAGCAGCCAACAGGATTGACTTCGGTGGTGTTCTGTCTCTTCTCGGCGGAGGCGCTAGAAGTTTTCCAGGCGAAGATAGAAGGTTTTGCGCGACAGGACAGGAAGGAACCTTGAAAACATCGACGACACAACCTACTTCGGCCATCGCCCAGTCCGATGAGTTAAAGCGTGATCTCGGTCTCACCGATTGCGCGCTGCTCGTCATCGGTTCGGTGATAGGCTCGGGGATTTTTCTGACACCGGGGAAGATCGCCCTCACCGTGCAGAGTGTGGAGAGCGTTTTTCTGGTGTGGGTGGCGGGCGGCCTGCTGAGCTTTTTTGGGGCTCTGGCGTACGCCGAGCTGGGCGCCATGTTCCCGCGCGCGGGAGGGATTTACGTGTTCCTGCGCGAAGCCTATGGCCCGCTCACAGCCTTTCTCTACGGTTGGTGTACCTTCTTCGTAATGCAGAGCGGGTCGGTGGCGACCCTGGCAGCGGGGTTTGCGATCTATCTCGGCTACCTTCTGCCGGTTTCTTCTGGCGTTGCCAAGATTTGCGCGATTGGCGTGATCGCTTTCTTGACGTTGATGAACTGCCTCGGCGTGCGCGCGGGCGCGCGGGTACAAAACCTCTTGACGGTCGTCAAGATGGGCTCATTGGTTGGAATCTCCGTGGTGCTTTTTACGATGAGCGGCGGTAGCTTCGCGCACTTCTCCTATGCTCCTTCAGCTTCAACAGCATTTTCCTGGAGTGCCATCGGCATCGCCATGGTTGCCGTGCTGTGGGCCTATGAAGGCTGGCATGTCTTGACCTATAACGCCGGCGAAGTGAGCAACCCGAAAAGAAATTTGACCGGTGGACTGTTGTTGGGGACGCTGGCGATCATTGCTCTCTATCTCACCGTGAATCTCGCTTATCTTTACGCACTGCCGTTCGAGAAGATTTCCGGTTCGCGCCGGCTGGCTTCTGACGCGATGGAACTGGCCTTGGGGCCGGTGGGAGGAACGCTCATCGCCGTGGCGATTCTGATCTCGATTACGGGCGCGATCAACAGCAATACGATGGGCGGACCGCGTGTCTACTTCGCGATGGCGCGCGAGAACCTCTTTTTCAAGCCGTTTGCTTATGTCCAGCCCCGCTACGTCGTTCCCACTTTCTCCATTGTGCTGCAGGGCGTCTGGGCGAGCTTGCTAACATTGATGGGGAGTTTCGACCGGCTCTTCAGCTATGTGATTTTTGTATGCTGGATTTTCTACGGCTTGGGCGGCGTGGCGGTTCTGGTGCTGCGCTGGAAGCGGCCGGAGCTGGACCGGCCCTACAAGACTTGGGGGTATCCGTTCGTGCCGCTGCTGTTTGCACTGATGGCGTTCTTGATTGTGGGCAACACGATGGTTAATGACTTCAAGAATTCTTTCTGGGGACTGGTGGTCGTATTCACCGGGCTGCCGGCGTATTGGTACTGGAGCCGGAAGAGAGAAAGAATGAAAAGGTGAAAGGGCGAAACGAAGAGGAAGGGAAGATCCGCACCTTTCGCGCTAAGGCAAAAGCTATTTCTCATTGGTCATTTGTCATCGGTCATTTCTCATCGAAGTGACAAATGACCAATAACCAATGACCGATGACCAATTTCTTTTCTGTTCTCTGTTTCCTTTGCTTCCTTCATCCTATGATTCCCCTCGCTGCAACTCCTCCGTGATCTCCTCCGCTGCCTTCCTTGCTTGTTCCACGGCACCAGCCTCAAATGAGATGGCCGCAACGACGGGATGCCCGCCGCCTCCGTAGCGCTCGCAAATGGCTGCCAGGTTGTGTTTGCGCTGCGCCTTAGTCCAGGGATTCCATCCCACGCTCACCTTCATGCGCTTGGGGCTTTGCATCAGGCTGACGGTGTAGTTGGCTTCCGGGTGAAGAAAGTAGGGGATGAACTTGTTGTAGCCTTCCAAATCGGTGCTGGTTAGATCAAAGAACAAGACACCTTTATCTAAACGTGAAGCGTTCCGGATGATCCGGATGTTTTCCCCGTGCCTCCTGGCTATAGGTTCGTAACGGCTCAGCACCTCCGGCTGGGTGGCGACGACGTTCAAGGGTTGCCTGGCGAGCTGTCGGATGATGCCGTGACGAAAATCGGGCTCATTGCTGGCTTCGATGACCGCAGCCAGTTTCTGAGCCGGTTCCCCGACTTCGACGGCGGTCTGGGCGTCACGATACATGGCCCCGTCGATGATGTCGGCCCAGTAGACCAATTCGGAGAGTTCGGGGCAGTCGAAGCCAAACTGTTCCCGAGCGGTGGTGGCGAGGAACTTTGTACAAGACTTATAGGACGGATCGTAAAACTTCTTGCCACTGTGGTCCTGGCGGAAATGCTTTTCGTCTTCCGGGGTTAGAAATGCGCTGTGATGATGGTCAAACCACCAGGTCAAGCGATCTGAACTGGCGTACTTGAAATCCACGATTGCGCTCTCCTCCGCATCAAAAAGCCCGTCGTGAAACTGCTCGCCAGCTTGATGAGCCATGCCGATCAGGTTTACGTCGGCTTTGGGGTTCACCGTGTCTCGGTAGAAGCGCAGGAACACCGCAGCCGAAGCAGCGCCGTCGAAACAGTTGTCATGGAACATGAGGTTGAGTGTCATGAATCTCCAATAAGAATCGAGGAATCATTTTTGCAGGTCGTGGCGCCGCACCGCCGGCATGAAAAACTCCCCCTGAAATCTTCTTCAAAAAAGGGGGACAGAAGTCGAAGGTGAAATCTTGAGAGGATTTCATGCGGGCCGCAGAGCCTTCAAGGGGTTGTCTTGATGGTGCTGGGAAAGCCAGACGGGACAGCCCGCTGGCGGTTCGTGCTGCCCCCTTTCAGCTTCGCGGCCCCCAAAGAATGATGCTAGCTCCGAGGAGGCAGATCAACGCTCCGGCAGCGTCCCAGCGATCAGGCCTTATGCCCTCGGCCATCCAAAGCCACGCCAACGAGCTCACGATGTAAATACCGCCGTATGCGGCAAATGCACGGCCCGCGTAGGAAACATCGATGCGCGTCAAACAGAGGGCGAAGAGCACCAGGCTACCGGTCCCGGCCAGGGTCCAGCAGACAGAGCGTCCCAGGCGAAACCAGGCCCAAAAAGCAAAACAGCCCGCGATTTCAAAGAATGCCGCCATCCAAAAGAAACCGACGGTTCGCACTTGCATGTTGCTCGCCCCCTCATGGCCTTAACCGCTAGTGGGTGAGGGCGGCGCAACGTTGAACCGGGCTGAACGAAGGAATTCTTGTGTACCCTCGGGACCGGTTACCTCGACGCACAAAGGCCCTCCGTCGGGCTCAAACGTCACGCGGAAGCGCAAAAACCGGCAGCAGCGGCGCTCGGCCTCAATGACACAGGCAACATCGTTCAGCAATCCCTGAGTTTCGCTGAAAGTCCAGCGGAAGCCTCCAGGGATTGTCTCCTGGGAGACGGCCCTGCTTAAGCCCGGGCAGGAGCTCGTTGCACGAGTCGCCAACTCGGCTTGAGTTAGAGTGCAAGCTATAGTCCCTGGCGCAGCCCATTGACGTTCGCTCATCGTTCGTTCCCGAGAGGTTGGCCCCCCAGCCGTGCGGAGGACTCAAGCCGGTTTGGGCACATGCACCCTTCTCTTTGCTGCCAGGAGACTCAGGCTGAAGGCGACAGCCATGAATAGACTTCCGGTCAGATAGGGATACTGGAAACCAAACGCATCGAATGTGAAACCGCCCCAAATGGGACCCAAAATCCGGGCCAGACTTGCCAGAGACTGGGCCACGCCAAGAATACTGCCCTGGTGTTCAGTGCTGGCAGACTGGGAAATCAGGCTGGAGATGGACGGATTGGTCGCGCCATGTCCGGCAATCAGAATCACCAGCACCAATAGCAACGATTTCAATCCTAGGGAATACGGTAACAAGCCCAGCCCGAAGATCATACAAAAAAGGCCCACTGAGATCAGCCATCGTTCGCCGAATCGTTTGGCCAGCCTCCCGGTGAGTCCACCTTGCACGATGGTAATCAACACTCCGATGTACGCAAAGAGATAGCCGTTCGCTCGTGCATCGAAGCCAAACTTTCGGGCGGTCATCAGTGCAAACGTAGCCTCCAGATTGGCAAAAGCAAAAGTGGAGATGAAGAACAGGATGAAGAAAACGCCGAGTTCCGGGTGTTGAAGACCCGTTAGAAGGCGTTGCCAGTTCAACCCGCGTTCTGCCTGATGTGGCTGGCCGGATCGATTCCGCGATTCCGGCAGCAGCCACCAGGCAGCGACAAAATTTGCCAGTGCCAGCGCAGAGGCGAAGAAAGCCGGGGTGGCATAACCGTATTGGCTGAGAAGCCCGCCAATGGCGGGCCCAACGGTAAATCCAAGTCCGTAGGCTGCACCGATCAGGCCCATGCCTTTGGCGCGCTGTTCCGGTGGCGTCGAATCGGCAATGTAGGCTTGTGCGGTGGAAATGTTTGCGCCGGCGATGCCTGCAAGAATTCTCGAGAGGAACAGGATCGTAAGAGACTGAGCCAGTCCAAAGGTCAGGTAAGAAATCGAAGAGCCCAGCAACCCTACCAGAATCACCGGGCGGCGTCCGACGCGGTCGGAGAGCCGCCCCCACACCGGCGCAAACAAGAGCTGCATGAGCGAGAATGAGGTCGATAAGAGGCCAACCAGCAAGGCGTTAGCGCCGAAATGCTGGGCATAGAACGGAAGCAGCGGCAGGACGATGCCGAAGCCGATGAGATCGATAAACACGGTGACGAATAGGATAACAAGCGGGGATTTCTTCATGATGATGAGGCGGAATCCAACCTGCACAAGGCCGAGGACGGACGGTGCCACGGAATGACTAATGACCAAGCTCGAAGGACTAAAGAAGTCCGAAATCCGAATGACAAACTTACACATTCGGCCTTCGTCATTGATTCGTCATTAGAGCTTCGGCATTAGTCATTCGTTCACGCAAGCCCGTCCTTCAGGGACTGTCGGAGATTTTGTTTCCAAAAACTCAGGCAGCTAATGAATTCTGACGGAGGTTCCTCCAAAAACATCGATTACGGAACCTGTCATGATGGATGAATCGGGCGATGCCAGAAAAACTGCCACTCGCGCGACATCGGCGGGCTTAAGGCGGGTTGAAAGGGGTGTCGGCAGAGCCTCAGGCTCATCGACCCAGTTGGATTTCACCTGGCCTGGGCAAATCACGTTCACGTTGATGTTGTGCTCGATGACCTCTCGAGCCAGCGCTTGAGTCAAGCCAATCACGCCAAATTTTGACGCGCAGTGCGCTGCCAGGTTGGCGTCTCCAATCTTGCCGTGGATGGACGAGATATTGATGATGTTCCCCTGTTTCTGCTTCACCATTCCAGGCAACACAGCCTGGCAGCAGAGAAAGATGCCTTTCAAATTGGTGTCAATCGTGTCGTCCCAATCCTTTAGGCTCAGGTCAAGAAAGCCCTTGTAGATAAAGACCCCGGCATTGTTGACCAGGATGTTGATACTGCCAAAGCGAGCCAGAGCTTCCTCCACGAGGCGGCGCACCTGAGGAGGCTTGGAAACACTGGCGCGGACAACCAATGCTTCTCCACCCAGCGCCCCAATCTCGTCAGCCACCTTCGCCAGGGTTTCTTGAGTCCGGCCAACCAGGACAACCGCCGCACCCTCCTGTGCATAGGCCAGGGCAATGGCCCTGCCAATGCCTGTTCCGGCGCCTGTAACGATGGCAACCTTTTCCTTCAGCTTCATGGATGTGATGGGAGCTCTTGCATCAAGCCCAGAGCCAGCTTTGAGCTTCGAGCAAGCTGTAGACTCTAGCAGACGCTCTGAATCATGTACAAGTGGTTTCCGGCGCCACGTGTCTTCTGCGGGCGAGCCGTTCATGCCGCAGTGCGTTCGCCGCCGCTTGAGCGGTGATTGACTGTCTCAACCGAAGAACTGACATCGCCGCTGGGGACACCGGCGGCTCCCCCATTCAATCCCATTTTCAGGGGAGCCCTGCTGTGCAGAAGACAGCGGAAGGTTAATGAAGGGATTCGATAGGCGCTACTTCATCTCGGCGCTAGCTGTGCGGGTCACGCGATCGATGCCTTCGAGGGATCCGTTGTTGAGACCTTTGTAAAGGGCTTCCAATTGGGCCCGCGCATTCTTGGAATAGGGCTTGTTCAGCAGAGCGGCCTTGGCGAGGTTCTTCATTGCGCTGGTCGTGTCCTGGGCGGACCAATAGCTCATGCCCAGATAGTAGTAGGCTTCATCATTCCCAGAGAAGTATTTCAGGCTGTTGTGGTAGGCGCTAACCGCTCCGCCGTATTGCTTTCGGTCGTAGGCATTTCTGCCAATGATGGAATACGACCGTCCTTTTTCCTGCGACCACTGTGCAGCGGTATAACCCGCAGGGATCTCACCCTCGCCGTAAGCCGCCATCATCTTTTGGCAGTACGACGCAGCCTTGGGGATGTTCTTCTGGCCCCCATAATAATGGGAGAGTTTTGCGGAGTAGAAGAAGGCTTCCTTCGGAGACATCTCCGGGACGCATTTCTCCGCGTAGCTCACGAACTTGGCGTTGTTCTTCAACTGGTCGAATGAGTAGGCCAGTAATTGGGCTACCTCTATGCTTGGTTTCGCTTGGTAGAAAGGCTCACCGAACTTGACGGCTTTTGCATAGTCCTTGTTGGAATAAAACGACTCGGTGGCCAAGCCGAGCGCCGCAATATCTCCGGGCTTCAGTTCCAAGAAACCTTCGGACGCTGGCGCAAGGCTGGCCATGTCTTTTTGCTGATAAAGCTGGTTAAGCAAGGCCGAGTAAGCCGCGAGCGCGTGTTCGTTGAGTTTCGAGTTGGGGCGGCTCTTGATAAACTGGCTGAGGCCAGCCGCGCGAGCTTTCAGATCGGGCAGATTGAAGGCCGTCTGAAATTCGTCATACTCCTCTTTGGTGTACCCCACATCCGGAGCAGGCTTCGCGGCTTGCTTTTCCGCCTCTTCAATATCGACGGCGTCTGGCTCCTTGGGTTCTTCCTTCTTCTGCTCTTCCTTTTTTTGGGCAGGGGCCTCCTGAAATGCTTGCACCGACATTTCAGCGCCGCTCAAACCGAGAGCGGCTGCGAGAAGAACCGAAAGCAATCGCTGTTTCATGATGTCCTCCCAAACCCGATGATCAAAAACTCCGGAAGCCGCATAGAGGGCAGACTTTCAAGCCCGGCAGAGGTTGATGAAGTGTGGCGATTATGGAAGTTTGAAATTTGGGTGTCAACAGAAAATCCGCCAGCTCTGCCATTTGACAGCAGGCTCTGCCAAAAGTTACACGACGCTGAGCAAATTTTCCCTGGGTGGCGGCGTCCCGCGATCTGATGGCCACTCGTTCTTCAGCCGAAGATGGCCATCCAGCAGGGAATTTGTGCCACTCATGCAGTTGGTAACAAAGCTGCTGAGAGAAGATCGCAACCATGACATCCACAATCTCATCGAGGCCCATGGCTTCGATGGGGCCCCCCAACCATCGCGGCTTCATCAGAGGTCGCGATGGTTCCCCTTTGTGCCAATGTGCTCCCCGCTGGAGTGATGACCGTGAAGATGCCCGCAAAGTCTGGGGTCTCGAGCAAGTAGCGGCGGAAATCCCATTGACAAGGGGATTTCCCTGATGTATAACGCCGATGCGTCTGTGAGACGGCGTTTCAAGAGACCCCCATTGCACAATTTATCAAGGAGAGGACAACGTGAATAAAGCAGACCTGATCGAGAAAATCGCAAAGGATGCCGGCATCAACAAGACCCAGGCTGACGCTGCCATCAACTCGGTATTGTCAGGAGTTGAGGGCGAGTTGAAGAAAGGTGGCCGCGTTACTTTGGTCGGGTTCGGCACCTTCTCCGTGGGATCACGCAAGGCCAGAACGGGTCGCAATCCTCAGACCGGAAAACCGATCAAGATTGCGGCCAAGAAAGTTGCAAAGTTTACCCCTGGTGCGGAGCTGAAGGCTGCCGTCAATAAGAAGAAGTAGTTTTTTTCTCTGCCTCAAGGGCAGTGCAAACTGCCCTTTTCTCCCACCTTGCCTTCCTGACCGCTTCCCAACGTCACGTAGTAACGACTCTTGAATTGTGAATCAAGAAGTCTGTGCAGACAAGCTGTCCATAATGTCAGCGGCCGGATGACATTTTTGTCAGTTTGCCCGCAGGAACGTACCCAAGGCTATCGCCTCGACCACGTTAGTGTTTGAAAACCCTTGTGTTGGCGGGCTTAAGAAGGCTGGAGAGGTTTTGGCGGGTTGTTTGCAACGCTAGTTGCAACTGTGCTAGGGCTTCAATAGCCCGAGACCTTTTTCAGGGTAAGTGGGTTCAATCCCACTCATTGTCCTTTCCTAAAGGGCCGGGATTTCGGTTCCGGCCCCTCTCCTCTTCGCAAGGCAGCCCTCAAAACATTGATCAAGATCCGAGCAGTCTTCGAGAATTTCTTAGGAGCTGCCACACCGCTGGGGTGCGTGGGGTGATGCGGTGTGATGTAGCAAAGAAATGTGGTTCAACTGTGCAGCCGCTGAGGTGACGAGGCGGAAATCGGCACCTCCTTACGTCTTCTACGGTCAGGACTTACGCGAAGTTTCTATCGCAGAGGTTCAACAACCAGGTTACGAATGGTGGCCTGCTCAATAGCGCTTGCGTTGAATCCGAACCGCCCGTGGCTGAAGGTGTCATCGCTCCAGGCATCCACCTGAATGCCGTCAATGTAGTGAGTGATGGTGTTCCCACGAACGTTGACCATCACCTTGTAGTAATCCTTGTTACGTACCTTGATCGATAGGGGCGTGACTCCAGCGGCACCTGGCGCATCTTCGCGCTTCAGGGAGTTCAGGTACTGAGCATCCAGGCGAACGTATTTTACCAGCGAGTTCTTGGGAATCCCTCTGGCCCTGTCGGAACCCAGCTTGAAGAGATAAAAGCTATTGGAGTTCTGGGCGCGCAGCACCCACCCGGCTGACTCTTTGTTGATTTTTATTTCGAATTCAATCTTGTAGTTGTCCCACTGTTGTCCTTTTTTCAAGAACCCCAGACCCTGAATCCGGAGCGCCGAGACATCTTTGTCCTTGATGATCTCCCAGGTTGCTGGAGCATCCCACTGGTCCAGCGGGCCAATGAAGCTTTCATGCAACGTTTCTGCCCGTCGAGCGTTTTGCTGCTGGCGGAGTGCTTCCTCCTTCGCCTTCGCCTGCCGCAGTTCTTCTTCTCTCTTGGCCTCCGCCTGTCTTCGCCTTTCCTCTTCTAGTCGGGTTGACTCCAGGCGTTTTTGCTCCTGCTCCTGCTTGTGGGCCGCGGCCGCGGCCGCGGCTTCGGCTTCCTGCTTCTTCTTTTCCTCTTCACGCGTGCGAGCGGCCTCCAGTTTCCTGGGATCAGCCGGCGAGGAACCCACAGCCACCTGTTGGACAAGCGCTCCAGCGTTGGCCAAGCGCCATGCACTAATGAGAGGCTCTTTTTCTTTCAGCCAAGCTTCCCGGCCGTCGCTCCCAACGGAGATGTCGTCCGCTGTTTCCCGTTTACCATCCGGGCCAGCTGAACGTATGACGAAGCTCTTGTTGGTGAGGTCCACTAGATAGAGGATACTTTGGCCCCAACCATCCTGGGATTCTTCCGGATTGGCATAGGCTCGATTCAGGCTGGTCAACGAGGCGGGCAAGCCCTTTTTGGCTTGCTGATACTGCTCAATCGACTCGAGAATTGCAGCGATTTTCCCGACAGTCGTTCGGGTTGCATCGTCATCGGCGGTTGAGTCAACCGGGGGTTGGAGGACCGCTTCTATAGGAGCCGGTGGCGGAGAGGGTGTCCCTTCCTTTCGACGCAGCAACTCAAAACCGACGACCGCGACCAGCACCAGGACCGCAGCCATACCGGCTAAGACAAATTTCTTGGCGGTGTTTGAGGCAGGCCTGTCTGTTTGGGGTTCGCCGTTGGCTTTGTCCGAGTCGACTCCTTTCAATGCCTCCTTCAGCTCTCGAAGAATTTTTTCTTCTTCCTCCTTGGCCGACGTCGACACCAAAATCGTTTCGTCCGCCTCGTCAGGTCGGCGTTCCGGAACAGTTGCTCCGGCAAGTCGCGCCCCACATTTTGTGCAGAACGCATTGCCGCCTGGCTGTTCTGATCCGCATTGAAAACATTGCATAGACAAATCTCCTGGAAGAGAGGCTGACGCAACCCGCAGGCTCTGGCAAATGACCAACCGGGGACCCCAATCCGGTGACCATCAATGAGTCGCGGTCTCTGGGGGCTGCATCTTAGTGTGTCATAGATCAATCCGGCATATGTAACCCGCGTGAGGACTCCCCGAGTCCACGGCGCCAGGAGCGATGCCTGCGTCACAATAGTAGAGGCGCCCCTGGTAAAGACACATGCCATGAGGATCGGGATCCGACGGTGAAAGGACGACGGCCTCTAGAACGCGGCCATCCTTGGCGGCGAGCTTGTGAATGATCCGGTCGGTTGAGTGCATGCACCAAATCGCTCCCCGGTCCCAAGCGAGCCCGTGGGCACGACCGAGATGCACGGGAATCTGGCGAATGAGGCGAAAATCCCTGGGGGCCACCAGTGACAACTTCTGCAGGTGAAGTGAGGTGACCCACAGCTTGCCTTCAGCAAACTCCAGCCCATGCACGCCGCCTCCCCCGGGAATCGGATACCTGGCAAGGGTCTTGCCGTTCGCAGGGTCCACTTTCAAAACTTCGCCCGTGGTGGCGTCCGTGGCTTTGGCGGCTCTGCCAATCGCTTTGCCATTGGCTGCCATCCAAAGAAAGCTTCCGCCGTAGGCGATGCCGCTGGTATTCGAAGATTCGGTTTCGACGGTCCGGATGCGATTCCCCTGCCAGTCCAACAGATGCGCCCGGTCTGTGGTTTGCTCGCCTATCCAAAGCCCTTCGGCAGTGGTTTCCATTGCGTTGGGGTGGCCATCAGGCGACTTGAATAGTTTGACAACCTTCGCCTGGCGTTTTGGGAAGTCGGCCTGCAGCAGTGGCGCCGCAATCAGAGCTGCCAGAAACTTACGCCGTTCCAGAATCATTTGAAACCTCCAGTCCGCTGCTCGCGACCGCCCAGACGGGCCCTCATTATCGGCTGACGCTCCGGTGCCAGTGTCTCATCGTTCGGCCTTCCAATGCCCAGTCAGCGCCGCCAAAAAACAAAGGCACCCCAACACCATTGAAGCCATTCCGGCTTGAAGGAGCGTGCCAACTTGAAAACTGCCCAACCAGTATCGGCCACCCAGACGTGCAGCGGCGGCCACAAGGCACACTACCGTGCCCCCAAGACCCGCCAAACGACCTGTCCACAACAGTAGGTTCTCCATATGAATCCTCCTTTGGCGTGCGCTCCTTCAGTCAACCCCGGATGCGCACGAGGCTCCGTTCAATGGCCGCGATGTTTGGGGTTCCGGCCAGTCCCATGTTGAGTGCCAGCTCACTCCGCAGCAAGGTGATGACTCGTTCGACTCCGGGCTGGCCAAAAGCAGCCAACCCAAATAAATAGGGGCGAGCGATACCCACGGCTGTGGCACCCAGAGCCAAAGCCTTCAGAATGTCGGTGCCCCGCCGAAAGCCGCCGTCAATCATCACGGGAATCTTGCCTCCCACAGCTTCCAAAATCTCAGGGAGAGCTTCAATCGTTCCTCCCACGTGGTCGAGTTGACGCGCGCCGTGGTTGGACACAATAATGCCAGAGACACCCGATTCCAGACACAACTTGGCATCTTCGGATCTCAGGATGCCTTTCAAAACGATGGGAAGCTTGGTTAGAGCACGCAACTCTCGCACGGTTTCCCAAGTGGGGGTTGGCGTTGGCCGCGAAGGATACACGCCGGCTCGCTCCGGGTTCCTGGGCTGAGGCACTCGACCCTGCGCATCTCGCGAAATTCCAGTTTCGCCCCAGGAGCGGTCGAACTTGTTGCGGATGTTTCGCTCGCGGTGAGACACGTACATGATGTCCGTGGTGAAGCAAATGGCCCCGCAACCCTGGTCCTCAAGGCGCTTGACGAATGCCCGCATCGTTTGCGGTGTGCGGAAATCGCCGCCCGTTGTGACTTGCCACCAGGCAGGTCCCTTGCCTGACTCCACGAGCTTTTGAATTCCGCCGTTGGTAATTTGCAGCGTTTTGGCCGATGCGGCGGCACGGGCCACGGTATTTTCACCGTCCGGATAAATGCAATTCTTGCCTCCAGCGGGGCACAGAAAGAACGGATGCTCCCACTTTTGTCCGAAGATCTTGACGGAAATATCGATCTTGTGAACGTCGACAAGCGCTTTAGGCCGAATAATGATCTTGTCGAATCCGGATCGATTGTCTCGCAGCGACACCTCGTCTTCCGAGCCACCCATCAAATAGTCATAAGCCAGCGGGTCTAGTTTGGCCTTCGCCAGCGGCTCAAAGTCCATAACGCAAACCGGCTGAAGCAGGGGGTTGCTGAGGTATTGTTCAGTGGAGACTTCGGTGGTTTGCTGCGCCCAGGACACAGGGAAATGTCCGGCCAGAGCCGAAGTGCCAAATAACGCTGCAAACTGCTTGATAGCCCTTCGCCGGCTTGACCGCATGTCGTTCCTCTATCTATAGCTGCTTCCGTCAATAGGCTCTTTCTGAACTTCAATGAGCGGAAGGTTACCATTCGAGGTTTCCAAGCACAATATCATTCAGGACAACATCATGCAGGGGAATCGGATCGCGAATTGAGATGAAGGACGGCAGCGACCGGCGTAGCAACAGGTCATGGGCTTCTGCGGGGAACTCAGTGGCGGCGGGCAATCCGAATCAGCCGGAGCGGTAGCCAAGTAGGCCAGAGGTTACGGCCGATCTTGCTCGCTCAGCCGGGTGAGCTTGATGGTGTGTCCCTGCGGGACAGTGGTGCGCAGAGTTGTAAATGGGTCCAGCCGAATCGTTTGTTCTGAGGTTGTTTTGAGAAACTCATTCAAGATGAGGAGTTGATAGTCATTCGCCTCCAGCTTGGGAAACAACGCCTGGATCTCCTCCCCGTCCGTGCAATTCACCAGGTAAATGGTGCCAGGATGCCCGGCCAAAGGTATTTCGGCAGGAGGTTCAATCCTCCTCAAATACACGAACGCCGTCTCGGGGGATTCGATGCGGTGGTTCGGAAACGCAAAATCACCAAACGGAAGGAAGTCTCCGTCTGTGAGGTCGCTTCGATAGGTTTTGTAGAATTGCAGCCATGCCCTGACGATGTTTGAGTGGAAACGTGGCGCCGATTCAAAATTCGCGCCAATCGCCGGCACACCGCTGAGCACCGTCGTCGCGGTAAACTTGCTCACAGTCGCAGGATCCGCGTCTGCCGGCCAGTACATTTCATCCGTTCCCATCACCACCCCGCGGCTAAACGGGCGCATCATCAGCGAACAAAGCCGCATGGTGTCAAAATCTCCCGGCGAATCGATGCTCTGCCAGATATTGGCGTAAGGTTTATTGTTCAGGTTGGCTACTGGAAATCGCAACTCGACGGTGGGACGGTCGACAGCAGAGAGCACGGTTTGCTTAATCGTGTCTTGAGCGAGATTGAAGCCTTCGCCAAAATCGCTTCTGTGCGAGTGAAACGACTCGCACAGGAACGGAATGGTTTCTTGAAAATCCAACCAATATCCATTGGGACGGTAGTCGGCTGACACTCGTTTAAACAGGGATTTGAGGTGCTCTCGAGTGCCCGAATCGCGTGGGCAGAGGTTCACGTTCTCGTCGTACCGCCGCCCCAGTCGAAGCGTCATCGGGGCCAACTCCACACCCCCGTTATACTCTGTATTGCTGCGATCAAAAAGGACGTGAGACCGGCTGGTCTTTCGATAATAAATGCTCTCCCGGCCCATGGCATAGGGAGACATCCAGAGCACAACATTCATCCGCAGCCGGTCTTTGACGTACTGAAGGAACCCGGGAAAGCTGGGAAGTTTGTCTTCCGGATGCGTGTAGTCGCCGAGAGATCCCTCGAGCCATTTGAACAGCTCCCCAGGGCGAGACTCCCATCCTGCGTCAAACAAGTAGGATTGAAAACCAAGCTGCTTGGCCCGAGTGAGAGTGGTCCAGTAGAGTCCCGGATTTGTATTATCAAACGCCCAATACCAGAGGTCATACATCGGGTAGTAACAAGCCGGGACGACGGGAAAAGCTTCGTAAGCCTGTTCCTGGTCGACCCAGTCAGCATAGTGGCGGGTTACTGAAAACCAGTTTTCCGGCGTCGTGTCGGTATAGAGGACTTCCTCAAACCGATCGGTGTCAAATGGCAGCCGAGTATCGAGCGAGAATTGGTAGCCACCAGTCTCAAGTGGGTGTCCTTGCAGATTGATGACGCGATTCTGGCTTCGGACGCCGATCGCCAGCAGATTCTTGCCTTCCCGACTCGCCGCCAGGGCATAGGGAATTCCAGAGTTGGGTGTGGTGAGATCCGAGAAGGACTCTGTGGCCAACACTCGATAATTCTGACGCTGAGTTGGGACGTGGTTGTATGTCCAGATGGCGTAAAGATCTGGGTCCGTCAATTCCCAGCCGGTATGAAAATCCTGGACAGTGAATTTCTGCAGGTCGTCACGAACCAGAACGACCTTCACGCGGCTCCCGGCGGCCTCGTTCTGTTCCTCGAGACTCAGGTGATAGCCGCCGCCAAAATATTCATGCTGGCCCTCTAGTTCCCACGCCTCAACTGACGGCGAAAGCCGGAGCGAGACGTTCATCAGAACACCGTTCCCGAGACGAACCGACAAGATCTGCGGGCTGCTTCGCGAGTGCAGCAGGATGCCGCAGCTGGCCATCAGCAGCAAACTTATCCAGAAAGGCGGGCTTCTGCGTGTCATGATCCGCTCCATGAAGAGTGTCTGGCAATTAATAGTCCCACTGATGCCCTCCCGACTCGGCGCGTTGCCGAGCCGGAATTAGATAAAGTGGATGAGCCTAATTCATCTTTGGTTTGGACGTTCAGTCGAACCCTTCCGTTTCACGTTTCAATGTTTAATCGGCGTTTTTGGCACTTCGCCGGTATTGGACGGATTGTGAATGGTGAGTATTCCTTCGCCGTGGCATGTTGTCATCACACCGTCATGGCCATAAGCGACCATGCAGGCAGTCCTTCCACTAGATGTCCTTCTCCTTAAGAGGCTTGCTGATCCTGGAGCACGCTTGTTTTGTACCCTGAAGACCTTGTCGAGTCGGTTCATTTCGGCTCAGGCGTCTGGTCACAATTGCGCCTCGCAGTTCATTGGGAAATAGCCAGTGGCTGCCGGTGGAAACAAGAGTCCGTTGGGACCTTGATCCTACCTTGGCAGTGCGACGCCAATTCCAGTTAGCTTTCAAGATGAGATGAAGGTGGCAAATGCTATAGAATGAATTCGCAGCTATCGTGAAACATCCGCCAAGCACGATGTCTGTAACGCCTGAGAGCTACACAATCTCATGCCAGCCGGCGTCGCCTGGTTCGATCGAAGAAGCAATTCAGCCAGGGCCGTCGTTTTCCCCCCGACAAGGGCCATTCTTCACAGGAGGTCTCTATGAATCTGCTTCAATCGATTCTGAACACCCAGAACGGTGACTCGGTCAGACAACTTGCCCAGAACTTCGGGCTGGGCGAGGACCAAACTGTTGCGGCACTCTCGAGTCTCATTCCTGCCCTTTCACAAGGGCTGAAGCAAAATGCGTCGTCAGGTGACGGGTTGCAGAGTTTGTTGTCAGCGCTAGGCAGCGGCACCCATCAGCGATACGTGGATGATGTTTCGACTTTGGGGCAGCAAGAGACGATCCAGGAGGGCAACGGGATTCTTGGTCATTTGTTCGGCAGCAAAGACGTCAGCCGGCAAGTGGCCAGCCAGGCGGCAGCTCAAACTGGTGTGGGTGCAGACATCTTGAAGCGCATGCTGCCTGTGGTGGCGACCATGGTGATGGGATCTGTCAGCAAGCAGGTTCCCGCTTTGGGTTTACAGAACGCGGTGGGCGGTGGTGAGTCCAGCGGCGTGATGGGGATGCTCTCGACCTTCCTGGACGCCGATCGGGACGGCTCAGTCGCAGATGACGTCATGGGGTTCGTTGGAAGGTTCCTGCAGAAGGGAAATTCCTAGATTGCTGCGGCAGCAAGCTGCAGCTCTCGCATTGAATCCCAGACTGTCATTTTCCCGAAGTCTGGAAGCATGAGACTGCAGGAGCTGTCGTCGAACGGAAATCCCGATTGGGCTGCGAGTGTCGCAACCCTGACCACGGCTATCATTCCAGCAGACTGTTGCAGGAAAACTCAACGATGTTTCGGAATCGAGTTGACCGATTTCAGAACGGAAACGAAGGCCCAACGATGCCGCCGCATGCGCTGGCTGGCTACTGCTGTCTCTGGAGTATCTCGGTTACTATGGTCAGTAGGTGAGAACGAAACCCGCCAAGAAAGGAAAGGAGAAACTCTCATGTCAGTCGCACGAGTTACCGAAATCACAGCGTCCTCGTCCAAGAGCTTCGAAGATGCTCTGCCGGTAGGAATCAAGCGGGCCAACAAGACGTTGAAAAATGTCACGGGCGCGTGGGTCCAATAGCAGAAGGTCGTGGTTGAAAACGGCAAGATCGTCCAGTACCGGGTGAACATGAAAGTTACCTTCGTGCTTGAGGAGTAGCCGCGACCATGGTTGTGCTTCGTCAATGCCGCCATGAACGGTGAGCTATCGAGCGGATTGCCGAGCCTTGCGACCTTCGGGAACCGCATTGCGATTGCTGCCACTGGACAGCCCATTCTGCTGCGGGGCGTCAATCGTTCCGGGCTGGAATGGGCCGGGCCTGATGAGGATGGTTTCTGCTCGGCGGCCGGAATTTCGCGAGCGGAAATTGAGTTCATCGTCAAGGGCTGGAGCTGCAATATCATTCGCTTGCCTCTCAACCAGGACTGGGCGCTGAATGGTCGAGGCGGCCACAGCGCCGCCGACTACCTCAAAGACATCGACCGAGTGGTTCGCTGGATATCGCGTGCCGGTGCTTACACGCTGCTGGATCTTCAGTGGCTCGACGCCGATCGCCCTTTCGGTGGGAACCGCAACTTTGTGGCTCCTCTCCCCAATCTGCAATCTCTGGATTTCTGGCATCTGCTCGCCAGCCGTTATCGCGATGAGCCTGCCGTCCTCTACGACCTCTTCAACGAGCCACATGACCGTCTGCCTGACGACCCGCATCCATTGATCCGCGAAGACGGTTCTTCCTATCCGCTGACTCACCGAAGGGTCACACCCGCAGAGTGGCGCCCTTGGGCGCTCCGGCTCATTGATGTCATTCGCTCCACTCATCCGGATGCACTCATTTTTGTTTCAGGCACCAACTGGGGCTATGACTTGCGCGGCATGCCGCTGAATCGGACCAATCTGGTTTATTCCACTCACGTTTATCGCAACAAAGGCTCCAACTGGGCGGAAGCTTTTGGTGCCCTGGCATCCACAGTGCCTGTATTCGCCGGTGAGTGGGGAGGACGTGATGAAGACCGGGAGTGGGGGCAGTCTTTGGCGAACTACTTCGACGCGCTGCAAATTGGCTGGACCGCCTGGAGTTGGTCTAACGAGACCTACCTCGTGACGCGGTTCACACCGACAACCTTTGGTGAGATTGTTCGTGAGCGTCTGCAAGGGTCGGTGCCAGGCGCTAATGGGTCAGGAGCGTGAAGAGTGCTCGTGGAAGCTCGCTTCCGGCCGGCGGCTCATTTGAGTCGAACGGTTTTTCGGGAGGCAATCTCGTAATGTGCGAGGTCACCAAGGTTCTGCCAGACACAAGAGAACCCTGCCTTCGAGTTGAAGTCCTTGCAATTCGCAAACCGTGCGTGGAATACTTCCGCACACAGCATTGTTAGCAACCCATCACCCTTCGGAGGTCACAATGGAAAACAAGAAGACGCGACGTGAGTTCATCCAGGCATCCACGGCAGTTGCGGGTTCCATGGCCTTCAGTAGCGCGATTTTGGGCCAGTCAAGCGGCTCTGGCAGCGGGATTCCGACCCGCATTCTGGGAAGAACGGGTGTGCCTGTGTCGATGATCTGTCTTGGCGGCTGGCACATCGGCGCAGTGAAGGAGAAGGCCGAAGCGATTCGCATCATGCATGCCGCCTTGGATGAAGGCATCACGTTTTTCGACAACGCCTGGGATTACCACAACGGGAAGAGTGAGGAGTGGATGGGCGAGGCGCTTGCAGCCGGCGGCAAGCGGGCCAAGGTGTTCCTGATGACGAAGAACTGCGAGCGCGATTATGCAGGGTCGATGAGGAATCTGGACGAGAGTTTGAGGCGTCTAAAGACCGACCATCTCGATCTCTGGCAGTTTCACGAAATGGTGTATGACAACGACCCAGACTGGGTCTTTGAGAAAGGCGGTATGAAAGCAGCGCTGGAAGCGCAGAAGGCGGGCAAGGTGCGCTTCATCGGTTTCACCGGCCACAAAGACCCGCGCATCCACCTGCGTATGCTCAACAAGCCGCACGACTGGGACTCGGCCCAGATGCCCATCAACGTTATGGATGCTCACTACCGCAGCTTTCAAAATGAAGTGGTGCCGGTGTGCCTGGCCAAGCAGGTGGGTGTCATCGGGATGAAGAGCCTGGGTGGAGGATCGCCTCGCGGCCGCATTCCAACCCAGGGCGGAGTTTCCGCGCAAGACTGCATCCGCTTTGCGCTGACGCTTCCCGTGTCCACCTTGGTGGTGGGCATTCAGTCGATGGAAGACTTGAAACAGGACGTTGCCATCGCCCGCAATTTCAAAGCCATGCCCGAATCAGAAAAGACGATGCTCTTGAGCCGCATTCGCGAGGAAGGCAGCGACGGGCGGCATGAACTTTTCAAATCAACAAAGAACTTTGACGGTCCGCATCACCGCCGCCAGCACGGGTTCGATCTCAGCGTGGCGTAAGGCTGTTAGTGGATTGTGGCGGGAAGAGGCAGCAGGCTGCGATGGTCGGTGGCCACGGCCCAGCCTTCGTCGATGCGGCCAATCAGTCCGTGAAAGTGCACGTCGGCGCCGGTGAGCACCAGCAGCACATCGCCTGGCTTCACCTCCGGGTTGAGCAGTTGAAATTTTACCACCGTCGCCACGCCATTACTTTGATCCACGGTTTCGAAGGCGAAGTCTTTCATTTCAATTACCAGCGTCTTGGAGTTCGAATTGTAATTCGAGTTTTCTGACATTCAAGGCTCCCAGGTTGACATCGCCGCGAAAGTTCTCACCCCATCCTCAGCGGCGGGTGAAACATTTCAATCGCCTGCAGTCTAACACAGCCGAACCTGAACCTCTGTTCCCGACCAGCGCTGGTCGCACCCTGCGAGGCGCGTCACTCTCGTGCAAGAACGTCACCCCGGTGAAAACCGGAGCGGAACTCCAGCCAGAATGGGAAATTTCTGGATTCCGGCCCCGGCTTACTATCCGCCGGGGTGACGTTCTTTCGCCGGAATGACGGTTGATAACCAGCGCTCAGCACAGAGCGCTTCGCGAGCTGTTTCCAGGATCGGCATGATTCTGAGCGACTCGTCTCGGCGGTGGCATACTGCCAGTCTTCAGGAAGGTTCAGGATGAAGGCGTGGGCAGGCAGTCGGCGGTTGCCTTCATGCACCAACACCAGGCTCGTGCCCGGCTCAAACCAGGAGAGGCCTTCCCAGTTCGCGTGGCTGATTTCTTTTGGGAGGAATTGAGCCAAATCGAGCGGCGCCCCGACAGTTTTACCCTGCAGGTCAAAGCGTTGCAGCCAATGGTAAAGATACTGCGGGCTCTCCACTGAATCTTGCGAAACGATTAGAACCAGGAAAATCCAATCGTCCGCCGAACCGTTTCGCGACCGCGTCCACACCAGGTCAGGCGCGCGGAAGCGTTGTGCCTCGGGTTCTTCACCGGCAGGTTCCGGCACCTCCAGTTCGACGGCCAGCTTGGCATCCCGCATCTTCAGTTCCACGCCACGTACACCTGAATTCAGATCATGCACGACCACCAGAGGTCGCATCGACTGTCTTCCGGCAGTGCTGCGGAGAGACCATGGCACCGAAGCATAGTCGGGATAGCCGCCTTCCCAAAGTACCGCGATGCGCGAGATGCCTCCCGGTAGCGGGCGCACGGCCACTCCTTCCAAGCCCCGATTGGCAAACTCCCCCAGCAAGCTGTCGTATTCGGCGATGATGCCGTCTTCTCCGACGAGCGAGCGCAACCTTTCAGACAGGAACACCAATTTCCCGTCCGCCAACCGGTCGACTCCCTCCAAGTCTGGGATCAGAAGGCCGGCGGGCAAAGGGATGCGGCGCACTCCGACCCCCTGCAACGAGATCATCGGACCTTTCTCCCTGGCAATTGGAACGGTGAAGTATGCTCCGGAGACTGAGTCGTCCACTACGAGCAGTCTGTCCGCCTGTCGGATGACTCCTGAAGCTTCACGGATCTCGGTGGTGGAGTCCCCAGACGGCGCAGTGCAGGCCGGAAGCAACAACAGAAAGCAACAGACCAGACGAATCCTTGACATGAAGGCAATTTGGGATTGGATAACGAAACGAGGTGGCGGCGCCACCTCACTTCCAGCGACTCGGGAAAGCGTAAGAACGTTGTTAGCGAAATCTGTGCAGCTGCGAGCGGGCAGGGGCAGTGTACAACAGCGAAGGAAGGAGCAAAAGCGGGAAAGGCGAAAATGTCGAGAGGAGTTTCTTCTTGTTGGCACCGTTTGATCTGTCGCTTATCTTGCTGTTAGTGTTTACTGTTTACGTACTGGTAAGTGTCGCAGATCATACTGAACGCCGGAGACGGGTGTGAAAAAATCCGGGAGGGCGAGGCCTCAGCCGCGCCTTTCTGGATCTGGAAAACGATGAGCTTGAGAACAGTGAATGCAACCCGTTACGCCACGCCACTGCGCGAGGGTGGCTCACTTCCTGCAATCGTCGAAGCCGATGACGAAGGAATGTATGTTCTCAAGTTCCGCGGCGCGGGGCAGGGCCCCAAGGCTCTGATCGCTGAGTTGGTGGCGAGAGAGATTGCCCGTGCCGCAGGGTTACCGGTTCCGGAGATTGTCTTTGTCGAACTCGACGCCGAACTTGCCCGCACCGAACCTGATCCGGAGATTCAAGCGCTGATTCGAGCGAGCGTTGGCCTCAACTTGGCCCTCGACTATCTGCCGGGGGCGGTGACATTCGATCCGATTGCAGAGAAGCCCGACTCGGAGTTGGCGTCTTCCATCGTTTGGTTCGATGCCTATGTATCCAATGTGGACCGGACGCCGCGCAACTCGAACATTCTGGTGTGGCACCGGCGCCTCTGGCTGATTGATCATGGCGCGGCGCTCTACCCAACACGCTTGGAACCACCCGCTCGAACGCAGCCATGATCCTTTCCCTCACATCAAAGACCACGTCCTGCTCCCGCTGGCCGGTTCGCTGCAGGAAATCCAGGCGAAGATGCTCGGTCGCATCACCCCAGAGGTCATAGAGCGGGTTGTTAAACTGATTCCAGACTCCTGGCTGGCTGACGACGCTTCATTGGGCGGGAGCGACCAACAGCGGAATGTTTACACCGGGTACCTGTTGAGGCGACTAGAGCCGCCGCATACATTTCTGGAGGAGGCCATTCGTGCACGATCTCTGCACCTATGATTACGCCATCATACGTGTCGTTCCCAAAGTCGAGCGTGAAGAGTTCGTCAACGTCGAAGTGATCGTCTCCTGTCCGGCCAAAGGCTTTCTCGAAGCCTGCATTGAGCTGGAGGAGTCGCGGCTGAGAGCGCTCGATGCGACGTTGGACATTGAATCCATCCGGCCGCACCTGGCGAGTATTACCGCCATTTGTGCAGGAGGAGAGCAGGCCGGGCCGATTGGGCAACTGTCACAGAGGGAACGATTCCACTGGCTCACTGCCCCCCGAAGCACCATCATCCAGACATCTCCTGTCCATACTGGCCAGACCACGAATCCCATTTTGGTCCTGGAACACCTGCTCGACTCAGCGGTGCGCCCGCCGCGTGCGGAATCGGAGCGGTGACGACCAGCCTGAGATGCGGAGATTCGAGGGGTAGGAAATACTCAGTGCGGAATGTACGAGGCCAGAAATTAGCGAGCAACCTCATACCGCCGAGACCCAAAACAGGGAACCGCCAAGGACCCAAGGAGCGCCAAGAGCGTGCCCGATGAAGCCTTTCGTAGAAGTCCCCGGTCGGCCACCTGGATCTAAGATCCGCTATTTGAGATTCTCAGATTCCAAATGACTGCTCGGATTCTCCTTTGCGTTCTTGGCGCTCTTGGCGGTCAGACAAACGCAAATTTGATCGATTCTTGAACTTCGTTGCCAACAAGTGACCCTAGTCGCGCCGTGCCCGATCGACCAGATCAGCCATGCAGACGCTGTTGGATTTGCTTAGCTCCTGCAAACCCCGTGCGACCCCCTTGCGATCCGCGTCTGGTCGGTTTTGGCTGACCTTCCACTTGCCAATCAAACGTGCAATCGGAATTTCGATTCCTACAATGCCACGGAGCTGCCCTTCGATGTAGTCCTCCGGTGCATCCGCCACTTCCCACGGCTCTGCCCGCTGCGCTTCGTTCCGGTCGGTGAGCCTTCCCACCAAAGCTCGCAACCAAACGGGATCCTCAATAGTGCGCAGCGGGCCGTAAGCATGGACAACGGCGTAGTTCCAGGTGGGCACTACCTTTCCCGATTCCTGCTTGGTTTGATACCACGAAGGCGTGATGTAGATCTCCGGGCCCTGGAAGATCACGAGGGCGCCCACATCGCTGGAAAAATCCCGCCACATTGGATTGGCTCGTGACACATGGCCACGCAGAGTGCCCAAGGGAAACGGCTCCGGGTCGAGTTCCATCGGAATGTGATTCGCATTGAGGCCCTCTCGGTCCAGAGTCACCACCGTTGCGAGGGGATGATTGCGCATCAGATCGTGCAGGACTTCAGGGCGCGTCTCTTCGAAATGTGCGGGAACAAACATCGAGCCTTTCCTGGTAGCTATGACTTCAGGGCGGACTCCCGAATCGGCATTGAGCGCACGCGCACCGCACAAGCGTCGAAGACGGCGTTGGCGACAGCGGGAGGCACGGCAATCATGGGAGTTTCGCCGGCGCCTACGGAGGGCAGATCGCGACGGTTGAGCAGAACGGTCTCGATGGGTGGAACATCTTTGAAGCGTGGAACCGAATACTGCGAAAACCTCCCGTTTAGAAGGCGTCCGTTCTCGAAATGAATCTCCTCGCTGAGCGTTCCACCGAGAGTCATGATGATGCAGCCCTCCACTTGGGCACGGAGATTCTCGGGATTCTGAATCGCGCCACACTCAAACGCTTCAACGATGTGCAGCACCTTGATGGCGCCACGCGCCCGGTCGACAGCCACCTCGACACACGCGGCTGTAAAGGATCCCTTCTCCGTCCCACAGGCAAGGCCAACGCCGGTACCGGGACGCCGATGCTTTCGAGCGCCCTGCCAGCCAAAGCGTTCAACCGCCGCCTGCAGGACGGCCCGTAGTCGCTCGTTCTTGAGGTGGGCGAGTCGATAGTCGAGAGTGTCCGCTTTCGCGGCTGCCGCAAGTTCGTCCATGAACGACTCGCGAGCAAACGTATTGGCTGTCGCGGCAAGAGCGCGATAGGAACCTTCCCGCAACGGAGGTTCGGAATAGCAGAACCTTTCATGGGTATGCGGGATTTCATAAGGCGATTCAAGAGCCGAGGCCCCCGAATTGAAGTTGGTAAAGTCCCAAGCCAGCAGGCGCCCGTCCGCTGCCAGGCCTGCCTGTGCTTCAATCAAACCTGCCGGCCTGAAGTAGGCCCAGGTGAATTCCTCTTCGCGCGTCCAGCGCAGCGAAACCGGCCGCCCTGCGCCTTTCGAAAGCCGGGCCGCTTCCACGGCAACTTCGCCCGTGTGCTTGCCGCCAAACCCGCCTCCGGTGTCAGGCACAATCACCCGCACCCGATCCTCCGGTAGATGGAACGCATCTGCGAGGTCGCGCCGTACCCGCAGCGGCTGCTGGGTTCCAGTCCACACCGTAAGCTGGCCGTCTTGCCATTCGGCGACGGCAGCTCGCGGTTCCATGGGAGCATGTTGGATGTAAGCAATCTCGTAACTGGCCCGTGCAGTCTGTTTGGCGGCAGCCAGACCCTCTTGTAGAGAACCCTTGCTGCGCACTCGCTGCTTCCGTGGTCCTGATTCATCCGTCACTGCTTTCTGCTTGAGATAGGTGAAGAGTTCTTTGCTCGAAGGATGCGGAGCCGTCTTCCACGAGGCTTTTGAGCTGAGAACATCGAGGGCCTTCTGCGCCTGGAATGATGTGGTAGCGGCGCAACCGGCAAAGTTTCCGTCGTGCACTACTGCAACCCCGGTCAGTTTCTGCGGGACAGACAGGTCCACGTCGGTGAGAACGGCCCGGTACGAAGGCGCCCGTAAAATTTTGCCATACAGCATGTTTGGCCGTACCACATCCGAAGGATAACGATGCGAGCCTGTGACAATGTTGCGCGCGTTCGCCTTCTGAGGCGAGGTACCTAGGACAGTCCATTGATCCACGGGATAGAGTTTGACGTCAGCTGGGATCGCTTGCTCGAAGCTCTTGGACAAGTCCAAGAAGCCTGCCAGATCCGCGTAACTGAGCGTGCGTCCCGTAGCAGGGTCGGTGATCATGCCACCCTCGACTTTCAGGGTACCCTCGACCCCCCACTGCTGACGGGCCAGTTTGATCAGGACCTCGCGAGCTGCTGCTGCACCCTTGCGCACTGCAGGCACCGTGCTCGGGGTCGTACGGCTCCCGGCTGTGCCGCCATCGTCGGGCACCTGCGCAGTGTCTGCCATGACGAGATTGATTTGTTCAACGGGCACTCTCAGCTCTTCAGCGGCGGCCTGGGCTAACTGCGTGCGTGAACCTTGCCCAACCTCCACTTTGCTGGTCATCAGAGTAATTTGGCCGTCTTTACCAATGTGCAGCCTGGCAGCGATACTGTCGCGCGGGCTTCGCGTCTGGGCCTCAGTCGCCTCGTGATTTGCCAGGATCAGCAGTCCGGCGCCCGTGACGCCGAGAAAACTTCGCCGGCTCAAGTCGAAGCGATAGCGCGAGGCTTCGTCCAGTTCGTAGCGTTCAGGCTCAGGGAAAGCATCGAGGTCGCGAGTTCGGCGCATGGTTCTGATCAACGAATCGAGGTTTTCACTTCGCCGGCACGACGCACCGCTGCCATGATCTTGGGATAGCCGCAGCAGCGGCAAAGATTGCCATTCATCCACTCTGTGATTTGATCCTCCGTCGGATTCGGGTGCTTCTCAAGCAGACTTGTCGCAGTCAAGATCATTCCAGGCACGCAGTAGCCGCATTGCATCGCGCCCTCCTGCAGAAACGCCTCCTGAACGGGATGCAACACATCCCCTTTGGCCAGCCCTTCGATGGTCACGATTTCTTTATTCTCAGCTCGCGAGACCGGCAACCGACAGAATGTAACCGGCCGGCCGTCGATGAGTACCGTGCAGGCCCGGCATTGGCCTTCGCCACAGCCATACTTGGTTCCCGTAAGCTGTAGGTCTTCGCGCAGCACGTCTAAGAGAGGACGTTCCGGATTGGTCTCCAGTGTCCTGACGCTGCCGTTGATTTTTAGCTTGAGAGTCACGTCCACGATCAGGTTCCTGGAAAACGAAACTGCAACGGGAGTGCATTTACATGCGATGATTTATGCGTATCATACATCCTCATTCACAAGTTGTCTTTACTCAAAGCGGGGAGAATCATGAACCGATTGATCCTTCTGTCACTACTTCTTTTGAATACCAACGCGTTGGCCGAGTCGAAGCTCTGGACAATCGCACAGGCGAACCGCTGGTATGAGAAACAACCCTGGCTTACCGGCGCCAACTACATTCCTGCCAGCGCCATCAACGAACTGGAAATGTGGCAGGCCGACACATTCGACCCCAAGACGATCGACCGCGAACTTGGCTGGGCGGCCAGCCTCGGGATGAACACCATGAGAGTGTTCTTGCATGACTTGCTCTGGCAGCAGGATGCCGACGGTTTCAAGCAGCGGATTGGGGAGTTCCTGGCCATCGCGGACAAGCACAAAATCAAGCCGATGTTTGTCTTGTTTGATTCCTGCTGGGATCCTTTCCCCCAACTCGGCAAACAGCGGGTGCCCAAGCCGGGCGTGCATAACTCTGGCTGGATGCAAAGCCCAGGCGCCAACGCTTTAGAAGACCCAACGCAGAAGCCTCGCCTCGAGGCATACGTCAAAGGCGTGGTGGGCGCTTTCGGAAAAGATAAGCGAGTTCTAGCCTGGGACGTGTGGAACGAGCCCGACAATCTGAACACATCGAGTTATGGGAAGCTGGAGCCGTCGGACAAGGTGGAGCGAGTCTTGGCGCTGTTACCGACGGTGTTCGAGTGGGCACGAGCAGCAAACCCGCGGCAACCGCTGACGTGCGGTGTTTGGAAGGGAGACTGGTCAGACCCAGCAAAGATGACGCGCATGGACAAGATTCAGGCGGAACTTTCGGATGTGATTTCCTTTCACAATTACGATGGCCCCGAGGAGTTTGAAAAACGAGTCAAATGGCTGCAACGCTATAACCGTCCGCTGTTGTGCACCGAGTATATGGCGCGGGGCAATAAGAGCACGTTCCAGGGGACGATGCCGATTGCGAAACGCTACAAGGTGGCAGCTTACAATTGGGGACTTGTTGCGGGGAAAACGCAAACAAACCTGCCGTGGGATTCCTGGAAATCTGCTTACACTGATCGTGAGCCCGTTGTCTGGTTTCACGAAATCTTTCAGACGGATGGCACGCCGTATCGGGCAGACGAGGTCGAATTCATCCGAACGGTGACTGGAGTCGCCAAGGCGGCGGGTGGATCGAAGTGACGACTACTCAGTCAAAGTAGTGAGCCGTCACTTAAGTCAAGCACCCTGAAGCTGTGAAAAAATTCCCCCTTAGTCAAAGGGGGCGGTCGCACAGCGACGGCGGTCGCACAGCGACAGCGGTCGCACAGCGACAGCGGTCGCGCAGCCGCCCGGGGGTTGTCTTGCAAATTTGGGAAACCCTGACCTCAGCGCGTCGTATTTCAAATGGCGCGCTATCTTCCTTAACCTTCTGACCTCGCAAGACAACCCCCGCGCCTACGCTGCCCCCTTTTCTAAGGAGGAATTGGCCGGTATCCTGGTGCCACAATGGAACGTATTGCATCCTTTCGCCGCTGTGGTATCGTTTGGCAATCGACTTCACCGATATCGAAATTAAAAGGAGGAGAATCGTGAAAAGGCTAGTGATCGGAACACTGTTGTTCGTTTTCCTGGGTGCCACGTTGCTCGCCCACCCGCACTTTAGGAAAACTGTTACTGCGAAGCTAGGCACGGTGGATGTGACCATCGCTTATCAGACGGTGCCTTCCAATGAGATGCACGCGCAAAACGCCAAGGTCGGGGCGTTTACAACTCCGCGAGCTCCCAAGCTGACCTTGTCTGCAGAACTCAAGGCTGGAGCGATCACGCTCCCGGCCAGCGAGTACACGATCGGAGTGATCAAGAACAGCGACAAAGACTGGACGCTGGCGTTGTATCCCGGTGCGCTGGCGCGAGGCACCGAGCCGGATATGGCCAAAATCATCAAGCTGGACTCTCAGTTCACCGACTCGCACGGTACGTCCGAGCACATGACGATTGACATTACACCGGGTCATGGAAAGCAGGAAGGCAAGGCGGTACTGCTACTGCACTTTGGAACGCTGTATTTGGCGGGGTCTTTGTCCTAACACTATCTTCGATTCGGGCCCGGCGGAGATTCGGGCCCGAGTTTTTCCGCGTGAGTCATCCACTCCCATTCGAAGTCGCACCGATTTGCTCCGAGGGGACACCTGAAGTCCGGCACCGCGCTTTCGCCGGGGCAGGGTCTTCGCCGGAATGACGATAGAGTCGAAGCTGTGGAATAGTGCCTCATTCGTCCCGCAGCGCCTGCTCGATGTCTGCAATCAAGTCTTCGACATCTTCAATTCCGACGCTGAGCCGTACCAGGGTTTCGGTGATGCCACGAGCTTCCCTCAGGTCTTTGGGAATGCTCGCGTGAGTCATGGTGGCCGGATGGCAGCAGAGCGACTCAACACCTCCCAAGCTTTCTGCTAGAGAGAACACTTTGAGCCGCGAACAAAAGCGGCGCGTGCGGGCGGCATCGCCCTCAAGCTGAAGCGAGATCATGCCTCCAAAGCCGCTCATCTGTGTACTCGCGATCTCAAACCCTGAATGCTCTGGCAACCCGGGATAGAGGACCTTCGTGATCCCACGATTCTTGGTAAGGATTGACGCCAGTTGGAGAGCATTCGCACAGTGGCGATCCATCCGCACGGCCAGCGTCTTCAGGCCTCGCAGGAGCAGGTAGCAATCGATGGGACTGGGGACTCCGCCGGCAGCGTTCTGCAGAAATCGTATAGGTTCCATCGTCTCTTTTTTGCGTGCTATCACGGCACCACCTACCACATCCGAATGTCCGCCCAAATACTTGGTGGTGCTGTGAATCACAAGATCGGCGCCCAGGCCGAGAGGTTTCTGTAGATACGGAGTCGCGAACGTATTGTCCACTGCGACGATCATTGAGTGCGCCTTGGCAAGCTGCACCAGGGTGGGGATGTCCACGATATCGAGAAGTGGGTTTGTAGGTGTTTCGAGCCACAACAGCCGGGGACGCCGCAGAGCTGCAATCGCCCGCTCGTGAGCTTTGGGGCTGGCGTCTGCGGCAAAGGCGACTTCCAGTCCCCAACGCTTGAACACTCTCTCCAGCAAACGGAACGTACCTCCGTAGAGATCATGCCCGCCCACCACGCCGTCACCCGGTTCCAGCGCTTGGAACACAGTCGTGGTTGCCGCCAAGCCTGAGGAGAAGGCAGCGCAATCTTCTCCTTCTTCGAGAGAGGCCAAACACTGTTCGAGTGCTTTCCGGGTTGGATTCTGCGATCGTGAATATTCGTATCCCTTGTGTTCACCCGGAGCTGCCTGGGTGTAGGTGGTGCTGAGATGGATGGGAGGGATGGTGGAGCCAGTGGCGGGGTCGGGCCCCTGGCCAACATGGATCGCTCGGGTGGAAAATTTCATAAGGAGTTCTCCCAAAAAATCCCCCTTAACAAAGGGGGAGAGAAGGCGAAGCCTTCAGGGGGTTGTCGTGACAGCGGAGGGAATCGTGAATGACAACCCCCGGGCGCTTCGCGCCGCCCCCTTTGTTAAGGGGGAATTTCACCCAACGTGGCGCCGCACAGCTGCATGAAGAACTGTTCACAAGCAGTCGCGACACAAATTCAAAGCCTTGGTTCGTCAGCTCTCCTTGGCCTGCGGCGACTTCTGGTAGAAACTCATCAGATCGGAGCGGGTAATAATGCTCGCCACCCGTCCATCTCTCAGTGCCACAACCGCGGGATTGCCGGCCATCAATAGCCGATAGACTTCCTCAAGCAGAACGCCGACATCCAGACGGGGCAACGGTTTCGCCATGATTTCTCGCAACCGGATGGACTCCGGAGCCGAACCTTGCCGTAGTGCGCGCATGATGGTGATCTCTTCAACGGCGCCGACCATTTCCCCTCGCTCAAGAATAGGGATTTGGGAAATGCCGCGCTCGCGAAACAGGTCGGCAGCCTTTTTTAGCGTGTCCTCGGGAGTCAGAGAAATCAGGTGGCCTTCGCGGCCCAACGCCGACAGCAGGTCGCCCACAACCACACTCTCCGGCTGGTGGTCGGTAAAACCGTGCTGTGCCATCCAGGTATTGTCGTACATTTTGCTCAAGTAGTTGCGTCCGGTGTCGGGACAGAAGACGACAACGACATCCTTAGCCGTGCAGCGTTGTGCATAGCGGAATGCCGCCGCCAGCGCAGTGCCGCTCGACCCTCCCAACAGGATGCCTTCTTCCCGTGCGATCCGGCGAGCTGTTGCGAAAGACTCTGCGTCGCTGATGCGAATCCATTCGTCAATCACCTGCGCGTTCAGCGTTTGGGGGACGAAGTCTTCTCCGATGCCTTCCACTTTCCAGGGTTTGGGAGAATCTCCGCTCAGGATGGAACCCTCGATGTCGGCACCAATCACGCGAATGCTGGGATTCTTTTCTTTCAGGAGCTCTCCGACTCCGCTAATCGTTCCCCCGGTTCCCGCAGCGCCGACGAAGACCGTGATCTTGCCATTGGTTTGTTCCCAAATCTCGGGTCCTGTGAATTGATAGTGAGTTGTGGGATTGTAGATGTTGTGAAACTGATCGGGTCGCCAGGCCCCTTCGATTTCGCGAGCCAATCGGTTGGCCACGCCGTTATAGCTCTCCGGCGAGTCGGGAGGAACGGCCGTGGGAGTAATGACCACTTCGGCGCCGTAGGCGCGCAACAGACGAATCTTGTCCTCGCTCATTTTGTCGGGGAGAACGAAGATGCACCGATAGCCGCGCACGGCGCCCACCAGAGCCAGCCCAAGACCTGTGTTTCCCGCCGTCGCCTCGATAATCGTGCCGCCCGGCTGGAGCGCGCCTGATTTTTCGGCCTGCTCAATCATGTTGAGTGCGATTCGGTCTTTGCTGCTGCCGCCCGGATTGGACGATTCCACCTTCGCCAGAATGGCCGGCGCAAGGCTCTGCACAGATCGCTTCAGCCGGATCAAGGGAGTTCTACCAATGGACTCAAGAATGCTGTCAGTCGCCGACAATGACATGTCAACCTCGTACTGTTCTGCCCGATTGCAAAACCGGCAGAACAGCAGCTTAGCATCTTTGGAGGCAGGGGCGCGGCAGCTCGTTCAATGCAGCCGTACCTTCCAACCTCAAGCAGTGGGTTTGGCGGCGTGAGAACGATCTTGCGGACGGTTTCACGAAGCGGCAGCGGCTTATCACGGTTTGGCGGTGTGAAAAACCTGGGTGATCTCTACCGGTGGATCGTTCCCGACTGCACCACTTCAAAGGCGCTTGCCGGAACCGTCTTCATCTGGTTCAGATCGCTGTCGTCCCAACGGGCGTCAGTGGCCCCGGAGATGAACCAGTCTGAACCGTTGTCGGCCACAAACATTCCGTACTTCTTCAGCGCCGTCAGGATGACCTTCGAAGCGCCGGTAAAGCGGGCGAGGTTATAGCTCTCCTTGAGTCTTACCCGCAGACCCATCGGTGGCGCGTTTGGGTTGGTGTTGCTGCTGGCGTAGTGCGTGGCGGGGTGGATATAGGCTCGCTGAGTGGATTGTACTGTGAAACGCACGGCGTGCCTGATCTCCCCGGCGGTGACGGCTTCGTCATAGCGAACCAGTCCGGGAAGAATCGGCAGGCCGGCCGCGTCCGCCGAGGTCCATGTGTCCGGCCGAAGCCGGTTGGAGCGAAGATTGAAGATTGCGCCCGACCCGCAGTGCCAGTCCGGGCCGACGAATCGGGAGTTCCAGGTTTCGTAGAGGAAACAACTGTCCCGGTCGAGCACGAGAATGTGCCGGTCGCCGGTCGAACTCGCGCCACCCTCAATGGGCGCATCCGGAGGAATCGGGTAGGGGCCAGGATCGCTCTCGTTGGCGTAGTCGAATGTGACGGGCACTTTCGGCTGCGTTCCTGCGACTACAACATAGGGAATGCCGTAGGTGAGATTCGATCCGAAATCGGGATGGAGAAACTTTGTGTTCCCGTTCATGTTCGCGATGTAGTTGCTCGAATTCGGATCCACCGGATCGTTCGAGATGTCGCGATTCCACGGATTGTCTACAGGGAAGACTGGGCATCCGGAGATTTGTGGGAGGCTGACGATGTCCCCCCTGATCCCCGACGGCATCAACGGCAGCACGACTGCGTCGCCTGTCCCGTTGTCGATGCGCGATGCGTACCCATGGGCCGAGCCGCTGCTGAGTCCTAGCTCAACACTTGCATTCGGCGGGATGGTGGCGCCTGCAAACCAGTCACCCGTGCTCTTCTGTGTCCACTCATTTGGACTCAAACCGAATGTTGCAGAGGCTGCCTGAGAGCCGAAACGGTCTTTTAGAATCAGAAGGCCGTTGGCGCCACCGGGACCGCCCAGGAAGGCCAAATTTGTCCGGTATCCTGGGGCTGCGGATGTGTGGTTGATGGCCGTGAAAAATCCCCCAGCCGGACTCACGACAAAGCCCATGGAAAAGAGGACAGGACGCTGAAACGCGCTGAAGGAGCCTGGACGATTCCCACTGGGGTCTCGATTGCTGGTCCGCGCGGCTAGCAGAAACGGTCTTGAACCCCGCACGCGCAGCGCTCCAGCTACGGCTTGAGAGAAACCAAATCCGCCCGATCCGAGGATGTCAGTGATTTCAAGCACACCGGAGGGTGGCACGGTCCTAATCACCGTTGGCGTGCCTCCCATTCCCAGACTGTCGAGACTCACCTCCAGAGGTGAGTCGATGAGATTGAAAACTCGAAGATCTGTGCTCCAGAAGGTATTGTTAATGCCGGGACTGCGGGCCACACCATTCAAGAGATAATCGGTGGCGTCGCTTCGAAGGGGCTCAGCCATTACGGCGATGCCGTCATTGGTGACATTGTCGACCACGGCGGCATAGCCGGCCGCGCGGCCTTGCGTGACCGCGATCTCGATTCGGCCAACCGCGAGAGGTGTTGGTCCGATCAAGTCAGGCAACGCTGCCTGCCAGCTGATAGGCGTCGGGCTGGAAATGGTCGTGGTTCCGCGTTGTGCGCCTTGTTCGTCAAAGACGGTCACCTGGACAGTGGAATTTGGATCCAGTAAAACGACAGCCACATTGGTTCGAAAGGCATCGCTCTGGCTGGCCCAAATGGCATTACCCGAGCTGCCAGCGGAAAGAATCATTTCAGACGCTAAGGGTTCGATGGCCAGTCCATAAGTGCCAGGGGCATTCGCAATATTGGCTGTGGTCATCCAAAGCGCTAGGGGCGTTGCGTTGGATAAGGTTAGAGTTCCGGCGTCGGAAGAAAGTCCGAACAGCGACTGTAAGGCGCTTGAGATCTGCTGCGTCTCTCCAGCGGCCACGGAACGTATCACCGGAGCAGGCGTGGGCTTTCCGGAGTAGGGAATGAAACCGATTTGAACGGACGTGCCGGTGTTGCCGAGGTTTGACAGGAAAAGCGTCGACGAAAAGCGGGCGCCAAACAACCCGGTGGTCTCGGTGGCGCCGGGCAGAATCCAGGTCAGTTGCGTCGCCTGGGCTCGA